>Ga0209156_10002539_pt1 | contig 14280 bp, 21 predicted proteins | sample GraSoiAngelo_124_FD_185881 | JGI IMG/M metagenome (GOLD analysis project Ga0209156, IMG submission 185881) | Grasslands soil microbial communities from the Angelo Coastal Reserve, California, USA - 14_0927_05_20cm (SPAdes) (version 2) | ecosystem: Environmental > Terrestrial > Soil > Grasslands...
GGGGCGCACCCGGCCAAAATAGCGCAGCTGCCGGACCAGCACACGCCAAAGGCAAAGCACGCGGGGCAGATCGAGGAACACGACGGTGTCGCAGGCCGCCAGACGGAGGTCGAGGGTCCCGCCGTAGTTGCCGTCGATGATCCACCGTTCACCGGCCACGAGCCGCCGAACGGCCTCGCGCCATTCTTCGCTCGGCGTCGGCTGCCATCCGGGCCGCCAATAGAGGAGGTCGAGGTGGATGAGAGGGAGGCCCGTCCGCCGGGCGAGACGCTGGGCGACCGTGGTCTTCCCCGTCCCACCAGAGCCGATTACCAGCACGCGCTTCATCGAGATTCAAGGGGCCCCCCGGAGTCCCGCGCCGAGAAGCGTGGCAGCCAGCGGTGCACCCGCGTCCGGTAGGCCCTGTACTGCTGGCCGAACAAGCGCGCCAGCGTGGGCTCTTCATAGAACACGACGAACGCGTGCGTCACCAGGAGGAACAGGCCCGTGTAGCCGAGCAGCGGCAACGATCCATAGAACATCGCCGCCCCGGCCAGTGCCAGCCCCGCGCCGATGTACATGGGATTACGAACGTACCGATAGGGTCCCGCGACCACGAGACGCCGAGGTGGATCGAACGGGGCGGGCGTGCCCTTGCCCACGAAGGCGAACGCCAGGATGCACCAGAGGGCCAGGGCACCGCCGGCCACGCCGACCAGCGCTCCCGCCACCTTCAAGAGGCCGAGCGTGGTAGGGGGGCCTATGCCCGACGCTTGAAGTATGCGCCTCGGGAGGAGCACCAAGAGCAGGCCGACAAACAGGGTGGCGTAGGTCGCCGTGCGAACGAGAACGAACGTATCGAGCCTCCGACACAGGGGGATTGGTCGCTACCTAAGGTAGTCCGCGAGGCCTCCGAGCCGAAAGCCGAAATCCCGGGAAAACAGGGTCCCGTCGGAGAGCGGCCCTCCCAGGGCCTCACCCAGCTGAACCGGAGCCTGCGTCACTCGCTCGACCAGATCGGCGAGGTGTTGCGCCTCCCACACCTCTGCCGGACTGTTGTAGATGCGCCGGGGAAGCTCGGTTGCGTCCACCAGGATCGCCAACATCCGGGCCACCTCATCGACGTGGGTCAGGGATAGCCGGGCCGTGGGAGCGAAGGGGATGGAGATGGGACGTTGCCCAGGTGGCGGTGCGGTTTCGAAGATCTGGGAGCGCCACCGCGAAGCGTCACTCCTCGCACCCGGGCCGACGACGCGCGCGATGCGCAGCGCCACGAAACTGAAGCCCGTCGTGACGGCGAGGTTCTCGCCGGCAAGCTCCACCGCGCGCTTCGCCGCGCCGTACGCGTCGTCCGGTGCCGTGGCATCCCGCTCGTGCAGTGCGCGAGACGCGGCCGCGGAGCCGTAAACGCTCATGGAGCTCCCGAAAACGAAACGCTCGACCTGTCGCGCCCGAGCCTCGCGCAACAACCGGAGCGTGCCGGTCAAGTTTACTTCGGTCGCCCTGACAGGATCTGCCCGGAACGCCGTGGGAAGCACCGCCGCCAGATGGACGACGGTTCGAATCGAAGCGGCATCAAAGAGGCGCGCCCTTTGAACGTCGCTCGTGACGTCGCACGGTTCCAGCTGCTCGGCTGCATTGGCGCGCAGGTCCACCGCCACCACGCGACGCCCGGCTGCGCGGAGTAGTGACGAGAGCCTCGACCCGATCTGGCCTGCCGCTCCTGTCACGAGGACAGCGTCCGCCTCGTTCAAGCCACGACCGGGCCGGGCCGGCGCTCAGGAGCGCGGTACGGGATGGTCTGTGAGCACCGGCAGAAAGGGCGTCCACGGCCCGACCTCATTGCGGTATTGCTTCGCCATCACCCTCGCTACCTGAGCCAGGTGTCCGAGGTCGTGCACGACCCATGCTGCCAACAACTGTCGCAGCGTCACCCGGCCCAGACTCGGGTGTTCACCGGGGAGAGCGAGCTCCGTCGCCGTCAGCTTCCACGACTCGAGCTGCTGCACGTTCGCAGCCCGCAAGCGTGCAAACTCGGCGAGGAGCGACTCGGCGGAGCGCCCCGGGTTGCGCGCCCGGTGGCGGAATCGATCGTAGGGCTCGAAGCGGAGATTGGGTCCCTTGGCAAGAATGATGCGCGCTCGCGGGATCCAATCGGTTTCCTCACCGTCGATGAGGTGCCCTACCACATCGAACGGACTGAATGTTTCGGGACCCTCGTTGCCTCGGATCCAAGACTCGCTGAGACCGTCGAGCAGCGCCCGCAGTGTAGCGGGCGAACGTCGCAGCACTTCGATCGTCAGGTCCAGGTCGAAATCCATGCGCGCTCCCATGAGCAACGCCACAAGCAGATCTTTCGCGCCTGCGGCGCTCAGGATTCCATAATCTACGCCATCCTGACTTGGTTCAAGTGATCGGGTGTCGCCGGCGAGGCTCATTTGGAGTATGATGCGCGCTTATGAAGAAAGCCATCGGCGATAACATGATTCGCAAGGAGTGGGGACTCGAGAAGGGTCTGGACCTCGTCAAGCAGGCCGGGTTCGACGGCATCGAGCTCTGGCTGGGCGACATGCCGTGGTTTCAGTTGACCACCGCGGACGTTGAGGTGCGGGAGCTGCGGCGCAAGATCGAAAACGCCGGTCTCGTCGTATCCAACGTCTCCACCGGATTGCACTGGGCCTCGCCCCTCTCGGCGCGCGACCCCACCGTCCGGGGCCGGGCGGTGCGCATCGTGGAGCGGGAGATCGAGACCGCGGTGCTGCTCGGCACCGACGCGATCCTGCTGGTCGCCGGCCTGGTGACCGAGGAAGTCCCCTACAACGAGGTGTACCAGCGCTGCGTAGAGGCCCTCAGGCCGCTGGCCGAGCAGGCCGCCCGCGCCGGTGTCAGGATTGGATGCGAGAACTGCAACGCCGAGCATCGGTTTCTCATCAGCCCGCGGGAGTTTTGGCAATTCTTGAACGACGTGAACAGCCCCGCCGTGGGGATCCACCTCGACGTCGGCAACATCCACGACACGGGGTTTGCAGAACAATGGATTGAGATCCACGGACCACGCATCACTCGAATTCACCTGAAAGACGTGATGAAGAAACGCGGGCGCTGTGGCGACCAGAGTGTATACACGAATCTGTTTCTGGGTGACAACAACTGGCCCGCCATCCGCGCCGCGCTGACCAAGGTGGGGTACGACGGCTGGTTGGTGGCGGAAATGGAGGCGCGCTACCGGTACGCGCCTGACCAGCAGTTTGGCGACACCGCCCGGGCGATGGACCGCCTGATTTCCGGAAGGCTGTGAGATGGGCATGACCCGCCGGCGATTCCTGGGCTATGCCGCCGGGGCGGCAACGCTGGCGTTGCCGTTCGATCTCGTCCGCCCGGACCGGTCCCATTGGGCGGCCGTGCTTGACTTGAAGGAGTCCTGCTCGCTGCGCGAGTCCCTTGCTGGATACGAGTCAGCGCTGACAGGCCTCGCACTTCGTCGCACGGCGTTAATCGTTCCGGCGGCGCTCACGCTTCCACCGCCGGCGGTCCGTTCGATCGTGAGCTGTCTCCAAGCGGGAGGGATCGTACTCCTCGAGTCAGGCGCAGGCTTCGCTGCCGGTCGGGATTTCCGCGCCCACCGCGTGGCGCTGCGCGATTACCTGCACCTCCGCGTCGAGGCACCTGTACCGCTGTGGTCCGCGCCCACGAGCGCTCCGCGCATACCGTATGTGGACTACACCTGGCCATCCTCCGCGAAGGTCCGCGATTTCAGCCGTGCGGTGCCGGTCGGGCGTCAGGCGGGTGAGGTCATCGCGTGGGTGGATGGTCTGCCGGTGGCCCTCAAGCGCCGGAGCGGACGGGGGGGGACGTTGATCTTCCTGGGCTCTCCGCTCGGGCCAGCGCTGTGGGCAGGGGATGCACAGGCGAGACGGTGGCTGGTCGACGTTTTGGGGCTGGATCAACCGTGCTCATGCGCGAATGGTGGGGTGGCTTGGGACGCTAGCGCTGCGGGCCCACTCGGGGTGGTTCCGGTCGCTGCGCCAGCATCCGTTCGGTGAAGTCCAGGCGCTCCTGCATCTCGCTCACCTCCTGCCGCAGCCGACTCACCTCGGCGGCGAGCGCTTCGAGCTCCTCGGACGCTACGGGCGAAGCCTGAAGCTGGCCGTCGCGGGGAGCGCGCCGCAGGCGCTGGGCCCATAACCCGAACACCAGCGCGAGCGCCGCGTGAGTCGCCGCATGCAACGACTCGCCTGGGCCGACCGCGAACCCGACTCCGACCAGGTTGATGGCGCTCAGCGCGACGGCGATGGGGAACCAGATCGCAGGTTTGAAGGTCATGGAACCTCTCCACATACACCACGAGACCCACGAGCGCGATGTTTCAGCGGGGGACGGGACGATGAACCAACGAGACCTGACACGTCGTGGCTTCGTAACACAGGTGGCTGCGGGCGCGTTGCCGCTGGTGTCAGCACCAGCCGAGCCCGGCGCCCCCCGCCTGACCGTCGTGTGTGTCGGCGCGCACCCGGACGACCCGGAGTCGGGGTGCGGCGGGACGCTGGCGCGGTACGCGGCGCTCGGGCACGCGGTCACGATCGTCTATGTCACGCGTGGCGAGCGCGGCATCTCCGGCAAGTCGCTGGAGGAAGCGGCGAAGATTCGTTCCGCTGAGTGCGAGACCGCCTGCAAGATCATCGGCGCGAAGCCGGTGTTCTTCGGCCAAATCGACGGCGCGACCGAAGTGACCCGAGCGCAGGTGGATGCGATGAGTCGACTCCTCGGCGCCGCCCATCCCGACGTGGTGTTCACGCACTGGCCAGTGGACACGCACATGGACCATCAGGTCGCGAGCATCCTCACGATCCGCGCGTGGATGGGAGGAGACGTGCGAACGGCGCGACTCTACTTCTTCGAAGTCAACAGCGGGAGTCAAACAGAAGGCTTTCTACCGAACACCTACGTGGACATCTCGTCCGTGGTCGAACAGAAAAAGGCCGCCCTGTTCGCGCATGGCAGCCAGGACGGCCAGGCCATCTGGCGGCAACATCACGAGATCATGGCGCAGTGGCGCGGACGAGAGGTCGGTGTGCTCGCCGCCGAAGCGTTCGTGCATCTCACCCGCGACCACCACACCGGCGACCTGCCGGGCTTGTAACCCTACCACACCTCGCCCCGACGCAGCGTTCAATGGTCAGCGTGGGTGGTCAGCGCGCTGATCGGGGTCAGAGAAAGCTTGCGGAATTCGACCTCGGACCCTTCCGACTGCAACGCAATCCGGCCGCGATCGGCGGTGGCATCCGAGCCGTCATTCACCAGATCGCCGTTGACCCAGACTCTGATGGCGCGGCCGACCGCCTCGATCACCATGGTATTCCACTCTCCGACGGGCTTCTCGGAGTCGTCGGTCAGGTTGAGGATGCGCCGCGCCTTGCCCTCCGTAGTCCCCCACCGCGCCGGAGGTCCGCGCCGACGCTCCATGTCGGGAACGCGGATGTCTTCCACGATACACCAGAAATCGCCGGCATTTCCGTGCTCCATCTGCACTTCGATGGAGCGCGGGAACATGCCGTAGAGGGCACGTGGAGTCGACGCGTGCACCAGCACACCCGCGTTCCCGGGCGCCGCGGCGAAGCGGTATTCGACCTCCAGGCGGTAGTCGTGGTAGCTGGAATCGGTGATGAGATGCCCGCGGGGCTCACCCAGGCTCACGAGCATCCCGTTGCGCACCAGGAACGGACTGCGCAGCCGCGCATTGGTGTCGGCGGCGGGGACGTCGGCGTGCCAGCCGGTCAAGTCTGTCCCGTTGAAGAGCGCGATCGGCGAGCCTTGGGCGCCACCGGCGAACCTGAACGCCAGCGTATCGGCCAACAGGTGAACGTCAGCAAAAGCCACCGGGCTTCCACCCGGAGGTTCCGACAGCGTGATGGACAGAGAGTCACGCGGACCCGCTACGCGGTAGAGGACCGGCCTGGAGTGACCATACGGGTCGGTGAGAGAACCCGACCACATACCCGCAACCAGGGACTGGGAGCGTGCAGGAGCCGGCAGCTGAAGGGCGGTGACAGCAAGGGTCAAACCGGCGAAGGCAGCGCGCAAGTTCACCTCCCGAGTCCCCCCAAGACGCTCCGCAACCGGGACAGGAAGCCATCGGGGTCCGCAGGGCTGAGTAGCAGACTGTAGCCAGCCGTCGTAGGAATGTAGACCGCCCGTGAGCGGTCCGTCAGATACAGCAGGGCCTTCTCCCCGTTGCGGAGGCGAAACCAGCCAGCCTGATAGCCGGGGAGTCCAGTTCCCATTCGACGCCACCTCGGCCGGAGCGCTTCGTCGCGGCCCAGATCGACGCGGCGAGCCAGGTCCAGACGCAGTTGTGATTTAGGTACCAACCGTCCGTAGAGATCGCCTTCGAGACGCAAGCCGTCGGGCCGGATTTCGAAGCGCGACGCGTGAGCGCCCCGAACCGATGTGACCAAGAGCGCCATCGCTCCGAGGAGGATGACGACGACCGGGATGAGAAACCACAGGTAGCGGCTCTCGGCGGGTGCGATCGGGAATATGTTCACGGGAGATCCCACCGCCGCTTCACAACCACGGCAGCACGCCTTGCATCGGCAACGTCTTGAGCACTTGCTCGTCCAGATAGTACCGCCCCGGCGCCGGTTGGCGGATCGCGCCGAGGCGCAGGAGGTGGAGGAAGGTGCGTTCCTCTATTCGGGACCGCGCGCGAAACGGCTGGGCCGTGTAAGGACTGATGGCGCCTGCTTCACGAAGCAGGGAGATGATTCGTTGGGCTTCGAGGGCGGATGCACCGAACGCCGGGAGCACCGCCTGAATTCGGTCCACCCATATGCGGGCGACGGTCCGGAACGGCGTCATGCTGAAGAACATAGGTAAGTCCTAACACCTGTCCCGTACCGACGTTTGGCTAGCGCACCCGAAGGCTCAAGCCGGTGAATCGGAAACGATGGCGATGCCTAACGCGAGAACCAGCAGGAGACGTTTGCGGCGCACGGGCCCCCGATCTGGCCAGCTACCTTGCTGGGACTAAGTAGTCGTGGGCGGCGACGATCTGCCAACGCCGATCTCGCCGTACCCAGGTATCCGTGAACCGGTAGCGGCGATTGAACGGACCCTGGGGCCCATGGCCGCCGACCACCAACCATCCCGTGACGATGGCCGTCGTGCCGAAGCGATGGACCTTCATATCCTCGTTGTGCGCCGTCTGGACCGTGTCTGGTCCCGCAACCATATCGCGCAACACGTCGTCGCGACCGACCGTCCGATCGTCTTCGCTGTAAACGAATCCGTCTGCCAGCAACCGCCGAAACAGAGCGGCATCACGGCGCATCAGTCCGAGAGCCCAATCGTCCTCAAGCCGAAGGAGCACTTGCGCCTCGGTATCCTGCACGCTGGGCGCCGGAGCGTCGACGGCTATGGGTTCTGCGCCCGGCGTGGCCATCGTCGAGCGCCCGGAACGAGGGTTCGGAGCCTGCGTGGACAGCAACAGGGCGACGAGTAAGCACTTGTTAGGCGGCATCATCTCTGGACGGTGATTCCACTGGCACGCGTCTCCCCGCCATGAGGGTCGCCCCGAGTAGCGCCAGCAGCAAACCGCACAAGGCACCGACGAGACCCAGTACCGTGAAGAACGGCACCCGAGTGATCGCCGGAGTCGCCCCGCCATAGGTCGCGAGGGTGAATACGAAGCACAAGACGAACCCGTACAGCGCCCCGGCAACCACGGCGGTCGCCCTGTTCGCTCGGTAGCCCAGCGCAACCGCCGCGAGCCCCCAGGGCACGAGCGTCCACCATTGCAGGGAGAGGATATGCGCCGCGGCCCATCCGAGCAGAAGCCCGAGTGCGGTGGCACAGGCGAACCTTGGCATTGTTCCAGTGATGCCGCCTCAAAACGTCTTAGCTTCCTCTTCCGCGATCAGAAACACGGGTTTGCCGCCAGTCGAAATCGACACAGCGTGTGCGACTGCCTTTTGCGCCGGTGCGGACGCTGCAGCTGCTTGCAGAGCTTCCATCGAGGGGAAATGAAGCTCGGCGATCCTGTAGAAGGGAGGTGCGCTGCCGTCTGCAGCACCTACGATTTTAGACGCGACAAATCGGCGGATGCCCTTGAAGGTCTGTGGAGTGACCATTGGCGCATGATCCTGTGTGTACGCTCGCTCGAACGCCTTAACGTCCCGCGGTGAGGGATAGAGAACAACGAGTTTCGCGCCAGCCATGGTCTCCTCCTCTTCTCGTTCGGACAAGGTGCCGTCTACCGGATCGCGCATAAGCTGCGGGCCACCCGCGCGCCGGCGCAAGGCGCGACGTTAGCCCAACTCATAGTTCAGCGTTAGAGGATGCTCAGTCCCATGCCCGACAGCCGACGTGCCCTCGCCGCGCAGGCCTCGAAGCTCTCCCGTGCCGGAGCCCGGGATGACGACATACGACTCCTTCGCCGCGCCGTTCTCGAATACTCCCGTACGTTGGAGGACGAAGCTGCCCGCTTTCCCTGCAACGTGCCCGACGACCCGCTCGAGGCCGACGAACGTGGCCGAGCCGTCGCTGCGGTACATCATCAGGTATTCGACATGCCCCTCGCCAACGATATCGCCGGTGAACGTCTTTGTGACGGCGGCCCGAGTCAACTTTGGTAGGTCCTGGCCCTCACTATAAGGGTTCTCGTCCCAGTGCTTGATGGTGAATCGGGAGTTCGCAACGTTCTTCATGTCTCTACCTCGGCCAGGTGATCGGGAACCGGATGTCCGGGCGCCACCTACCGCTTGGGGATCTGGCCGCGCGCACGGACTTCTGTCAAGGCACGCTCGGTGAAGTCGAGCCGTTCTTCCAACTCGCCTAGGCGCTCTTCGAGTTCGCGTAGCTTGTCAGCGACATCGGGCTCTACTGCTGGTCTTCTCCGGAGCCCCTTATACGCGAAACCCGTAGCGATGAGGATCATCATGACCCCCCCGCCAAGGACGAGCATCTTGATAATTGAGTCGAAGTCAGGCACGGCCCGCGACCTGTGGGTCCGGTAGACGGTGGCGGAGCAACACCACGCCGAAAACGATCATCCGACGACCTGCTGCGTATTCGGTCGTAATGGGTTTCACTACATCCTTTGATTGTGCGCGCCTAACGGATCGCGCTTAAACTGCGGGCGACCCGCCCGCCGGCGCAAGGCCGTTGACCCCGCGTGAGGCCGCTCGCGCCCTGGGGCACGGGCGTCCATGTTTAGCCACGATTGAGATCGCCGCTGGCCTCACAACCCTGTGATTGGTCCAAACGATGGCCACAAGATTTCAAACCGGGCTTAGGAGACTCTCTCAGCTCACAATCTTGCCACGAATCTGGTTTTTCTACCTTGCAGGCTTGTCAATTGCTCTTCTGCGTCGGCTTCTCTGGACAGCAGGCGGGACACCAGTTGAGAACACCGAGGAGATCCTCTATGTAGCGAAAAACGGCCTGAGCGTCCTGTATGTCCTCGAGAACGCCAGATTGTTGTCACAGCGGGGTAACGCGAAGTGTGCGGTCACTGCGCCGCCCTGGCTCCGACGGGAGATTGAAAAGAGAGCCAGGCAAGCTGGTCTCGGTATCAGGTTCACACCGTTGCACAGAGCGATGTTTGCGAAATGGAAGTTGATCGTTTACACGCACCACTATCTTGGTTTCTGTTTTGATCGAACGACCCCGAGCGTCTATGTCAGCCATGGCATTGAGACGGGGAAGAAGACCCGGTACGACACCCTGTACACCTATGGCTTTAAGGGAATGAGGACCCCGCGTGAGCCCGTCTATCATAGCATGATTGCCACGCACGCTGCCGAGCTTGATATGGCAAGCCGTGAGTATCCCTCCTATCGAGCGGTGGTCACAACCAGCACGGATGCAGTGCTTGAGCGGTTGATCTTCAGAGCAGCACAGAAGCATTCGCTCAAGACACGCCTTGGCATAGCGGACAACAAACCCGTCGCCCTTTTCATGTCGACCTGGGGACGCCCGTCCCTGATGTCGAGCCATGGAGAGGAGCTCGCGAGCGAGGCAGAGTTCTTGAGTGAGGATTTTCAGCTCATCTTTGCTGTTCACCCTAAGCTCATCGGATCAAGACGCACGCAGTCTGTCCTTAGAACCCTCAAGGCGAAGGGTGCGAAGGTCATTCCCCCTGTAATGTCTTGGGTCGATTATATGGCTGTTTCAGATGTTGCGGTTTCGGACATCACATCCATGTGCCTCTACAGTGCCCTTCTAGGCATCCCAATAGTCTTCCTCGGTTGTTCGTTAGACCGGTTGATTCCAGGAGGTCTGGTGGACGAAGTCGTCCGCCATTCCTCTCAGGCTAGAAGCGTTCGAGACTTGAAGACAAGACTCCGGGACGCACTTGATCGACCGAATCGAGACGTCGTAAAACGAATCAGGAACCAGTTTCCCCACCTCGGCGATGCCGCGCATTTGATCGGGACCATCCTCGGTGACCGAAGCGCGATCACTTGCCTTCGTACTTGAAGGACACTTTCACCTTCGCGCGATAGCTCTCGATCTTGCCGTTCTTCAGCTGCATGTCGAGTTGCGAGATCTCTGCCACGCGCAGGTCGCGGAGCGTCTGCGCTGCTCGCCTGACGGCCGCCGAAGCCGCTTTCTCCCAGGACTCTGTGCTCGTTCCGACCAACTCGATGACCTTGTAGACGCTCTCTGGCATGTGAAGCTCCTCAGCATCGTAGGTTGATCACCGCCTCACGGATCGCGCTTAAGCTCGCCCTGTCAACCCTCGGACAATCACCTCCGCTGCGGCATCGGCGAGGTCGAGAACGGCTCCTAATGACGTGCGCACCGTTTGCAACAGACGCCAGAGCACCGGCCGATGATGCCCGGGGTCTGACGGGCGCGGGTTAGGCGGTGGAGGCGGCGTCGTGCCGGCACCAACGGCAGTGGGGGGCCGGCGCACTGGTGGAACGAGCTCGGCCTTCTCCTGCGTTTGCCGCTCGAACTCCTGTTCGCTACCCGAATCCTTTTTCCCAACCTGGTCCTTGCTATTACCCGGCTGCTTGTTCTTCTGAGGCTTTCTTCCTTTTCTCATAGCTCACGCCCGGCCTAACGGATCGCGCTTAAGCTGCGGGCGACCCGCCCGCCGGCGCAAGAGGAGTGGACGACAGTCCATTCCCGCCAGCGTCAAGCGCTTGTTAGACGGCGGCTTCCCACAACTCGCTCCCACGTCAGGGCGAGGACCACTCCATACACGAGGAACGCCGGCGCGAAGAGCGCGAATACAAGCGGCTGCGGCGGCCGAAACCCGGGAATCGCGATCACGTAGCAGACCACCCCAAACAACACACCCCGGAGCCAACGCCGCTGCGTCAGAAAGCGCTCGATGGCGGCGAGGAGTAGACCGCCGATGGCGCCGGCGATGGCTCCCGCGAACACGACGTTGAGGGAGCCCCGAAACGTGAAGCCCGCCGAAGCCGCGGTAGCGAGCGCGAATGCGTGCATCGCCAGGCGCCCACCGACGCCGAGACAGAGAGCACCGGTGGCGGCCCCGACAGCGACTGCGGTCGCGAACCGCCTAATGTGAGCGATGGAGAGGAGCGCCACCCGCCCGCCACCTTCAAGCGCTTGTTAGGCGACAGCCGGACCGCGCGAGCGCTCACGGCGCTTCCTGCCCCGCACCGGCTTCTTACGCGGCCGTGGCGGCGGCAGAGAGGCTACATGGCGCCACGCCTCCGTCACGACATCGATCAGGAGCGGGCGGGCGACTTCCGCCAAGCGTACGAGGACGGCGGGATAGTTGCGATAGTGCTCAGTGAAGAAGAAGGCATGTGGATCCAGCTCCATCAGGACATCACGCTCGCTGATCCTTGCCAATTGAAGCACGAGAACGGTGTCATTGTCGCGGAATCGTGCGAGAAACCGACCATTCAGGAGGAAGGACGGCATGCCATACGACCGGCCCTCCGTAACGTTGGGGAGTCTGAGCAACAGCCGGCGCGCTTCAACGACGCGCACGCCCCGCAGGACTTCACGCCGGTTCATCGAACCAATCCGTTGTGAAGAGAAGGCTCTAACCTGACACACACACGGCCCGCGGTCAACACAACGGCACCCGGACAATCATCACAGCACATCGCCGGACGCTACCTCACTTGTGCTGCGCCCCGGGCTCCGCCTCTCGAAGCCGATGCGCACGAAAGAACGCCCACATCAGGCTCGATGCGTCGATACTGTTGCTGGTGCGCCCGACGAACCATTCCGGCAGCGGCTGACCACCGGGCCAGGTGTGGCCTCCTCCTTTAATGGTATAGAGCACCACCGCCGCGTCGTCAGCGCACTTCGTGTATTCGAGGCGGCCGACGTCCGTCGCGACCACAGAATCGACCGGATTCGTTCCGCAGCGGTTTCTTCGGGCCCAACTCGCCGTAAAGGCACGGACGCCCTGAAATCGCTGGGGGGCGACCCACGAGAACCCTCCCCTGTACGGAGCAGCCGCATCGGCGGTCCCGTGAAACGCGATCATCGGCATCGGTCGCTGGTCCGTGCACCAGCTGAACGGTAAGAGGAGAGCAGCTCCCACCATCCCGACCGCGGCGATCCGGTCGGAGAGCGTGCAGGAGAGCGCGAACGACATGCCTCCGCCATTGGAAAGGCCGTTGGCGTAGATCATCCGCGGATCGATGTTGTACCGCACCTCCAGCGTGTCGATCAACTGGGAGATGAATCGGACATCACGCGACGGTTCGGCTCCGCTGCCCTCGTGCCAGACCCGTGGTCCGCCGCCGCCCTCTCCCGACGGGTACACGACGATGAACGCGTACTCGTCCGCGACCCGGTCCCACTGGCTCGTTTCCCTCTGCGCGGCGCCCCACAGCCCCGCCCCGTGCAGGCTGATGACCAGCGGCGTTGGCTTCGCGCGATCGTAGCTCCTCGGCACGTAGAGTACGTATTCGCGCTTCCGCCCCGAGGACATGAACGAACCGTTGGGCCGGTTCGCCACGCGGAACGACACCGCCTCGACCAGCACCAGCAGCACGGGCAGGCTCAACAGCGCCAGCACCGCGCCGATGGCGCGCGTTCCCTTCCGCGTGCTGGTTGGTGCGGTCACCGATGCCGGTTCCACGCGAGCGCCAGCGGCGCCGCCGAGATTCGCGCGAGGGGAACCGCCAGGATCGCGATGAGCGCGAGCTGGTAATGCGCGACGAAGGGCGTGGAGAAAAACCACACGAGCACACCGTAGAGCGCGAGTACGGCGAGGACCCAGCAGGCCGCGCCGGCGACGAGCGCGCGGTCGCCCAGTAGCCGGCTGCGATCGAGGCGCGTCGCGATCCAAGCGGCAGCGGACATCTTGATGCCAACCAGGATGCCCAGGATCAGGGGCAACGCGTTCCACAAGGCGCGCTGCACGCTTGGGCTGTCGATGATCCACTCGACGATGGGTCCGAGCAAGATGAGGAGCGTCAGCGTGATCAACACACTCCCCTTGACGATCCATTCACGCCCGGTCAGGCCGATGTGCAAGCTCTGCACCAGCTGCTTCCAGGTCGCGACGATGAACCCCGCCAGGATGAGCAGCACGACGGTCGCCGCGCGCGGCGTCCCGATGGCGTCATTCGTGCGCCGCGCGCGTTCGGTCACCACGGACCAGGTGCCCGACCACTCGAGTGCGAGCGTCATCGCGACGAGCACCAGCAGCCACGCGGCCAGCGTGCTCCACATCGCCATCTTCAGCTTGGCGGCGATGAGCTCCGCGCTGGTCAACGGCCGCGTCGCGATGAACGGCGGCACGCCGTAGGAATCGCGCACCTGGGGCGTCGGCTCGCTCACGGTCCATGCCGTGCAGGCGGCCATGAACGGCGGCGTGATCAGTGCGAGAAACAGTATTTCGAAGACGAATGCCGGCGCGTCCTTGGCGAGCCAGAGCAACGCCAGCTCGAACGGCAGCAGGAGACCCACGAGCGCCGGCAGCGACCGGCCATGCCGCCGCCACTCGAACCACGCTTGAGCCCGGGCGGGCGAAGGAAAATAGTCTCGCCCGCGGGTCAGCACGGCGGTGTTCGCAGGCCGCGCGAACATTCCCCGCCAATCGGGCACTTCGCCGCGGCGAGCCCGTGCAACGGCGAAGCGCGCGACGAGATATGCGAGGGGAACCTGCGGCGCCAGGATGGCCACCATCCTGGGCTCGCCAGCCTTGAAATGAAGTGCCAGCAGGACGACGGTATCCAGCGCGGCCAGGCAGAGCACTGCGACGATCAAGCGCATCCCCGGCAAGCCATACGGCATCCACGTCAGCGCCTGCGTCCACGCGAGCAGGGCCGCGGCCAGTAGCGCCGGCCAGATCAC
>Ga0209156_10002541_pt1 | contig 14278 bp, 15 predicted proteins | sample GraSoiAngelo_124_FD_185881 | JGI IMG/M metagenome (GOLD analysis project Ga0209156, IMG submission 185881) | Grasslands soil microbial communities from the Angelo Coastal Reserve, California, USA - 14_0927_05_20cm (SPAdes) (version 2) | ecosystem: Environmental > Terrestrial > Soil > Grasslands...
CGCTCGCTCTCTTCCTCGCGCCGCAGCGACCTTCGCCGGTGATGATCGCGCAGGCGCAGGCAACGGGCGCGTCGATCGACGAGATCGATTTCGAGAACCACGAAGGCATCGTCATGCAGAACGGCGCGACGACCACCATCTGGGTCGACGACGACTCGCCGGTGCAGCAGTGAGCATTCGACTCGGGGCCCTGCTCCTCCTCGCGGCCTCGCAGGCCATACCGGCGGACGGCGGCACGCAGCAGCGGAAGTGCCGCGTCACCGTGCGGGCGATCGCCGCGACGAGCGGAGCGGACAACGGGTCGATCGACCCCAAGCTCGCCCCGATCGCACAGAACCTGCGCGAGTTCTCGAAGGACTTCCGTCCCAAGACCTTTCGACTCGTCTCCGAGGAGACCAACGATCTGGACTGGAAGAAACAGGCCCAGGTGGAGCTGCCGGGCTCGCGCAGCTTGCAGGTCGAGCCCCGGGAGATGGGCAGCGACGGCCGCATCAAGGTGCATCTCGAGCTGCTCGGCGAGCACCCCCAGCACAGCCGCAAGCTGCACACCGACTACAGCATCCAGCGAGGCGGCACGATCTTCGTGGGCGGATTGCGCCTCGTTCCCGAGCGTCCGGACGAGGGCATGCTTCTCATCGCGGTCACTGCCCAATCCGTCGAATAGGCTGACGCCAGAGCGGCGATCTGCTTAGAGTGCGCCGCTCGCGCGCGAGGCTGCGCGACGAAAGGACTTCGCAATGTTCCGATTCATCCTCGCAGCGCTCGTGCTCGTGCCCTTCGCTGCGTCGGCGCAGAAAACCGAGGAAGAGAAGAACCTCTACGCGCTCGGTTACATCCTCGGCCAGCGAATCCACCAGCTGGAGCTGAGCAAGGCGCAGCAAAAGTCGGTCGACCAGGGCTACAACGACGGGAAGACCGGCGCCAAGGCGAAGGTCGATCCGGCCGACCGGCAACAGCAGCTCGGCCAGTTCATGCAGGCCCGCCAGCAAGTCGCCATCCAGAAGCAGCAGGCCGAGGCGGCGAAGACGGCTCCCAAGGAGAAGGAGAAGGGCAAGGCCTTCGCCGACAAGGCAGCCAAGGAGCCCGGCGCGCAGCGACTTCCGTCCGGCGTCATCATCCGCGAGCTCAAGCCCGGAACCGGGCCGTCGCCCAAGGAGACGGACAAGGTCAAGGTGAACTACGAGGGCAAGCTCGTGAACGGCACCGTTTTCGATAGCTCGTACAAGCGGGGGCAGCCCGTCGAGTTCGCACTCAACGGCGTCATCAAGTGCTGGACCGAGGGAGTCGCGAAGATGAAGGTGGGCGAGGAGGCGCAGCTCGTCTGCCCCTCGGACACCGCCTACGGCGACTCGGGCCGGCCGAGCATTCCTCCGGGTGCGACGCTCGTCTTCAAGGTCGAGCTCCTCGGCATCAGCGACGCCGCTTCCGCCGCCCAGCAGCCCGCCGCTCCGAAGTAACGCCCCGGACGGAGCGCCGGCGGAGAGCCGCGATGGCTCTTCGCCTCTGTCCGTGCTGGAATCCGGCTTCCACCGCGGCGGGACCCGCGAAACGAGGTCCCGCCGATGAAGGGGGAAGCCATGAAGCTGGGCCTCGGATTCGCGGCGCTCGTGCTCGCAACCTCGACCTTTGCCCTCACCAATGCTCCGGCCTTCGGCCTCCGCCCGGCGCAGGCAGAGCCCGCTTCTCCGAAAAAAGGGGCGAAGGGAAGCGCTCTCAAGCAGAAGGTGGTCGGCACCTGGTCCTTGGTGTCCGACGTCATCGACCAGGACGGTGGCAAGCTGGAGCCATTCGGCAACGCTCCGAAAGGCGCGATGATCATCGCGCCGAACGGCACTTTCTCGCTCGTCATCACCAAGGCCGAAGTGCCGAAGTTCGCCTCCAACAACCGCGCCAGCGGGACCGACTCCGAGAACAAGGCGGCGGTGCAGGGCGGGATCGCGTACTTCGGCTCCTACACGGTGGACGACGCGACGAACACGGTGAACCTGCACCTCGACGGCTCGACCTTCCCGAACTGGGTGGGAAACGATCAGAAGCGGATCGTCGAGGTCTCCGCGGACGAGCTTCGCTGGAAGAACCCCACCACTTCGCTCGGCACCGGCGTCGCGACGCTGGTCTGGAAGCGGGTCAAGGAAGGGGCAAAGACCGCCTCCGCGAGGCGCTAGGCCGGCCCGTTCCGCCAGACCGGATCGAAGGATGTCGGAGGGGGGTGCTAGTCCTTCTTCCGGCTCGGCAAACCCCTTGCGGCGGTCCGCCGGGTTCTGTACAAGCGTGCAGTAGCCCGCACGAGAGGTCTGCCGCCGCGCGAGGAGGGCAAGTTGGCAAATCCGGAGAAGGAGAAGGCGATCGAGCTGGCCGTCTCGGCCATCGAGAAGCAGTTCGGCAAGGGCTCGGTGATGCGGCTCGGCGCAGGCGAAGCCCCCCTCGAGGACATCGCCACCATCTCCACCGGGAGCGTCTCGCTCGATCTCGCGCTTGGCGTCGGCGGCGTCCCGCGCGGCCGCATCGTCGAAATCTACGGGCCGGAATCGTCGGGCAAGACGACGCTCACCCTCCACATCGTCGCCGAGGCGCAGAAGGCGGGCGGCGTCGCCGCCTTCATCGACGCGGAGCACGCCCTCGACGTCGGCTACTCGCGCAAGCTCGGGGTCCGCACCGAGGATCTGCTCATCTCGCAGCCCGATACCGGGGAGCAGGCGCTCGAGATCTGCGAGATGCTGGTCCGCTCCGGGGCCATCGACGTCATCGTCATCGACTCGGTCGCAGCGCTCGTTCCCCGCGCCGAGCTGGAAGGCGAGATGGGCGACCAGCACATGGGGTTGCAGGCGCGGCTCATGTCGCAGGCCTTGCGCAAGCTCACCGCCACCATCTCCAAGTCGCAGACCACGGTCATCTTCATCAACCAGATCCGGATGAAGATCGGCATCATGTTCGGCAACCCGGAGACCACCACCGGCGGCAACGCGCTCAAGTTCTACGCATCGCAGCGCCTCGACATCCGCCGCATCGGGGCGATCAAGGACGGCGACACGGTGATCGGCTCGCGCACCCGGGTGAAGGTGGTGAAGAACAAGGTCGCGCCTCCGTTCCGCGAGGTGGAGTTCGACATCCTCTACGGCCAGGGGATCTCGCGAGAAGGCGACCTCCTCGACCTCGCCGTGGAGAACAACCTGGTCGAGAAGAGCGGCGCCTGGTTCAGCTACGGCGGCGAGCGGATCGGGCAGGGACGCGAGAACGCCCGCGACTTCCTCAAGCTGCATCCGGAGATCCTCAAGGACGTCGAGGCGCGCCTCTACGAGAAATTCGGCATCGCCCGCGTGCAGCCGGCGGCACCGGCTCCTGTCGATCTCGAGGAAAAGCGGCAGCGCGTCAAAGCAGTCAAATAAGGGCCGACGTCGCCAGTCGTCCCGTGGGGCCCCGGTGGCGGCCCGCGGGGGTACGGGGGGCAGGCGCAGCCGGCCCCCCGATCAGATGCTGCGAGGCGGTCAAAGTGGGCGGATTCCGCCGCCTTGTCGCTCACGGCCTCCCGGGCGCCATCTGTTAGAATCGGCCCGGCCCCCCCAGGAGCAGCCATCGCCTCCCTACTCCATCAAGGCCGTCAGGCGGAGTTGCCGGTCGGCAGCACCGAGTGGCTCCTCGCGGTCGTCGGCGCCGTGGCGGCGCGGCCGCAGTCGGCCCCTGCGCGCACGCTCGCCCGATCGGAACGGCGCGAACGCCTCGAAGCCCTGCTCCGCGCTTCGGGGCTCTCCTACGGGACCGGCGCCCTCGATCCCGCCGTCGAGCTGGCCCCGGATGCCCGCCCGGGCGAGCGCGCCTTCGCGCATTTCGTCGCGGGCATCGTGAGGCTGTGTGCGGAGGCCGCGGCCCTCTCCTTCGCGCCCGGGTTCGCTCCCGACGAACTGCCCCGGGGCGATGCCGTCGCCGCGCGCCGGAACCAGCTGCTCGCCGTCCTCGCCGCGGCAGGGGGCCACGCCAGGGCGGCGAGGCCGCTGTTCGTGGATCCGATCGAGGCGCCGGAGGTCCTTACCCAGCGCATCGCCGGTCGCGTCGCGGCACGTCTGAGCCGCCGCTACCTCGCCCTGGGTGGTCCGTTTGCCGGGCTCCCCCTCCACCACGGTCTCTGCGCCATCGAGGCCCGCGCCTGCGGGACGCTTGCCCTCGCCTCTTTCGGACGGCGCCGTCTCTCCGCCTACTCCGCGCGGCTGGTCGAGACCGGCGCCCTCCGCTGGCGCCTCATCCTCGTCGAGCTGCTCGCCGCGCTCGCCGCGGCACAGGAAGCGCCCGGCGCCGAGGGCGACATGCGGCGTGGAATGGATCAGGTCCTGCGCGCCCAGCGCCTGCCGCCGCGCGAGAACCGGCAGCTGCGCCGCGCGCTGGAGGCGGCGCCCTCGCCGGAAGTCATCGCGCAGGCCATCGCCTCGCCCGCGCTTCGACGCTTCGCCATCGAGCAGGTGCTCCTCGCCGCGCTCGCCGACCGCACCTTCGACAAAGGCGAGATGGCGTTCGTCGAGCGGTTGGCCGCGGCCCTCGGCATCGACTCGCAGGAGGTTGGGCTGCTCGAGATCCAGGCCGACGACTTCTACCGGAAGAATCGCGACGCTCTCGTCGCCCTGCAACTCGCAGAGACTCCCGAAGGATTGCCCCACGCCCTCACCACGCGGCTCTCCGCGCTGGTGCTAGACAACCTCGATCGCATCCTGCAGGAGATCCGCGAGACCGGAGAGCTGGCCCAGCTCCTCGCCAAGGCGAGCGCCGGCACCTCCCTCACCTCGGAGGAGAAGGGCAAGGTCCGCGAGCAGCTCATCGATCTGGCGAAGGCGATTCCTGCTCTCGCCGTCTTCGCGGCGCCGGGCGGGATGTTGCTCCTCCCCATCCTCTTGAAGCTCCTGCCCTTCAACCTCTTGCCTTCGAGCTTCATCGACCCGCCTGCCAATCCGAGGCCCCTCTTGCCGCCCGCGCGCAGGTCGGGGTCCTGACTACACGTGAACGATTTGGAATGGACAGTTTTGTAGGGCGAGGCTTCCTTCCGCACAGGAACGTCTCGTAGCGTCCTGCCATGGCTTACCGAATCCTGATCGATCCCGCCGCCGCGCGGCGGCTGCGGACCTGCTCGCCGTACGTCGTGCAGGGTCTCGGAAGGCGCCTCGCGGAGCTCCTCGAGCCCGACGCCCTCCCGAAAGCCGGCCTCGCCGGCGAGGGGCCCCTCAACATCGATGCTCCGGGCGTGAGCGTTTCCTGCCGCATGGACGGACGCGAGGAGACGCTCACGGTCCTAGACGTGGAAGAGCGGGAAGGCATCGCGGCCGCGGCCAGCTGAGGCGCAGGGCGACCCTCGAAGCGCTGGAGGCCCAGCCGATTCCGGCCGGGCCTCCGCAGGTGGTTCGACTTTCTAGGTTCCGGCCTTCCGTACGTTCTGGGCCTGCAAGCCCTTCGGCCCTTTCACGACCTCGAACTCGACCTTCTCGCCTTCCGCCAGTGAGCGAAAGCCATCCATCTTGATCGCGGTGTGATGACAGAAGACGTCGTCCCCGCCTCCGTCCTGGGTGATGAAACCGAAGCCCTTCGTGTCGTTGAACCACTTCACGGTACCAGTCGCCATTCGGAACGGTCCTTCTCGTTCGGACTGCAGGGCTGCAGGCCGGCACCAACGGTCGGTTTCGTTGGCGCGGTGGTCTTGTACCGATCCGGCGGATCTGCGGTCAAGACGCTGCGCCCCGCACGCTACGAACCGGTTCCGGGCATCTCTCCCACGGGCCGGATGAGCACCTCTCGCGGTTTGGCGCCGTCGGCCGGGCCGACGATACCCTCGCGTTCCATGCGCTCGATCATGCGCGCCGCGCGGTTGTAGCCGACGCGCAGCTTGCGCTGCAAGAGCGAGATCGAGACGAATCGCATGTCGGAAACTGCAGCGATTGCCTGATCATAGAGCTCGTCGGGACCCTCGTCCTCCCCGCCCAGCTCGGAGTCCTCGGCGCGCGGCCGCAGGATGTTCGGGTCGTAGACCGGTGCCCCTTGCGACTTCCAGTGCTCGACGACCGCGTGGATCTCCTTCTCGTCCACGTAGGGCCCGTGCACGCGCGTCAACGTCGAGGTGCCGGGCGGGAGGATGAGCATGTCTCCCATGCCGAGAAGGTTCTCCGCTCCGGCCGCGTTGATGATGGTGCCCGAGTCGTGCCGCGAAGCGACCTGGAAGCTGATGCGGGCGGGGAAGTTCGCCTTGATCACGCCGGTGACGACGTCGGTCGAAGGCCGCTGCGTCGCGACCATGAGATGGATGCCGGCGGCCCGCGCCATCTGCGCGAGGCGCGCGATGTACGTCTCCACCTCGCGGGAGGCGACCATCATGAGATCGGCCAGCTCGTCGATGATGAGGACGAGATAGGGCAGCTTGCGGAGCGGCTCGCGGGGAGGATCGAGCGGCAGATCGGCCTTTGCCGCATCGGGCGCGGGCGGCTCGGCGGGCTTCTTCTCCCGGACGGAACGGGGAGGCCTGATCTGCGCCGCGTCTCCTTCCTTTTCGATCTTCTTGTTGTAGGAGGCGATGTTCCGGACGCCGCAGTCGGCGAGCAGCTGGTACCGGCGCTCCATTTCCTCGACGGCCCAGCGCAGCGCCATCGCGGCCTTCTTCGCGTCGGTCACGACGGGCAGGAGCAGGTGCGGGATGCCTTCGTAGACGGAAAGCTCGAGCATCTTCGGGTCGACCATGAGGAAGCGGACTTCCTCGGGAGTCGCGCGAAGCAGCATGGAGACGATCATCGAGTTGACCGCGACCGACTTGCCCGACCCGGTGGTGCCGGCGATGAGCAGGTGCGGCATGCGCGCGAGGTCGGCGATGTACGGCATGCCCTCGATGTCCTTGCCGAGGCACATCGCGAGCTTGCTCTGCGATTTCTGGAAGGCTTCCTGCTCGCAGAGCTCGCGCAGGACGACGAGCTGGCGGTCCTTGTTGGGGATCTCGATCCCGACCACGCCCTTGCCGGGAATGGGAGCGACGATGCGGACCCGCAGCGCCTTCATCGCCATGGCGAGATCGTCGGAGAGCGAAGCGATGCGCGAGACCTTCACGCCGGAGGCGGGCAGGAACTCGAACATGGTGACGACCGGTCCCGGCCGGATCTGCGTCACCTGCCCCTGGATCCCGAACGAGGCGAGCTTCTGGCGGAGCGTCTCGGCGGTGGCGGTGAGACCTTCGCGGTCGATGGGCAACAGCGCCTGCGCCTCTCCGGTGAGGAGCGAGAGCGGCGGAATCGTGAACGAGGTGCGCCCGTCGTGCAGCGTGTAGCTCGCGCCGCGCCTGGCCGCGGGCGGCTCGGGCTCCGGAGCGGGCCGGTGGGCCGAAGGCTCCTTGCGCATCTCCGCGGGCCGTTCGGCTTCGGACGGCCGCACCGAGCGCGGCAGCACGATGGTCGGCGGCGCGACGGGCTCGGCAGGTCTGGGCTCCTGCTCTTTCGGCTCCTGCTGCCTGGGAGGCGGCTCGGACGCGCGCGGCACCGGCAGCCTCGGGTCCTGTGGCGCCTCGGGCTCGAGCGCGATCCGCAGGGCGGCGCCGCGGGACGCCCTGGCGGGCTTCTCCGCCGGCTTCTCTTCCGGAGATCCGGGATCGTCGCCAAACGCTTCGCGGAGCGCGAGGGCCCAGGCATCCCGGGAACGCGAGAAAGCCGCACCGGCGCCTTTCACTGCCAGTGCGCTTCCCGCGACCCCCAGCTTGCCGGCCGCAGCCGCCGCACGGAGCGCCCAGAGATCGGTCGCGACCACCAGCGCCGCGCAGCACGCCGCGGTGAGCAGGACCGCTGCTCCCCAGGTGGAAAGTCCGGACTCGACGATCGAGGCGAGCGCCGACCCGAGCATGCCGCCCGGAGCGTGCCCCTGCAGCGGCACCGGAACCGCCAGATCGACCAGCGCCATCGCGCAGGCGCTGAACGCGAGCCACGATCCGGCGCGGGCGAGCGAGAGTCGCGGCCGCCCCGCGAGCAGCGCTGCGGCGAGCGCGGCGAGCAGGATCACTGCCGCGTAGGCGCCGAGGCCGGCCGCTTCCAGCAAGGCGCCGGCTAGAAGACGCCCGATCGGCCCGGCCCAATCGAGGCCTTTTCCGTTGGGCCGATAACTCGCGAGCGCGAGCAGGGCAACGAGCGAAAACCCACCGAGCAGGATCCCCGTGACTGGCCTGCGCCACGCGGTGTTGGTCTGCGCCGCCGCGCGCTTGTTGGTTCGAGCCAAGTTGCCTCCCGTTTCCGCGCCGGCACGCGGGCCATCGACGATAGGAGCCGGCGACATTCCGTCAATTTTTCCGTTCGGCTTACGGTACAGTGCCCGACCGTATGGAAGTCCGCTGTGATCAATGCCAGGCGCGCTACCGCGTCGACGACGCTCGTGTGGGGCCCAAGGGCCTCGCCATGCGGTGCGGTAAGTGCGGGAACACCTTCCGCCTGGCGCAGGACGGGACCGTCACCAAGCCGGCGGGTACCAAGGCTTCCAGCATCCCGACTCCCGGCACCGCGACGCCGCTCGCAACGCCGCAGAGCCCGCCCCGAAAACCCGTCGCAGCCGCAACCCTTGCCCCGCCAGCCGTCGCGGCACAACCGCCTCCGCTCTCCGTCCCGGCACCCGCGACCCCCGCGGCGACTCGCGTCCCGCTAGCCGCGTCTCCGTCTTCCGTCACCGCGACTCCCGCCCCGACTCCGGTCCCGCGCAGCGAGGCAGCCGTTCCGTCCGCGCCTCCCCGCGAGGCGCGGGTGGTGCGCCCGCCGGCAACGTCCGCACCGGCGTCCAAGGTCCAGCGACCCCCGCGTTCGATGCAATTGGAAGGTGCCCCGTCCGGCGGCCCGCCGCGCACACTGGTGGTCGGCGTGGCCATCGCGCTGGTCGGTCTTGCTGTGATGTTCGTGGTCTTCGGCTTCTGGAGACAGCATCGGCCGCCGCCTCCCGCCGCAGTCGAAGCGCTGAACCGAGCGAAGGCCGTCGCCGACAAGGATTCGCTCGCCGCGCTCGCGGAGGCGGAATCCCAGGCGACCGCCGCGATCGAGGCCGCCCCGCGCGGGTATCCCGCCGCGTACGCCGAGCTGGCCATGATCGACGTGGCCTGGGCGGACGCGCTCGACGACGAGGCATACTTCTCGACCGAGCGCGCGGAACGGGCCGGCCGGGCCGGCGACGATCGCACGAGGCTCGACGCGGACGGAAAGGCCTCTGCCTTCCAGGATCAGGCGAAGGGTCGACTGCGTCCGGCCTTCGAGGCCGCGGTGGCCGGGAACCGGCTCGATCCCAAGTCGCCGGACGCGGCGCTCGCGCTCGCCGACTATTACCGGGCCGCGCGCTCGCGCACCAACATGAACCTCGAGCTCAAGCGGGCGGCCAACCTGGGCGCCGACCCCGCCTCCATCGCCTTCGTGCAAGGCGCGGATCTGCTCGGCCAGGAAGACGGCTTCCCCCAGGCCGTGGAGAAGCTGGAAGCGGCGGTGAAGGGCGCGCCTGACAGCGCGCGCTTACGCTTCCGCCTGTCGATGGCTTATGTGAAGGCGCAGCGGACGTCGGACGCGCAGAACGCGCTGCAGGAGACCTTGCGGCTATCCCCGGCGCACGAACGGGCCAAGCTCGCCCTCGAAGCGCTTGCAGGCCGGGCCGAAACGCGAGACGGGAAGAAACGATGACCACCGACAAGCCGAGCACCCTCGAAGAAGAGTACTTCGTCCGCGAGGACGCGGAGCGCATCCGCAAGCTGCATTACGACGAGCTCAGGCGGATGGCGCAGTCCGAGCGCGAAGCGTTGCGCGCGCTGCACAAGGGACGCTGCGCCGAGTGCGGCGCCCAGCTCGTTCCCGAGCTGGTCGGCGAGGTGAAGATCCAGCATTGCCCGAACTGCGGCGGCACCTTCCTCGACAAGCGGGCCTGGCAGTACCTCCAGAGCCACGCCGAGCCGCACTCGGTCATGAACGCCATCCTCAACTGGTTCAAGTCGGCCAACAAACCATAGAGTCCCGATGTCGATCGATCGCGGCACCGTCCGGCACGTGGCGCGTCTTGCGCGGCTCGCCCTCTCTCCGGAGGAAGAGGAGAAGACGGTGCGCGAGCTCGGGCGGGTGCTCGACTACATCGAGCGCCTCTCTGGCGTGGACGTTAGCGCCGTCGAGCCGCTCACCTTCGCGGGCGACGCCGCCGAGGCGAAGGAGTCGATGCGCCCCGACGAGCCGCGGCCCTCCCTGCCCCGCGAAGAAGTGCTGGAACAGGCGCCGGAGCACGACGGCAGCACCTACCTCGTGCCGAGGATCATCGAGTGAGCGCGCCTCTCCTCCCCCTGTCGGCGCTCTGTCGCGCCTTCGAGCGCCGGGAGGCGAAGCCGAGCGAGGTGCTGGAAGCTTCCTTGCGCCGCATCGCCCGGATCGACGGGAAGGTCCACGCCTTCCTCCGTCTGACCGAGGAAGAAGCGCGCAGCGCGGCGCGGGAGTCGGACGAGCGCCGGGCGCGGAACGCACCGCTCTCGGCGCTCGACGGCGTACCGATCGCGATCAAGGACCTGTTCTGTCAGCGAGGCGTCGAGACGACGGCCGGCTCGCGCATCCTCGCCGGATACGTTCCGCCCTACGACGCCACGGTGGTGCGCAAGCTGCGCGAAGGCGGTGCGGTGCTGGTCGGGAAGCTGAACATGGACGAGTTCGCGATGGGCTCGTCCACCGAGAACAGCGCTTTCGGACCGACGCGCAATCCGTGGGATCTCTCGCGCACGCCGGGCGGATCGTCGGGAGGCTCGGCCGCGGCGGTGGCGGCGAAGATGGTCCCCGGAACGCTGGGCACCGACACCGGAGGGTCGATCCGCCAGCCGGCCGCGCTGGTCGGGTGCGTGGGGCTGAAGCCGACGTACGGCCGGGTCTCGCGCTACGGCGTGGTCGCCTTTGCCTCCTCGCTCGATCAGGTGGGACCCTTCGCCGAGGACGTGCGCGGGGCGGCGCTCTTGCTCCAGGCGATCGCGGGGCGCGACGAGAATGACCAGACTTCCAGCTCCAGGCCGGTCCCCGATTATGCGACGGCGCTGGAGGGCGGCGCGCGAGGTCTCCGGATCGGAATCCCCGCCGAGTATTTCGGGGAAGGGCTCGACCCGGAGGTCGAAGCCTCGGTGCGCTCCGCGATGGACGCCCTCGGCCGCGAGGGCGCGACGCTCGTTCCCATCTCGCTCCCCAACTCGCCGCACGCGATCGCGACCTACTACATCGTCGCAACCGCGGAGGCCTCGTCGAACCTCGCCCGGTACGACGGCATCCGCTACGGCCACAGGGCGCAAGGGCCGCGCTCGCTGATCGAGCTCTACGAGCGGACCCGGGCCGAGGGATTCGGCGCCGAGGTGAAGCGACGAATCCTGCTCGGGACCTACGCGCTCAGCGCCGGCTATTACGACGCGTACTACCTGCGGAGTCAAAAGATTCGCACCCTCATCCGCCGCGATTTCGAGCAGGTCTTCGCGGCGGGAATCGACGCGGTGGCGAGCCCCACGAGTCCCACGCCAGCCTTCAAGCTGGGCGAGAAGATCGACGATCCGCTGGCGATGTACCTGAACGACATCTACACGGTCCCCGCGAACCTCGCGGGGCTACCGGGAATCTCGATTCCTTGCGGGTTCTCCAGGGCCGGCCTGCCCATCGGGCTACAGCTCATCGGACGGCCATTCGAGGAAGCGGCGCTGCTCCGCATCGCCCGCGCCGCCGAGCGCGCGGTGGGCGTTCCCGCGCGGGAGCTTCCACTATGAAGAGAGCGCTCCTCTGCGCCGTTTCGCTCGCCTTCGCGTGTGCCCACGCGGCGCCCCCCGCGCGATGGAACCAGCAGCAGTACCTGCTCGGGGAGATACCCGCGACGGACACCACGACCCAACGACCGGTTTACGCGATGGTGCGCGGAGGCGGTGCGGTCATTTTTCCGTCGAGCCCGCAGCCACGGGTCGGCGCCGCCATGACCGGCGACGATCAGGTCTCGTTCGCGGCCCTCCGCAATGGATCGCAGTACGGCGATGCCTTCGCGGCGGGCAAGGCGGAGGTCCTCTGGAACGCGCTGAGCGACGATGCGCGGCAGAAGCGCAAGGACCTCGAGAGCCTGCGCAAGCTCGTCGAGTCCACCCTCGCCCAGCTCGGGACAGAGACGCGGGTGCGCGGGGAATACGTCGTCTCGACGCCTCGCGGCATCTCCTACCTGCGGGACGCCGAGTACACCAACGCACCGAAGGGAATCGTGCTCGAGCTTCCGTTCGCGGAGGGCAGTAGCACGAAGCTTGCTGGCCTCGCGGTCTACCGAGCCGAAACGCGCCCGATCGCCGTGGAGATCGGTGGGGAGCCCGCGAATGCCGCCCGCTGACTGGGAGCCGGTCATCGGCCTCGAGGTGCACGCGCAGCTCCTCACCAGGAGCAAGATCTTCTGCGGCTGCTCGACGGCCTTCGGCGCGCCGGCGAATACCCAGGTCTGCCCCGTTTGCCTCGGCCTTCCGGGAGCGCTTCCCGCGCTCAATCGCGGCGCGGTGACGATGGCGATCCGGGCGGGGAAGGCATTCGGCTGCAAGATCGCCGAGCGCAGCATCTTTGCGCGGAAGAACTACTTCTACCCGGACCTCCCCAAGGGCTATCAGATCTCGCAGTTCGAGCTGCCCATCTGCGACGGCGGCGCGATCCCCGTACCGCAGGCCGACGGATCGATCCGCAAGGTCGGCCTCACCCGCATCCACCTCGAGGAAGACGCGGGCAAGAACGTCCACGCCCAGAACGGATCGCACGTCGACCTCAACCGCTCGGGCGTGCCGCTCATCGAGATCGTCGGGAACCCGGAGCTGCGCTCCGCCGAGGATGCGAGCGAGTACCTCAAGGCGTTGCGGCTCGCCCTCATCTACCTCGGGGTGAACGACGGAAACATGGAGGAGGGCTCGTTCCGCTGCGACGCGAACGTCAGCGTGCGCAAGCGCGGCGCTACCAGCCTCGGCACCCGCGTCGAGCTGAAGAACATCAACTCCTTCCGCTTCGTCCGCCAGGCGATCGAGTTCGAGATCGAGCGGCAGGTCGCGCTGCTCGAGAGCGGCGGGAAGGTTTCGCAGGAGACCCGCCTCTTCGACCACGAAAAGGGCGAGACGCGACCGATGCGATCGAAGGAGGAAGCGAACGACTACCGCTACTTCCCCGAGCCCGACCTGCCGCCGCTGGTCGTTTCCCGCGAGTGGCTGGACAGCGTGCAGACCCCGAAGCTTCCCCACCAGCAGATGGCGGAGCTGTCGGCAGCGGGCGTCTCGACGGCCGACGCGCGGACCATCACGGCAGATCCGCGGCTGGTCGATCTCCACGGGCGGATCGCCGCCGCGGCGGGGAAGGAGGGCGCGCGCCGGGCGGCGCATGTGGTGGTCGGAGAGATAGCGCGGGCGGTGAACGAAGGGGCGCTCGATCTCGGTGCGCCGAAGTTCCGGCCCGAGCAGATCGCCGAGGTGTTCCGCCTCCAGGACGAAGGAACGCTCTCCTCCACCGCGGCGAGGGAAGTGATCTCCGAGGTCATCCAGACCGGCAGGGCGCCGGCGCAGGTCGTCGCGGAGAAGGGCCTTTCCCAGGTCTCGGACGAAGGCGCCCTCGAGTCGGTGGTCCTCGCCGTCCTGGAGAAGAACCCGGCTGAGGTCGAGCGCTACAAAGGCGGGAAGAAGAACCTCCTCGGATTCTTCGTCGGTCAGGCGATGAAGGAGCTGAAGGGCAAGGGAAACCCCGGCGTGCTGAACGCGCTCTTCAAGAAGCGGCTCGAGTAACTTATTGGCTGCCTTTTTCGCATCCTGTCTGGCCGTCTCGCTCATCCTCGACGCCCTCACCATCTTCTCGCAGGACCGGACCCGCTGGCGGTACCGGACGCTGCTCGTCGTGGTCCTCATCCTCGTCTGGGTACTGTTCGGCCTGCTCCTCCTGCAGATCGTCGACCGGACCTCCAGCGTGGTGTCCTCCGCGAAGGTGTGGGCGCCCGAGCGGCTTCCCGCCACCGGGCGCGACGCCGCAATCCTGCTCGCCTCCTTCGGCGGACCGGCGGCGCTCGCGACCGTGCTCGGCGTCTGGGCGCTACGGGCCTCCCGGCGCAAGCGGCCGTCGCGTCCCGGGCGCCTCGAGCGGTGGCCATGAAGATCGAGCACGTCGAGGGACCCGGCGAGGCGCTCGCGCAGGTGCGGGAGCTATTTCTCGAGTACGCGGGTTCGCTCGGGTTCTCGCTCTGCTTCCAGGGATTCGACGAGGAGCTTCGCGATCTGCCCGGGATGTACGCGCCGCCTTCGGGCCTCTTGCTGCTCGCC
>Ga0209156_10002543_pt1 | contig 14275 bp, 12 predicted proteins | sample GraSoiAngelo_124_FD_185881 | JGI IMG/M metagenome (GOLD analysis project Ga0209156, IMG submission 185881) | Grasslands soil microbial communities from the Angelo Coastal Reserve, California, USA - 14_0927_05_20cm (SPAdes) (version 2) | ecosystem: Environmental > Terrestrial > Soil > Grasslands...
CGGATGTAGCGCTGGAGATCCTCGCGGTCGATGAGCGAGAGGATCTCCACCCGCCCGCCGTCGAGCGGGCGATAGATGAGGCGTACGTCCGTCGCGATCCGGACGCGGTAGTGGTCGGGAAGGCCTTCGAGCGGGATCGCGCGCAAGCTCGGATGCCGCCAGTCCTCCGCCAGCCGGTAGATCTTCTCGAACGCGTTGCGGACGACCTTGCGGTCCCACCGCCGGATGGACTCGTAGAACTCGCCGGAGAAGATCGGCAGGCTCCAGGCGGCGACGCTCGCCGGTGCCCGCTCCGGTGCGCTCTCGGCCGGTCGCGTCGGGCGCTCCGCTTCGGCCGCCCGGAGCCGCGCCGCGAGCGTCGCTTCCCTCTCGCGCGCCTCGTCCACGTCCGCCTCGAGCGCCCGGGCGCGCCGTTTCGTCGCCTCGAGCTCCTCGGCGAGGCGCGCCACCTCCGCCGCGGTCCCGGACTGGAGCCGGGCGCGCAGCCCTTCGCGCTCCTCGAGCAGACGATCGCGCTCGGAGGCGAGTCGCGCGCGCTCCTCTTCGGAGCTCCGGAGGTCGCGCCGCGCCGCCTCGACGCTCCGCTCGAGCTCGACGAGCCGCTCTTTCACGTCGCCGAGACGCTTCAGCGTCCGATCGCGCGCGCGCCGGGCGCGAGCCGCCTCCTTGGCGGCCTCGGTGACGATCTTGGCCGCCGCCGGTGCCGGCTCGGGCGCTTGCTCCTCCGCCGGCGCCGCCTCCGCCTCGCGCGCCCGCGCGTCCGCCTGGTCGAACTCGCTGATGATTGTCTTCACGAGCGTCGACGCGAGCTCGCCGGCGCCGGCGGCGGGCGAGGCGAGCAGCGCCCACGCGAGGTCGCACGCGGGGTCGCGGGAGCCGAGCAGGAGATCGGTCACCGCGCGCGCGCCGCTCTCGTCGGCGACCGCGGCGCCGAGCGCCGGCTCGCCGATCTCCTTGCGCAGCGTCCGGTCCACGGCCTCCGCCACCTCCGGGTCGCTGTCGTAGTAGTCGACGAGGCTCCAGGCGAGGTCCCAGGTGCCGAGCCGATCGAGCCGCGTGCCCGGCGGCGCGGTGCCCAGACGGCCCGCGAGCTTGACCAAGCTCTTCTCGGGCAGTGCGACGACGAGGAACGTGCTGCGCTCGTCGGGCGTCAGCGGCGAGAGGAGCCCCACGGCGCGGCATTCTACCCGAGTCGCGCCTCGTCGCGACCCGGCCGGGGCCGAAAGGTTTGCCGGCCCCGGCGGCGCGCGATACATTCCTCGCGGCGCCCGCATGGAGACGTACACGCTTCGTCCGCGCGCGGAAGCGCCTTCCGATCGGCGCTACCGCATCGACTACGAGGGCGAGCTCAACCCGGCGCAGCACGCCGCGGCGACGACGCTCGACGGGCCGGTGCTGGTGGTCGCGGGCGCCGGCAGCGGCAAGACGCGGACGCTCGTCTACCGCGTCGCCCGGCTCGTCGAATCGGGGGTCAATCCAGGGCAGATCCTGCTCCTCACGTTCACCCGCAAGGCGGCGGAAGAGATGCTGCGGCGGGCTTCGGCGTTGGTCGGGGCGAGCTGCGAGCAGGTAGCGGGCGGCACGTTCCACTCCTTCGCCAACGTCGTCCTCCGCCGCACCGCGCGGCGGCTCGGCATGAAGCCGGGCTTCACCATCCTCGACCGCAGCGACTCCGAGGACGTGGTGAACCTGCTGCGCAGCCGGGCGGGACTCGACCGCAAAGAACGCCGCTTCCCGCGCAAGAACGCGATCGTCGAGATCTTCAGCATGGCGGTGAACCGGAGCACCACGGTGCCCGCACTGCTCGAGGATGGCTACGCGCACCTCTACGAGCACCTGGAGGACCTCGTACGCCTCGAGGAGGGGTACCGGCGTTACAAGCGCGATCGCGACCTCGTCGACTACGACGACCTCCTCGTGCTCCTCCGCGATCTCGTCCGCGACTACGCCGACGTCGCCGCGCAGCTCTCGCGGACGTACCGCTACATCATGGTCGACGAGTACCAGGACACGAACCGGCTGCAGGCCGAGATCGTGCGCGGCCTCGCCGTGGCGCACGACAACGTCATGGCCGTCGGTGACGACAGCCAGAGCATCTACTCGTTCCGCGGGGCCACGTTCCGGAACATCATGGAGTTCCCGGACCTCTTTCCCGCGACGCGCATCATCAAGCTCGAGGAGAACTACCGCTCGACGCAGCCGATCCTCGACCTCGCCAACGCCGTCATCGAGCGTGCCGCCGAAAAGCATACGAAGATCCTGCACGCCCATCGCGGCCCCGGTGGCCCGCCCATGCTCGTCCAATGTGCCGACGAGCAGGCGCAGTCGCGCTTCATCTGCCAGCGGATCCTCGAGCTCCGCGAGGAAGGCGTGTCGCTCGACGACATCGCCGTGCTCTTCCGCTCGAGCTTTCACTCCTTCGATCTCGAGCTCGAGCTCCAGCGCGCCGACGTCCCCTTCGTCAAGCGCGGGCGCTTCAAGTTCATCGAGACCGCGCACGTGAAGGACGTGCTCGCGCATCTGCGGATCGTCGCCAACCCGCGCGACGCCGTATCGTGGCATCGCGTGCTTCTTCTGCTCGACGGCGTCGGCCCGAAGAAGGCCGACGACATCTTCACCCACCTCGCCGAGGCGACGACGATCGAGGCCGTGAGCGAGGGGCTGGCGACCTATCCGCGGCGCGGCGCCTACACGAAGGACCTGACGCACCTCGCGGCGTTACTCGCGGAGATCGCGCCTGACGAGCTGCCGCCGGGCGAGAAGGTAGCGCGTATCGTCGCGTTCTATACGCCGATGCTCCGCCAGATCCACCGCGAGGACTTCCCGAAGCGCGAGAAGGATCTCGAGCATTTCATCACCATCGCCGGCCGCTACCGCAGCGTCGCCTCGCTGCTGTCGGACATGGCGCTCGAGCCGCCGACCGACAGCGTCGGCAACGTGCTCGCCGCCGAGGTCGAGGAAGGCCTCCTGACGCTTTCGACCATCCACTCCGCGAAGGGCCTCGAGTGGCACACGATCTTCGTCATCTGGCTGGTCGACGGTCGCTTCCCGTCGTACCTGAATCTCCACGATGGCGACGAGGTGGAGGAGGAGCGGCGGCTCCTGTACGTGGCCGTCACGCGCGCCAAGGACAACCTCTACCTGTCGTATCCGATCGACATCTACGACCGCGCCGCCGGCATGGTGCTCGGCCAGCCGTCGCGCTTCGTGCAGGGCCTGCCCGAATCGATCCTGCCGGGCATGCAGGTGATCGAGTCCGGAGGATTCCGCTAGCGTGCGCGACGTCGCGCCGCTCCGAGCCGCGCTGGCCGCCGCCGACCTCGACCTGCCGCCCGACGTCGTTGGATTGATCGAGCAGCGCCTGGGACCGCTCCTCGCGTCGCTCGACGCGCTCGTGGCCCTCGATCTCGTCGGGGTCGAGCCCTTCTCGCCGCGCCGTCTGGCGGACGACGCCGCATGACTGCGCTCGCCGATCTCGGCGTCGCGGAGCTCCAGCGGCGCCTCCGCGCCCGCGAGACGACCGCCGCGGAGGTGGTCGAGGAGCATCTCGCGCGTTGCGAGCGCCTCGATCGCCACCTGCATGCGTTCGTCGCGGTCAGCGCGGACGATGCGCGCGCCGCCGCGGCCGCCGCTGACCGTGCGCTCGCGTCCGGTACGGCCGGGCCGCTCGCGGGCATCCCGGTTGCGGTCAAGGACCTCTTCGCCGTCCGCGGCCTCCGGCGCGGCAACGGCAGCGCCGCGTTCGCCGACGATCCGCCCGCGACCGCCGACGCGACGGTGGTCGCGCGCCTGCGCGACGCGGGCGCCCTGCTGCTCGGCACGACGCACATGCACGAGCTCGCGTTCGGGCCGACGGGCGTCAACCTCGTGCTCGGCACGCCGCGGAATCCGTGGGCGGCGGATCGTGTCCCGGGCGGCTCGAGCAGCGGGTCCAGTGTGGCCGTGGCCGCTCGCCTCGTGCCGGCGGCACTTGGCACGGACACGGGCGGCTCGGTGCGCATCCCGGCGAGCTTCTGCGGCATCACCGGGCTCAAGCCGACGTACGGCCGGGTGAGCCGCGCGGGCGTGACGCCGCTCGCGTGGACGCTCGACCACGTCGGACCATTCGGGCGCTCGGTGGAGGACGTAGCGCTCGTGCTCGGAACGATCGCCGGCCATGATCCCGCCGACGCGTCGACTCCGCGCGTTCCGGTGCCCGTCTACCAGGCGCTCCTCGACCGGCCGATGCGCGGTGTGCGAATCGGTGTGCCGCGTGCGTTCGTCGGCGAGATGATGGAGGCGTCCGTCGGCGGCGCGTTCGAGGCGGCGCTCGGCGACCTCCGCGCGGTGGGCGCCACCGTCACCGACGTCGTCCTGCCGTCCCTGGCGCACGCCAGCGCCGCGCTCGGCGCGACGATCCTCGCGGAGGCGGCGAGCGCGCTCGGGCCGCTGATCGCGCGGCGCCGCGAGCGGACGGGGATGGAGCTGCGCGTCTACCTGGCGCTCGGCACCATGGTGTCGGCGGCGCAGTATCTCGCGGCGCAACGCCTGCGGACCCGTCTCTACGAGGAGGCGCGTGCCACGTTCGCGCGCGTCGACCTGCTGGCCCTGCCGGCGACGCCCATCGCCGCGCCGGGCCTCGACGAAATGCTCGTGCGTCTCGGTGGCCAGGACCTGGACGTCGCCCAGGCGATCACCCGGCTGACGGCGCCGTTCAACCTGCTCGGCCTGCCGGCGCTCGCGCTGCCATGCGGCTTCACGTCGTCGGGCATGCCGGTCGGCCTGCAGCTGGTCGGTCCGGCGTTCGCCGAGGACCGCGTCCTGGCGGCGGGTCACGCCTACCAACGTGTGACGGACTGGCACCGTCGCCGTCCGCCGCTCGCGGAAGGGTAGATGCCGGCGACGCCATCCATGGTAGCCTCGTTTCGGAGGAGGTCGCCATGGAGCATTCGCCCGGATTCCTCGCGCTCGTCGCCGACGCGAAGACGCGCGTCCGGGAGACGACGCCCGAAGAGGTCCACCGCCGTCAGCAGGCAGGGAGCCGATTCCATTTCGTCGACGTGCGCGAGGACGGCGAATGGGAGAAGGGCCACGCCCGCGGCGCCGTCCATCTGTCGAAGGGGATCATCGAGCGCGACGTCGAGACGACCGTCGCGGACCGTGACGCGGAGATCATCCTCTACTGCGGCGGCGGCTTCCGCTCTGCACTCGCCGCCGACGCGCTCCAGAAGATGGGCTACCGCCACGTCTTCTCCATGGACGGCGGCTGGCGGCAGTGGACGGCGCTCGGCTACCCGGTCGAGCGGGGCTGAGCGTTCACGCGGGCCGACGCGCGACCAGCTGCACGACGGCGAGCTGTCCGCCCGCCAGCGCCGCGGCGAGCGCGTCTCGCTCGACCGCGAGTGTCGTGAGGCGCGGGTCGCTCCGGAGCTTCGCCTGGAGGACGTTCCGCGCCGCCACCACCCGCGGCGCACGTTCCGGCGCGTCGGCAGTGCGGTCCCTGACCTCGATGTCGACGAAGCCCGCGGCCGCGACCGCCTCGCGGTATAGCGCCGGCCGGGCGAACCGCCAGCTGCCGATCTCGACGGCGGCCCGCCCCGTCCCGAACAGGTCCTGGATCGCGATCCCGCCACCGGGGCGGACGACGCGGTACGCTTCGGCCAGCGCCGCACCCGGGTCCGAGACGCCGGAGAGGCTCTCGACGAACCAGACGTGGGTGAAGCGGGCCGGGCGGAACGGCAGCGCCGCCGCGGCGGCGGGAACGAGTTGGACCTGGCGGTGCATCCTGCTCCGGCGGCCGAGCTCGGTCCCGGCAGCGGCCTCGTCGGCGGTGAGCGTCGCCCCCACGACCTCGCAACCCGAGCGCGCCGCGAGCCACCGGGCGCGACCGCCAAGCCCCGCTCCCACCTCGAGGACCAGCTCGTACTTCCGGAAGATGCCGCGGGCGCTCAGCGCGTCGAGCAGATGGAAGCCCGTGCCGCTCGCAGGCTCGAGGCCGAGATACGGCAGGCCGCGTGGCGGCGGCGTCGACGCGGTGAGGCCGCGCACCAGATCGAGGAGAAGAGCGGCCGGGATCACGGCACGGCGGTAGCATAGATTTGGAGGGGCGGCGCGACTCCGGTACATTGCCGCCGACGATGGCCGACGCGTTCCGTCCGCCTGCGCGTCCCACGTGGTATCGGCGGCTGCCGCCTGCGCTCCAGCGCGTCGCGGCGGCGAGCGACCGGGTGCCCTCGCTGCCGCTCGCCGCCGGTTCGGCGCTGCGCGAAGCGGTCGGCGCGTTGCCGGCGGCGCTCGCCACCGGTCGGGCGTCGGACGTCCAGGCCGTCGCCCAGCGGATCGGCAACGACATCTGCGCCGCGCTCCGGGTCCCCGGGGTCGCGATCCGCGTCGAGCTGAAACGTCCGGCGACGCGGCGAGGCGAGCTGCACGGCCTCTACACGCCCGCCAACGGGCACGGGCGCGACGCCATCCGGCTGTGGATGATCACCGCAAAGCGCGGCCAGGTGGTCGCCTACCGGACCTTTCTCCGCACGCTGCTGCACGAGATCTGCCATCACCTCGACTACACCTACCTCCACCTGCGCGACTCGTTGCACACGCAGGGCTTCTACCAGCGGGAATCGAGCCTTTTTCACGCGCTCGGGGCGGGGGACGTTGACAGCGCCTGAGCGAGCTTCTATACGCGCCATGTCTCGACAATTTTGAACTCGCCCGCGGCGGGAGACCCTCATCCAGGCCAGCGGGATTTTTTTGGGAAGGCCCCTGACCGATCGGTCTAGATCGGTCGGTCAGGTGTGGACGTGCGTGAACGGACTTAACACGTTAGAAGAGCGCACCAGCCAGATGGCCGGCGCCGACTCGACCGCTCGCGCCAACGTGAATGTCGCCCTGGTGAAGTACTGGGGCAAGCGCGACACGGCGCTGAACCTCCCCGCGACGGGGAGCATCTCGCTCACGCTCGAGGGGCTCGACGTCGAGGCGCACGTCCGCTTCGGCCCCGGCGACGAAGACCGGCTCGTGATCGACGGCGCGGAGGCCGCGGGCGACGAGGCGCGGCGGCTCACGAGCTTCCTCGACCTCGTCCGCGCGACGACCCGCCGCCGCGAGGCCGCGGCGGTCGTCATGCGGAGCTCGGTACCGCGTGGGATCGGCCTCGCGTCCTCGGCCGCGGCGTTCGCCGCGCTGGCGCTGGCGGCGAGCCGCGCCGCTGGCTGGACGCTCGACGCCGCGGAGCTCTCCGCGCTCGCGCGGCGCGGCTCGGGTTCGGCGGCGCGCTCGATCTTCGGCGGTTTCGTCGAATGGCATCGTGGCGAGCGCGCCGATGGCGTCGATTCGTTCGCCGAGCCACTCGCCCCCGCCGACCACTGGGACGTCCGGATGGTCGTCGCGATCACGAGCACGACGCCGAAGTCCGTGTCCTCGCGGGACGGCATGGTTCGGACCGCGGCGTCGCCGTTCTACCCGGCGTGGATCGCCGGTGCCGACGCGGACCTGGCCGAGGCGCGGGCTGCGATCCGGGCGCGGGACCTCGAGGCGCTCGGCCTCGTCGCCGAGCACAGCGCGCTCAAGATGCACGCCGCCGCGCTCGCGACACGCCCGCCGATTCTCTACTGGCGCGCCGCCACCCTCGACTGCATCCACCGCGTCTGGGCGCTGCGGGCCGACGGGGTTCCGGCCTACTTCACCATCGACGCCGGGCCGCAGGTGAAGGTCCTCTGCGCAGCGGGCGACGCGCCTCGGGTGGTCGCCGGCCTCGAGATGCTCCCCGGCGTCGAGCGCGTCCTCGTGTGCGGGCCCGGGCGAGGCGCGGAGGTGATCGGGTGACGGAAACGGCCGCCCGCGCGCCGGGGAAGCTCTTCGTGAGCGGCGAGTACGTCGTCCTCATGGGGGCCCCGGCGGTGATCGCCGCGGTCGACCGTCATGCCGAGGTGCGGGTCACCCGTAGCGAGAAGCCCGGGCCGCTCGTCGTCCGCTCGCTCGCGGAGGGGACGTCGTGGGAAGCCCCCGTCGCCCGGAACGAGATGCCGGGCGGCGACGCGGGCGCCGTGCTCGCCGCGCTCCATGCCGTCGCGGAGCGCGCCGAGGTGCCCGCGCACCTCGGCACCGAGGTCGTCGTCGACTCGCGCCCGTTCCTCGTCGGAGAGCGGAAGCTCGGTCTCGGCCGCAGCAGCGCGACGCTGGTGGCGGCCGTGGCGGCGTTCCTGGCGACGCGTGGTCGGCCGACGCGCGAGGGCATCCTCGAGCGCGCGCTCGCTGCCAACGCGCTCTTCCAGGAGGGGCGCGGCAGCGGCGCGGACCTCGCGGCGGCGGTGCACGGCGGCGTGGTGGAGGTGTGCCGCCAGGACGCCGGGCTGCGGGTCCAATCGCGTGCGCTACCGCGGGGTGTGCACCTGGTGGCCGGCTGGACGGGGGAGTCCGCGCCGACGGGGCTCTTGCTCGCGCGCTTCGCGGCCGCGGCGGCGCGCGAGCCGATGAGCCTCGGGCCGCTCCGCGAGGTCGCGCGACGGGCGGCGGACGCCGTCGAGCGCGGCGACGCGCAGGGGCTGGCGGACGCCGTCGACCGCTCGGCCGACCTGCTCGAGCGCCTCGGCTCCGAGGTCGACATCCCGATCGTCACGCCCGCGCTCCGCCGCCTGGTGGCAACCGCGCGACGGGTGGGCGCCGTGGCCAAGCCCTCCGGTGCCGGGGCCGGCGACTGCGGCATCGCGCTCGCGGAGTCCGCCGCCCAGGCGGCGCGGGTGCGGAGCGCGTGGCAGGAAGCCGGGATCGTCCCGCTGGCGATCGCCATCGCTCCCGACGGGGTGACCGGTGGCTGAGACCATCAGCGACCGCAAGCGCTCGCATCTCGAGCTCTGCGAGGCGGCGGAGGTCGAGTACGCGGGCAAGACGACGCTCCTCGAGGACGTCGACCTCGTCCACAACGCGCTGCCGGAGCTTGCCGTCGACGAGATCGCCGTCGGTACCACGCTCCTCGGCAAGCCGCTCCGCGCGCCGCTCCTGATCAGCGGCATGACGGGCGGGACCGAGGAGGCCACCGAGATCAACCGGGGGCTCGCCCGGGTGGCCGAGGCGCACGGGATCGGCTTCGGGCTCGGGTCGCAGCGCGCGATGCATCGCACGCCGGCCCTCGCGCACACCTTCGCGGTCCGCGACCATGCGCCGACCACCCTCGTCCTCGCGAACCTGGGGCTCGTCCAGGCCACGGCGCTGCCGTCGGCCGACGTCGAGCGGCTCGCCCGCGCCGTCGGCGCCGACGCCGTCTGCATCCACCTGAACCCGGCGCAGGAGATGATCCAGGCGAACGGCGACCGCGACTTCCGCCACGGCCTCGCGACGCTCGCGCGCCTCGTCCGTGATCTGCCGTTGCCCGTCATCGTCAAGGAGACGGGGTGCGGCGTCTCTCGCGGGGTCGGGGAGCGGCTGAAGCACGCGGGCATCGGCACGGTCGACGTGTCGGGTGCGGGCGGGACATCGTGGGTGAAGGTCGAGACGCTGCGCGCCGGGAGCCGTGAGCGTGAGCTCGGCGAGCAGTTCGCCGACTGGGGTATCCCGACCGCCGCCACGCTGCTCGGGCTGCGCGGCCTCGGGCTCGACGTGATCGCGAGCGGCGGCATCCGTACCGGGCTCGACGTCGCCAAGACGATTGCGCTCGGGGCGCGTGCGGCGGGCATCGCGCTGCCGGTTTTCCGCGCCTACCGCGAGGGCGGCGTCGACGCGGCGGCCGCGTATGTCGAGCGGCTCGTCGACGGCCTCCGGCTGGCGATGGTACTCACCGGCTCGCGCGACCTCGAGGCGCTCGGGCGGACGCCCGTCGTCCTCGGAGGACGGCTGCGACACTGGCTCATTGGGGAAGGAGGCGCATGAGTACGTCACGCATTCCAGCGTTCTACCAGCTGACGGTCGCCGAGCGGCGGCGGCGGCTCGCGGAGGCGGTCGAGCTGTCGTCGGCGGAGGTCGAGACGCTCGCTACGGCCGACGCGCTGCCGCTCGACGTCGCCGACATCATGATCGAGAACGCCGTCGGCACGTTCGCGCTGCCATTCGGCGTGGCGCTCAATTTCCAGGTGAACGGACGCGACCACGTGGTCCCGATGGTGGTCGAGGAGCCGTCCGTGGTCGCGGCCGCCTCCTACGCCGCACTCATCGCCCGCGCCGCGGGCGGGTTCGTCGCCGAGGCGGACCCGGGAGCGATGATCGGCCAGATCCAGCTCGTCCACGTCGCCGATCCGGGCGCCGCCGTCGAGCGGCTCGGCGCGGCACGCGCGCGCTTGCTGGCGGCGGCCGAGGAAGCCACACCCGGTCTCTGTCGGCGCGGGGCCGGCCCGCGCGACGTGGAGGTCCGGCTCGTCCGCTCGCCGCGGGGCGAGACGATGGTCGTCGTGCACGTCCTCCTCGACACCGGCGACGCGATGGGCGCCAATGCCGTCAACTCGCTGGTCGAGACACTCTCCCCGATGGTCGAGGAGATCGCGGGCGGCACGGCCTGCCTGCGCATCCTTTCGAACCTCGCCGATCGGCGGCTCGCGCGCGCCGCGGTCCGCGTGCCGTTCTCGGCGCTTGCCCGCGACGGGTACGACGGTGCCGAGGTGGCCGAGCGCATCCTCTATGCTTACGAGTTCGCCGCGGCGGATCCGTACCGGGCCGCGACGCACAACAAGGGCATCATGAACGGCATCGACGCGGTGGCGGTGGCGACGGGCAACGACTGGCGGGCCATCGAGGCCGGGGCGCACGCGTACGCCTGCCACGACGGGGTGTACGGCTCGCTCAGCCGCTGGGCCATCGAGAAGCGCGAGCTCGTCGGCTCGCTCGAGCTCCCCATCGCGGTGTCGACGGTGGGGCCGGCGGTCCAGTCGCATCCGGGCGTGCGGCTCGCGCTGCGCATCCTCGGCGTGTCGAACGCGCGGGAGCTCGCCGGCATCATGGCCGCGGTCGGCCTCGCCTCGAACCTGGCGGCCATGCGGGCCCTGGCCACGGAGGGCATCCAGAAGGGCCACATGGCCCTCCATGCGCGCTCGGTCTCGCACGCCGCCGGGGCGCGGGGGGAAAAGGCAGAGGAGCTCCGACGCCGGATGCTCGCGGCGGGAGAGGTGAAGATCGATCGAGCGCGTGCGCTGCTGCGCGCGCTGGAGACCCGCTCGTGAACCTGCCCGCTCGCGGCCGCGCCGCGGGCAAGGTGATCCTCCTCGGGGAGCACGCCGTCGTGTATCGCCGCCCGGCGCTCGTCGCCGGGCTGTCGCTCGGGCTCGAGGCCGACGTCGTGTCCGGCGACGGTCCGCGCCTCGAGAGCGGGGACTATGCCGGCGATCCGCGCGGCGTGCGTCTCGTGGCCGAGGCCGCCGGGGCCGTCGGGCTCGAGCCGCGTGGCGTCGTCGTCCGCGTGCGCTCGGCGCTGCCCGCGGGCGTCGGGCTCGGCAGCTCGGCGGCGCTCGCGGTCGCCGTGCTGCGCGCGCTCGCGGCGGCCGCGGCGCGGCGGCTCGCGCGCGACGAGGAGCTCGAGATCGCGACCCGGCTCGAGGCGATCTTCCACGGCCATCCCTCGGGCGTCGACCCGGCCGGGGCGGCGCTCGGGGGCTGCTTCCGCTTCGTGCGCGGCACGCCGCCGGCGATCATCGCCGTCCGCCCGGCCGTACCGCTGCCGCTGGTGATCGCCTTCGGCGCGCGACCGCGCAGCACTGGCGCCGCGGTCGGCGGACTCCGGGCGCGGTGGGAAGCGGACCCGGCGCGGCACGAGGCGCTGTTCGACGCGGTCGCGGTCGCGGTGGAGGACGGCATCCGCGCCGCCGAGACGGGCGATCTCGCGGGCCTCGGCCGTGCCATGGACCGGAACCAGACGGTGCTCGAGACGCTCGGCGTGTCTGCGCCCGAGGTGGCCGACCTCGTCGGACGGGCGCGCGCGGCCGGCGCGCTCGGCGCGAAGCTCACCGGCGGCGGGGCCGGCGGCGGGGTGATCGCGCTGGCCCCGACGCCGGAGCGGCTGGCGGGCGTGCTCGCCGGCGACGATACGCGGACCATCGTCGTGCACGTCGGCGGCGCGGCGGAGGAGGCGGCATAAGGTGAGCGCAACCGAAGGACGCCTCGCGCTGGTCGGTGGCTCGACGACGGGCGAAGGGCTCGGAGAGCGGGTCGACCACACGATCGCGCGCGCAAGCCAGTACCTCTTCTCCACGCAGCACGCCCGCGGCTACTGGCACGCGCCGCTCGAGGCCAACGTGACGATGGAGGCCGAGTACGTCTTCTTCAACCGCCTCCTCGGGCGCACACGGCCCGACGTCGAGCGGCGCCTCGCCGAGCGCCTGCTCGCGCTCCAGCAGGCCGACGGCAGCTGGTCGATTTATCATCGTGGACCCGGCAGCCTGTCGACGACGATCGAGGCCTACTTCGCCCTGAAGCTCGTGGAGACGGACGCCCGCGAGCCCGCGCTCGCCCGCGCGCGCGACTTCATCCTCGGCCAGGGCGGGCTCGCGCGCGCCGGTGTCTTCACGCGCATGTGGCTCGCATACTTCAACCAGTTTCCGTGGGCCGGTGTGCCGTCGATGCCGGTCGAGCTCGTGCTGCTGCCGCCGTGGTTCCCGGTCAACATCTACGCGATGTCGAGCTGGGCGCGCGGCACGGTGGTGCCGCTGACGCTGCTCACGGCGCACCGGCCGTCGGTCCGCATACCGGCGGAGGCGGCGGTGCCGGAGCTCTGGGTGCGGCCGCCGACGCGTGACGACGTGGCCTTCGCGCGCTCGCCCGAGCTCGTGACGACGCGGAACTTCTTCCTCGCCGTCGACCGCGCGCTCAAGACCCTCGGCCCGGTACGCTGGCGGCCGATCCGCCGTCGCGCCGTCGCGCGCGCCATCGAGTGGATCCTGCGCCACCAGGACAGCAACGGACAGTGGGGCGGCATCCAGCCGGCGATGGTGAATGCCGTGCTCGCGCTCCACGCCGTCGGCTTCGCCGCCGATCATCCGGTCATGATGAGCGGGATCCAGGGCGTCGAGGACTTCCTCGTCGAGTGCGAGGGCACGCTCATGTACCAGCCGTGCGTGTCCCCGAACTGGGACACCGCGCTGGCGGCGAGGGCGCTCCTCGACGCGGGGCTCGACCCCTCCCACCCCGCGCTCGGCCGCGCCGGGGACTGGCTCGTCGCGAACCAGATCTTCCGGCCGGGCGACTGGTCGGTGCTGAACCCGACGCTCGAGCCGGGCGGCTGGGCGTTCGAGTTCGCCAACGACTGGTATCCCGACGTCGACGACTCGGCGGTCATCCTGACGGTGCTCGACGCGCTGCCGATCGCACAGACGGCGGCGGGCAAGCGTGCCATCGCCGCCGGGCTCAACTGGACGCTCGGCATGCAGAGCCGCGACGGCGGCTGGGCGGCGTTCGACACCAACAATACCGCCGCGTTCCTGAACCGCATTCCGTTCGCCGACATGGAGGCGATGATCGACCCGCCGACCGAGGACGTGACCGGGCGGCTCCTCCATCTCATGGGGACGGTCGGCTACCGGCCCGACTTCGGCCGGGCGCGCCGCGCGGTCGAGTTCCTGCGTCGCACGCAGCGGAGCGACGGCAGCTGGTGGGGTCGGTGGGGCGTCAACTTCGTCTACGGCACGTGGTGCGCGCTCGCGGGCCTCGAGGCGATCGGCGAGGACCTGCGGGCGCCATGGATACGCCGGGCCGTCGACTGGCTCGCGACGCACCAGAACGCCGACGGCGGCTGGGGCGAGACCGTGGCGTCGTACGACGACGAATCGCTCGCGGGTCAGGGCGACAGCACCCCGTCGCAGACCGCGTGGGCGGTGCTCGGCCTGCTCGCCGCCGACGGCCCGTCGTCGCGCGCCGTCGAGCGCGGCATCGCCTGGCTCTGCCGCACGCAGGGACCCGACGGCACGTGGGACGAGCGGCACTTCACGGGGACCGGCTTTCCGCGTCACTTCTACCTCCGCTACCACCTCTACCGGCACTATTTCCCCCTGATGGCGCTCGGCCAGTACCGGGCGCGGCTCGCCGCGCGAGGCGCCTCATGACGGTGGGTATCGAGCGCCTCGCGGTCTACGTCCCGGCCTACGCGCTGCCGCTCGCAGCGCTGGCGCGCGCGCGGGGCATCCCACCCGAGAAGATGACGCAGGGGCTCGGGGTCGAGGAGATGGCGATCGCGCCCCCGTGCGAGGACGTCGTCACCATGGCGGCGAGTGCCGGCGCGCGGCTGCTCCGCGCGGCGCACGTCGACCCGGAGACGATCGGCATGCTCCTCGTCGCCACCGAGACCGGCGTCGACAACGCCAAGCCGATCGCGATCTTCGTG
>Ga0209156_10002550_pt1 | contig 14245 bp, 10 predicted proteins | sample GraSoiAngelo_124_FD_185881 | JGI IMG/M metagenome (GOLD analysis project Ga0209156, IMG submission 185881) | Grasslands soil microbial communities from the Angelo Coastal Reserve, California, USA - 14_0927_05_20cm (SPAdes) (version 2) | ecosystem: Environmental > Terrestrial > Soil > Grasslands...
GTGACCTTGCTGGGACTGGCTGCCCTCATCAGCTTCCTCGACATCCAGCGCATCATCACCGGCCAGTTCCCCGGCTTGCAGCCCTGATGCCGACGGTGATCCGCCGCAAGTCAATCCCGGTCAACGTTGGGGGCGTCGTCATCGGGGGAGCCGCGCCCATCGCCGTGCAGACGATGACCAAGACCGACACCCGCGACGTCAAGGCGACGCTGCGCCAGATCCACGAGCTGAAAGAGGCCGGTTGCGAGATCGTGCGCCCGGCGGTCCCCGACCGCGACGCGGCTGAGGCGTTGAGGGACATCGTCAAGGCATCCCCTCTGCCCGTGATCGCCGACATCCACTACGACCACACGCTGGCGCTTATGGCCATCGAGGCCGGTGTGCACTGCCTTCGCCTGAACCCCGGCAACATCCCTGACCGCGAGAAGGTCGTGAAGGTCGTCAAAGCAGCCAAGGAGCGCCAGATACCGTTCCGCATCGGAGTCAACGCGGGATCGCTGCCGGAAGAGGTCCACAAGACCCTGCGTGAGCAGCACCACATCGACCGTGACGACCGCGAGCGCACGGCGGACCGCATGGTCGAAGTTGCGCTGGGCCACTGCAAGATCCTCGAGGAGCTCGACTACGGACCCGGCTACATCAAGGTCTCGCTGAAGGCCACCGACGTGTGGACGAACATCATGGCCAACCGCAAGTTCGCCGCGGCGCGTGCGTACCCGATCCACCTCGGCGTGACCGAGTCGGGTCCGGTCGAGGCCGGCAGCATCCGCAGCTCGGTTGGGCTCGGGATCCTCCTGAGCGAGGGAATCGGCGACACGATCCGCGTCTCGCTGGCCACGTCAGACCCGCGGGAGGAAGTTCGCGTCGCCCACGAGATCCTCAAGACCCTTGCCTTCCGCAACGAGAGCCCGACGTTGATCGCGTGTCCGACCTGCGGGCGCCTCGAGTACGACATGGTGCCCACGGTCAAGGCGGTGGAGGCTTACATCGCGAAGCTGAAGGTGCCGATCACGGTGGCGGTGATGGGTTGCGTCGTCAACGGGCCGGCCGAGGCGCGCCACGCGGACATCGGCGTGACGGGCGGCCGCGGCAAGGGAGTGATTTTCAAGAAAGGTAGCCTTTACAAAACCGTGCCCCAAGAGGAGCTCCTTCCAGTGCTGCTCGCCGAGATCGACGCGATCGCGGCCGAGCACGCGTTGCCGGCGTAGCTGCTTGCAGTGAAGCAAGAAATCGAAGAACAGCGGGATTTCGTGAAAGACGTCACCAAGATGTCCGACGACTTCGACCGCTGGTACACGGACGTCGTCCGCAAGGCCGAGCTGGCGGACTGGTCCGGCATCCGCGGCATGATGGTCGTCCGCCCGTACGGATGGGCGATGTGGGAGGCGATCATGCGCGCGTTTGACGACATGATCAAAGAGACCGGGCACGAGAACTGGGCCTTCCCGCTCCTGATCCCCCGCGAGTACTTGATGAAAGAGGCGGAGCATGTCGAGGGCTTCGCGCCCGAGGTTGCGTGGGTCACGCGCGCGGGCGGCGATATGGAGGAGCTCGAAGAGCCCCTTGCGGTGCGGCCCACGTCGGAGACGATCATCGGCCCGCTGATCAAGCGCTACATCCAGAGCCACCGCGACCTGCCCAAGCTCACCAACCAGTGGAACAGCGTCGTGCGCTGGGAGATGCGCTCGCGCCTGTTTCTGCGAAGCCGAGAGTTCTGGTGGCAGGAAGGCCACACGTTCCACGCGTCCGCGCAGGAAGCGATCGAGGAGGCTTCGATGATCCTCGGCAACTATCGGTCGATAGCTGAGGACTGGCTCGCCGTTCCCGTGCTGACCGGCAGGAAGTCACCCGCCGAGACTTTCCCGGGCGCGGTCCACACGCTCACGGTCGAGGGCCTCATGAAGGATGGGCTGGCGCTGCAGATGGGCACGTCGCATTACTTCGGTCAGAACTTCGCTCGGGCCTACGACATCTCGTTTTCGAACAAGGAGAACGAACGCGAGCTCTGCTACTCCACGTCATGGGGCATCAGCACCCGCCTGGTCGGCGCGCTCGTGATGGCGCACGGGGACGACTCGGGTCTCATCGTCCCACCGAAAGTGGCACCCATCCAGGTGATCGTCGTCCCGATCTATCGAGACGATGAGAGCCGCGCGAAAGTCGAACGGTTCGTCAACAGCTGGGCGCCCGAGCTGAAGGCCGCGGGTGTGCGCCATCGCGTCGACTGGCGCGACGAGCGCCCCGGAGACAAATACGCGCACTGGGAGCTGAAGGGCGTGCCGATCCGTCTCAACGTCGGGGGACGCGACGCCGACGCGGGTCAGGTCGAGATGGTGGACCGCCTCTCACGCGCGCGCGTCAGCGTTCCGATCTCCGGGATCGGAAAGCGTCTGAGCCACGAGCTCGATTCGTTTCAGACGAAGCTCTTCGACCGCGCGCAGCAGTTTCAGCGCGACAGCACTTTTGAGTTGCGCACGCTTGAAGAGGTGATCGCGCACTTCCGCGAGCGAGGAGGCCTCGTGTGGGCGGACTGGTGTGGCGACGGGGAAGAGGAAGCTCGCATCAAGGCCGAAACGGGCGGCGTGACGATTCGCACGATCGACGAGAGCGCGAAGCCTTCTGGGAAATGCTTCGTGTGCGGCAATCCGGCGAAGTACCGGGTGGCCCTGGCGAAGGCCTACTGATCCACCCCGGCACCCCGGCACCCCGGATAGTCCGGACTATCCGGGGATTCGTTCGGCCCTCATGTCGCTTCGTCCGGACTAACGGGGAACCTGGGCAGCACCGCGCGTGCCCGGCGCACCTGCGCGGCGACCGAACCAAGCGCGCGAAAGTCGGCCGATGTGAAACGAAGAAGGTGGTAGCCGGCGTTGACGAGGGCGTTCTGGCGCCGTAGGTCGGCAACCAGCCGATCCTTGTGGTTCTCCCCGTCGTACTCGATGACCAACCTGCGGTCTGGGTAGTAGAGATCGGCCCGCCCGATGAAGTTGCCGGCGGCGTCGCGAATGTCGGCCTGGACGCAGGGAACTGGAAGTCGCGCTCTGATCAGCTCCATTCGCAGGCGCGTCTCCATCGGCGACTCGGATCGCGGATCTGCACGACAGCACGTCTCAGCCTCTTGATTCCTTTTGCCCCGGCGTGCGTTTGCACATGACCCGCGAGGTTCGACAGGTTGACCAGGCCTGCTCGGACGGCCATGTCGACCGCAACGACTGATTCGACCGGATCCCTGCGGCTCGCCAGGTCACAGACGGTCCGAATTGCGGAAGTCGTCCGGAACCCTCGCCGCACAATGACGTCTGACTCGCGGAGCTCGGCTCGTCTCAGTCGCACACCAGCTCGAGCCCGAACCGGCACCTCACGTCCAATGGTCACCTCGATGGGATCGCACCAGGCCACCTCGAGGCCTAGAAGCCAGGCCGCTGTGGAACCCGAGAACGCGTAGCTGGCCGGCACGCGCTGCGCAATCGCCCTCAGCTGCAACAGCGCATCCTGCGGGAGGCCCGTCCAGGCGTATTGGCCGCGACTCAATCGCGTCCAGATCCTTGTCTGCAGATCGTCCCACCGCAAACCTACTCGCCTGGCATCGGCGACCGTGAATGGACCGCCGCGCAACGCCGGCCGAGGTGAGGGCTTGACGGCCATTCCTTCGAGCATCGCGCCCTCGGCCCCCGGCGACAATCGAGCTTGTTAAGCCCTGGCCCACCATCGGATAGTCCGGACAAACCAACCAGGGCACAGCGGCAACCCCCGGATAGTCCGGACTATCCGGGAACTAGGCGGTGGGGTTCTCGAACGCCCCGATCTTCGGCGCGTCGGGATGCAGCGACTTCTGCGGCACCAACTTCAGCGCCCCGCCCTCGACCGCATCGAGCACCCCTTCGACGACGTCCGGATGGAAGTGCGTGCCCGATCCCGCCCGGACCTGCTCCACCGCATCCGCCAGCGGCATCCCCTTCCGATACGGCCGATCCGACGTCATCGCATCGATCGCGTCCGCCGCGCTGACGATCCACGCGAACAGCGGCAGCTCGTCACCCCTCTTCCGATCCGGATACCCCTTCCCATCGAACCGTTCGTGATGCGAGCGCACGATCACCAGCTCGTCGGTGAGCATGCGCAGCCCGCTCAGGATGTTGAACCCGACGACGGTATGACTCTTCATCTTCTCGAACTCTTCTTCGGTCAGCTTGCCCGCCTTCTGCAGCACCGCATCCGGCACCCCGATCTTGCCGATATCGTGCAGCCGCCCGCCCCTCTCCAACCGCACCCACGCGCCCTGGTCTTGCGGCGAGTAGTGCATCTGGCGCGCGATCATAAGGGCGTACTTGGTGACGCGCTCGGAGTGGCCGGCCGTGTACGGATCGCGCGCGTCGACCGCGTTGGCGAGCGCCTCGAGGGAGGCGAGGATGACCTCTTCGCGGTCCTTGAACAGGCGCGCGTTGTCGATCGCGACGGCGGCCTGCGTGGCCAGCTCGGTCACCAGGTTGCGGTGGTCCGCCGTGAACGCATGGCCGACCTGATAGTTCGCGAGGAAGACAACGCCCAGCGGCTTGCCGCGCAGGGTGATCGGCACACAGAGCACCGCGCGAGGGTTCAGCGGGCTGTCTGCCTTCGACTCGTGCTCCATGGCCTCCATCACCGAGTCGCCTGTGTCCATCACGCGGCGGCAGATCTCGCCGCCAAGTCCGAGCGCGAGCTTCTCCGCCGTCTGGTGGTCCGTGCCGAACCCACCCTTCAGGACGAGTCCGCCGTCGTCCTCGAGGGCGAGGCACCCGATCTGGGCCGACGACGCCTTGGCCGCGCCGGCCAGCACCTGCTGCAGCACCTGGTTGAGGTCGAGCGTCGAGGTCGCGGCCTGCAGAGCCTCCTGCAGGTTGCGCAGCTCCCAGATGCTCCGCTCGTTCTTCTCGTACAGCTCCGCGTTGCGCACCGCGACCACGCCCTGGTTGCCCAGCGTGGCCAGAACGCGCTGGTCGTCCGCGGTCCACTCGCGCGGCTTGGTGTCGAAGACGGAAAGGGTGCCCCAGAGCCGCCCGTCCTCCAGCATCGGCGTGCAGATCGCCGCCTGTATCGCGTACGCCTGCAGGTCGGGAGGCGATTGGAGCTCGCTCTCGGCGTGGAAGTCCGCCACCGCAGTGGCGCGAAGGCTGAGCATCACCGCTCCGACGATGCCCTGTCCGTTCTGAAACTCCATGCCGTCAACCTCGTCCGGCAGGCCGACCGACATGATCACCGCCTGGCGTCCGCCGTCCGTGCTCCGCGTCAAAAGCCCGGCTGAGCCAACCGTCACCCGGACAGCCGTCTCGAGCGTCTTTTGCTCCAGCACGCGGGGCCCTTGCGTCACGGTCGTCAGGGCCTGAGACACCTCGCCCAACGCGTCCAGCGCGGTGTCGAGGCGCGACGCCTGCCCCGTCACGACCTGGAGGATGCGCGAGTTCTCCACGGCCACCCCGGCCATCGAGCCAAGCTCGTCAAGCGCGGCGATGTCGTGCTGCGTGAAGCTCGAAGTCCCGCGCCGGCCGAGGCAGAGCGCGCCTATGACGCCGGTCTTGCCTCGGATCGGTGTCAGCGCCTCGTTGACCGTCACCGCGTGGGTTTCAAGCCGGAGCCCGCTGAAGGTGCGCTGGTCCTCGGTCACGGCGTTGCGCAACACCGTCTCACCATTGCGGACCCTCAGAAGGGGCTCATCGACCGCCTCGTTTGGCTGGAAGAGAACGGCTTGTCCGGCGTCGTACCGGATGACTTCCTTGCCGCGCTCGAGCACCACGTCGAGCGCCTCCTGCATCGTCTTTCCCGATGCCTCCTTGACGAGCTCGTTCATCACCGAGTAGCGCGCCGACTCCTTCTGGGACAGCGCCACGGCATGCGCGCTCGCGAGCTGCGAGCCGGCCCGGATGGTCAGCGTGGTCGCGAGGCGCCGGTCGTCTTCGCTGAACCTGACCCGCCGGCTGCCCAGCAGGATGAAACCGCCGATGCGGTCGCCGATCGGCATGGGCACCGCCACCGCATCCACGATTCGGACGTCCTCGGGCAGGTGGTTGAAGAGGCCTTTCAGGGCGCCGTTGCCGGCCGCCGAAAACGTCGTGCCCGATTCGACGGCTGCGAGCAGCGGCCCGGCCCCATTCGCCTGGCGCGTCACGGCCAGGGGGTGCAGCCCCTCGAGGCCGACGCCAGGGGTCTGCGGCACGAACTGGTTCAGGTCCCCCGTGGCCAGGTAGCAGCACGCGACGTCCGCTCCGACCTGGCGGGCGATATTGGAGGTCAGGGCGGCCATATCGTCGGACGGCGCCGCGTCGACCTCGGAGGTCGCGGCCAGGAAGGCGCGGTTCTTCTGCTCCAGCTCGCGCGACTGGCGCTCGATGGTGTCGGTAAACCTTGCATACGCGATCCGGCCGGCCGCGCCGCCCGCGCCGAGCACGATCAGCCCCGCGAGCTGCAGCAGAAGGTCGCCCTGCCTAGGGTTGAACTGGGCGATGAGGAGCGTCAGCACCAGCGCCCCGGCGCCGGCCGGCACCGCGACCCGCCAGGTCCTGTACACCACGCCGCCGGCCAGGGCGATCAACCCGGCCAGGCAGGCCAGGGCCGTCGACCAGCCGACCCGCCCGCTGGCGTTGAGTGACGCGCCCACCAGGATGAGCGCCGCCGTGGCAGCCGAAAGGCCGATCCGGAGGCCCCAAACCGTGCGTGCTGAATTCATCTGGCGGCGAGTAAGTCTAGGTTTGTGTTCCGAAGGGGAAGCTAGATACCGAACTTAAACTTCATGCCAGGCACAAAGTGACGGTTTCAGAGCTCCTCAGGGTCGCCGACCACCTCGATCCCATCGGCCAGCAGATGGTCCGCCGGGCGTACGAGCGGGCGGCGACCGCCCACAACGGCCAGCGCCGGCTGTCAGGGGAGGACTACGTCAACCACCCGCTGGAGGTGGCCGCCATCCTCGCCGACCTGGAGCTCGATGCGGAGACTATCGCCGCCGCCCTGCTCCACGACACCGTGGAAGACACGAATCTGACCGCCGAAGAGGTCAAGCGGGAGTTTGGCCCTGAGGTGGCGCGCCTGGTGGAGGGTGTCACCAAGCTGGGCCGGATCTCCCTGCGCACTGACCAGCAGCAGCAGGCGGAGAACATCCGCAAGATGATGGTGGCGATGGCGGAAGACCTCCGGGTCGTCCTCATCAAGCTGGCCGACCGGCTCCACAACATGCGGACGCTGGAGCCGCTCACCGAGGCCAAGCGCCGCAAGATCTCGCACGAGACGCTCGACATCTACGCCCCGCTGGCTCACCGGCTCGGCATCGGCCAGATCAAGTGGGAGCTCGAAGACCTCGCCTTCCGCAACCTCGAGCCCGAGGCGTACGACGATGTCGTCAAACGGATCGCGCGGAAGCGCGACGAGCGCGAGGCGCTGGTCTCCGACCTGCGCGAGATCCTCGGCCGCGAGCTCGAGAAGGTGGGCATACAGGCCGATATCACCGGGCGGCCGAAACACATCTACTCGGTCTGGCAGAAGATGACCCGCGAGAGCAAGGACTTCTCCGAGATCTACGACCTGTCGGCGATTCGGGTCCAGGTCGAGTCGGTGCGCGATTGCTACGGCGTCCTGGGGGTCGTGCACTCCCTCTGGAAGCCGATGCCAGGCCGCTTCAAGGACTACATCGCGATGCCTAAGTCCAACGGCTACCAGTCCCTGCACACCACGGTCATCACTCATACCGGCGAGCCGATCGAGATCCAGATCCGCACACAGGAGATGCACCGTGTGGCCGAGTTCGGCGTGGCCGCGCACTGGACTTATAAGGAAGGCGGCAAGGACGCCAGCTTCGACCAGAAGCTGTCGTGGCTGCGCAGCCTGCTCGAGTGGCAGAACGAGGTGGGGGACGCCGAGTCGTTCCTCAACACGGTCAAGGTCGACCTGTTCCAGGACGAGGTCTACGTTTTTACGCCGCGAGGCGACGTGATCAACCTGCCGGCGGATTCCACCCCGGTCGACTTCGCTTATCGCATCCACACCGAGGTGGGCCACCGCTGTATCGGAGCCAAGGTGAACGGCCGGATGGTTCCCCTCGACTACGCGCTCCAGAACGGCGAGATCGTCGAGATCCTGACCTCGAAGGGACCGCATGGCCCGAGCCGCGACTGGCTGAACTTCGTCAAGAGCGCCTCGGCCAAGGAGCGCATCCGCAAGTGGTTCAAGAGCCAGCGCCGCGAGGAGAACGTCGCCAAGGGACACGACCTGCTCGACAAGGAGCTCCACCGGATGCACCGACTCAACCTCGACGACCTGGCCGAGCCAAAGCTGCTGGAGATCGCAAACCTGTCCAGGTACCCGACGGTGGATGACTTCCTGGCTGCGATCGGCTACGGCGACCTGTCGCCGCATTCGGTCGTCATGCGCATGGCCCTCAACGTGGAGACGCCGGGGAGCGACCTCCGCACGATTCCGCTGATCCCTCAGGTGCAGCCGACGCCCCGCGTCCTGGTGCGCGGAGAGAAAGGAATCCTCACCACGATCGCCACGTGCTGCCAGCCGGTGCCGGGCGACGCGATCGTCGGCTACACGACACGGGGCAAGGGTGTGACGGTCCATCGCGCGGATTGCATCAACGCGGTCAACGCGCAGGACTCGGCACGCGTGGTGCCGGTGGACTGGGAGTCGGACGCGACGCATCTCTACCCGGTCGCGATCAAGATCGAGGCATGGGACCGCCAGGGCCTGATGCGCGACATCGCCACCGTCGTCGCCGAGAACCACGTCAACATGTCGGCCCTCGAAGTGCACGTGTATGACGACAAGACGGCCGTCGTTTCGGCGACTGTCGAGATCGATTCGCTCGCGCAGCTCTCACGCCTGATGGAGAAGCTCGAAAGCGTGAAAGACGTGCACACCGTCGCCCGCGAAGCCTCCTAGAGCGTGACTGTTCGAGTAGAACCGACCGCCGACAGCCGCTTTGGCACTAATTCCTACCTGGTCGAGGACGAGGCCACGCATGACGCTGTCGTCATCGACTCCAACCTCGAGCCTGAGCTCGTCATCGACATCGCAAAACAGAGAGGCGCCAAAGTCAAGGCGATCCTCCTGACCCACACCGACATCGACCACATCGCGGGACTGCATGAGCTGCGCATGGCGTTCGGGCCCATCCCCATCGCGGTCCACGAGGCAGAGAAGGACGTGATCGAAAAGGGTAGGCCCCTGCGCAGAGAGTTCGGCCCGATCGCGACACGCCTGGACAACGTGACGTCTCTGGTCGAAGGCGAGCCTTACCGCGCCGGGTCGCTCGAGTTCGAGGTCCTGCACACCCCGGGCCACAGCCCCGGCGGCGTGACGCTGAAGATCGACGGCTACCTCTTCACGGGCGACGCCCTGTTCGCGGGGTCGATCGGCCGCTCCGACTTCGTCAACGCGGACGGCGCCGCGCTGCTCGAGGGAATCAGGTCGAAGCTGCTCTCACAGCCGGACGATGCGATCGTCTACAGCGGGCACGGGCAGGCCACGACGATCGGGCGCGAGCGCCGAATGAACCCGTTCCTTACCTGAGCGTCATTTGCTGCTCATCGTGAGCACGACGAGCAGAGCCGGTCCCAGCAGAACGAGCCACAGCGTGGGAAATACGCAGCCTACCGTCGGGAGGAGGATCTTCAGCGACGCGCGGGCTGCCTCGGTGCGGATCTTGAGCCTGCGTTTGACGCGCATCTGCGCGGCGTGCGCGGCGATGGTCCGCGAGATCGGCACCCCGGTGCGCTCCGCGTAGAGGATGCCCCGGATCAGCGAGGTGAAGTCGTCGATGCCGGTTGCCTCGGCCATCTCGACGAGTGCCGCGGCGCGGGGCCGGCCGAGCTGAATCTCGCGCAGCGCACGAGCCAGCAGCAGGGTGAGCGAATCGTCCTGGTGGCGCACGAGCTGCTCCAGGGCGCGGTCCAGGCCAAGCCCTGCCTCCATGCTGATCGCGACCACGTCTAGGGCATTCGGCAGCGTCGCCTCGAGCTCCGTACGGCGCTCGCGCACGACCTGGTCCAGCCAGATCACTGGGAGGTAGAAGCCGACCGCCACCCCGACCACGAGCGCGATGCCGGTGGCGAAAGGTGTGCCGATGAACATGCCGACTGCGGTTCCGATGGCTCCGAGCGCGGCTGCTGCGGCGATCCTCAACGTCTGAAGACCGGCGGGATCGAGGTTCATGGGGTTGCCGGCGAAGTCGAGCTGACGCCGGTAATGCGCCGCCTGTGCCTCGGGCGTCATCCGCATCATCTGGCGGTCCAACCAGCGCCGCATCGGCGCGGTGAGACGCTGGCCCAGCGGTTTCTCCATCTCCAGCGCGACGGCGCTCTGGCCGAGGCCGACCTCTTGGCGGGCGAGGCGCTCGCGGGCCATCGTCGCGGCGTCCGCGGCCCGCGACGCGATGATGCCGACGGTCAGCAGGTAAGCGCCGACAGCGGCCGCGACGCCGATGATAAGGATCGGCAGCGCGTTCATATGATCGCCGTCAGCCGGCGAATGATCAGGTTGCCGATGAACAGCAGGAAGCCGGCGAAGGCGAGCATGACCCAGCCCAGCGGGTTGACGAGCATGGGCCGGAAGTAATCCTGGACGACGAAGTAGAGCAGCACGGCTGCAACGATCGGGAGGAGCGTGATGATGAGCGAAGTCGCTCGTGACTGAGCGGTCGCGGCAAGGATCTCGGCTCTCATCTCCTCGCGCTGCCGCATCGTGTCGGTCAGCGTCACCAGGATCGCGGGCAGATCTCCACCAACCGAGCGCTGGATCGTGATGACCATAACCATCAACCGGAGGTCGTTGCTGCCGATTCTCTTGACCATGTTGTTCAGCGCGCTCTCGACCGACGCGCCCAGCTCGATCTCGCGGCGCGCGAGCGCGAACTCGTCTGACACGGGCGGGTTGGCGTTGTCGGTCACCGCCGTCAGCGACTGAGCGACCGACTGTCCCGCTTTCATGGAGTTGGCGATCAGCTCCATCGCCCGCGGCAGCCCGGCGTCGAACTGGCGCAGGCGATGCCCGCGGCGATTGCGCAGGTAGAGCCACGGGAGGAGGTAGCCGATCACCACCAGCACGAGGAACTCGGGACGGAGGCCGAAACGCAGCAGACCGACGATCCCGAGCAATACCCCGGTCACGACCTGGATGATCCGGAACTCGTAGGGGCGAAGCTCGATGTCAGCGCTGATCAGGTCACGCTGCAGGCTGCTGATTCTCTGCTCGGACGCGATCCACGCCGGAGTTCCCGTGGAGTCGAACCGCCGCCTCAGCTGCTCCCGGACGTCAGCCAGCGTTCGATACGAGGCGCGGACTTGAGCTTGCGGACCCACCGCCTGCTGCGAGCGCACCATCCCGTAGACGACGAGGCCGACGCCGATTGCGGCCGCGACGGCGACCAGGATGATTGGTGTGCCCACGATCTAGTGCGTGGTGAAGCCCCAGCGAGTGTCGACGTCTTTCGGCCCGACGCCACTGGCCTTCGACACGTTGGGGCATTTGCTGTCGGGGCCGGTGGGCACGCTCTGGTAGTCGGTGTACGACTCGAGCTCGTACTTCATCGAGGCGTTGTTGAGAAGCCAGAACAGGTACTCGGAGTCGCATGCGGTCATGAGCACCGTGAGGCTGCTCGTGACGATTCCGGACGTGGTGGAGCTGCTGGCGGGTCCGACGCGCAGCACGTCCACGTCCCGAAACACCGTCAGCACGACCGCCCTCCCCGGGTTCTGGCCGAAGGACGACGTGTTGATCGTGGCAAGGATCGTGATCCGATCGCCGACCTGGACGTAGCCACCGACGCCGACCTGTTCGCTCGTCGGCACGGTGACCGCGATCCAACCTTTCGGGATCGGCAGGTACGCCACGTCGCTTGTGCTGAGCAGGTCACCTGACGGGGCGATGAGGTTGGCCGTGACCGGCATCCCCGCGGGGATGTCGACCCGTGAGCCCTTGCCGGCGACGTCTTTGACCGCCGCGAACGCCTGCGGAGGGGGCTGGCTGATGCTGCTTATGGTCAGGTCCGAGGCCTGGATCACCGTCCGCGCCTTGATGTCGTGGCTTGCCACGACGACCTTCGTCCCGGTCGTATTGCCCTGGATCAGGGGCAGGCTGGCGATCCCGGCGGCCGTCGCGAACGCGAGCACCGCCAGCACCGCGCCGATGACGATGTAGAGGCGCCCACGGCGGGGACGGGCCAGGACGGAGGTGGCTATGGACACTTAATTGGGCGCAAGCTTCACAAAATGGACGCCGAAGCGCAACTCATTCGACAAGAACGGCCTCCACAAGCGCCGTGTTGATGCCGTAGTCGCTGCCGACGGCCAGGCCGGCCCCGGCCGCCGCGGAGACCGAAAACGTGCCGCAAAAGACCGTCCCGTCGATCGCGCTGCTTCCGTTCACCGTGTACGTGCAGGTCCCCGGCCAGTAGACGGAGCCGAGCAGCCAGGCCTTGGCGGAGGTTCCGATGATCGCGATCTGTCCCGTGTTGCTCGCCGGTGCCCAGACGAGCAGGTTCCAGCACGCCCGGTTGCCCACAGGGCACCAGGTCGATCCCGGGCAGCTCGGATCTGAGCTCCCGCTGACGGGCGGAGGAGCGGCCGAACAAGGGGCGGCGAACCAGGTGTTGCCGCCCGCCGTGGCCGGGTCGGCGACCGCGCTGGGCGGGCAGGCTGAGATCGAGCAGGGGGTCGAGCCGAACTGGCAGGTGCCGCCACCGCAGGAGGCGCCGCCCCCCGCCGCGCACGTGCCTGTCGAAAAACCCGCCTGGTTGACGAACTCGAGGGTCACATCCCGGGCCAGCAGCTCGCCGCCGTTGAGGCAGACGCCCCCGCCGCCCGCAAAACCGGAACCGTTGAAGTAGTAGAAGCCGGGGTCGAGCACGGCGCCGCCTCCCGAACCGGCGGGCTTGAAGGTAGCGATCACGTTGGCCCACAGGGACCCCTGGCTGGTCGTCAGCGTCTCGCCCGCGACTCCGGCCGGGAGATCGAGGCGATACTCCGAGCTGTAGCCCTGGCCGACGTCCGTCACCAGCCCAGTCCAGCCGGCGCCTCGGGAAAATGTCTGACCGCCGGCGATCTTGAAGCCATCGCTGGTGATGACGAGCTCGCTCGACTGGGTCATGGCGCCGACGGTGGCGATGACCGTCGTCGTCGTCGCGACCGGTACGGCCAAGGTTCCGGACTGGTCCAGTGGGGCGGCTGTGGCGACTCCCAGCCACTCAGAGATCTGGGCGTTGCCGCCGATGGTGGCTGGGTTCATGGTGAACGTGGTGCTGTTGATCCCTCCGGGATTGTTGGGGTAGTACCAGATCTCGCTTCGGCCTTCGCCCACCTGGTTGGCTTCGGCCGCGGAGACCCACCCCGCAGGTGCGCTGAACTTGTTGGGTGTCGACGCCGCGCTCACGGTTGCCACGAGAAGGGTTCCCGCCTGGCTTGCGCCCGGCATGGTCGCGGTGATGAAGTGCGTCTGCGTAGCGCTTTCGGCCCCGATCTGCCGGTTGCTGATGCCGCTCCTCATGCTCGTCAGGTCGAGATACCCGTAACAGCTGGGCTTGAAGTGATAGAAGCCGCTGGCGTCCTTGCCCGCCGGGGACGGTCCCAGCCCCGTCCCGACCACGATTCCGCCCGCGGTGATGTTCGGGTAGCCGCCGCCCGCGGCGCACGCCGAACCGAGGGCGCCACCTCCGCTGTTGCGAAGCGTTCCGATCGCCGCCGCGTCAGTGTTCGGCTCGGGCGGCAGAGCGGTCGAGAGCGGGGGGACCGGCACGGCCCCCGTGCCGGCCGCGCACGGGTTGGCGTTGATGGCGGCATCGCCGGCGGAAAGGAACGCGCTGGTCCCACTCGCGCCGCACGTTGTCGCGTTGTGCCCGGACAGCTGGTAGCCGTCGGCGCAGACGGCGTTGCTCGACCCTGTGTTCGAGCCACCGACGCACAAGCCGCCGCCGCCGACCCAAGATTGTCCATTCGCGTAGACAGACACGTTGCCGAGGTCGGAGTAGCTGTTCGACGCCGCGTCGAGTCGGCCGTGCGCGTACACCGCGCAGGAGCCGCTCAGGGAGATGGCATTCGATGCGGCGATGCCGCCCGCAACGTTGAACTGACCGCCTGTGCACGACAGGGTCGTTGCCGAAACAGCCGCCGTCGACGCGTTGAGCTGCTGCGCGACCGCGCGCCGCGTCACGTTGGTGTTGGACGCGCCCATATAGGCGCCGAACGAGATCGGCAGCGAAACGGTGAGAGTGACCTCGACCTGCTGC
>Ga0209156_10002558_pt1 | contig 14217 bp, 8 predicted proteins | sample GraSoiAngelo_124_FD_185881 | JGI IMG/M metagenome (GOLD analysis project Ga0209156, IMG submission 185881) | Grasslands soil microbial communities from the Angelo Coastal Reserve, California, USA - 14_0927_05_20cm (SPAdes) (version 2) | ecosystem: Environmental > Terrestrial > Soil > Grasslands ...
CGTTAGGCGTTGAATCTTCCTCCGCCAAAAACGTGCGGCCGAGGGCTGGTTTGACCTGAAGGAGATCGAAATAGTTTCCGCTCACGAGCAAACCGGTAACATTCAGCGTGTCGGTGCCGCGGCTCATCCCCATTCCCGCGAATGTGTATGCAGCCATCGAGCTGAAGGCCGTGTTCTGGTTCGCGTAATCCTGGAAGTTTAAGTAGGAGGTCGATTGGTTGCCCTTGATGTGATTATCGGTCGTAAAAACCTTCACTACTTCTTCGGAGTGGCCGACGGGCAACGGGCGAAGCAACAAGGCGTTGATGATTCCAAAAACGGTCGTATTCGCGCCAATTCCGAGAACGAGGGCAAGAAAGGCGACAATGGAGAAGGCCGGATACTTAACGAGCATCCGGAAGGCGAAACGCAGATCATTTATCATAATAGTTACTCCGAACGTAGGGCTTGAATTGGGTCAACGAGAGTGGCGCGGCGGGCTGGGATCAGACACGCGAGCAGTGCAGCAAATCCGAGGATCGCCATCGTGGCGGTGAGCACAATCGGATTGGACGCCGAGGTTTGATAAAGTTGCGATGCGATCAAACGGCCAAGCGCTAGCACCGCGGCCAATCCCACCACCAATCCGAAAATCACAGGACGCATTCCCTGATTCACGATAAGCCGCAAAACATCCATGGTTTGCGCGCCAAGCGCCATCCGGACGCCGATTTCACCGGTGCGTTGCTCGACTGTGTAAGCGACCGCACCGTAAATGCCGACGGTTGCCAGCAACAATGCCGCTCCGGCGAAAATGCCGAGCAACCACATCATCAGCCGCGTCTGACCGACGGCTTGCGCGACGATCGCGCTCATCGATTGCGGCAGCGCGACTGCGAGACCGGGATCGACGGTCGTGAGCGCAGAGCGCACCAACTTCGTCACGGCGTCCACGCTGAGATTGCTGCGCACATCGATGCTGAGGAACGAAAAGTTTTGCTGCGTCCAAGGCCGGTAGAGTTCTACATCGTCAGGCTCCGCGATCTTGCGCGTGCGCACGTCGCCAACGATGCCGACGATCTCAGCTAGCGTGCTGTCACTGCCGACGAGCAACGCCTTGCCGATCGGATTTTCGCTCCCGAAAACCTTCTTCGCGCCGCCCTGGCTGATCAGGATCACGTCTTGGCCGCCGGCGACGTCGTGCTCATTGAAATCGCGTCCGGCCAAAATGGGTATGCCCCACGTTTTAAAATAATCAGGCGCGATGTTATGGAATGGCGCGGCGGCGCGCTTATCGATTGGCAAGATCTCGCCGTCCGGCCGGGAATAAAGTGTGTTGCTGCCGCCCGCGGGCAGCAACGGAATGTCCGCGCACATCGTCGCGCTCTCGATACCCGGCGTGTTGCGCAGTGCAGCCAGAGTTTGTTCCGCGAATCGTTGCCGCGAGCCGAGGTCGGGGTAGCGCGCCTGCGGCAAAGTCACAAAGCCGATCCAGAGATTCTCGTGCCGATACCCGATGTTCTGCCGGCTCAGCCGCACGAAGCTGGTGATGAGCAACGCCGCGCCCGCGAGCAGCGTAAGCGATAACGCGACCTGCCCGCCGATAAGGATCTTGCGGAAGCGCAATTGCCGCGCGCTGCCGCTCGTGCCGCGCCCGCCTTCTTTCAAGCCATCAACCAAGTCTGCGCTCGAGCTTTGCCATGCCGGATAAATTCCCATGGCCACGCCCGTTAAGATCGACAACGCAATGGTGAACCCGAGCACCGCAAGCGAAAGATTGATGGGCGTCGCAGGATCAAACGGCAGAAAGTTCGCCGCCATTTTCGGGACGATCGGGACGACGTACCAGGCGAGCAGCGCGCCTGCGATCCCGGCGATGACGCTGACGAGCAAGCTCTCAAAAATGAAGAGCCGCACGACGCTTCGGCGCGAGGCGCCAATCGCCATCCGTAGCGCGATTTCACGCCGCCGCCCAGTGAACCTAACGAGCAACAGGTTCGCGACATTGCTGCACGCGATCAGCAACACGAAGGCGACAGCGGTGAGCAATGTCGCAAACGCCGGCCGCAGATTTCCGGTCGTGTCCTCCGCTAATGTCTTCAGCGTCATCACTGATGAGCTGTCGATCTTGTCCGGATATCGAGCGCGGTAGCTTTGCTCGAGCGACGGCAACGCGGCGCGCGCCTGCTCCAATGTCATTCCCGGTTTCAACCGGCCGACGACGCGCAGAAAACCCGAGCCGCGCATGATCCGCTCGTAGGAGATCCCGGCGATTTCGAACGGCTTTGTCGTCCAGACTTCCGCCGCCGGCCCGACCCACGAAAAAGGCAGGTTCGGCAAAACGCCGACGATCGTGTGCGGCGCGCCGTTGAGCGTAATGCCGCGCCCGATCACATTCGGATCGGCACCGAGGCGTTTTAGCCAGAAGGTCTCCGTCACCATCGCCACATCGGCGGTTTGTTGTTCTTCCGGCAAAAAGTTACGCCCGCGGATCGGTCGGACGCCGAGCACATCGAAGTAGTTTGAGGTCACCTGCCCGCCGAGGACCTGCACCGCATCGCCGAGCCCGGTGAGCGTGAATGCGGAGACGTTTTCCGCGCCAAAGCCGTCGAAGATCGTCTGGCTGTCGCGATAATGCTCAAAGCGCGGCACCGAGATCGCGAGCTCGAGCAGATTGCGCTCGCGCGCGTTCGAATACATGTGCACGAGCCGCTGCGGCTCCTTGAACGGGAGTCCATGCAGGAACAGGTCGTTGATCAAACTGAAGATCGCGGTGTTCAGACCAATTCCGAGCGCCAGCGTGATTACGGCGAGAAAAGTGAATCCTAGCGATTTGCGAAGTTGCCGAAATGCGAAACGCAGATCTTCTAGCATAGTCATTCGCACGGGTGAGACATCGAGGCGGCCGAGTCGTTCTTTTCCGGGAAAGCGATCACGCGCGCGAACTTCCAGGAGCTATCCGGCTGGCGCTTGATGACTCGCAGCACTTTGCCTCGCATCGCTTTGGGTGTGGACGAGTCTTTGTAAGAGAAATATCCCCACTCAAATGCCCAATCCCCGGCGATTTGCAGGTCTTGAATTTCTGGTTTGTAACAAAGCGTGTGCGACCGATCGCTCTTTGCTTCCCAACGCTTATCGTTCGCAAGAATCGTTGCTTTACCAACCTCGGCTGGGCCGCCCGGCTGAATTCGCACGGCTTCGCTGTCCCACAATTTCGCTAGTTCGTCCGCCTTATCCGATAGCGTTGCTTCGATGTCTAGCTGATGCAGCCGTTCGATCTGCAGTTTCGCGTCGTTGGTCGAACTCTTTTGCTGCGCGAACAACGCGACCGCCGCCGTCATTGCCAACCCGACGGCAAGAGCAGGCCGGACGGAAGCGCGGATTCTGCTTTGTGCGCTCTTACTCATAACGAAGCGCGACCATTGGGTCGACATGTGAAGCTCGCCACGCCGGAAACAAACACGCGCAGATTGAAATCATCGCGAATGCGACCACAGCTGCAGTGAAGCTAAGGGTGTCGAGTGGACTGACCTCGAAAAGCAATTTGGAAAATGCGCGAGTGACGATCAGCGCCGCAGCGATCCCGATGAACGAACCGACCGTAGTCATAACAAGTCCTTGCTGTAAAACATGTGAGATCACTCGGCCGCGCGTTGCTCCAAGTGCAATGCGGACTCCAAACTCATGTGTTCGTTGCGATGTCGTGTAAGAAACGACACCGTAAATTCCGATTGCCGCCAAAAGAACTGCGACGCCTGCGAAGGCTCCGATCAGCAAAACCGTGTAGCGACGAGGCGCCAACGATTCGCCCATCAAATCTGCGACTGTTCGGATGTTTTGAACCGGCTGATCCGGCCGAATTGAGTGGATGCGCGCACGCAAGTTCTCCGCGAGAGCCATCGGATTTGTCTCGCTGCGCACGAACAAGCTCATCGACGCCATGTCGTGATTTGTTTCATCCTGCAAATACGGCATGTAGACCGCAGGTGCAGTGGGCGCATCGAGCGGCCCGTGTTTCATCGATCCGACAACGCCCACGATCTCGCGCATTCGCGCAGTAGAAGCACCCCTACGACCGGGGCCAGTGTAATTCACCGCAACACGCCGGCCGATTGGATTCTGTCCCGGCCAGTACTGGCGAGCCGCTTCGGAATTGATGATGACAACGGGTGGCGCGTTGTCGTCGTCGTGATCTGTGAACGTTCGGCCAGCGATCAACGGCGCGCCGGCTGTCTTGAAGAACTCGGCACTAATCCAGGACCCTTTCGCAGACACAAGATGATTCGGGTCGTTAGGCCGATCGTCGAACAACAATGCGGTGTCGGCTGCGCGTTGGCCCGGCACGCTGTCGGAAACCGCCACTGAACGCACGCCGGGCAAGGTGGAAGTCTGATTGAGAATTTCTTTCCAGAAAGAGCGTCCGGCTTCGGTGTAGAAGTTAGTTCGCAAATAAACTCTGAGCAGCGATTGCGGCTGAAATCCTGGGTCGACACGCTGCAATCGGACGAAACTGTGCACCAATAACCCGATGCTCACAGCGAGGACGATCGAGCAAGCGATTTCAGCGACGACCAAACGCGAAAACGGCCCGCGACGATTGCCGCTCTCAAGTCCTCGTGGTCGCAAAGCTGAGGCGAGATCGAGCCGTGAAAGTTTGAACGACGGAAGCCATCCGAAAAGTAAAGTGGTGACGGTTGCAATCGCGGCGGTAGCGCACAAGACCAACAGATTGAGATGGACGCCTTCCAACCGCGGCAGTTGTAATTGCGAAACGCTCGCGGCGACGCGGAGCAAGCTCCAACCGATCAAAAATCCGAGTGGAACACTAAACAAACTCAACAACATCGCTTCGGTAAGGAACTCGCGAGCTATGCGCCACCGGCTCGCGCCCAAACTCAAGCGCAAAGCCATTTCGCTTTGACGCTTGACCGCTCTCGCCAGCAGAAGAGCTGCAACGTTAATGCACGTGACGAGTAACACGATGAACACCGCGACCACGCTGACCTGCAATGGCAGACGCACGTTTCCAACCAAATCATCCTTGAGTGGCACCAGTTGCACCCGGACGTCCTGAGATTCGCCAGGAGCGCGGCGCAAAATACCGGTGATATCTTGTTCGGCCACCTGCCGGCTAATTCGCGGCCGCAACTCGCCAATCACGCGCAGAAATTTGTTTTCGCGCCAGTGCATGTACTCCCAGCTCGGTCGGATGGTGAGTTTCGGCCAGACGTCAGTGTCGGGAAAAAGATCAGACATCGGTGGCAACACGCCGACGATCGTTTGAGTCTCCTCTTCAAAATGAATGACCCGGCCGATGACGTGCGGATCGCCGCCGAGTTGGTTTTTCCAAAAGCGATAAGAAACGACGATTGTGTCGTTCTGAAGGTAAGTGTATTCGCGCGGCTCGTACAAGCGTCCCAGGTACGGCCGGATGCCAAGCATCGGAAACAGTTCCTCCGATGCGGCGGTACAATTCACTAACTTCGGCTCGCCTTCACCAGTCCAGGTAAACGTGAAATGCGGAATGTACTCGGCGACGCGAGCGAAGGATTGGTTTTGCTCCTGATAATCCAGAAAATCCGGACCGGAAGCCGCGATGCGTGCCGAGCCCTCGGAATCCGATTTGGCCCAAACTGCATAAAGACGTTCCGGGTGGGGAAACGGCAGCGGGTCGACCAGAACGTGTTGAACCAAGCTGAACACGGCGCTGCTTGCACCGACGCCGAGAGCCAGCGTGAGCACGGCCAGAAAAGTGAATCCCGGCGATTTGCGGAGTTGGCGTAGAGCGAACTTTAGGTCAGCAATCATCCTCCTCCTTTCACAATCCAGCCATCGCGTAGTTGAATGATGCGCTTCCCATACGACGCGTTTTTCTCCGAATGCGTGACCTGCACGATGGTCATGCCTTCGTTATTTAGCTTGCGAAACAGCCGCATGATCTCTTCGCCCTGACTGGAGTGGAGGTTTCCAGTGGGCTCATCGGCGAGCAGAAGCTTTGGTTCGGCGATGATCGCCCGGGCAACGCCGACCAGTTGTTGTTGTCCGCCAGAAAGCTGGCGCGGATACAAATCTTTTTTACCGACGATCTGGAAACGGTCGAGCATGTCGGCCACGAGGGCGGCGCGCTCGCTTTTGCTGTAGCGGCGATACGACAGCGGTATATCGAGGTTCTCGTAAACGGTTAGATCGTCGAGCAAGTGATACTGCTGAAACACGAAGCCAATCTGCTCGTTCCGCAATGTCGCTCGCTCTTTCGGTTTCAAATGGTGCGTTGCAGTTCCGTCGAGAAAGTATTCACCGGTCCAGCCGTGATCGTGCATTCCCAAAATGTGCAGCAACGTCGATTTGCCGGCGCCGGACGGACCCATGATCGAGACGAAGTCGCCTTCCCGAACTTCCAGATTGATCTCGCGCAGAACGTAAAAGAACTTTTCCTTCGCCAAAGGATAGCAGCGTTCGATGTGTTGAAGCTTAATCATACCAGCTCATACCAGCGCTTCATTCGTAACGCAGCGCGACCATTGGATCGACAGCCAGTGCCCGGCGCGCGGGCAGGAAACAGGCCACCAAGGCTATTGACACAAGCAACAGCGAAATCGAAACAAGCGTCGCCGGGTCGGTTGCGTTCACCTCGAAGAGCAAACCCACCAGCAACCGCGTAAGGCCCCACGCGGCAGTCAAACCAATCGCAATACCTAACAATGTTAGTTTTGCGCCCTGGCCGAGGATGAGTCGCAGCACGTGGATAGGCTGTGCGCCTAGTGCCACGCGAACTCCAATCTCGGTTGTTCGTTGCGAGACCGAATAGGCCATTACGCCGTAAAGTCCGAGCGCAGCGAGCAGCAGACCAGCCGCAGCCAGCACGCTCATCAAAATTGCACTGAACCGTTCGGTCACCAGAACGCGGGCGAGATTTTGGCTCATTGTCATCACATCCGAAATCGGCTGATCGGGATCGACAGCACGAGTCGCTTCGCGTATCGCGGTTGTTACACTCGCAGGATCATCACTCGTTCGCACAACAAGGTTAACGGGAAAATTGTTTTCGAGCTGCGCGTAGGGCACGTACCACACCGGACGGTTGACCCGATAATTGAACAAATCTTCTTTCACGTCCCTGATAACGCCAATTACCGTCATCCATGGAAAATCCTGACCAGGCCGGACTCGCTTAATTCGTTTGCCGAGCGGATCTTCTCCCGGCCACGCCTCACGCGCTAATTGTTCGCTGATCACCACGACCGGCGGCTGGCCTGCGCGATCAGTCTCCTCGATCAATCTACCCTTTAGCAGAGTCACACCGAGCGTTTTCAAATAATCCGGGCTGACCAGACGGTGTGATGTAATTGGAACATCGTTTGGGTTACGCGGCGACCGGCCTTCGACACTGAACCTGGCGTCGTAAGCAATCTCGCGCTCGAGTGGAATGTTTGTTGTGGTGCCAGCGGACACCACGCCAGGCAGATTTTTTAGCCGCTCAAGAACCTGATTAACAAATGCAACCCGCTGCCGATGCTCGGAATATTTCGATTCCGGCAAAACCATTTTCAACGTGAGCAGATGATCCGGTCTGAATCCGAGATCGACACGCTGCAAGCGATTGAAACTGCGAACGATCAATCCGCCGCCGACTAACAACGTCATCGCCACCGCAATTTCTGCGACGATCAAGACATTCAGCCAACCGTGGCCGGGCGCGCTCGCGCTGCGTTGGTCGCCTTGTCTGAGCGACGGCATCACTTCACGTTCACCGGTGCCTTTCAAGGCCGGGACCAATCCGAAGATCACTCCAGTGGCGAGTGTGACGCAGAACGCGAAAATCAAAACGCGATTGTCGATCGTGAATTCGTGAAAGAATCCGGCGAGCGAAACACCCTGCACTGGATTGATCACTGCAAGCAGCGGAAGGATCCAATGGGCAAGCAACAAACCGCCCGCGCCGCCGAGCAATGCGAGCAACATGCTCTCGGTGAGAAGTTGTCGCACCAAACGCGATCGACTCGCGCCAAGAGCGCGCCGCAATGCCAGCTCGCGCGTACGCGCAATGCCACGCGCGAGCTGAAGGTTCGCGACGTTCGCGCAGCAGATTAGCAAGAGGAAGGCGACTCCGCCCGTTAGCGCGACAAGCGCTTTGTTTACTCGTCCCGCATAATCACCAAGCAACGCCTGCCGCAGCCAAAGCAATTTAACTGTCCAGCCGCGGCGGAACTGCGGGAATTCCTGCTCTAATTGGCGCGCGATGGATCTTGCTTCTGCATCTGCCTGTTTGAGGCTGATTCCCAGACGAAGCCTGGCTACGACTTCGCAGCTGGGGACAGCGCGCTGCGTCAGCGGCAGGCTAGCGATGTTGATTTGCATCGGTACCCAGATCGCGGCCGCCGCTGGCACATCAAATCCTGGCGGCATGACGCCGATGATAGTGTAGGTACCAGCTTCGAGGTTCAGCGTTTCACCAATAATGTCCGCTTTTCCGCCAAAATGTTTTTGCCACAAACTGTGACTAATCAAGGCGACTGCCGCGCCGCCTGGCCGGTCGTCCTCGGCGGTGAAACTGCGGCCGAGCACCGGTTTCACGCCGAGTGTGGTCAAGTAATCGGCCATGATGGAGGCGCCGCGGATGCGCTCAGGTTCACCGCGTCCGATCAAATTAAATGAGCGCTGCCTCGCAGCGCCGACGCTTTCGAAGGAATGACTTCGTTCCTGATAAGCTTGCAATTCGAGCAAAGATGATTCGTACGGATCAAAGCCTTCGCGCAGCGCCTGGCTGAGAACTAGCTGGTCCAAATTTTTCAACGGCAACGGGCGCAGTAACAGCGTATTGACCGCACTAAAAACCGCGGTGTTCGCGCCGATGCTTAGGGCGAGCGCTGCTACAGCGATGCCGGTGTAAGTAGGAGACTTCAGCAAAATCCGTGCGCCGTAGCGGACATCTTGCCAGGGTTCTTCAAACATAAAATGTCGATCCTGTTTTTAGGCAGCGACTCGATACGAATACGTTCAGCAAATTCATCACTGGTCATGTAAGGCCCGGACTGGATCAATGCGTGTCGCGCGCCAGGCAGGCAAAAAACACGCAGCAAAGGATACCATCGTGATCACAACGACTGCCGATCCAAACGCCACGGGATCGCGTGGACTGACCTGGTAAAGCAAATTGCCCATCAAACGTGTCAGCAATACCGCAGCGATTGCGCCGATGACGATTCCGGCCGTCGTTAGCCGCAGGCCGCGCGAAGCAACGAGGCGCAACAGATCGCGTGTGCCGGCGCCGAGTGCCATTCGTAAACCAAGCTCTCTCGTTCCCTGCGAAACCGAATAGGACATTACCGCATACAATCCAATAGCGGCTAGGAACAGCGCCATCCCCCCAAAAAGTGCGACGAGCGTAACCGCTAGCCGCTGGCTATAACTCATTCGGTCGACCTGCTCCTGCAACCGGTAAGCGACTCCCGGCGCAAGGGTCGGATCAAGCGCGTGAACCTCGCGCGCGAGCGAATTCATGATCGCACCGGGCGTCTCCCGCGTGCGGATTAGCAAACTGTCCCGCACACCAACAAAATTTTGTCGCAGTGGCACGTAAAAGAATGGCGTTGGCGCCTCAATTTTTGTGCGGTAATTCGCATTTTTCGCGATCCCAATGATCTGCAACCAACGATCTTTGACCTTAAGTCGCTGACCAAGCGGATTCTTTCCCGGCCAATATTTCGCAGCCATCGTTTCGTTGATAATCGCTACCGGCGGCGCGTCCTCGTCGTCCGTGCGAATAAATTCGTGACCGAAAACAATTGGAATTCCAAGCGTTGTGAAGTAATCCTCCGTGACTTCGTAGTACTCCACAGTCGGTTGTTCATTAGGCGGTGGTTGGTACCCGTCCACCTCAATTGGCGCGGAAGAAAAGTCGGTATAACTGAACGGGTACACACGAGTAAGCGCGGCCGATTCAACGCCGGGCAGTGTCCGGACCCGATCTAACAATTGGGTGTGAAAAATCTTGGCACGCTCGAGATTGTAGCCCCCCGAAAACAAATCTACTCCCGAAACGATCACATTTGTCGAGAAACCGGGACTGGCGTTTCGCATTTTGTTCAAGCTTTGCAAAAGCAACCCGGTGCCGGCGAGTAATACGAAGCTGAGTGATACTTGCACGAGCACGAGCGCAGAACGTAATCGCGAGCGACTGCTTCCGCTAAGGACACCGCCGCCTTCGGTTTTCAGAGCGCTGGAAAGATCGACGTGGCTGGCGTGAATCGCGGGCACGAGCGCAAATAACAAAGTCGACCCGATACAAATTCCGGCGCTGACCGCGAGCACTCGCCAATCGATTTGACCCGGATAGTCGATTACGATCCCTGCTGCGGGTGAAGGGAATGCGAACACGAGTGCGTTGCGACACCAACACGCCACCGCAATTCCGCCGGCAGCTGCGATCAGCGAAAGCAACAATCCTTCGGTCAAAAGTTGCTTCACCAGACGGCGTCGACCGGCGCCAAGGGCGAGTCGCATCGTCATCTCGTGGCGGCGGAGCAAAGACCGCGCGAGCAAAAGATTGCTCACGTTCGCGCACGCGATGAGCAACACCAAAAACACGACCGCCATCGTGATCGCGAGCGTCGGCGACATATTTCCAGCGCCATTGAACGGCGTTTTCCACAACGGGAAGAGCTGGACTTCGTGGCCGCGATTCGTATCAGGAAAATCGTTTTCCAACCGTTGCGCGATCGAGTTCAGCTCGGCCTGCGCCTGCTGACGCGTAACGCCAGGCTTGAGAAATGCGTAGCCTTCGATCCAACGCGCCCCACGGTTTTCCAATTTGTAACCGGTCGAGTCGAATGTCTCCTGCATCGACGTCGGCACCCAAAAGCTGAACGAGTAACCGATAAAGGTGCCGTGAAATTTTTCCGGTGCGACGCCAACGATCGTGTGCTGCACGCCATTGAGATATTGCGTCTTGCCGATAATCTCCGGGTCGGACTTGTAACGATCTCTCCAGGTTCGATAACTGATCACGACCACCGGATGCGCATTGCGTCCGGTTCCTTCTTCGGGTCTGAATCCGCGCCCCAGAATTGGCCGCACGCCGAGTGCGTCGAAATAATTCGCCGTAACAATTCCCACCGATGCGATTTCGGCCCGATCGCCAACGCTCAAAGACGTCCCCGTGATTTTATCGACAATGAACGATTCAAACAGCGTCGCGTTTTTTTCGAAATCGACAAAGTCAGGATAGGAAAGCCCGTTATGCCCTTCCACCCCGCGTGTCGTGCCCACAAGCGCAAACATCCGGTCCTGGTGTGACACCAGTGGATAGGGCCGTATCAGAATTCCTTCGATCCAACTGAACACGGCCGCATTCGAACCGATCCCGAGTGTGAGGCAAAGCAATGCGAGAACGGTAAAGCCGGGACTGCGCCGAAGCATTCGGAAGCCGAAGCGAAGATCTTGCAAAAGCGTTTGCATTTACCACTTCCTTAGGCCGCGATCCTGTCTTCAACCACTCGGCCATCAAATAAATGCACTGTGCGATCGGCGTGCTGCGCGAAACGCTCGTCATGCGTAACCATGCATATCGTTGCACCGCCGGCGTGAAGTTCCTTCAGCAACTGCATGACCGCCTCGCCATTGCGTGAATCGAGATTTCCGGTTGGCTCGTCTGCCAGCAAAATGGCGGGCCTGCCAGCAAGCGCGCGCGCGACTGCGACGCGCTGCTGTTGGCCACCTGACAGCTGGCTCGGTAAATGTTTTGCGCGATGCGCCATGCCGACGCGTTCGAGTGCTTCGGTGACAAACGATTTGCGTTCACCCGCGCCCATCCCGCGGTAGGTGAGCGGCAACTCCACGTTCTCAAATACTGTGAGATCGCCGATCAAATTGAAACTTTGGAAGATGAAACCGATTTCGCGATTGCGAATGCGCGCCCGTTCAGCAAAGGAAAGGTTGGCAACTTCGTTTCCTTTTAACGAATAGCTGCCATCTGAAGGCGTATCGAGAAGCCCAAGAATCGACAGCAGCGTCGTCTTGCCGCAGCCGGACGGCCCAGCGATTGAAACATATTCACCCGGGCGAATATCGAGATGAATTCCCGAAAGCGCGTGCGTTTCTACTTCGTCGGTAAGAAACACTTTGGTCACACTATTGAGTTGAATTAATGGAGTTGATCCGTTGTTCATATTTTGATTCCTAAATTTAGTTCAGCCGAATGCGATCGCGAGAATCCCATGCGCTGGTATCGGAGAGAATGACTTGGTCGCCAGGCTGAAGACCGCTTTGAATTTCAATCGTGTTGACCGAGCTCTTGCCAAGTTTCACCGGCGTGCGCACAGCTTCCGAGCTGCCGCTAATCAGTTTGAACATGCCCACGGTGTTGTTCTCCTGACCGAAGGCTGGCCGGCCCACATAAACGACGTTATCGAGGTGTTCGAGCTCGATTGTTCCGTCCACGCTCAGATCGGGGCGCGCGCCCTTCGGCAGCGGCTCATCGAAGGCAACCTCGACAGTTACGGTTCCCTGCTCCACTGCTGGATCGACGCGCGTAACGTGACCATTCGCAGTACCGTTGCGAGTGTCGATTACCGCTTTCTGTTTGATCTGAATATCCTTCGCCTGCGTTTCAGCGATTTTGACCTGCGCTTTCAGCTTCGTTGGGTCCGCGACGCGAGCAAGATTGTCGCCGACCTTGAGTCGCTGGCCGATTTGCACCGGCAATTGCTGCAACACGCCAGACATTCCGGCTTTCACGTGCAACGCTTCAACCTGATCGAGCTTCAGTTTTGCCAGTTGATTCGCTTGATCGACTGCGGCTTGTTTCGAGGCCAACTGCGGCTGGATCGAATCGCGCGCAAATGCCAAGCGCTTTTGCTCGATCTCGTCGCTCTTCTGGCATTCTCCTTCTTTAATCTTCGAAGTTTTGTAAACGAGATCGGCAACGAGACCGTTCTTGGCCAACTGATCGTTCGTTTGGCGCTCCATTTTCGCCTGCTCGTATGCGGCGTGCGCCGTGGTTGTTTTCGATTCCTGATCGAGCAATTCGCGCTGCAAAGTCGCGCGCATCGTCGTAAGCTCGGCCTCCGCGGCTTTCGCCTTCAGCTCTGCATCATGCGCGCTCTGTTCCAATTCGGGGCTGGTCAACTCTAATATAACGTCGCCGGGTTCGACTTTTGTCCCCGGCCAGAGCAAAATTTTCTCGACGCTTCCTTCTGTGTTTGCCGGAATCCAACGGATGTCTTCGGGAACGAGCGTCCCAAGGCCGCGCACCTGGCGCACCATCGGGCCGCGTTTCACCGTGTCTATCCACACTGTGGAGCGATCGACGCTTGGCACTGCTGGTTTCAACCGCGAGATTGCAATCGTCGCCAGAATCAATCCAAGCGCAGAAGCGGCGATGATAATGATGCGCCGCTTGCGCTTTTTTGCTGCAACCCCCGCGCGCGGCACATCCATCGACGAGAGAGTCGGTGTGAATCCAGCCGGCCGCACGATTGTTTCTTCTTTTGTTTGCCGCTGTGGAACCATGGTCGAATCAGAGTTGAGCGAAGGCCCGACAAAGTTCGGCGACAGCATATGCCGCACTCACCAATGGTACGGCCGCGGCGACCACTAGCATCGCGAATAAAATCGCCTCGCCGACGAAATCATGCCGCGCTTCGTTTTGAAAGTACTGACGACTAATATTGCGAAAAGATGGCGCCAGCGGCTTCGCGCAGTGACCACGATAACCGCTTAGCGTCGCGGAATGATAATTGCACTCGATCAACGGGAACCGCTTCTGGTTGCGCGTTGTTGTGAATGTTGGTTTCATACTCTTTAGATGCGTTGGAGGTGGGTGTTTGGATTTTAATTCTTCTTCGGTCGACAACAGGTAATGCAATGTCCGTGCCAACAACGAAACAAAGTGCCATCGCCTACCTGATCAGGCACTTACGTTTGGTGACCGAAAATCGGCAGAAGTCCGATTACTCCGATTCTGGGATTTCGTCATCCCGATTTCGGGACGCGCTTCGCAGAACTCACCTCAGAATGGAAGTTGCAGCAACGCTTCTGCGCCTTTGCCGCCGCGTCGGTTCGCTACCACCAACGAACCTCCGTGCGCTTCCGCAATTTGACGGCTCAGCGGGAGACCAATCCCAGAGCCCTCGGGCTTTGTGGTGAAAAATGGCACGAACAAATTCGCCGTGTTCATGATTCCGGGTCCTTCGTCCTGAACAAAAATCTCAACCGAATCTTCTTTCTCTCGCCAGCCGA
>Ga0209156_10002559_pt1 | contig 14216 bp, 13 predicted proteins | sample GraSoiAngelo_124_FD_185881 | JGI IMG/M metagenome (GOLD analysis project Ga0209156, IMG submission 185881) | Grasslands soil microbial communities from the Angelo Coastal Reserve, California, USA - 14_0927_05_20cm (SPAdes) (version 2) | ecosystem: Environmental > Terrestrial > Soil > Grasslands...
GCCACCTGCGGCCCGCGAGCGAGCCGAGCACCTCGATGGCGGCCCGCACCGAGCTGGGATTGGCGTTGTAGGAGTCGTCGATGAGCCAGGCGCCGCTCGCGCCCTGCTTGAACTGCAGCCGCCCGGGCACCGCGCGCACCCCGGCGAGACCCGCCGCGATGTGCTCGAGGCTGGCGCCGGCGCTGGCCGCGGCGGCGGCGGCGGCGAGCGCGTTGGCGACGTTGTGGGCGCCGCCTACCGCGAGTTGAATCACGGCGCTGCCTGACGGGGAGGTGAGCCGGAAGTGGGTGCGGAACCCCGCGGAGCCGACCGCGGCGTGCAGCTCGGTCGCGCTGAAGTCCGCCGGCTCGCGCACCCCGAAGCTGACCACGCGCGCCGGAGTGAGCGTACGCCACAGGCCCGCGAACTCGTCGTCCGCATTGATGACGGCGGTGGCGGCGGCGGTGAGGCCGGCGACCATTTCGCCCTCGGCGCGCGCCACCGCTTCGAGGCTCCCGAAGCCCTCGAGATGCTCGGCTCCGGCATTGGTGATCACGCCGATGGTGGGGCGCGCGATGGCGACCAGGGCGGCGACTTCGCCGGCCCGGTTGGCCCCCATTTCCACCACCGCAAAGCGATGCGCCGGCGTGAGGCGCAGCAGCGTCAGCGGCACGCCGATGTGGTTGTTGAGATTGCCGCGGGTGGCAAGACAGCTGCCGGCCTGAGCGAGGATCGCGGCCGTCATTTCCTTGGCGGTGGTCTTGCCGTTGCTGCCCGCGACGCCCACCAGTGCGCCGCGAAAGTGCGCGCGCCAGGCGCGCGCGGCGCGCTCGAGCGCCGCCTGGGTATCGGGCACGATGATCTGCGGCAGTTTCACCGGCCGCTCGGCGTCGACCAGCGCGCCGGCGGCCCCAAGGGCGAGCGCCGCAGCGAGGAAGTCGTGGCCGTCGAACCTCGGTCCCCGGAGCGCGACGAACAGCTGTTGGGCGGTGAGCGTGCGCGAGTCGCTCACCACGTCGGTGTACGCGGCATCGCCGCCGGACAGTCGGCCGCCGCAGGCGCGCGCAAACTCTGCCAGCGTGCGCTTCATGCCGGCAGCCTCGCGAGCTCGGCGCTGACCACGGCCTGGTCGCGGAACGCGCGCCGCACGCCGCCGTGGATCTGATACTCCTCGTGCCCCTTGCCGGCGATCAGCACCACGTCCTCGGGGCCCGAGCGCTGCAGGGCCATGCGGATGGCGAGCGAGCGGTCATGCTCGATCACGAGCGGCGCGCGCGGCGGCACACCGGCGACGATGTCCGCCACGATCCGCGCCGGATCTTCGCTGCGCGGGTTGTCGTCGGTCACGATGAGGTCGTCGGCGAGCTCGGCCGCTACCTTCCCCATGAGCGGACGCTTGCCGGCGTCGCGCTCACCGCCACAGCCGAATACCACCCGCAGCTGTCCGCGGCAGTGCAGGCGCGCCGCGCGCAGCGCGTTGGCGAGCGCATCGGGGGTATGCGCGTAGTCCACGATGGCGAGCGGCGTGCGCCCGCGCTCGCCGAACATCTCCATGCGCCCGCTCGCCGCCCGGCTCGCCGACAGCGCGCGCGCCGCCTCGGCGAGCGGGATGTTCCAGGTGAGCAGCACCGCCAGCACCGTGAGCGCGTTGTCGACGTTGAACTCGCCCATCAGGCGCAGCGGCAGCTGCGCGCCCCCGAAGCTCGACTCCACCTCGATGACGAGTCCGCCCGGATCGGGTGTCAGGCGTGCGGCGCGCACGAACCGCGCGCCGCGCGGCAGCGCCGCCGCGGCGCGCGTGGTGACGGTGAGGCTGGCCGTGGAGCCCTCCTCGGCCAGGCGCGCCCCGAACGGATCATCGACATTGATGACCCGGTGGGCGAGCCCGGGTGCGGCGAACAGGCGCGCCTTGGCCGCGCCATAGGCCTCCATGGTGCCGTGATAATCAAGGTGATCGCGGGTCAGGTTGGTGAAGGCGGCGGTGTTGAAGCGCACGCCGTTGACGCGCCCCTGGTCGAGGGCGTGCGAGGACACCTCCATGCTCACGCATTCGGCCCCGAGGGCCCGCAGCGCCGCGAGCTGGCGGTGAATGCTCACCGCATCCGAAGTGGTGTGCAGCGTGGGAGTGAGCTGCGCGGGCATGCCTACACCGAGCGTGCCGATATACGCGGCTGGCCGGTGGCAATGCTGCAGTGCCTGCGCCAGCAGCCACGCACAGGTGGTCTTGCCGTTGGTTCCGGTGATGCCCGCGACCGTGAGTCGCTGTGAAGGCGCGCCGAAGAAGCGGTCGGCTATGAGGCCGGCGCGCTCGCTCAAGCGGGGCACCGCGGCGACGAAGGTGCCGGCGGGCAGTTGCGGGGCCGCCTCCCCGGTCTCGCCATCGCGCTCGTAGAGCACGGCGCGTGCGCCGCGCGCCACGGCGTCGGCGGCGAATTCAAGCCCGTGATGCCTGCGTCCCCGGCAGGCGAGAAACAGCGCGCCGGGAGTCGCGGCGCGGCTGTCGAGCGTCACATCGCTCACCCGCACCTCCGCGGGCACAGCGGCAAAGTCGGCGGTGAGCTGCGCCAGCGGGCGCGCCGTCTCCGTGCCCGTGTGCGCCGCTGCGCTCATGGCAGCGCCGCCGTGCGCGTATCGCCGACGGCGGGGCTGGCCGGCAGTTCCTCGGGCGCCTTGACGGGCTGGTCGGGCGCCACTGCCAGCAGGCGCAGCGCCCCGCCGATCACCTTGGAGAATACTGGAGCTGCGACCTGCCCGCCCATGTGCTGTCCGGCGCCCGGTTCGTCGATGACCACCACCGCGGCCAAACGTGGCTCGCTCGCCGGAGCCACCCCGCCGAACACGGCCATATAGCGATCGGTCGAATACCCGCCGGCGGTGGCTTTCCACGCCGTGCCGGTCTTGCCCGATACGCGGTAGCCCGGGATGGCCGCGAGCTTGCCGGTGCCCTCCGCGGCCACCACCGACTCGAGCATGCTCACCAGCTCGCGGCACACTTGGGCTGCGAGCGCGTGCTCGCCGGGCACCGCTCCCTCGACCCGCAGGAAGGATACCGGGCGGGCTATGCCGAACGCGCCGATGGTTGCGTAGGCGTGCGCCAGCTGCAGCGGCGTGACCGACAGCCCGTACCCATGGGACATGGTGACGATGCCGATGGGACGCCACTGCGCGTAGGCGGGCAAGAGGCCCGCCGACTCCCCCGGATAGCCGCTGGTGCTGACCTGGCCGAAACCCAGATGGTTCAGCGTGCTCCAGAGCTCCTCGGGCGGCAGCGTGAGGGCGATGTGCGCCATGCCGACGTTGGAGCTCTTGGCGAGCACGGTGGCGATGTCGATCGCGCCGTAGTTGTGCTCGTCTTCGAAGATCTTCACGCCGACCTTGAAGAAGCCCGGCGAGGTATCGATGACGCTGCGGTTGTCGTATTTGCCCGAGGCCAGCCCCGCGGCCACGAAGAACGGCTTGATGGATGAGCCGGGCTCGAAGATGTCGGTGGCCGCGCGGTTGCGATAGACGCCGCCCTGGATCTGATCGCGGTCGTTGGGGTTGTAGGCCGGCTGGTTCACCATGGCGAGCACCTCGCCGGTGGCGACGTCGAGCACGACCGCGGAGCCGGCGCGGGCGCGCTGGTCGCGGATCGCCGCCTTGAGCTCACGGTACGCGAGGTACTGGATGCGCAGGTCGATCGACAGCACCAGGTCGCGCCCGGGACGCGCCGGCCGGATGCTCTCCACGTTCTGGACGATGCGGCCGTAGCGGTCCTGGATGACACGCTTGGCGCCATCCTCGCCGGCGAGCCAGTGATCGAACGCCAGCTCCAGCCCCTCCTGCCCGGCATCATCGACGTTGGTGAACCCGAGCAGGTGCCCGGTCACCTCGCCGGCGGGGTAGTAGCGGCGGTACTCGCGCGAGGTGTCCACGCCCGGAATCCCGAGCGCCTTGATCTGCGCGGCTTCCGCGGGCTGCAGGTGGCGCGCGAGGTACAGGAACTCGCGCTCGAGATTGCTGGTGACCCGGCGCGCGAGCTCCTGGCGATCGAGCTTCAGCGCGCCGGCGAGTCGCGGAATCTGGTCGGTGGCGAGCGCCAGTTCGCGCGGATTCACCCACACCGAGTCCACCGGGGTGCTGACCGCGAGCGGCTCGCCGTAGCGGTCGGTGATGGTGCCGCGGTGCGCGGCGATATCGAGCACGCGTGAGAAACGCGCATCGCCCTCGCGGGCGAGAAAGCCGTGATCGACGAGTTGCAGATTCACCGCGCGCCAGGCGAGTGCCAGCGCGCTCACGCCCAAGAGGCCCTGCAACAGGAGCGAGCGCCAGCGGAACGAGGCGGGCGCTGCGTCGCGTGCACCGCGCGTCTTCATGGGGCGACGATCTCGATCTGCTTCGGGGGCGGCATCGCCATGTGGAGCTTGGCGCTCGCGACGCGCTCGACGAAGGCATGGGTGGCCCAGGCGCTCTGCTCGAGCTGCAGCTGGCCCCATTCGATTTCCAGGTTGTCGCGGCGCGCGTTCAGAGCCTCGAGCTGCACGAACATCTGCCGTGCACGGTGCTTGCAGTAGATGGCGCCGGCCGCCGAGCCGAGCGCCGCCAGCCACAGCAGCGGCACGGCGATGATGAGCGCCGCACGAGCGTTCACGCGAGTCGCTCCGCCACGCGCAGCAGCGCGCTGCGGGCGCGTGGGTTCTTCTCAAGCTCCGCCGGCGCCGGTCGGCTCTTGCGGCCGATGAGCTTCAGGCGCGGTTGCGCCCCGGGGGGAACGAGCGGCAGATCCTTGAGGGCCGGGTCGACCTGCGACTCGCGCTGCATGAAGCGCTTGACCACTCGATCCTCGAGGGAGTGGAAGCTGATGACCGCGAGCCGCCCGCCGGGGGCGAGGGCCCCGAGCGCGCCGACGAGGCCACGCTCGAGCTGCCCGAGCTCGTCGTTGATGAACATGCGCAGCGCCTGGAACGTGCGCGTCGCGGGATGTTTGCCGGGCTCGCGCGTGCGCACGGCGGCGCCGACCAGGGCGGCGAGCTCGCCGGTGCGGGTGAGCGCGCGCGCACGCCGCGCCGTGACGATGGCCTGCGCCACGCGCCGCGCGAACCGCTCCTCTCCGAAGGTGGCGATCACCTGGCGTATCTCGTCGAGGCCCGCACGAGCGAGCCACGCAGAAACGGGTTCGCCGCGCGTCGGGTCCATGCGCATGTCGAGCGGGCCGTCAGCGCGGAAGCTGAAACCGCGCTGCGCATCATCGAGCTGCGGCGAGGACACGCCGAGGTCGAAGAGCACGCCGCGGCAAGCACGCTCGTGCGCGTGTGCCGGCACGAGCGTGCCGAGGTCGGCAAACGACGCGTGCACGAGCGTAAGCCGCATTTCGTCGGCAAAACGCTGCCGGCCGGCCGCGATGGCCTGCGGATCGCGGTCGAGCGCGAGCACGCGGCCTTCCCGACCCAGGGCCTGGAGTAGCAGTGACGTATGACCGCCACGCCCGAACGTCGCATCGACATAGTAACCGCCCGCTTCCACGGCGAGTCCTGCGAGCGCCTCGGAGGCGAGCACCGCTGTGTGCTCATCCACCTGCGAAGCGGAACGGCCCCGCCCCCTTGAGTGCGCTTGCCACGGGCTACGCCCAACCAGCTTGTCGAAACCCCTTACAGCGACAGTGACTCGAGCTCGGAAGGCAGATCGCTCGGGGCGGCCTCGGTGTTCAGCCACAGGTCGCGCCGCTCGTTCCAGCGAGCCTCATCCCACAGCTCGAACCGATTGCCCTGACCGATCAGCATTCCGTGCCGCCCGAGCTTCGCGAACTCGCGCAGCTCGGGCGGCAGCAGGAGCCTCCCGTGCCCGTCGAGAGGCAGATCCGTCGCATAGCCGACCATCAGCCGCTGCAGCCGGCGCGCGGTCGCGTTCAGTGTCGGCAGGCCCATCAGCTTGCGTTCGGTCACTTCCCATTCGGGCAGCGGATAGATGAGGAGGCACTGATCCTTGTCGACGGTGACGACCAGTTTTCCCTGGGCGAGTTCGCTGATCTGCTCGCGGTAGCGGTTGGGCATGACCATCCGCCCCTTGTCATCCAAGGTGATCTTCGTTGCACCGCGAAACATGACCCGTCAGGGCGAGAGTCGCCCATTTCCCCCCACTTTCTCCCACCGGGCGCCACTATGGAATCGGGGGCGAGCTATGTCAATTTAAATAGTGAGAAATTCGTCGCATTCACAAAGACTTATGTGGAAGCACTTATGTCAAAAACCACAGTGTCGCAAAATTCGCGGCGCATTCATTGTTAACAATCAGCGGCTTGCCCGACGAAGTTTGTACAGTGGTTCGCAGGAAGCTTCGGCTGTGCGGCGCTCAAGCCTCGAACGCGTGCTGAATCCACTCGATGCGCGGCGCGGCGCCGTGCGGATCCCCCACTACGATGACGTCGAATCGCACCGGCAGCTGCGCCAGCTCCGCACGCTGCTGCAGGAGCTGGCTCGCGGCGCGGGTGATGCGCCGCTGTTTGCGCCGGTCGACGCTCGCCGCCGCGCCGCCATACGCGGCGCTCGAGCGGGTGCGCACCTCGGCGATCACCAACACGCCCGCGCCGCGCGCGACGAGATCGAGCTCGCCGAGCCGGCGCAGGTAGTTGCGCTGCAGGATCTCGAAGCCGCGCGTGCACAGGAATTCGGCGGCCAGCTCCTCGGCGCGGCGTCCGCTTTGCTGTCGAGCGGTGAGCATCGGCCGGATCTCGAAATCACGGCCCCGGCGCCGGCAGGAGGCGCAGCTCGCCGTTGTGCAACTGCGCCCAGTCCATCTCGCGGCGCACGCGCCGCTCGGGATCGATGCTGAGGCGGCCGGTCAGGCCCGCGAGGCTGATGTCGCCCGGCGCGGCGCGCTGGCGCAGTGCCTGCGCCAGGCGGAACGCATCGAAGCCGAACGCGAACAGCCGCCCGCGCTGCGGGCCGCCGCTGGGCCACGCCTCGCGGGTAGCCGCGTGCACCGCCTCCGCCAGGTCCCCGCCCAGCATCCACGGCATGTCCGGAAACATCAGGCCATCGAGCTCCTGGTTGGCACGGACGTCCGGCTCGAAGGCATCGGAGGTCGCGTAGGTGGGAATGTCGCCGGCGTAATGAAAGCGCAGCTGCGGCCGCAGCAGCCGCTCGGTGTTGGGCTGTGCCGCAGCGAAGATGAACTCGATGTCGGCGCGACGCCGTGGCTCGAACTGCAGCTTGGTGCCGAGTGCGGACTCCAGGCGCCGGTAGCGCGCCGTGCTGTCACTGATGCGCAGCACCTCGGTGATCGAGCCGGTGTAGTCGGTGCGCGACGCATCGATGACCGCGGTGCCGAGCAGCTCGCCCCCGCCGCCCTGCAGCTCCTGTCTGAACGCGGCCAGCACCCGCTCGCCCCAGTCCCCCGCCGGCACCAGCGCCACCCCGCGGCGGTGATGCTCGTCCAGGATGCGCCGCGCCGCGAGGCGCGCCTCGTCCTCGGGCGACAGCGCGTACTGATAGAACTGCGCCGGCGCCGGGCGTTCCGCGGGCAGGAAGTTGAGCGCCAGGAGCGGTGCACGGGGCGCGGAGAACTCCGCGGCGGCGGCCACCTCTTCGCGCGTCAGCGGGCCGACGATGAAGTCGGCCCCCTGCTGGCTCGCCTGCGCCAGCGCATCCGCCACGCTGTGCGTGCCGGTGTCGTAGACGCGCACCCGCGGTCGCTCGGCCGCCGGGGTCTGGTAATACGCCGTCATGAAACCGTCGCGCACGCTCACGGCGGCAGCCGCCGCGCGGCCGGTGATCGGCAGCAGCAGCGCGATGTGCGGCCCGACCTCCTCAGGTGCTGCGCCGGCGAGCCCGCCCGCGGGGCGGCCGGTCGCGAGGGCCGCGCGCGCCTGCAGCTCGTGATAGCGCGCCGCCTGCGCAGCGCCGCGCGGTTCGGCGATTGCGGCGAGCTGCTGCGACGCCTCCCTCCCCTGGCCGCGCTCGATGGCGAGCTCCGCACTGGACAGCGCGCGCTCGATGCTCTGCTCCGCGGACAGCGGGCCTTCGGGCAGCGCCAGGACGCGCGCCGCGTCCTCCGCATGGTGGGCGGCGAGGTAGCCGCGCGCGGCGCGCAACAGGAGCGCGTTGCGCTCCGCACCGCCGTTCTGGGCCGCCAGTTCCTCGTACACGCGCGCCGCGCCCGCGGCATCGCCGGCACGCTCGAGCGCTTCGGCACGCTCGAGGGATGGCGGCAACTCGGCGCGCTCGGTGAGACTCGCACAGGCGCTCAGTGCCAGCGCGGCCGCTGCCAGGAGCACGAGGCGGATGATCGAGCGTACGAGCATCTGTTGAAGGGCCTGTCGTTGGCGCGCAGGATGCGGTGGGGCCGCAGATCCCAGGCGGCATGAGGGGGAGATTATAGTGGGCAAGGTGTACGGGCGGCTGCAGGTCGTCGCCACGCCGATCGGCAACCTCGCGGACCTGAGCGCGCGGGCGCGCGAGACGCTACTCAGCGCCGACGTGATTGCCGCCGAGGACACGCGTCACACGCGTGTGCTCCTCAGCGCCATCGGCATCGCCAAGCCCCTGGTGTCGCTGCACGAGCACAACGAGTCGCAGCGCACCCCGCAGCTCCTCGCCCGGCTCGCGGCCGGTGAGACCATCGCGCTGGTCAGCGATGCGGGCACCCCGCTCCTGTCGGATCCGGGACTGGAGCTGGTGCAGCGCGCCGCGCGCGCGGGCTTCGAGGTGCACGCGATTCCCGGGCCGTCGGCGATCACCAGCGCGCTCGCGGTCGCGGGGCTGCCGACCGAGCGCTTCTGCTTCGAGGGCTTCCTGCCCTCGCGTGAGCGCGAGCGGCGTGCGGCGCTGGCTGCCCTCGCGCCTGAGCCGCGCACGCTGGTGTTCTTCGAAGCGCCTCACCGCATCGTGAAGACGCTCGCCGATATGGCGGCGGAGTTCGGCGCCGGGCGCCCGGCGGTGGTGGCGCGCGAGCTCACCAAGGCGCACGAGACCGTCTACCGCGGCACGCTGCAGGAGCTGCTCGCGCGCGCGCAGGCGGAGGAGAACTTCCAGCGCGGCGAGATCACCATTGTCGTGCACGGCGCCGCCGCGGCCACGGGCGCCGTCGACGGGCAGCTGTTACGGCGCACCGTGGAACTGCTCGCGAAGGAGCTGCCGCCCGGCAGAGTCGCGGCGATCGCCGCGCAGCTGACCGGGGCCAGCCGCGCGACGGCCTACGCACTGGCCGCACGCATCACTCTCCGCGCGAGCGACACGACCTCGTTGCCGGAGGGCGAGGAGATGTCCTAGTCGATCGTCCGCCGGCTCTCATGCCTCGTCAGCCGGCTCTACGACTCAGGTTGCCGCGCGGACGCTCGAGGCAGGTGCCTCCACGGTCCTGCGCCGCTTTCGCGCACGAGGCGGCGTCGTAGTACTCGCACCGGCTCTCGCCTGCCCTCACGAGGCAGTAACGAGCACCCCGGTTGAACCCGGTTGCGAGGCCGGTCGATCTGTCGACGCACGCGCCCTGCCGCTCCATGGCCGCCTGCGCGCAGCTCCCCTCGTCGTAGTACTTGCAGTCCTGTCCGAGGCCCGTCACGACCACACAGAACGGCCCCGCAACGCAGGCCGCCGATGCGGCCAATCCAACCGCAGTCATGAGTGTCTTGAGTGTCCGCACAACGCCTCCCTGAGCACGCAGCGACTTGGCGCTCGCTCGGTTGACCAAAGTCAAGCCTACGTGGTTCCCGCGCGCGTTTCACGTGGGGAAAACCTTGCCGCTCCATTCGGCAGCAGCTCATCAGGGCTTCCCCGCTAAGGGTCGGGGAAACTCTGACTGATGCGTCAGCTTGACCACGCTGCCTTTCGTATTTGCCGGCCGGGGTCGCACTGGCCCCGAGGCGCTGCCGAGAAAAGCGGGTATTTCGAAAAGCAGGCGGTCCGACGAGAATAGCGCCTCAGCTGTCGAGCAACGCGAGGCGAGAGGGTGCCTACGTCAGCGCTCGAAAACGCTGCCGCTCCGGACGCAGCGGATGCGTTCCAGATGGGCTTGGCGGCGGAGTCGCCCTATCGGCGCATCGTCTGGGCCGGTGCCGCCTCAGCCGGCGTGCATCTGCTGGTCTTCCTGACGATCGGCGTGGCGAGCGTCGAATCGACGAGGCCGAGCTCGGCGCCCGAGCTTCGAGTGTACGTCGAGTCGCAGGACCGCGGGCGCGAGGATGAGCACGACCGGGCCGGACCGGTTGAAGCGCCCGCCGCACCGACTACCGACTCGCGTGAAGAGTTGCTCTCTGCCGCGGCACCGAGTCGATCCCGCGTCGTAGGCTCGCGGCCGCGGACGGTGGCGCCGCCTGCGCCGCCTGCGCTGCCTGCACCGGTCACGCCGAGTGAGGCCAGCCCCGGTAACGTCCCGTCCGGGAGCGCTTCCCCGTCCGGGGAAGCGGCTGTCCTGACCACCACTGCGCCCAGCGACAGCGAAGCCCCGGTATCGGTCGCTCCGGTCACGCCGGTGGCCTCGGTCGCGCCAGTCGCTCCGGTCACGCCGGTCGCCTCGGTCACACCGGTGACGCCAGTCGCTCCGGTGGCGCCGGTGGCGCCGCCGGCCGGTATCGACATACCGGCGGTCCAGCGATCCCTCCTGACCCGCTGGGTCATGCAGGCGGCGGAGAAGCTGCGGGACCTAAGTCTCAGGCAAGCGCGGCTCTCGTTGATGCATGAGGGCCGGCAATACGTCGCCTTGCTGGAGAGGCAGCCTGCGGCCGACAGCATGGACCTCGAGCGCATGACCGTTGAGATCACCACCGAAGAGAACGGCAGGCGCCTGCGCACGCAATTCGAGATGAAGCGCCTGGCGTTTTCCCACTTTGCGCAGCTCGTCGACCGGCAGGACCCGGAAGTGCAGTTCCACGATGATGAGATCGTGGGCCGCTTCCACAGCAATTTCCCGATTGAGGTCGGCTACGACCGGACCGTGGCGCCGCGATTCCTGAGTCTGGTCACCACCGCGGGAGCCGGATTCAGGCTCGGAACCGCGGAGGGCTACAGGCGGGAGGACGAAATCTTCCGCGGCGGCCTGGCAACGCGCGCGGGACGTATCCCGTTGCCCGGGACGTTCTCACTACCCGCCTCCGAGACGGGCGGCGGCGCCCCCGGCCGATCGTTCGCGCATGACACGCGCATTACCTTCTACCCCGACGGGAGCTACGGGTGGCGGGAGCTCGGTGTCGCCGGTCCCGAGCACAGGGAGCTCATGAGTACGCCGGCTTACATCGTCGCTGGGCCCGACGCCGCCCTGGCCGTGCACGGTACCGTCAACGGCAAGGTGTTGGTTTATTCGCCGGAGCGCATAATCATCGAAGGGAGTCTGATCTACGTACACGACCCGCGCCGCACGGCGGATGGCGGCGATTACCTTGGCCTTCTCTCCCGCAAGGACGTCGAGATTGCCCGACGGGGTGTGACCGGGCCCGGCGACCTCGAGATACAGGCCGCCGTGTACGCGCGACGCCGGTTTGTCGTCACCGACTACGATGCTCCGCGCGAGGGGACTCTGCTGATCTACGGCAGTCTCACCGCCGGATCGTTGTCGGCAACCGAGCCGCGCTATGCGACCCGGTACGAGTTCGACAAACGCTTCGAGTACGAGCGTCCGCCGGGGTTCCCGATGACCGACCGTTACGAGATCGAGAGCTGGGATACGCAATGGCGGGAGGCCGGCGATGAGCCGTCCGGGGCGTCGGCGGCAGGCGCATCGCCCCCCAGCGGTTGAGGCAGGCGCCCCGCGGGTTCGCAGTTGATCCGATTGACTTCGGCGAGTGCCGCCGTATCGTGCGTAGCGAGAGTCGGCCGGGCAATCGCTGCCTTTGCCAGCAATGGCGCAGGTGGAGGAAAGTCCGGGCTCCGGCGGATCGGGTGCCAGGTAACGCCTGGGGGGCGTGAGCCCACGGAAAGTGCAACAGAGAGCAGACCGCCCAAGTCCCTCACGGGACCGGCAAGGGTGAAACGGTGCGGTAAGAGCGCACCGCGTCGGTGGCAACACGCGACGGCACGGTAAACCCCACCTGGAGCAAGGCCAAATAGGGAAGCCGCTTCCGCCCTCAAGGCGGACGCAGCGCTGATCCGCGCGCGCTTCCGGGTAGGCCGCTAGAGGTCCGCGGTGACGCGGACCCCAGAGGAATGATTGCCCTCGACAGAACCCGGCTTACAGGCCGACTCTTTACTTCATGCGCTGCACGCAGGATCTACGGGGTTCGCAGAGCGAACCGTTCATGAAGCTGTCGAAACGCCAGGAAATGCGCTAAAGGCCCGGCCGTGGTGCCCGTGTTGGACGGCTGACAGATCGAGGGTCGAAATGGTATAAGTGACCACATAGATGGTCAGTTGGAGCGATCATGACACGGGTCAAGCTGGCCGATGCCAAAACCCAGCTGAGTAGGCTCGTCGAGCGAGCCGCGGCGGGCGATCAAGTGTGCATCACGCGGCGTGGTAAGCCGATGGCGAAACTCACGGCGATGGATTCGCCGCGTAAGCGCATAGATCTGGGACGCCTGCGCGAACTCACGGCATCGATGCCAAGACAGAAGCAGAGCGCGGGCGATTTTGTCCGCGAAATGCGCGATGAGGATCGGTATTGATCCGATACGTCGATACGTCGCTCCTCGTTGCCGCTTTGACGAATGAGCACAGGACCGCGGCCGCGCAGGTTTGGCTGGCCAAGCAGCGTGCCGACACTCTCGCAATCAGCGACTGGGTCGTGACCGAGTTCTCATCGGCACTATCCATTAAGTTGCGAAGCCGGCAGATCGGGCTTGCCCATCGGGCAAGCGCACTGGCCGCGTTTGCCCGGCTGGTTGCCGACAGCTTCACCGTGTTACCTGTTCTCGGTGGGCACTTCCGCACCGCCAGCAAATTTGCCGATCAACATACCCTCGGCTTACGAGCTGGTGACGCGCTGCATCTGGCGATTGCGGGCGATCAGGGCGCGACACTTTGCAGTCTCGACAAGCGACTCGTGGATGCCGGCTCCGCAATCGGCGTCAAAACGCTCCTCCTTTGAGGATCGAGGAGAGGGACTCCGTGCGCAAGAAAAAAAACCGCACCACAGGGCCGGCGTTCCCTCATCGCACGTGAGAACGCCCGGTGCCTGGCCGCTCAGGGCGGCTCGGAGCGGACGCTCAAGCCGATTCGCCGCCGGCGCACGCGCATCGACCGGTGAGACCGGTGCCATCTGAGCGTGGCGGTGGCGGTGGCGGCACGGCCGTTACTTGACCACCTTCAGCTGCGGACGGCGCGCACCGCCCTCCTCCGCGGTCGTCGGCCGCGTCGGCGGCTCAGGTCCGAGGTCCTGCTCGGAGAACACCATCCCCTCGCCGGTCTCGCGCGCGTAGATGCCGAGCACCGCAGTCACCGGAAAGCGGACGTGGTGGATCACGCCGGCGAAGCGCGCGTCGAACTCCACCTCCTCGTTGCCGAGGCGCAGTTGCTGGGTGGCGCCCTCGCTCAGATTCAGCACGATCTTGCCGTCCTTGACGTAGGCACGCGGCACCTCCGCACCCTCCCGCCCCGCATCGATGATCACGTGCGGGGTGTTGCCGCACTCGGTGATCCATTGATGCATGGCGCGCAGCAGGTAGGGGCGCTTGGGCAACACCTTGTTATTCGTGGCGCTCACAGCCGCATCTCCTGCTCGCGCTCCGACAGGCCCTCGCGGAACGCCGGGCGCGAGAACACCAGCTGTGCATACTTCTCGATCGGCTGGGCCTGTGGCGGCAAATCGATCTCATAGTGAGGCAGCCGCCACAGCACCGGCGCAATGGTGGCATCGACCAGCGAGAACTCATCGGACAGGAAGTACGGCTTCACCTTGAACAGATCGGTGCTCTGCAGAATCGTATCGCGCAGGATCTTCTTCAGCTTGACGCTTTGTTTCTTATCCGGCTCCTGATCGATCTGGCGCGCGAGCGTGTACCAGTCGCGCTCGATGCGGTACAGCGCCAGCCGGAACTGCGCGCGGGTCACCGGATCGACCGGCATCAGGGGCGGATGCGGGAAGCGCTCGTCGAGATATTCGATGATGACGCGCGAGTCGTACAGCACCAGATCCCGGTCCACCAGCGTGGGCACGCTGTGGTAGGGGTTGAGATCGAGCAGGTCCTCCGGAAAGCGCCCGGCTTCGACGCTCACGATATCGATGCTGATGCCTTTTTCGGCCAGCACGATGCGCGTGCGATGACTCCACGGGTCATTGGGCGCGGAAAACAGTGTCATGATGGATCGTCTGCTCGACAAATTCCGCTCCCGCGA
>Ga0209156_10002560_pt1 | contig 14210 bp, 10 predicted proteins | sample GraSoiAngelo_124_FD_185881 | JGI IMG/M metagenome (GOLD analysis project Ga0209156, IMG submission 185881) | Grasslands soil microbial communities from the Angelo Coastal Reserve, California, USA - 14_0927_05_20cm (SPAdes) (version 2) | ecosystem: Environmental > Terrestrial > Soil > Grasslands...
CGGCCGACGACATGTTCGCCGTGGGCGTGCTGGTGCACGAGATGTTGACGGGGCACCCGCCGGCGCCGGAATCGGAGCCGCTCGAGGAAGTCCGCTCCGTGCCCCCGTGGCTCGCCGAGCTGGAGCGACGCTGCCTCGCGGCCGACCCGGCGAGCCGCTGGCCGGATGGCGGCGCCGCGCTCGCCGCGATGAGCTGACGGCTGCGCGTCACCCGCTGGCGCCCGCGTAGCGCTTGAGCGCGATGCGCCACAAGAGCCGGGTCAACGCGAACACGACTCCCGCCACGGCGGCCGCGACCAGCGCAAACCCGGGCTCGAGTCGTCCCGTGAGCGCGGACGCCGGGATAGTCGTGGTCCAGGCAACGGGGATGAGGTACACGAACACGAACCGCAGCGCGCCCGGATAGGCCGACACCGGATAGCGGGCGCCCTCGTACACCGCGTCGAACAGCACCGAGAGGTTCTCCACCGACACGAACCAAAAGGCCAGGCTCATCAGCGCCACCCACAGCGCGTATACCACGACAACGGCAGCCGCAAGGGTCACGCCGAACGCCGCAAGCTGCGCGACGGACGGCATCCGGCCGAGCCGGTGCAGCGCGTATCCCGCCAGGACGAGGCCGAGCACGACATCGCTGAATCGCCACACGTCGAGCCGGCGGAACGAGACGAACCCCTGCGCGTCCACCGGTTTGGCCAGTACCAGGTCGAGGCCGCCGCTCTTCACTTCTCCGGCGAGCCGACCGATGCCCGGCCGCAGCACGGCTTCGATCACGCCGGTGAGCGTGTTGAAGACCCCCAGCAGCACGACGACCTCCCAATAGTCCCAGTCCCCCAGGCGCGTGGTGTGCCGAAAGAACACCGCCAGGGTGAGTAGCGCCGTGACGATCCAGAAGAGCGTGCCGAGCAGGCTGGCGACGAAGTTGGCGCGGTACTGGAGCTCCTCGGCGACGTTGATGCGGAAGAGGGCGACGAGAATGCGGAGTTTCATCCTCCCACCGCTCCGTATTTCCTCAGGCCCCGTGTCCAGGCGAATCGATAGGCCCCAATCCACACCGCGAGCCACACGATCTGCCCCACGAAGCCCCGTACGACGGCGGCGCCGTGCACGGCCCCGGTGAGCAGGTCCACGGGAAACGCCAGGATGTAGGGGAACCACGAGAACACCGCCACCCGCGCCACGGCGGGCGGGAGCAGCGCGAGCGGCGCGAGCCGCCCGGAGAGAAACAGCGAGATCCCGGCGTGCAGCTCCATGATGGCGGTGGCGCGGGTGGTCCAGAACGCGAGCAGCCCCGTCGCGAAGCTGATGAAGAACCGCATCGCGGCGGCGAGCAGCACCGCCGCCGCGGTGAGCGCCCACCGGCCCGCTCCGAACGGCAGCCGCACCGCGGGCCATGCCGCCGCGACGATCAGCCACACCACGAGGATCATGCCGGCGGTGCGCGCCTTGTAGGCGATGTTTTCCGCCACCGCCTCGTGCGCGGGGTGGATCGGGCGCGCCAGGCGGAAGTTCAGCTCGCCCTCGCGGATCCAGGAGTCCAAGTACCACGAGTCCCAGGCGATGGTGAGCTGGTTCACGAGCATCAGGGCGAAGAAATAGCGCGCGAAGTCGGCGCGGGCATAGCCCTGCACGGGGCCGTCCGCCGCGATCGCCCACCAGATCCCGAGCGCGACGGCCGGCTCGGTCACGCCCCACAGCAGCCACAACACGATCGACGCCCGGTACTGCAGGTCCTGCAGCCACGCGGCCCGCAACAGCGCGCCGTAACGCCGCAGCCAATCGAGCGCACCGGTCACGCGTCGTCTCCCAGCCCCTGCGCGAACGCCTGGCGGATCACGTCCTCGATCGGCGGGTCCTCGATCGACAGGTCGGCCACGGGCAGCGCCGCGAGGAGCCGGGCGCTGGTCGCCGCCGCCTCCTCGCGCCGCACCTCGAGCACGGCATTCGGAAAATGGAAGCTCCGCACGGTGCCGAACGCGGCGAGCGTCTCCGCCGTGACGCCGTCGGGGGGGGGTCCGAGCACCAGCTCGATCCGCTTGATGCGCGCAATCCGCGCCACCAGGGCATCGAGGGCACCGTCGTACAGTAGGCGCCCGCGGTTGATGATGAGCACACGCGACGCGAGCGCCGTCACGTCCTGCATGTAGTGCGACGTGAGCAGCACGGTGGCGCCGTGGCGCTCCCGATATTGCGACAGAAAGCGGCGGATCGCCTCCTGGGCGGTGACGTCGAGGCCCAGCGTGGGCTCATCGAGAAACAGCAGCGGCGGGTGGTGCAGCAGCGCGGCGCAGAGCTCGCACTTCATGCGCTCGCCCAGCGACAGCTGGCGCACCGGCTTCTCGAGCACGTCGCGCAGCTCCAGCAGATCGACGAGCTCCGCGAGCCGCTCCCGGTACGCGGGCTCGGCGATGTCGTAAATCGCCCGGTTCAAGAGGAACGTCTCTTCCGGAGGCAGGTCCCACACGAGCTGCTGCCGGTTGCCGAGCACCAGGGCGATGCGACGCTTGAAGTCGCGCCCCCCGGTCCATGGGACGAAGCCCGCCACCTCGACCCGACCGGTCGTCGGGTAGAGCAGCCCGGTGAGCATCTTGAGCGTGGTGGTCTTGCCCGCCCCGTTGGGGCCGAGAAAGGCGACGATCTCCCCCGGCTCGATCTGGAACGTGACGTCGCGCACCGCATGCACGTCGCGATAGCGGGGCCGCACCAGCGCCGCGAGCGCGCCCTTCAATCCCGGGTCGCGCACCTTGACGCGGAACGTCTTGCTGAGCCGCTCGGCCGTGACGATCGCTGCCATGGGTGGTGGGGGAATTTAGCCGGGTCTCTGGCGCGGTTGCGCCGCACACCTACCTTGGGGCCGGAGGCACCCATGGTCGACGGATCCGGGCGCGGTCTTTCCATCTCGGTCAAGCTACCGCTCCTCATCGGGGGGCTGGTGGTCGCGGTGACCGGCAGCTACGGCTGGGCGGCGTACCAGACGGTGCGCCGCTCCACGGCGACGGCGGTCACGGCGCGACTGGGTACCGTCGTGGATCAGCTCGCCCTCACCCTCAAGGCCTCTCGCGACCAGCTCATCGCCGCGGCCCGCGCCGTGGCCGACAGCCCGGCCGTGCGCGCGTACGCCCTCGAGCCCGGTGAGTCCCGCCGCGCCGCCACCCAGGCGGCCTTGCGCCCCGCCGGCCCGCAGGCCCAGCAGATCGCGGCCGTCGAGCTGTGGAGCGCGGACCGGCATCCGCTGGTCGGGGTCGGCGAGGGGAACCGGTGGAGCAGCGCCGCCGCCGCCCGCGCCCTGCTGGACGATGTCGGCGCCGATTCGGGAGCCGTCGGACGCTTCTTTACGGTCGGCGACTCCGTCGGGTACGCCGTCGCGGCGCCCGTCGTCACGCGGTCGCGTGTGCGCGGATACGTGGTCCAATGGCGTCGCATCGGCCAGGCAGGGGACACCCGCGAGCAGAACGCCCGTTTGAACCGGCTGATCGGATCGGACGCCCATCTGTTCATCGGCAATGTGGCGGACGACGTCTGGACGGATCTGGCACGCCGTGTCCCGCCACCCCCGGTGGACGTCACCCATGCCGCCGGCGTGCTCCGCTACGAGCGCGACGGCGTCGGGCCCGTGCTTGGTGGGGCGCGCCCCGTGCCGCGCACCCCCTGGGTCGTGCTGGTCGAATTTCCGCGCGACGTCGCGATCGCGCCGGCGCGTCAGTTCCTCGCCCGGCTCATCGTCGTCGGGGCCGGCATCCTCGGGCTCGGCCTGCTCGCCGCCTGGGGGACGAGCCGCACCATCACGCGACCGCTGGTACGGCTGACGCACGCCGCGGAGGCGATGGCGGCCGGGGACTACAGCCAGCCGGTGACCGCGCCGATGGGGAACGACGAGCTGGGCCGGTTGGCGGCCGCCTTCGACGTCATGGTGACGCATGTGCGCGAGTCGCGGCAGGGTCTCGAGGATCGGGTCCAGGCGCGCACGGCCGAGCTCGAAGATCGGAACGCCGAGCTCGAGGCGTTCGCCTATTCGATCTCGCATGATCTGCGGGCGCCGTTGCGCGCGATGCAGGGCTTCAGCCTGGCGCTGCTCGAGGACTACGGCGACCGTCTCGACGAGGCCGGCCGGCGCTTCGCCGAGCGTGTCATCACGGCCGCCCGGACGATGGACCGGCTGATCGACGACCTGCTGGCGTACAGTCGGCTCGCCCGGGCCGAGCTGCGTCTCGTCCCGCTCGATCTCGGGCGGCTGGTGCGCACGTCGCTCGACCAGCTGGACGGCGAGGTCAAGGGCCGCGCGGCACACATCACCGTCGAGGAGCCCCTCCCCGCGGCGGTGGGGCACGGGACTACGCTGGCCCAGGTGTTCGCGAACCTGCTCGGGAACGCGATCAAGTTCGTGCCCGCGGGCCGCGTGCCGGAGGTACTCGTCCGGGGCGAGCGGCACGGCGATTTCGTGCGCGTGTGGGTCGAAGACAACGGAATCGGCATCGCCGCGGAGCACCACGAGCGCATATTTCGCGTGTTCGAGCGGCTGCACCGCGCCGAGGATTATCCCGGCACCGGCATCGGCCTCGCCATCGTGCGCAAGGGTGTCGAGCGCATGGGTGGACACGTGGGCCTGGAGTCGGCGCTCGGGAGCGGGAGCAAGTTCTGGATCGACCTTCCGGGCGCGTCCTGAGCCTGGCCGTCGCGGCGCGCGGGAGGCACATTAGCAGCTCCGTGACGCCCACCCGCCTCTTCGCCGATCGCCGCCATGGCGTGGACCGACGCTCGTCGCCCCGGCGACGGGCGGTGGCGGGGGCGCCGCTCGAGCGCCGCCGCGTGGTGGACCGCCGGCGCGGCGCCGAGCGGCGCAGTACGCTGGAGCGGCGCGGCCGCGCCGTGCGTATTCCCGCGGCCGAATCCCCAGCCGAGCATCTCCGCAACGCCCTTCAAGTACTGGCGCCGCTGCACCGCGCGGGTGACACTGACTTCGGGGCCGCGTTGGCGCGGGTGCGGCAAGCGCTGGAGCTGTTGGAGGCGCATCGCGAGCGGTGAAGGGGCTCTCGATCCGCCGGGCGACGGCCGAGGACGCGGGCGTGCTCGCGCGCCATCGCGCCGACATGTTCCGGGACATGGGGCAGCTGAGCGACAACCTGCGCGACACGTTGATCGAAGCGGCGCGCGCGTACTTCGCCGCCGCGATCCCGGACGGCCGCTATGTCGCCTGGCTGGCCGAGGCCGGGGGCGAGATCGTGGGTGGGGCGGGGCTGCAGCTGCGCGAGCTGTTGCCGCGCCCCGCGCCCGGGGACTCGCGCCTGGTGCGCGGACCGCAGGGGCTGATCATGAACGTATTCACCGAGCGGGCGTGGCGGCGCCGGGGCGTGGCCGCGGCGCTCTTGCGGGAGCTGCTGCGGTGGTGCCGGGCGAGCGGCATCGAGAGCGTGGTGCTGCACGCCTCGGCGGACGGGCGTCCGCTGTACGAGAAGCTCGGCTTCACGCCGACGAATGAGATGCGGTACGCGAGGGACGAGTGAGGCCCGTGCCCCGGGCGTAGGAGCCGTCGGAGGCGAGACTCCAGGCATCGGGGTCGGCGAGCTCGCGCTCGAGAATGCCGTCCAACCGCTCCCGTGCGGCGGCGTCGTCCACGGGCGTGACGACTTCGATGCGGCGGCGCAGATTGCGGGGCCGCCAATCGGCCGACCCGATGTAGTACTCCGGGGCTCCGCCGTTCCCGAAGTGATAGATGCGCGCATGCTCGAGGAAGCGGCCCAGCACGCTCACCACCTTGATCCGCGCGGATAGCCCCGGCACGCCCGGGCGCAGCATGCACACTCCCCGCACCACCAGACGCACGTCCACGCCGGCTTGCGAGGCGCGGTACAGCGCGCCGATCACGCTGCAGTCGGCGAGGCCGTTGAGCTTGGCGCGGATGTGCCCGCCGCGGCCGGCGCGCGCGTGCTCCGCCTCGCGCGCAATGAGGGCGAGGAACCGGTCGAGCATGTTGGTGGGTGCGACGAGCAGCCGCCGGAACGCCGCCCGCGGAGCGCGCGAGGAGCCGGTGAGCTCGTTGAAGAGCGCGTGTAGATCGGCGGTGATCTCCTCATCCGCGGTGAACAGCCCGAGATCGGTGTACAGCCTGGCGGTGTCGGGGTTGTAGTTGCCGCTCCCTACGTGGGCATAGCGCCGCGTGCGATCGCCCGTCCGCCGGATGACGAGGGCGATCTTGGCGTGAGTCTTGAGGGTCGCGACGCCGGTGATCACGTGGATGCCCGCCGCCTCGAGGCTCTGCGCCCAGCCGATGTTCAGCTCCTCGTCGAATCGCGCTTTCAGCTCGACGAACACGGATACGTCCTTGCCGCGAGCGGCCGCGCGCCGCAGTGCGTCCCCCAGCGCCGACGGCCCGCCGGGCCGATACAGCGTGAGCTTGATCGCGGCGACGGCGGGATCGTCCGCCGCCTCGGCGATGAAGCGCTCGAAGCTTTCGGCGAAACCGTCGTAGGGATGGTGCACCAGGACGTCGCCCGAGTCGAGCGCGTCGAACACGCTGCGCCTGGCCGGAAAGGGATCGCGCGCGGCGAGCGGAGGGTAATCGAGCTCCGGGCGGGGGTGGGCGCCGGCCAGCTCGGTGACGGCGCCGAGATGCACCGGCCCGTCGGCCGCGTAGACGTCCGAGGGCCCGAGCGCGCTCGCGAGCTCGCTCTCCTCGAAGCGCAGCTCGCGCTGCAGCAGCTCGCGCAGCGGCGGCGGCATCGCTCGCTCGACCTCGAGGCGCACGACCGGACCCCACGGCCGCCGCCGCACTTCCTCGGCGACCGCCTGCACGAAGCTCGCCGCCCCGAGCTCGTCCAGTTGAATGTCGCCGCTGCGCGTCACGCGAAACGCGTGCGCCTCCAGGATCTCCCGCCTCGCGAACAGCGTGTCGAGGTGAACGCGTACCAGGGTCTCGAGCGCGACCACGCCGCCCCTCTCCCCGCTCACGGCCAGGAACCGGGGGAGGGAGGGGGGCAGCTCGACGGTCGCGAAGTGGGGCGGGCCGTCTGGCCCGTCCCGCAGCATGACCGCCAGGTTCACCCGCCGGTCCGCCAGGTGCGGGAAGGCATGGCCGGGGGCGCGGGTGAGCGCCTTGGGCGTGAGCAGCGGCGCCACGTCGTCCGCGAAGCGGCGCGCGAGATCGGTGCGCTGGCTCAGGTCGAGCTCCGCCCAATCGCGGACACCGATTCCCTGCGCGGCGAGCGGGCCCCGCAACAGCTCGCGAAACGAGCGATACTGCCGCGCGATGAGCGGATGCAGCCGGATCGCGATCGCGTCGAGCTGTTCGGCCGGTGTCAGGCCGTCGGGTGAGCGCTCCACGACGCCCGCCGCCACCTGGTGCTGCAGCGTGCCGAGGTCGACCATAAAAAACTGATCCAGGTTCGTGCTGAAAATCGCCAAAAAGCGCAGCCGTGCGAGCAGCGGAACGCGGGGATCTTCGGCCAGCTCGAGCACCCGGACGTTGAACTCGAGCGTGGAGAGCAGCGCATTGACGAACTGGTCGGGCGCTTGGCGCGCGGCGTCGAGGGCCCGGCGCGGCAGCGCCGGCACCCGCAGCTCGCTCAGGGTGAGCCGGCTGGACTCGTCGGTCGTGCCGCCGGTTGGTGCCGTCGGCTGCACCGGCGCGAGTGGCGCGGCGGACCACTCCGGCACGAGCTCCGAGCGCGCCGCGACCGCCAGCGCCGAGAGCGTCGTCGGATCCCGTAACACAGGCGAGCCGACGCGCGCAATCACGTCCGCCGGCGTGAACCATTGCAGCCCGCCGGGCGGGGCCGCGGTGAGGTTACGGCGCAGACGCCGCACCAGCCAGACTTCGACCGCGGGGCGCCGGTCCGCCGCGCGCACCACGCCGATCAGACGGGTCTCGCCTTCGACGCTGCCGAACAGGCGACGCATCGCCCGGCGGCACGTTTCCTCGCCGCCACCCGGCTCGAGCGGCAGCTCGAGGGCGGCCCCGCTGCGCCACAGCGCCAGCCGCCCGTGCGCGACCGCCAGTACGGCGATCTGCCGCGCGTCCTGCGTGGGGCCGTGCGCCGTCTCGAGCGCGAGGCGCAGCGTTCGGGCGCGCTCCACCCGGTCGAGCGCGGCGCGGGCGAGGCCGTAGCGGCGCTCGATGGAGCGGGCCAGGCGCCCCGCCGGGATCATGCACCAGGGGCGCCGGGTGATCACCAGCTCGCAAAACACCGGCGACGGGTCGGTCCCGCGCACCGTTACCGTGTCGTACGCGAGCTCGCATTGGGGCAGCGGCACGACCGGGAGGCGGGCGCCGCGCAGCTCACGCTCGACCTCGAGCTCGCAGACGAGCACCAGCCGGTCCGGATCGACGAGCCCCCGCAGCCGGCGCGCCGGCTCCGCGTCGCCGCGGAACGCCTCCCGCGGCTCGAGCTCGACGACCGGGGTGACGTAGCGGATCGCGCCCATGTCCATCTCCAGGGCGAGCGCGCGCCGATCGTCCGCGTCGAAGCTCATGCTGCAGGTGATGCCGCGCCGGCGCAGGTCGCCGGCCGGCGTGTCGAAATACAGGTCGCGGTGAAAGGTGCGCCGCGGCCGTGCCGCTGCGGCGAGGCCGAGCGGCAGAGGCGCGGCGAGCAGTTCGGCCAGGCGCGCGGCGCTCGGCACGTCCCAGCGCAGCTCGGTCACGAGGGCACGGCGCTCAGCTCCGCGGGCACGCCAGGATGAACTCGCGACGCGTGCGACCCGGGTCGTTGATGGTCTTGAAGAACTCGTCGTAATAATCGAGCGCCTGCGAGATCCGTTTGGCCTCGAGCCCCTCCGCGGCCATCCCGCGATACAGCGCGTAGATCGTGTCCTTCCGGGCATTGAACCGCGCGAACAGCGTGGCGAGATCCTGTGGCGACCGGCACATGCCGCGAAACGCGCGCTGGCGCACGTTGGGGAGGTTGAGCCGCGGATCGGGCTGGGCGTACGGCGTCGAGATGACGCCGGACCAGTCGAAATCGTACGGTACCGGGTAGACTACGCCGGTCGAGTCCTCGGTGAGCACGATGTTGTGCAGCGCCGACACCGCCCAGTCGGTGTTGCCGATCATGTACTGGAACACGACGGCCACGCCCATCTGCTCGACGTCAACGTCGCCCTGAGACAGTCCCTTCTGGTCGATTACGTGGGTCGCGTTGCGCCGTGCCATGCGGTCGTCGTCCTCGACGAAGAACGCACGCCGCATCTCGGGTGCGTGCTTGCCGTTCACGTCCACGTAGCTGACCCGTGCCAAACGCACCCGAAAGCTGCGATCGGTGAGCAGGTTGTAGGCGCGATAGATGAGGTACTCTTCCAGCAGGTAGTTCGCGTACCCCTGACCGCCGCGACACTGCACGGTGAGCTTGAGGCTCCCCTGGTGCGCGAAGGTCGTGTGCGGGGTCTGGTCGCGGTTGAACACGACCTTGAGCGGCGGATACTGGCACCGGGCCAGCCGGAAATGCCCGCGGGTGTGCAGCTGTACATCGAGCCCTACGGTGTCGCCGGCCGCGGTGACATAGGAGAGCACACCGGGTTGGTCCCGCTTTTCGTTGCCGCGAGTCTTGTTGATGGCGCCGAAGTCGGCCTTGAGGGTGAGGTCGAGTGGCTCGGTCGCTTCGAACAGGCGGTCCGGAGCCCGTGGCGGCGTCGAGTCGGCCGGTGTCTGGCTCGCCGACGCACCCGTGGCCACGCACACGCCCACCAAGGCGGTGAGCGCGGCACCGCACCTGCGCCTCACCCGGTCGAAGCCCACCGAGCAAGTTTACGGGCGGCGCGGAGGGCTCGCCAGCGGTTCCCCCGGGCTTGCGCCCGGGGTCAGTCAGACTGTTTCGTCAAGCGTCTCTGGGCCCTGGAGCGGCGGACATGCGCTGGATCGGCGGTGGGGGGGGCGTGGTGCTGCTGGCCGTAGTCCTGTGGGACGCGTTCGAGACCATCATCCTGCCGCGGCGGGTGAGCGGGCGGATCCGCCTCACCAAGATGTTCTACCGGTACACCTGGGCGCCGTGGCGCGCCGCGGCCGGGCTGCTCACGGGCCGGCGCCGGGACGCGTTTCTTTCCTTTTATGGGCCGCTCTCGCTCATCGCCCTGCTCGCCCTGTGGGCGGCGGGCAGCGTCTGCTCCTTCGGGCTGCTGCAATGGGCGGCGGGCTCGGCGATGACGGTGGCGGGCGGTGGCGGCAGCGGGTTCTGGTCGGACGTGTACATGAGCGGCACGACGTTCTTCACCCTCGGCCTCGGCGATGTGGTGCCCCGCAGCGCGTTCGCCAAGACGATCACCGTCGTCGAAGCGGGAACCGGCTTCGCCTTTCTCGCGGCCGTGATCGGGTACTTTCCGGTGATCTATCAGGCGTTCTCGCGGCGGGAGGTCGCGATCTCGCTGCTCGACGCGCGCGCCGGCTCGCCGCCCAGCGCGGCCGAGCTCCTGTGGCGGCATCGGGCGGATCCGCACGCTGCGGCCCTGGTCGAGCTGCTCAAGGAGTGGGAGCGCTGGGCCGCCGACGTGCTCGAGAGCCACCTGTCGTATCCGCCGCTCGGCTATTTCCGGTCGCAGCACTACAACGAGTCATGGGTGGCGGCTCTCACGACCATCCTGGACGCGAGCGCGCTCATGATCGTGGGGCTCGAGGGGTGGTGCGTGCGGCAGGCCGAGCTCACGTTCGCTATGGCGCGCCACGCGGTGGTCGACCTGGCGCAGGTGTACAGCACGCCGCCACAGCGACCGGGTGAGCGGTTGACGACGGCGCAGCTGGCTCGGGTGCGCGACCGGCTCGGGGGCGGCGGCTTGGCGTTCAAGGCCAGGCCCGACTTCGAGGACCGGCTCACCGAGCTGCGCCGCATGTACGAGCCCTACGTCGAGGCTCTCTCCGCGTACCTCGCGCTTCCGCTGCCGCCCTGGGTGCGCGAGCGTGACCGCCCCGACAATTGGCAGACGAGCGCATGGGACCGGGTGGTGCAACTGCCCGGCGCCGCGCAGCCGAAGCAGGATCATTTCTGACCCCGGGCGCCAGCCCGGGGATCACCCAATGGGGGACTCCGCGTTTTGTGTTACGGTGGCGTGCTCCCCAGGCGCACACCCACCTCGTCGAGGTGATTGAGCAGGTCGGCGGGGTCCTGATACACACGATAGGCGCCGGCCCGCTCGAGCTCTTCTTCTCCGTATCCGCCGGACAAGAGCCCCACGCCCATGGCCCGCGCGCGCCGCGCCGCCAACAGGTCCCACACGCTGTCCCCCACCACGATCGACTCGTCGATCGGCACGCTCAGCCGCTCGGCCCCGGCGAGGAATAGATCGGGGTCGGGCTTCGCGTGCTCCACCTGATCGCGCGTCACGATGGGGACGCCGCGGGGGATGGCGAGCATGTCGAGGTTGGGCTTGGCGCTCTCCATCCGGCCGCTCGTCCCGATCGCCCAGGGGACGCCCGCCTTCGTGAGATACGCGAGCAGCTCGCGGGCGCCCGGGAGGGGCCGCACCTGCGGTATTTGGCGCGCGTAGGCCTCGGCATGGACGCGCCGGATCTGCGCCGCCTGCTCCGGCTTCAATTCCCGTCCTGTTTCGCGGAACAGGGCGTTGACGAACAGGCCGCCGCTCATGCCGATGCGGCGGTGGATGCGCCACACGGAGAGCTCGATCCCCACGCTCTCGAGCGCTTCGCGCCAGGCGAGCACGTGCTGGTACACGCTGTCGACCAGCGTGCCGTCCAAGTCGAACAGGAAGGCGGGGCCGGATGGCATTGACCGGTAATGTGAAACGGGTAGACCAACCCCCGGGGCCATGCCCCGGGGTTGATCGGAGCCCCTACTTCAACAACATGTCATGCGGCCGCGCCTGCCCCGTCGGCAGGTGCTCGAAATCCACATCGAACTTCGGGTCGAGCGTCATTCCAGCGGGCCCGACGTTCACCAGGCGCACCCGGTAGGGCACCTTGCCGTCGAGGTTCGAGAGCAGCGAGTTGCTCACGTACAAGCGCTTGTTGTCGGGCGTGAGCTTCATCATCTGCGCCTGAGGGAAGGGCACCGTGCTCACGAGCTTGGGGTGCGACGGGTCTGCGATATCGTACTGCTGCACCGCACCGCCACCGAACAGCGACACGAACAGGAACCGGTTGTCGTAGGAGATCCGCATGTCCGCCGGGATCGCGTTGTCGGCCAGCTTGAGCACGCGCGTGAACGCGAGCTTGCCGTCCCTCCCCACCTCCCAATGCCACACGCTGTTGCCGAAGGCGCAGTTGATGAAGCCGCCGCGCGCCGTGGCGCCGTGCAGCCAGCGTACCTCGAGTGGCGCCTTGTCGAGATGCTCCTCCTGGAGCACCTTGCCGGTCTTGTAGTCCCAGGCGACCACGACGTCCCCCACCTGGTCCATCGGCGTATTGCCCGCCTTCACGGCGTGCGGGTGGGCCCAGCTCGACGTCACGATCAGGTTCAGCTCGGGCTTGATGCCGACGTCGTACATGTAATCCGGTGCCGGAAGCGCCTTCACAAAGTTGCCGTCGTTGTCGAGCTGCACCAGCGCGCCTGGCGCACCGCCGTCCTTCGCTCCCAGCATCGCGATCAGCACGCCGCCGGGCACGGCATAGAAGGTGTGCGGCCCCGAGAAGCCGGTGGTCGCCGCCAGGTCGGGCACCGTCTTCACGAGCGTGGGATGCTTCGGGTCGGTCGCGACGTCGTAGATGAACAGCCGGTTCGAGAACAGCCCGCCCGCGAAGATGCGGTCGGCGTTGACGGTGTAGCCGAAGTGGTGGGCCTCGTTCGCGGGCGCGCTGGTCGGCACGGTCGCGATAATCGTTCCGTAGGCCGGCGAGGTGGGGCTCGCGTCGATCACGGTGAGAAAGTCGGGATCCTTCTGGTCGGCGTCGCTGGTCCAGACGTACAGCACGGACTCGTGCTGGTCGGGGCGGAGGCCCCGGACGAAGACCGATTCGTCCTCCGGGCCGGGGCGCGCGGTGAGCAGGCCGGCGGGCAGGGCGGCGACGAGCAGCAGCGTGGCGGTGCGATTCACGTGCGGTCCTCCGTGGAGATGGTTCGGCGTGGCTGCAGGCAGAAGGTACCCCCGAGGCCGTGCCGGGCAAGGCCCGCGCCGTCGCTAGATTACCCGAGGGGAGATCGCATGAAACAATGGCTTGAAACGCGCGAGGTGCTCGATTTCCTGGCCGGGGCCCGCCGTGGGGGAAAGCCCGCCGCCTTGGCGACGGTCGTCCGGGTCCGCGGCTCGGCCTACCGGCACGAGGGCTCGAAGCTCGCCGTCGCGGGCGACGGCAGCAGCGCGGGCAACGTGAGCGGTGGCTGCCTCGAGCAGGACGTGCGCGAAGTGGCGCTGCAGGTCATCCGCAGCGGAGCGCCCGAGCTCCGGAGCTACTGCTCCAGCGCCGACGAAATCGCCGCCTGGGACCTGGGCGTGGGGTGCGAAGGACAAGTCGACGTGTACGTCGAGCCGGCGTCGGAGGCCCGTTCGAGGGAACGGGAGCTGCTGGACAGTCGCCGCTCGTTCGCGGTGTGCACGCTGCTCGCCGGGAAAGGGGAAACGGGAAACGGGAAACGTGTTGTGGTGACCGCCGACCGCGTCGAAGGGGATTTTGGGTCGACCGCCCTGACCACCGGGGTCGCCGCCAAGGCGCGCGAGCTGCTCGAAACCGGAGAATCCGGGATCCACGAGATCGGCGGCCGGTCGGTGTTCTTCGATGTGTTAGTGCCCCCGCCCCAGCTGGTGGTGCTGGGCGCGGGGGACGACGCCCGGCCCCTGGTCCGCTTCGCGGCCGACGTGGGGTTCCGGGTCGCGGTGGTCGATCGGCGTCCGGGCTACCTCACCAGCGAGCGGTTCCCGGGCGCTGCGGCGCTGGTGCGGAGCACGGGCGACGACCTGGGCGAGGCCATGCCGCTCGACGGCGAGTGCTACGCCGTCGTGATGAACCACAACTTCGCCGACGATCAGGCGTACCTGCGCGCGCTCCTGAAGACGCCGGTCTCCTACATCGGCGTGCTGGGCCCCCGCCAGCGCACCGATCGGATGCTGCGCAACCTCGCCGCGCAGGGCCCAGTGGACGAGGGGCGTGTGTACGGGCCCGTGGGCCTCGACATCGGGACCGACGGCGCCGAACAGGTGGCGGTGGCCGTGATCGCGGAGGTGCTCGCGGTGCGCTCCGGCCGGCGAGCGCGGTCGCTCCGCGAGCGGCTCGCGCCCATTCATGCCCCGACGGACTAAGCCGCTGCGCGTGGCCGGCGTCGTGCTCGCGGCCGGCGCCT
>Ga0209156_10002563_pt1 | contig 14208 bp, 10 predicted proteins | sample GraSoiAngelo_124_FD_185881 | JGI IMG/M metagenome (GOLD analysis project Ga0209156, IMG submission 185881) | Grasslands soil microbial communities from the Angelo Coastal Reserve, California, USA - 14_0927_05_20cm (SPAdes) (version 2) | ecosystem: Environmental > Terrestrial > Soil > Grasslands...
TCGATGAACGGCACCAGGTGCGCCACCGCGCGCTTCATGACGCGCGCGCTCTTGACCACCTGCGGCAGGAACATCTTGCCGCTGCCGAACAGATCGCCCACCACATTCATGCCGTCCATGAGCGGGCCTTCGATGACCTGCAGCGGCCGCTCGACAGACAGCCGTGCCTCTTCCGTGTCCGCGATGATGTAGTCATCGATGCCCTTGATGAGGGCGTGCTCGAGGCGCTTGGCCACCGGCAGCTCGCGCCACTGCCGATCCTCCGCGCGGCGCGCGCCGCCCTCGCCCTTGAAGCGCGCCGCGATCTCGAGCAGCCGCTCGGTGGCATCCGCGCGCCGGTTGAGAACCACGTCCTCGCACGCCGCCCGCAACTGCGGCTCGATCTGTTCGTAGACGCCCAGCTGTCCGGCATTCACGATCCCCATGTCCATGCCGGCGGCAATGGCGTGGTAGAGGAACACCGAGTGCATCGCCTCGCGCACTGCGTCGTTGCCGCGGAACGAGAACGACACGTTGCTCACACCGCCGCTCACCAGCGCGTGCGGCAGCTCGCGCTTGATGCGGCGCGTGGCCTCGATGAACGCCAGCGCATAGCCGTTGTGCTCCTCGATGCCGGTAGCGATGGCGAAAATGTTGGGGTCGAAGATGATGTCCTCGGGCGGAAAACTGACGCGCTCGGTGAGAATGCGGTAGGCGCGCGCGCACACGGTGAGGCGGCGCTCGACCGTATCGGCCTGACCCTGCTCGTCGAAGGCCATGATCACCGCCGCCGCCCCGTGGCGGCGCAGCGTGCGGGCGTGCTCGATGAACACCTGCTCGCCCTCCTTCAGGCTGATCGAGTTGACGATCGGCTTGCCCTGCACGCACTTGAGCCCGGCCTCGATCACCGCCCACTTCGAGGAATCGATCATCACCGGCACGCGGGCGATGTCCGGCTCCACCGCCACCAGGTTCAGGAAGCGCACCATGGCGGCCTGTGAGTCCAGCATGCCCTCGTCCATGTTGACGTCGATGATCTGTGCGCCACTGGCCACCTGCTGGCGCGCCACCTCGAGGGCGGCGCCGTAGTCGCCCGCCTCGATCAGCTTGCGGAATTTCGCCGAGCCGGTGACGTTGGTGCGTTCGCCGACGTTCACGAACAGACTGTCGTCGTCGATGTTGAGTGGCTCGAGTCCCGCCAACCGGCACTTCACCGGCACGGCCGCCAGCCGCCGCGGCGCGCGACCCTGGAGGCCGGCGTGCAGCAGCCGGATGTGCTCGGGGGTGGTGCCGCAGCACCCGCCCACCACGTTCACCAGGCCCGACTCGCCATACTCGCGCAGGATGTCGGCGGTCTCGGCCGGCCCCTCGTCGTACTCGCCAAAGGCGTTGGGAAGGCCGGCGTTGGGATACGCGCATACGTAGGTATCGGCGGCGGCGGCGAGTTCCTCGACGTAGGGCCGCAGCTGCCGGCCGCCGAGCGCACAGTTGAGGCCGACGAACAGCGGCTGCGCATGGCGGATCGAATTCCAGAACGCCTCGGTCGTCTGTCCCGACAGCAGCCTTCCCGAGGCGTCGGTGATGGTGCCGGAGATGGCGAGCGGCAGCGTGATCCCGGTCTCGTCGAACAGCGTGAAGGCCGCGTAAATCGCCGCCTTGGCGTTCAAGGTATCGAACACGGTCTCGATCAGCAGCAGATCGACGCCGCCGAGCAGCAGCCCGCGCGCCGCTTCCAGGTAGGCGGCCACCAGCTCATCGAAGCTGACGCTGCGATGGCCCGGATCGTTGACGTCGGGCGACATCGAAGTCATGCGGTTGGTGGGTCCGAGCGCGCCGGCGACGAAGCGCGCTTCGCCGGCGCGCTGCGCAAACTCGTCGGCCGCGGCGCGCGCGAGGCGCGCGGCGCGGTAGTTGAGCTCGGGCACCAGCGCGCAGGTCGCGTAGTCCGCCTGTGAGATGGTATTCGAATTGAAGGTGTTGGTTTCGATGATGTCGGCACCGGCGGCGAGATAGGCGCGGTGGATGTCGCTGATGATCTGCGGACGGGTCAGCGTGAGGATGTCGTTGTTGCCCCTGAGGTCGCAGCCGTGCTCGCGCAGCCGCTCGCCCCTGAAGCCGCGCTCGTCGAGCTTGTGCCCCTGGATCATCGTGCCCATCGCGCCGTCGAGCAGCACGATGCGCTCCCCGAGCAGCCGCTTGAGACGCTCGATGCGCGTGCGGCGCTCGGTCTCATCGGGCGGCTCGAGCGCGTAGGGCGTCGCGACCGCGCGCGCCGCCGCGGGCAGGTCCCGCGCGGCCTCGCGGTCGGCGCACACCCGAGCTGCCGGCGGGTGCGCGGCGTGCCGGCAGGCGCTCACCCCAAGGCTTCCTGGCGTGCGGCGCCCGCCGCGCGCGCTAGGGGGCGCAGCCCGAGCGCGTGACAGATCGCGTAGGTGAGTGCCGCGCGATTGAGGGTGTAGAAGTGAAAATCGCGCACCCCGTGGCGCCTCAGCGCCTCGACCTGCTCGATCGCGACGCTGGCGGCGATCAGACGGCAGGTATCCTGATCGTCATCGAGACCGGCAAAGCGCTCGTGCAGCCAGCGGGGAATGCTCGCGCCGCAGCGTTCGGCAAAGCGCCGCACCTGCGGGAAGCGGGTGATGGGCAGAATGCCCGGCACCAGGGGCGCGTGCACGCCGGCGGCCGCGAGAGCGTCGCGAAAGCGCAGGAAAACGCTCGTGTCGTAGAAGAACTGGGTGATGGCGCGGGTCGCGCCGGCGTCGATCTTGCGCTTGAGGTTATCCAGATCCGCGGCCGCCGAGCGCGCCTCCGGATGCACCTCCGGGTAGGCCGCGACCGAGATGTCGAACGGCGCGACCGCGGCGAGTGCCGCGACCAGCTCGACCGCGTAGCGAAAATCCGCGGCGTGCGGCCGATGTGGGCTCTCGCCCTGCGGTGGGTCGCCACGCAGCGCGACCAGGTGGCGGATGCCTTGGCTCCAGTAGCCGCGCGCGATCGCCAGGATCTCGCCGCGCGAGGCGCCGATGCAGGTGAGGTGCGGTGCGCCGGTGAGCGCCGTGTCACGCTGGATGCGCGTCACGACGTCGTGAGTGCGCTGGCGCGTGGAGCCATCCGCGCCGTAGGTCACCGACACGAAGCGCGGCGCCAGGGGCGCCAGGCGCTCGATCGAGTCCCACAGGATCGTCGCCATCGCCGCATCCGCCGGCGGGAAGAATTCGAACGACACGCGGATCGGCGGGTCTGCGGAGCGCGCACTCACGCTCGAGCCCCGGCCGCGCCGCTGACCTGCCCGGGGGCTGCGGCTGCAGGCCGCGCGACGGCCGCGAGCACGTGCTCGCCGTCGGCTTCCACGGGACTGAGACGCTCGCACCTGAGGCCGGCATCGCCCAGCAGGCGGCGCAGCCGCGCGAGCGGATGTTCCACGATGCGCTCGCGCGACCTCTCGAGCGATTCATATCGCTCGAAGACCCACAGCCGTGCGTTAGGGGTGAGCACGCGCCGCACCTGTTCCAGCATGCGCGCCAGCGCGTCCCCGCTCACGAAGGTGTCGAGCAGCACCGCATCGAATGCCTCGCCGGCGCGCGCCAGATCCGTCTCACTGAGGACCTCGGGGCTCGTGGCGCGAAGCACCCGGCAGCTGAAGCCCCGCCGCTGCGCGAATGCGCGTGCGCTTTGCGCCGCGCGCCGCGAGTGCGCGATGGCGGTGCAGCGCCGGCTGGCGCGAGCTGCGCTCTCGAGCAGTTCGGGATGGCTGACCCCGAACACCAGCACCGCCTCGAGCGGGGCGCTCAGCCCCCCGGCAGCCACCAGCTCGGCAAGGGCCCGGCCGAGACGTGACTCCGCGCCGTGCGCCAGCGTCTGGGTCTCGGCCGCGGCGCTGGCGCGCGCACTGCCGCGGTCGTGAACCAGCACCGGATCGCCGCGGTCGAGCTGCGCGAGCAGGCCGCGCACGAAGCTTGCGGCGTCGGCGCCCTCGGTGAGGCGGTAATCGACCCATTGTCCGTGCCGCAGCCGGACCAGCAGACCCGCCTCGCAGAGGATTCTCAGATGCCGCGACACGCGCGGCTCGCTCTGCTTGAGCGCCTGCGCCAGGTCTGAGACGCTCCATGCGCCATCGGCACACAGCGCCAGCAGGCGCAGCCGGGTGGGCTCGCCGGCCGCCCGCAACCATCTCACCAGCATTGCTGGAGCTGTCGGGTTCATTAAATTATTGTACAAGTCTTTAACTGATTTTCGTTAATCTAATTCGCCAGCGGATCATCTGGCAGATTCTGCGGGGGTCAGACGATTGTTCTCTCGAACAAGCTAATCAGCATCAAAAAGGTCCTTAATGAATCACTTCCGAGCCCCCTGCTGGACCTTGTGCGAACAACGCCTCAACGTCCGCTGCGTCGAAGCGGTACGGGCGGTGGCAGAACTCGCAGGTCACCGTCACGGCCCCCTGCTCCTGGAGCACGCCGCGGACCTCCTCGGCTCCGAGCGCCCGTAAAAGTCCCGCAACCCGCCCCTGACTGCAGCGGCATTCGAATCGCACCGGTGAGCCACGAAACAGCCGCAGGTCGTGCTCGGTAAAGCGCTGCGCCAGCAGTTGCTCGGCCGAGCACTGCAGCAATTGCGCCGGCGTCACTCCCTCGATGCCACGCTGCGCGCCCTCCCAGACCGCCGCGACCTCCTCCGGATCACCCGCATCCCCATCGGGCAGCTTCTGCACCAGCATCCCGGCGCCACAGGCATGGTCCGCCGCAAGCAGCACGCGCGTCGGCAACTGCTCGGAGGAGGCAAAGTACGCCTCCAGCGACTCGCCGAGCGAAGTGCCCGCGACGGGCACGACCCCCTGGTAGCGCATGCTCTTCTCCTCCGCCTCGATCGTCACCGTGATGCGGCCTTCGGTGCCGACGAGGCGCCGGAAGATCGCGCCACGCCGGCCGTCGCCGCACAATCCGCGCAGCGCAACGCCGGCGCAACGCGCTACGGCTCGCACTCGGAAATCATGGGCACACTGCGCCACCAGCAGGCCGACTGCGCCGTTGCCCTGCAACTGGAACGTGAGAGTGCCGCGGAACTTCAGGGTCGCGGCGAGGAGCACCGAGGCGGCCACCGCCTCGCCGAGCAGCTCGCTCACGACCGGCGGGTAATCGGCATGCGCGCGCAGCTCGCGCCAAGCGCCTTCGAGGCGCACCCAGTGCCCGCGCACCGGCTGCTTCTCGAATATGAAGCGACGCACCTGGTCGCTGCTCGGGACAGTGTACGGGTCCATCGTGAGCACAATGGAGCAGGCACTCACGCAACTCAACCCCGGGCGCTGCCCGGTCAGCGCGCGCGGCGCCGTCGCGATTGAAGCCTCAGCTAAGCGAGCTTTCGGCGCAGCAGCTCGTTCAGCTGCGCCGGGTTGGCCTTGCCGGCGGTCGCTTTCATGACCTGGCCGACGAAAAATCCGAACAGCTTGTCCTTGCCCGCGCGGTACTCGGCGAGCTGAGCGGGATTGCGGGCCATCACCTCATCGATCACGCGCTCGATGGCGGCGGTATCGGTGATCTGCCGCAAGCCCTGCGCGTCGATCACCGCATCGGCGCTCGCACCGTCCGACCACATGGTCTCGAACACCTCCTTGGCGATCTTGCCGGAAATGGTCTGGTCGCAGATGCGCCGCAGCAGCCCCGCCAGGCGCGCCGCCGGGAGCCTGCCGCAACCGACCTCGAGATTCTCCTTGTTCAGGGCCGCGGCGAGCTCTCCCATGACCCAGTTGGCCGCCAGCTTTGGCTCCTGCGGCAGCTCGCGCACGACATCTTCATAGTACGCGGCGAGCTCGCGGCTGCCCGTGAGCACGCCCGCATCGTAAGCCGACAGTCCGTACTGCGAGGCAAAGCGGGCGGCCTTCTGGTCCGGCAGCTCCGGCAAGGTGGCGCGCACCTGCTCGATGAACGCCTCGTCGAGCACCACCGGCAGCAGGTCCGGATCGGGGAAGTAACGGTAGTCGTTCGCTTCCTCCTTGGAGCGCATGGAGCGCGTCTCGCCCCGGTCGGGATCGTACAGGCGCGTCTCCTGCACCACCTGGCGTCCGGACTCGAGGATCTCGATCTGGCGCGCGACCTCGTAGTTGATGGCGCGCTCGACGAAGCGGAAGGAATTGAGATTCTTGAGTTCCGCGCGCGTACCGAGCTTGGACGTGCCGCTGCGGCGCACCGAAACGTTGGCGTCGCAGCGGAACGAGCCTTCCTGCATGTTGCCGTCGCAGATCTCGAGATAACGCACCAGGGTGTGCACCTTCTTCATGTAGGCGACGGCCTCCTTCGCCGAGCGCAGATCCGGCTCGGAGACGATTTCCACCAGCGGGGTGCCGGCGCGGTTCAGGTCGATGCCGGTCACCCCCGGCAGGCCCTCATGGAGCGACTTGCCGGCGTCCTCCTCGAGGTGCGCGCGGGTGATCCCGATGCGCTTGACCTCACCGTCATCGAGCACGATGTCGAGCGCGCCCGCGGCGACGATCGGCTGCTCGTACTGACTGATCTGATAGCCTTTCGGCAAATCCGGGTAGAAGTAATTCTTGCGCGCGAACACCGATTGCGTGGCGATGCGCGCGTTGATCGCCAGCCCGAGCTTCACGGCCATGCGCACCGCTTGCGCGTTCAGCACCGGCAGTACGCCCGGGTACCCGAGGTCCACCAGGCTCGCCTGGGCATTGGGCGGAGCGCCGTACGCGGTGGCGGAGCCGGAGAAGATCTTCGAGCGGGTGGCGAGCTGGGCGTGGATTTCCAGCCCGATGACCGTTTCCCAGGCGCTCATGCGTAGCCCGGCGGCACGCGTGTGTGCCAGTCGGTGACGCGCTGAAACGCGTGCGCCGCGCTCAGCACCCGCGCTTCGCTGAAGTGCGGGCCCACGATCTGCAGGCCCACCGGCAAGCCCTGCACGAAACCGCACGGAATGGACACCGCGGGCAGCCCGGCAAGATTCGCGCCGATGGTGTAGATGTCGTTCAGGTACATGGTAATGGGGTCCGAGGTCTTGGCGCCGATCGCAAAGGCGGGCGTCGGCGTCGTCGGTCCCATGAGCACGTCCACGCTGCCGAAGGCGCGCGTGAAGTCGGCGTTGATGAGCTGGCGCACGCGCTGCGCCTTCAGGTAATAGGCATCGTAGTAACCGGCCGACAGCACGTAAGTGCCGGTCATGATGCGCCGCTTCACCTCCGTCCCGAAACCCTCGCCGCGCGAGCGACTGTACAGATCCGTGAGATCGCGCGGGTTCTCGCAGCGGTACCCGAAGCGCACGCCGTCGAAACGCGCCAGATTCGACGAGCATTCCGCCGGCGCCACCACGTAGTACACCGGAACCGAGAGCGGCAGGTTTGGCAGACTCACCTCGGTGAGGCGCGCGCCGAGCTGCTCGTAGACCTTGAGCGCCTCGCGCACGCGCTGCTCGTTGTGCGCATCCAGTCCCTTGTCGAAGAACTCCCTGAGCAGTCCCACCTTCAGACCCGCGAGCGGCTCCTCGAGGGCGGCGACGTAGTCAGGCACCGGCGTGTCGACGCTGGTGGAATCGTTGGCATCGAACCCGGCCATCTCCCGCAGCAGCAGCGCGGCGTCCGCGGCGCTCGCCGTCAGCACCCCGCCCTGGTCGAGACTCGAGGCGAACGCGATCATCCCGTAGCGCGACACGCGCCCGTAGGTGGGCTTGATGCCGGTGATGCCGCATAGAGCCGCGGGCTGGCGGATCGAGCCGCCGGTGTCGGTCGCGGTCGCACCCGGGATGAGGCGCGCGGCGACCGCGGCGGCGGAGCCGCCCGAGGAGCCCCCGGGCACGAGCTGCGGGTTCCAGGGATTGCGCACCGGGCCGTAGAAGCTCGTCTCGCTGGAGGAGCCCATCGCGAACTCGTCCATGTTGGTCTTGCCCAGCATGACGGCACCGGCGCCCTTGAGTTTCGCCACCACCGTGGCGTCGTAGGGCGCGACGAAGTTATCCAGCATGCGCGAACCGCAGGTGGTGCGTACACCCTGGGTGCAGAAAATGTCCTTGTGGGCGATCGGCACACCCGTGAGTGCGCCGGCGCCGCCCGCGGCCAGTGCCCGATCCGCGGCGGCCGCCTCCGCGAGCGCCTGCTCGCGTGTCACCGAGATGAATGCGTTGAGCGTGGCCTGGTTCGCATCGATCCGCGCGAGAAACGCGCGCACCAGTTCCACGCTCGAGAACTTCCGCGCGCGCAGCCCCGCGGCCAGCTCTGTCAGCGTGCCGGTGTGCCAACCGCTCACGGCTGCCTCACTCGATGACCTTGGGAACGAGGTACAGGCCGGCGGCGACCTGGGGCGCGTTAGCCTGATACTGCTCGTGGCGGTCCTGCTCGCTCACCACGTCCGGCCGCAGACGCTGCGACAGGCCCGGAAGCGGATGCGACATCGGGACGACGTCGGTGGTCTGGGCGCGATCCAGGGCGCCAACGAAGTCGAGGATCCGCGACAGGCTGTCCTGGTACACCGGGATCTCGGAGGCGGTGAGGTCGAGCCGCGCCAGGGCAGCGATGCTCGCGATCTGTTCGCGTGTGAGGGCCATGGGAGGTTCGCGGCGCGCGTGGCGAAGTGAGAAAACTAACGCAAAATCATACATGTTGCCTTGCTCAATGTCCTGTCGGTTGCTAGATTACGCGCCACTTTCGGCCTCTCCCGCCGCTCACTCCCGGTCGCTGCATGTTCAAACGCCTGCGCGGTTATTTTTCGAGCGATCTGTCGATCGATCTGGGTACGGCGAACACCCTGATCTATGTGCGCGACAAGGGCATCGTGCTCAACGAGCCCTCGGTGGTCGCGGTGCAGGACGAGCCCGGGCGCAGCGGCAAGGTAATCGTCGCGGTCGGCTCCGAGGCCAAGGCCATGCTCGGGCGCACGCCCGGGCATATCACGGCCGTGCGTCCCATGAAGGACGGCGTGATCGCCGACTTCACCTACACCGAGAAGATGCTGCAGCACTTCATCAACAAGGTGCACGGCAACCGCACGCTCAAGCCCTCCCCAAGGGTGCTGGTGTGCGTGCCGTTCGGTTCGACGCAGGTGGAGCGGCGCGCCATCCGCGAGTCGGCCGAGGGCGCGGGCGCGCGCAACGTGGCGATCGTGAGTGAGCCGATGGCCGCGGCGGTGGGCGCGGGACTGCCGGTGCACGAGGCGCGCGGCTCGATGGTGCTCGACATCGGCGGCGGCACCTCCGAGGTAGCCGTGCTGTCGCTGAATGGCGTGGTGTACGCCAACTCCGCGCGCATCGGCGGCGATCGCTTCGACGAGGCGATCATGAACTACGTGCGCCGCAACTACGGCATCCTCATCGGCGAAGCGACCGCCGAGCGCATCAAGATCGAGATCGGTTCGGCCTACCCCGGCCAACAGGTGCGCGAGCTGTCGGTGAAGGGCCGCAATCTCTCCGAGGGCGTGCCGCGCAGCTTCACGCTGAACAGCAACGAGATCCTCGAGGCCTTACAGGAGCCGCTGCAGAGCATAGTGAGTGCCGTGAAGCAGGCGCTCGAGCAGACTCCTCCGGAGCTGGGGGCGGACGTCGCCGAGCGTGGCATCGTGCTCACGGGCGGCGGCGCGCTGCTGCGCGACATCGACAAGCTGCTCACCGAGGAGACGGGGCTCCCGGTCGTGGTGGCGGACGACCCCCTGACCTGTGTGGCGCGCGGTGGCGGGCGCATTCTCGAGCTGATGGACGAGCTGGGCCCCGGTCACTTCGGTCTTGAGTAGCGCACGGAGCGCGCGAGCCTGAGTGGCCGCCTTCGGGACACCGGCCGGCAGACCGTGGCAGGGGCGGGGCGGCTCTGCCGGCTTTCGCTTTACCCTGTATGCGGCGGTAGCCGTCGTGGTCATGTACCTCGATCAGCACCAGCACTACCTCGAGCAGGTGCGCTACCTGCTGCAAGCCGCCGCTTACCCCATCCAGCTCGCGGTGAACTCCCCGCCCGCAGCCTGGCGCTGGATCGGGCAGAGCTTCGAGAGCCGCGAGCGGCTGCAGGCGGAGAATGCGCGCCTGCGCGCGGCGCAGCGCGACCTCGAGTTGCGCTCGATGCGGTACGAGGCCCTGGCGCGCGAGAACGGCGAGCTGCGCGGACTGCGTGCAGCCCTGCCACCGGTCGCCGACCGCTGGCTCGCGGCGGAGATCGTCAGTATCCAGCTGAGCAGCCTCAGGCAGCGCCTGCTCATCGACCGCGGGGCGGTCAACGGGGTCTTCAAGGCACAGGCGGTACTCGATGACCGGGGACTGATCGGCCAGACGGCGCACGTGGGCCCCTGGAGCGCCGAAGTCATCCTGATCACCGATCCGGAGCACGCCGTTCCGGTGCGCATCGAGCGCACGGGTCTGCGCACCATCGCCGTCGGCGCAGGCGACGCCGCCTCACTCGCGCTGCCCTACCTGCCGGCCAATGCGGACATCAAGAGCGGCGATCTGCTGGTGACCTCGGGGCTCGGGGGCGTGTTTCCGGAGGGCTATCCGGTGGCGCGCGTCACCGAGGTGCACCGCGACGCGGTGCAGCCGCTGGCTCAGGTGCGGGCTGAGCCGCTCGCGCACGTCGATACCGACAGTGAAGTCATGCTGGTATGGTTCCGCGCCGACCGCCCCACGGCCCCCACGCCCACCACGGGCAAGTCCCTGGGTGAGCTCAAGAGCGGCATCCCTTCCCTGCAACCGCAGGCCGTCCCACCGCGACCGCTGTCCGCAGCGCCAGGGCCGCCGGCTGCCACGCCGCAGCCCGCCCGGGCGCGACCGCAGGCGGCTGTGGGGCGCAAGCAGCCCGCCGAACCGCAGGCTACCGAACCGCAGGCTACCAAACCGGCTGCCGCACCCAACGCCACCGAACCCAAGGCTGCCATACCGCAGTCGGCCCCACCGGAGCCCGCTACGCCGGAGCCCGCGACGCCGGAGCCCGCGACGCCGGAGCCCCCCAGGCATGAGCCCCCCACGCCGCAGCGGGATGCTCCGCACGCGAAGGAGCAGCAGTGAGCGCGCCAAGCGGCGGCCGCATACTTTTCACCGCGTTCGTGGCACTCGTGCTCACCGTGCTGCCGCTGCCGCCCTGGCTCGACGTCCTGCGACCGGTGTTCCTGGTGCTCGCGGTGCTGTACTGGTCGGTGAACGCGCCGCGAACCGGCGACATCGCCCTGGGGTTCTTCGCCGGCCTCGCGCTCGATGTGTTCCAGGGGCCGGTGCTGGGGCAGCACGCCCTCGCCCTGACGCTGGTCACCTACATCGCCGTGCGCGAGCACCAGCGTATCCGCTCCAAGCCCGCGTTCCAGCAGGCGCTGATCGTGTTCGCCGCGCTGGCGGTTTACGAGTTCGTGCTGTTCGCGATCGACGGCTGGAGCGGCCACCCGGTCACGAGTCCGCTGCGCTGGGTCCACACCGTGACCGGTGCACTGCTGTGGCCGCCGGTCGCCGCCGTACTGGCCTCCGGCGCGCGCGGGCGCGCGTGAGTGGCACTATCCTTGGCTGAGGGTCTCTGAGGAGTTCCAGGCATGCCGGCGGTGCACATCAAGGATCACTGGCGGGAACAGCGCCTCTTCGATCAGCGCGCGCTCATCTGCGCCACGATCATGGCGGTGGCTACCGTCGGCCTGATCGTGCGTCTGTTCGTGCTGCAGGTAGCCCGTCACGAATACTACGCGGAGCTCTCCCAGGGTAACCGGGTGCGCAACGAGCCGATCCCGGCGGCGCGCGGACTGATCCTCGACCGCCACGGCGAGGTGATCGCGGGCAACCAGCCCGCCTACCAGCTGGAACTGGTGCCCGAAGAAGTGCCGGACGTGCAGCAGACGCTCGCGCGCCTGGTGCAGTTCGATCTCATCCGTGCCGAGGACGTCGATGAGCTCGAGGGCACCATCGACTCGAGCCGCAGCTTCGACAGCGTGCCGATCCGCCTGCGCATGTCGGACGAGGACATCGCGCGTTTCGCCGTGCGGCGTTTCGAGTTTCCGGGCCTGGATATCAAGACCCGCCAGACCCGCTGGTACCCGAATGGCGAGCTGGCGGTGCACGCGCTCGGCTACGTGGGCGCCATCAGCGAGCAGGATCTGAAGCACATCGACCGCGCCGCCTACGCCGGCACCTCCCTCATCGGCAAGCTCGGCGTCGAGAGCGCCTACGAGGGTGAGCTGCATGGCACCAACGGCTTTCGCGAGGTTCTGGTGAACGCACAGGGACGCTCGGTGGAGCGCCAGGGCGCGTTCGTCCCCAACCTGCGCACGAGGGCACCGGGCGCCGGTGAGGATCTGCTGCTGTCGATCGACCTGAAGGTGCAGCGCACCGCCGAGGCCGCGCTCACCGGGCATCGAGGCGCGGTCGTGGCGCTCGATCCGAACAACGGCGACGTGATCGCGCTCGTCAGCCTGCCGGGCTTCGATCCCACCATGTTCGGCCGCGGCATCACCGCGGGCGAGTACGGCGTGCTCAACAACGACATCGACCGGCCGCTCTTCAACCGCGCGCTGCGCGGAACCTATCCGCCGGGCTCGACCGTGAAGCCGGCGATCGCGCTCGCCGGGCTCAGCTACCACGTGGTGGACCCGCTGGCGCACCGCTACTGCGCCGGCTCCTTCCATCTACCCGGCAGCTCCTTCATCTATCGTGAATACCACAACGAGCATCACGGCGCGGTCGATCTCGACGATGCCATCGCGCGCTCGTGCGATGTCTACTTCTACGGCCTCGCCAACGAGCTCGGGGTCGACCGCCTCTCCACGTTTATGGGGCCGTTCGGCTTTGGCAAGCCGACCGGCATCGATATCGGCGGCGAGAAGGCCGGGATCCTGCCCTCGCGCGAGTGGAAGGCGAAGGCGTTCTCGCGTCCGCAGGACCGCGTGTGGTTCCCGGGCGAAACGGTGAGCCTCGGCATCGGCCAGGGGTACCTTACCGTCACGCCGATCGAGCTGGCGCACTATGCCAGCATCCTCGCGACCCGCGGCAAGATCTGGAGGCCGCGCGTGGTCGCGGCTTACCGCGATCCGCGCACCGGGGAGCTGCATCGCATCGCCCCGGTGTCGGACGGCGAGGTGCCCGGCGTCACGCCCGAAGACTGGCAGCGCGTGGTGCACGGCATGATCGGGGTCGTCACGCGCGGCACGGCCGCCGCGATTGGCGCGCATGCCGCCTATAGCTTTGCCGGCAAGACCGGCACCGCGCAGGTGTTCACGGTCTCGCGCACCGAGAAGTACAACGCCAAGCTGGTCAGCGAGCGGCTGCGTGATCATTCCTGGTTCATCGCCTTCGCGCCCGCCGATCAGCCGCGCATCGCGCTCGCAGTGCTGGAGGAGAACGGCGGGGCGGGCGCGAGCGCCGCGGCGCCCATCGCCCGCAAGGTGCTGGACGCCTATCTGCTCGGCGCGGACGGCAAGCTCAAGCCACAGACATGATCTACGAGGACGTCAGCTCCGGCTCACGCACGCGCCGCACGCTCACGGGCGCTGCACGGGTGCTCTCGGCGCTGCAGATCGACGGTCCGCTGATGGTGGGACTCGGGCTCATCTGTGCCTACGGGCTCATCGTGCTGTACAGCGCCTCCGGCCAGAGCATCGCCACGATAGTGCGCACGGCGCTGCGGCTGCTGCTCGGCACCATCGCCATGCTGGTGCTGGCGCGCGTGAATCCGAACTTCCTGCGCCGTAGCACGCCGTGGCTGTACGCGGGCGGGTGCGTGCTGCTCATGCTCGTCGTCACGATCGGCCATGTCGGCATGGGCGCGCGCCGCTGGCTGAATTTCGGACTGTTCCGCTTCCAGCCCTCGGAGCTGATGAAGCTGGCAGTCCCGATGATGTGCGCCTGGTACCTGCACGAGCGGCCGCTGCCGCCGGGCTGGCCGTCTTTGGGCGCACTCAGCGTGCTGATCCTGGTGCCGGTGGGGCTGGTGGCCATCCAGCCCGACGTGGGCACGGCCGCGCTCATCGCGGTCGCCGGCTCGCTGGTCATCATCCTCGCCGGCCTGCGCGTGCGCGTCATGGTGGCGTTGCTGGTGCTCGCCGCCCTGGGGGCCTGGTTCGGCTGGAGCTTCATGCACGACTACCAGCGCAAGCGCGTGCTCATGTTTCTGAACCCGCAGGCCGATCCACTCGGCGCCGGCTACCACATCATCCAGTCACAGATCGCGATCGGCTCGGGCGGCGTGTTCGGCAAGGGCTGGATGAACGGCAGCCAGGCGCAGCTCGAATTCCTCCCCGAGCGCTCCACCGACTTCATCTTCGCCGTCATCGGCGAGGAGTTCGGCCT
>Ga0209156_10002565_pt1 | contig 14205 bp, 9 predicted proteins | sample GraSoiAngelo_124_FD_185881 | JGI IMG/M metagenome (GOLD analysis project Ga0209156, IMG submission 185881) | Grasslands soil microbial communities from the Angelo Coastal Reserve, California, USA - 14_0927_05_20cm (SPAdes) (version 2) | ecosystem: Environmental > Terrestrial > Soil > Grasslands ...
GGGCGCGATGTGGACCGCACCGGTGCCACTGTCCATGCTGACGAACTCGGCCGGCAGAACCATAGCAGTGCGTGGCAGAAACGGATGTTGCGCGCCGATGCCTTCGAGTTTGTCGCCGGAAAAAGATTGCATCGGTTCGCCGGTTGGGTCGAAACCGGTGGCGGCACAAAATTGGGGAACGAGTTTATCGGCGAGAACGAGAGTTTCTGTTCGCGGCGCTGAGCTCCCTTCTGCCTTCGCCTTGCTAAATTCTTGGACGACATAAATTTCTTTCGGATGCACTGCGATAAGCAGGTTTGCTGGTAGCGTCCATGGCGTTGTGGTCCAGATTGCAATGCTGGCCCTGTCTTTGAGCACCCCCGAAATAATTGGAAACTTCACGAAGACGGCAGTGTCATCGCGTTCCTGATATTCCACTTCGGCTTCGGCGAGGGCAGTCTGGGCGCCGGTGCTCCAGAAGACCGGCTTCATCGATTGGTAAACCAGACCTTTCTCTACGAAGATGGCGAAGGCGCGAAGGATCTCCGCTTCGTAAGCGGGATCCATAGTGAGATAGGGATGTTCCCAATCGCCGAATACGCCCAGGCGCTTGAATTGCTCGCGCTGAATATCGATGAACTTGCGCGCAAAAGCTTCGCAACGTTTGCGCACCTCGAGCGGGGCGAGGTCGCGTGATTCCTTCACCACTTTGTATTCAATGGGGAGTCCGTGGCAGTCCCACCCCGGGACGTAAGGCGCGCGTTTGCCGAGCATGGTTTGGGATTTCACCACGAAATCCTTCAGAATCTTGTTGAGCGCAGTGCCCATGTGGACGTCGCCATTGGCAAAAGGCGGGCCGTCGTGCAGCACGAAGAGCTCAGAATTCTCGCGCGCTTTTTGGATCTGCTGATAGATGCGCGTTTCTTCCCACTTCTTTAGCAATTCCGGCTCGCGCTGCGCCAGATTCGCTTTCATCGGAAAATCGGTGCGCGGAAGGTTGAGTGTGTCCTTGTAATTTTGCGGCATGACGAAGAGCGCAGCTACCTAGCACCCGCGATTGGACAAATCAACGTTCCCCGAGAATGAGGGTCGTCGCCGGCAAGTTGTCCTGTGGTGGCAGCCGTGTTGGCTGCAAGAGTTGTCCTGTAGCGGCGGCCATGTCCGCCATTCGAGCGGATTTATCCCTGACGAGTCGGCCGCGAAAGTTGTCCTGTGATGGCAGCCGTGTCGGCTGCAACGATAAAAAAGAGGACGCGAGACGGGCGGCGCTACAGAGAATCGGACCCGTTACGCAATGATCATCGGAACAGCAACCAATCGGGTAGGACAGCTACCTACAATTTAGAGATAAACGTTACGAAAATGTAATATTTCTTTGACCACTTCTTAAACCTCATAAGAATCGACGAACTTTTAAACTAGAACTTAATGGCTCCTAGCCTCCGGACCTTTGCGAATAGCTCAAGTAGTAAACAAATTTTCGTTCAGCCTCTTTTCTTATAAGAAACATCCACTTGTGCCGGCTGATGCGAACAACGAAGACTCTCTTACTACCATTAACCTGCCCACCCCTATGCGAAGAAATACTAATTCCCAAGCAGCCTTCTTCAATCCGCGCATCTTTGGCGCTTTTTTGCTCTGCTCAGTTGGCGCCTGGCTGGCCATGTTCAGCTTCGCCTCCACCCCATCGAGCGGCACACTGACTGACACATCGGGCCCAGTAAGCTACACCGCCGGCCCCTTCTTTGTATCAAATCCGACTCCGGTCATTGAACTCGACAGTGGACCAGAATGCGGCGGCTCATCTCAGCCGTGTGATGATTTTGCGCTCACGGTGAGTTTGCCATCCGGTTTTCACACCAGCAATCCGAATGCGTCGGTCAAAGTCACTCTTAGTTGGACCGACAGCGGCAGCGGCTCGTCCGATTATGACCTCTACATCTATAAGACCCCACGCCCCGACTGCCATCCTAACGATTGCACCCAGACAGACGGTGGCGAGGCCGCTGACTATCAATCGGCCAGCAGCAACAATCCCGAGATAGCTACCATTAGCCCACTTCATGATGGGACCCAGACATACACAATCGTCGTTGTCCCCTTCACTGCCACTGGCGAGACCGTGCATGTGACCGCCGAACTGGCGCCTGGCTCTGGCAGCGCGGGCGGCGTCCCAGGATTCGGCGGACCTGACCCGACCGCGCCGGGCGTACCGCGTTACCAGAATTTCTACGCACCTGACAACACCTCTGCCCAAAGCAGCGCGGGCGAGTTCAACATAGGCTATAACCCAAAGACCGGCCGGATCATGAACATGAACATCGGCCCGGTCTGGCGCATTACCCCGCCGGAACTCCTCACACCAGCGAAGCCGGAATGCTGCGAAGGTTTGTGGGAAGATAAGAGCAATCCTACTACCAACACAGGACTTGACCCGATTCTTTGGACCGACCAAAAGACGGGCCGCACCCTTGTCTCAAATTCTACCGCCGGCGCCAACGCGGTTTACGGCTATAGCGATAACGACGGCGACACCTGGGTGCCGCTGGCTGCTTCGCCTCCGAACGGTGGCGATGACCACGAAACCATCGGCTCCGGGCCATACCCGGCTTCTCTGAGCACGCTGGCAACCGCGCTGAACCAGGGCGAAGCTGTTTACTATTGCTCCCAGAGCTTTCCACTGGGACCGGCGGCGTGTCAGCGCAGCGATACTCTCGGGGCAAGCTACGGCCCGGGTACGTTCGCTTACCTGGGCAACGGCATTACTAAATGTGAGGGCCTGCACGGTCACGTTCATGTCGCACCCGATGGCACAGTGTGGTTACCGGTTAATCAATGCGCTGGTAATCAGGGCGGCGCGTTCAGCACTGATGGCGGCGTGACCTGGCATGAGTTCATCGTGCCGAACGCTATCTCGCAGGCAGAAGGTGCTGACCCTTCCATTGCCATCGATAGCAACAGCCGGATTTACTATGCCTATGTTAATAACCAGCCGGTGCCTGCGGGCCAGCCGCTGGAAGGACATGCGCGCGTCGCAGTTGGCACTCTCAATAAGTCGACGAACACGATCACCTGGAGCAGTGACTTCGATATCGGCGCTTCCCATGGGATCGTGAACGCAGCCGAGATCGAGGCAGTAGGCGGTAGCCCCGGCCGCGCCGCAGTCGGTTTCCCCGGCACGGATATTGCCGGTGATTACCAGGCAATAAGCTTTCCGGGCAACTGGTATATCTTCATCGCCACCACTTACGATGGCGGCCAACACTGGGTCACTGTCAACGCTACGCCTAATGACCCGGTTCAGCATGCCAGCGGCATCTGGCAGCAAGGCGGTAGCCACCAGGATCGCAACCTGCTCGACTTCAACGAAGTCACCGTCGACAAATTTGGACGCGTTCTCTTCGGCTACAGCGATGGCTGTGTGACAGACGGCTGCATCGCGGGCACGGCCCCGAATGATTTCACTGCCTTCATGCGCGTCGCGCGCCAGTCGGGTGGAAAAACGCTGTTCGCGAGTTACGACGGAAGTACGGACACCACCACAGCGTTGCCTCCGAAACCTCCTTGCCTTTCCGGCACACGCGATCCATCTGGTTCGCATCTGAGTTGGAAAGCACCCGACAACGGCGGCTCGGATATCACCGGTTACCAGATCCTGCGTGGCACAAGCTCAGGCGGTGAACAACTGCTTGTCGCCAACACCGGCAATACAAATACAAAGATCGACGATACGACGGCCCTTCCTTCTGTGGCGCACTACTTCTATACGGTCAAGGCGATCAGCAGCAACGGCACTGTAATCGGGCCGGCGAGCAATGAGATCGACCTGGTTGTGGTTGTACCGCCGCCGAAAGAAAACGTTTGCGCGCTGCCCGGCCTAACCAAACTCACAGATGCTCAGGGCGATACGCAGGCCCTCATCGGCGTTACCTCTCCAGCGCCACCTGGAGCGGATCTCAAGTCGTTCCAGATTGCGCAGCCTTTTGCCGCAGACAACGTGATCAGGCTCGCTTTCACCATCAACACTTGGGATAACGGTCAATCGCCGCAACCAGTCGGTTCGTCCTGGTATGTCGCGATGAAGATACCCGACCCTGCTCCAGCGACCACCTTCCATTACAAGGCGGTGCATATGACTTGGAATGGGACCACACCAACTTTCGAGTCTTACACTCCGGCTCCTAACGGCAGCGGTGGCGTTGATGGACGATTTGTAACGAGCGGGTCGCAGATGCCTGCCGAGCCAAGCAGTGGGTACGCGCCACCGTTCAATAAGGTCGTCATCGTAGTGAAGGCGAGTGACCTCGGCCTCAACCCCGGTGATACAATCGCGGGTTTTGTCTCGGGCGTGTCTCAGACCGTTGGGGGAGTAGTTACGGGGTTGTGGGATCAGATGCCGGATAGTCTCGCCTTTACCGGCAGCTACACGGTTAATAGCAACGCCTTCTGCCAGCCGAACAACCCGCCAACGGCAGTGTTAACGGCGAATCCAACTTCCGGTCCGCCGCCGTTGACGGTCAACTTCGGCGGCTCAGGCTCCTATGATCCGGATTCCGGAGATAGCATCGCTAGCTACACGTTCAACTTCGGTGACGGGACCTCGGCCACCTGCCCTGGCAACGCCGCTTGCACCGGCACTGGCAAAGTCAGTCATACTTACAACAAGGCCGGAACGTATGGGGCGACGCTTACTGTGACCGACACGCATGGTGCGCAGAGCATGAACGCGGCGGAGGTCACGATCACGGCTACCGCACCCGACCTGATTGTTTCTACCCTCAAGGCTGCTAACAATCAGGCGCCACAAGGTGCGAAGATCCCAATAACGGCGACAATCACTAATATCGGCCAGGCAAACGCTGGGACGTCTCACACCAAATTCGTGCTCGACGGCAGCACGGTGATTGGTGACATAGCCACGCCCGCTATACCGGCTCAATCGTACACGTCGGTAACAGTCACTTGGAACACAGCCGGTGTGAAGAAAGGTAACCACACAATCTCAGGGACAGCCGACAGTAGAAACGAAGTCGCTGAAAGCGATGAAACCAATAACACCAGCGCCCCGGTTACGATATTCATTCAAGGGAACAAGACGAAGTAAACGGCAGTACGCCAAAGTCTAATGGAACGGCCGCTTTGAATAGAGCGGCCGTTTTCCTCTGAAACAATCAAAGAATGTCTACTGGTTTTCCAACGATAGTTCGTGTTTTGCCATTGCTGGTTGTTCTGGTTTGCGCCGGATGCAATAAGCCCCAGCGCAGCACGAGTGTGTCGCCTACGCCTGCGCAAGGCAGTCCGACGAACCAGATAGTGCCACTCCCGCCTGAGCCAAGGATTGCGCCCTGCAGCCTGATCACGAACGAAGAGGTTGGTGCGATCCAACATGCTACAATTACTGATGCGAAGAGTAGTGCCGGAGTCAGCGCCGGCATGTTGATGTCGCAATGCTATTACAATGCCAGGGAGCCGAACATGTCGGTTAGCCTGGCAGTCATCGAACATAACCCACAAGACGTCTCCGCACCTGATGCGAAGAGTTACTGGACCGAGAGCTTCCGCCGGCTCGCAGGGGACGAATCCGATGAGGAGAAACCGGGCGAGAGAAAAGAAAAGCGTGGCGGGGTAGAGCGAGAGGAAAAAGAAAAGAGAGTGCCGAAGAGGCTCGATGGTATTGGCCAGGAAGCGTACTGGAGTGGAAACCGATTCGGTGGGGCGCTCTATGTACTTGCCAAAGATGCGATCGTTCGAATCAGTGTGGGTGGTCCAGACAACGAGGAAACCAAGATCGAAAAATCCAAGGCTTTAGCGCAAAAAGCGCTAAGTCGACTGTGATCTGGGGAGCAGCACGCGCCTTGCGTGCCGGTTCAGGTGCCATCACGTGAACGAAATTGTGTCATCGCACTCCAACCCGTCCAAACCAGCAAGCCAGGATTAGCAGCGGTGTTTCAGTTTGTCTCCTTCGTGGGCCGAAGAATAGCGAGGGCGCGTGCTCCCCGAATAAATCATCATCGTGAAGCAACCACTGCCGCAGCCATTTCCGATGTAAAAGCGAATGGGCCCGAGCGACTTAGATTACAAAATTGTAATCTTGTTTTCCTCGTCGGCGCTTTCACCAAAATCATCATCGCTAATTACGGGAAAAGTCGCCCAGTCTCTTAGAACCTATGAAAACTGATTCTTCACATCCGATTTCTGCCCGAACGACCCTTGCCGTTCTCCTTGCTCTTACCAGTTTTGCGTTGCTTTGCGCTTTGCCCTTTGTTGGCAGCCGCGCGCAATTACCATCGAATGTTATAACCTTCAGCGGCACGTTTGATACCGCGCACGCCTACGGGGCCGGCTGCACGACGTTTTCAGGGCCGTTCGTCGTGCCGGCCGGGCAAGCGCGAATTATAGTTAACGTCAACGCCACGGTTCCGACAAACGATCTCGCCCTAACGCTTGTCGATCCCCTGGGACAACCTATTCACACCGAAGATACTGGCGTTGGCAACGAGGTTTTTGATTATGAGGGCTCCCCAGTTCCAGCTGGTAGCTACACGGTCTATGTTTGCGCATCGGCCAACCCGCTGGCACCATTTCAGCAACCTAATACTTACACCGGAACCTTCACCTACAACGACACGGCGGTCTCTAGTGGGTGTCCGGCCAACTTTACTCCAACATTGCCGGCTGCGCCGAAGGATCCCGGTGCAAAGATCGGATACGAGAACTTCGAGGCGCCAGGACAGCTAACGACGATTACGCAGACCAGCTCTGGAGCTTACACCGTCGAGTACCTGGGCCGCAGCGCGGTCGAGCCCTCAATCGGCGCAAACTGGAAAACCGGAGTCATTAACTTCAAATCCGATCTCGAAGCGTTGTTTGTAACGTTCGGGTCGAACGGGCTGGCAAACTGGGTGAATCGACGTGCACCGACGTCGCAGTTTATTGATTCTGACCCAATAGGATTCACAGATCGCCAAACCGGCCGGGTCTTCGTCAGCGAGTTGACGCTCCTATCACCTGATACGGTCAAGATCTCATACACCGACGACGACGGCCGCACGTGGGTGCCGGACCAGACAGGAGGTATCGGCTCGGCTGTAGATCACGAAACGATCGGCGGCGGAGTTTACCGGCAGGACCTTAATGCCGTCCCCCCAGTGGTGGTGCCACCTCATTCTCCCACCTATCCGAATGCGGTTTACTATTGCTCGCAGGACTTGGAGACAGCGCTCTGTTCACGCAGCGACGACGGCGGACTGACCTATGGACCATCGATTCCAATGTACGTTGCTACGCAATGCGGCGGCTTGCATGGCCATGTGAAAGTCGCGCCTGACGGAACCACTTACGTACCAAACCGTGACTGCAACGGTACGCAATCCATCGTCGTGTCGGAGGACAACGGCGTAACCTGGGCGATTCGACCAGTGAATACCTGTACTTACGCCGCCAAACCCTCTCTCGTGGGCCAGGGCGATGATCCGGCCGTTACAATCGACGCTGCTGGGCGAGTCTATATCGCTTTTTCGAATTTCGGCACCAGTGCCGGTGTGGCTGTATCTGAGGACAAAGGCAAGACGTGGAGAAATATATATGACGTGGGCGCCGCATATGGAGTCCACAACGTCGCGTTCCCGACAGCAACCTCAGGAGATGCGGGACGCGCCGCGGTTGCCTTCTATGGATCGACCACACCGAATAGCACCACGACGGGAAACTCCAACGACACCACGTTTACCGGGGTGTGGCATCTCTATATTGCCCATACCTTCGACGGCGGCAATACTTGGACCACCTCGGATGCGACGCCAAACATGCCGATGCAAAGAGGTGGTCTCCTTCGTGGCGGGGGTGGTGATGTTGTCCGTAATCTCGCTGACTTCTTCGACATGACTGTCGATCAGCAGGGTCGTGTGCTCGTTGGTTATGCCAACGGTTGCGCAGGGGGGCCGTGCTCGCAAGCCGCCGCGACAGCACACGGGAATGCCTACACCGTAAGTGCGACGATTGCGCGGCAGTCAAGTGGGCGTCGCATGATCGCGACGTTCGACCCGACAGCTCCAACCTCGGTCCCTGGGATGCCGTCCGTGACCCAGCGGCGCGTCAATGGCCTCGTCTACTTAGGATGGAACCAGGCTGACACAGGTAATCTGCCGATCACGAAATATAGTATTCTACGCAGTACAACGACGGGGGCAGAAACCACGCTAACGAATATCTCCGGGTCGCAGACAAGCTATACTGATACGACTGCGACCGATCCAACAAAGACGTATTATTACAAGGTAGTCGCTTTTAACAGGGTTGGGAAATCGCTCCCAAGCAATGAAGTCGCCGCACCCTACATTGGCACGACCTGCGACGGATTAATCATTCATCAAAATCAACCGGATCATCCTGAATCAACCGGGGGTTACATCTTATCGGTCGCTCCGCAGGGTCCGGTACCAACTCCAGCACCGACGCCGCCGGCTGGCAGCCTCGTTCCGCAGCTACTTATTGATTATATTGCCGTCGCCGAGCCACCTTCAATGCCCGGGTACTTCACCTTTAGGATGAAGGTCGGCAACTTGTCGACCCTTCCACCCAACAGCCGGTGGCGAATCGCCTGGGATTACTCCCCAAGAACAGCACCAGATACGGAGATCTACTACGTCGGCATGACAATGGGCGATGCCGGGACTCAGCCGACGTTTGAGTACGGAACACTCGCTGATGCTGGTGTTCCTGCGGTGCTCTTGCTGAGCGAGACACCTATCAATCCGGCCGCACAGGGAAGCTATTCACCTGATGGCACGATCACGATCAATGTGCCGAAAGCCGACGTCGGTAATCCGCAGGTTGGTGATCTATTAGGTGCAATTGGCGGTAAAACGATTACAGGTGATACGCCGGCGACAAATACCTTAGAACGTTCGACCACGTTTGTAGATCACACATTCATCAAGGGCAACTCGGACAATAGCTACCCTGCTGCTACATACACAGTGGCCGGAAACCCGGTTTGCGCCCAACCTACGCCAAGCCCGACGCCCAAGAAGAAACCGCATTAAAGCGCAGCTCGTACCTTTAGCTAATAGTTAGCGAGAGAACTCTCGGGATAAATCGCCACGTCTTCTCTCGCAGAACCGCAAGAATTGGTGTGACTATATTGCGTCGCCCTCAAACAGACGCAAAAAGCACTGATCGACTGTAATTTTGGCCGAACAGCGGCAAAATCAAAAGCCGTTACCGTAAGTAGAAGGTGCGGGCTCTGTTTGACCTGGGCCCCACGTCAGCATAAAAACTTGACAAAAAGCACAAAAATCAAAGAAAAGTCGTGACCGCTGACCACCCATTGCTTAAAAGAGCGAATCTCCCAAACAGCCATCATTAACTCCATGAAGAAGCTCCTTCTCGGCCTTGCTGCGACTTCGATATCAACTTGCCCCTGACCGGCACGCCCGGTTACGAAACTCGCGGCACTGGCAAGACAAACAATAGCTACACGCTCATCTACACTCTCGGCGGCATCCCATCGGCCACAGGTAGCGCTTCAGTAAGCGGTACCGGTAGCGCGACGACGACGCTTGGGCCGGGATCAAACCAAGTCACGGCTAACCACACAGGTGTAAGCACCGCGCAGCATCTCACGATCAATTCACGAACATACCCATCGTGAACGGCGGCACCTTCACCAACCTAGCAGTTCCCATGGACGTGCTGGTGAGTGATGTGAACCTCAATCACTCGGTCGAAGGCAACGACGTATCCACTGTGCAGGCAACACTCGCCACATAGTGAATAGCTCGACCTTCCGGTACGACGTAAATGCGAACGGCGCGATCGAAGGTAACGACGGATCAGTCACGAAGAGCTGCACACGTACATCGTTGCCGTAACGCGATTTCCGGTGCTCGCCCGTCAGGGAGAGCACCGACATCGGCGGTAAGCAATTAAACTAAACGAAAAACTAGAAAATGTCGTTGACCCGAAATCGACGCGCATGATATACCCGCGACCGTCAAAAACAGCAGAAAAACTAACAGTAACTCTTAGCCCTCCTATGAAGAAGTTCTTCCTCTTGCTCGTTCTCCTTGCCGCCGGTGCCTACAGCGTGTCTGCGCAGACGATCTCAGTCACTGGCACAAGCGGGACAATTAACGCGGGTGACACCTTCACGACTACGCTTACACTCAACATTACCGGTGCAAACAGCATAGGCGACGTCGAGTCCGTCAACATCTTGCTGCGAACGCTGACGGCGGGTAACGGTCAGACGTATTTCACTCTCGGGACAGTCACTCCCATCTCGCCTTTCACAAATCCGAATAACGGTGCGGCTTCGACATTCAACACCGCGGGCGACACGGCAAATTCGTCGTTCACTGTGAGTGATCCGTTCACTGACGAAGGCTCAAACGCTCCGGGCGCTTCGGCACCTACGGTAGCATCGACCGGAACAACGAATATCGCGTTCGAGAATCTGGACTTGATCTCTAGCGCTGGCACGCCTGCTGGCACGTACTTATTCAGCGTAACGCTTGGTGGTCTTGCTGATGCTCAGGGGAGCTACATCTTCAATTCGTCCGACCAGTCATTCGACATCAACAGCGCTCTCAACTTTAGTATTACGATTGAGCCGACAGCGGTCCCTGAGCCTTCCACGTGGCTGGCGGGAGTTGGCGCGCTGGGCGTGATTGGTTACACGATGCTGCGCCGGCGCCGCGCGACCGGTTAAAAAAGTTTTCTGTTCTCTGTGATGTGCTCGTTCTGAAACGGAGCCGGCGTTTTGTGTAGAGCAACGAGGAATCGTTGCCGACCACCTTTTGCCCTAATGTATTTGTAGGCGGAACGTCTATTCCTAGACTGAACGCGATAACGCGACTGGCCTCTCTCATTTGTCTCTTCTTTCCGCCCGCACTGCTCCCGGCCTGTAAAAAGCACGACGCAGGGCGGCGAAGTGTTCAAGGCCCAGCAGAAGAACGCGAGCCGCTCCCGCGAGCCGGACCCAGAATTGATGCATGCACTCTTATCTCCAGAGACGAAGTCGGCGCAATCCAGAATGCCACGATGACCGATTCGGCTCCAGCCGACGGAGGGCAGGGCGAGTTCTTAATGAGCCAATGTTATTACGGTTCCAAGGAACCAAACATGTCAGTAAGCATCGCTGTAGTTGAACGACCGACCGACTTTCCCGGCAATCGCACCGTGACCGAATTCTGGCACGACAGGGTGAATACGCAGATTACGAAGACGGAAAAAGCTGATCACGAAGGCGCGGAAAAAGAACACGCCAACGAGCGCGAGGAAAAGGGACGGGCAAAGGCCAGCGGTAAAAGGGAAGAGCGAGAGGATGCCGGTCCTCCTCCACGCAAGGTAGATGGCTTGGGCGAGGAAGCATACTGGATGGGGCAGTCCCGCCGGCGGCCTGCCTTACGTGCTCCAAAACGATTATTTGCTCAGAATTAGCATTGGCGGCCCCGGCGACGCGCAGAGCAAGGTGGAGAAATCCAAGGCGCTCACGCAAAAAGCGCTGAGCCGATTGTCCTAGGTTTTGGAGGGACGAGGTCCGTCTCGTCCTGTCTCCTTGGAAAGCACGCGCATCGCATGTCCGAAATGCGCCCTCGCCGTTTCACGTTGTTTTAGCTAAACAGTTTTTAATGTGTGAGGAGTTCGCTCAACGGTGGGCGCGACGGAAACGACGTGTCGATAACACAGTCGAATATGCGAAATCACCTTGAGTCCGGCGCTGTAACTGCTAAGCGCTGCGGCATCGCAATGCCGCAGCGGATCCCAAAACAGTTTCAATAATTGGCCCCTTTGAATACGGCAACGCTTTGTTTTTCGTGACTCGGCGTTGCGATTTGTATTGAACTCGCCCGCGAATCCGTCACTGTCGTGGCTCGCTGGTTTCTCTCAAACAACAATGTTTTTGAAATTCTCCTCTTCACTTTTCACGGTACTCTGCCTTTGTACGGCGTCGCTCATGGCGCAGACAAGCGTGACGACAGATCCTGTGGGGTTCAGCACGACTTCTTGCCTGGGTAAATCTGATACTTATCTCGGCATTCCGTTCACGCGTCCGCCTGAGTTTACCGGAACGGTACAATCAGCCAACGCGGAAACGCTAACGATTAATGGAGCGCCTGGTTGGGCCGCTAATCAGTTCGTCTATGCCGCAGGCACGCAGCCAAAACATTATTATATCGTGATAAGCAACGGCGGGGCATCTAATCCGAAGGAAGGACACATTTATAGCGTCACGTCCAACGGGAGCAACGCGGTCACGGTAGACACTACATTTGACAACCTCACCGGGGTTGTCGCAAACACCCGCGCGGCGCTTATCCCCTATTGGACCCCAGCGACAATATTTCCTCCGAACGATGCTGGGGTTTCGTTTACTTCGACGACCAGCCCGCCTACTTACAAAACCGAGTTGGTGATTCCGAATACTTGGTCTGGTGGAATTAACCTTGCACCGGCTGCGACTTATTTCTTCATCAGCAACGGTTCCAATGTTGGCTGGCGGCTGGAAGGAGATAATTCCACCGATCACGGGACAGCTACTTGATCGTGCGAAATTCTAACGGCGCACCAACGCTGCCCTTGACTGCCACAGGATCGGTTTTGATGAGCAAGCTGGCCGTGCCGATTCTGGCATCATCGAGTCAGCAACAAGATAATCCGGTGACGATGATTCGGCCGGTAGATACCACGCTGGACTCCAACGGTCTCGCGCCAATAGATAATTCGTTCGTCCGCGGAGATCAGTTGCTCTTATTCGACAACACACAAGCTCAAATCGGTAAGCAGCCGAGCAAAACTTATATGTTCAGTGATGGTTGGAGATTATCGACTGATAATGTTGATCATAGCAAAGATGTAATCCCCGCTGGATCTGCCATGCTGGTTCGTAAGGCTGCAAAGTTAGGCGGAGCAACCGTGTACTGGGTCAATACTCCAACGTACGTGCCGGCTACATTCTTATCGCCATTGTCTGCAGGAAGTCGAAAATTGCACGGCGGCGCGGGGAGCTTTGATATGAATTTGCCGGCGTCGAATGCATTGGGCGTCGAATCCCGCACAGTCGCGGTTGCAGACAGCTATCAGGTCATATTCACTTTTGCTAATCCCGTAACCTTAAACGGTGCCACCGTCAGCCACCCGACCGGCGGAGCTGGCGCAATCTCTGGTTCACCGGTCGTTAACAGTAATCACATTACAGTCAACCTCGCTAAAGTTAGTAATGCTCAGCGTCTCGTGATAAATTTGCTTGGTCTGAGCAATAGCGCGATCACGAACGATTTTTCCGTTCCGATGGGCATATTGATCGGCGATGTGAATGGTAACCGCTCAGTCGAAGGAAACGACGTTTCGGCTGTGCAAAGTCGGACGCGTCAACGCGTTGATAGCTCGACCTTCATGTATGATCTGGACGCGAACGGCTCGATCGAAGGAAACGACGTCTCAATCACTCAAGCCCACACTCGGACATCGGTCCCCGCGGGACCATAACCTTCAAAGACGTAGCTAAGTAACTGGCTTAACGCGCTATTGTTGCGACCTGTCCTCGATAGTTTTTCTGTTATGCCCGAACCCATGACCTGGTCATTGCTAGGATTGGGTGGGATTAGCTCGGTCGGCGTGATGCTGTTACGCGGTCGTCGCGCGGGCTAAACGAGAGCACCGCGATCCAGACGCCTCAACCGTGTCTGCAACGATCAGCGTATGTGCAAGCCCTAAGGCGTCAGCTACTCCTGCACATGATTAAACTTGAACTCCGCTCCCGTTCGTTAAACTACTCAGCCTTTCTTCAACGAGACAACCTTGAAACGCGTTCTTCCTTTCATCATCGTAGCGGTGGTTGGATTCGTCACTCTCGGGGCGGGCGTGATCCTTTACCGGGCGAAGCGCCCTCAGACGGCGACCATTCCGAAAGCAATGGCCGCTTCCAAAGAGCGTGGCGAAGAAGTGCACGCGCGCGGCCCGGCGAATGCCGCGGTCACGCTGGAAGAATACGGGGACTTCCAATGTCCTCCTTGCGGCGGATTAGAGGTGCCCCTCCAGCAAATTGAGCGCGATTACGCCTCGAGTTTACGTGTCATCTTCCGCAATTTCCCTTTTACTATTCATGAGCATGCCCACGAGGCTGCCTATGCTGCCGAAGCGGCAGGTCTGCAGGGACGCTTCTGGGAAATGCACGACTTGCTTTATCGCGAGCAGGCGGTCTGGGCCAAAACCAAGGATGTC
>Ga0209156_10002566_pt1 | contig 14188 bp, 8 predicted proteins | sample GraSoiAngelo_124_FD_185881 | JGI IMG/M metagenome (GOLD analysis project Ga0209156, IMG submission 185881) | Grasslands soil microbial communities from the Angelo Coastal Reserve, California, USA - 14_0927_05_20cm (SPAdes) (version 2) | ecosystem: Environmental > Terrestrial > Soil > Grasslands ...
CTTTCGGATCCACTATCGTTCCCTGAACGCTCCCAGTTGAGATTGTGGCTTGGGCGCCCGCTTGTGGCGGTGCCGCAAGCATTGCAGCCACGAAAAGGGCCACAACGATCATCAGCGCGAAAAGAGGGATGCTGCTGCGCATGTGACGCATTTATGCCTCCATTTCACCACCCGAGATTCTTTAGGATTTCATCGGATACTACCAAACGGCCCCTGAGCCCTAACCCAGCAGCTGTACTCAAGAGACTGGCGGCACTCGGCGCCCAGGCGTCTTGCCCTTAGCCAGGTCCTCGAGTGCAGCTTATGGTGCGGTAGATAGTGCAAGAAACCAGCCAATGTCAAGCTGAAATAAACCTAAATCAATCCTTGGACTAGACGGGGGTTGTGCCAGCGTGATGTTGCCGGCATCCTAATATCGGGATTTCCCTACGCAATTATGTAGCGTTTGGAAATCGGGCGAGAATTGCTATGGTGGTAGCGTGCTCTAGCCTTGGTGGCGGATGCGCTCGGCTAGTGAGCGAGCGCGCTGGCGCGCAATATCAACGAACTTCGGATCACCCGCAATTTGTTCGAGCATGGGCAGCAGGCGCTTCGGCTCAGGAAGCAAGCTGCGGTTTAGATCCGATTCGAATTGCAGCAAAGCATCGTTGACACCCAGCCGGTCGTACTTCATGCGCCGGGAAATCAGGTCCGCATTTTCCTGCTGGCGCGCCAGGCCCTCAAAAATTTGCAAGAGCTGCGATGCTACCGGGTTCATCGTGTAATTGAATTTCGCTTCATGGACTTCCCCACCGCAATCCCAGTGAAATGTTTTTTCGCCAAGATAGGCGATCTTGCGGTGGACATCGAGGTCCTGTCCTTGGAAATGTTTCAGTTCGGCAGCGAGACCAAACATTTTTGTGCGTAACGCTGCGCCGACCTGGAACGGCGAAGCGCCCGCGTCTTCGTCCAGTTGGCGAATTTCGTACCCGGCAACGTCCGAATCCTCCCGCGCGCTGATTTCGATAAACTCCGGGGAACTGCCTTTGAAAACGCGGCGGAAGGTCAGTTTGGCCGCACAGGGCGGGGGAACCGGAAGCACGGAGCAGGCCATCAGGCAAGCCACTGCACTCACCAGAAACAATCGTAAGAAAAAAGTTCTCTTCATCTCGTCTGCTATTCGCTCACGCCGTTAAGATGCGCGGCGGCCCGCTGCGCGTTGCGCGGTTCATTCGAACGGCGCCCGCCGCATTTCCCGAATTCCCCACTGTTGGAAGGAATCCTGGTCTCGCAAGCGCTCTTTCCGCCGGCAACCCGAACCGCCTCCGGGCCTGCTCCATTTGCAAATGACACAACGCGACGGCCAAGGCGTCAGCCGCGTCCGGAGGCTCGGGAGTGGCGCTCATCGAAAGGATGGCACGCACCATAATTTGCATTTGCTTCTTGTCCGCATGCCCATGGCCGGCGATGGTGGCTTTCACTTCGCGCGGCGCATAACTGTGAACTTCCACTCCATGCTGCGCCGCTGCCAATAAGACCACGCCGCGAACTTCCGCCAGCCGCAGCGCCGTTCTTACGTTGAGCGCGGAAAAAATGCCCTCCACCGCCATCACATCGGGAGCAAATTCCTGAATGAGTCCGCAGAGCAAAGCGTGCACTTCCTGCAGCGCCGCGCCCTCGCCTTCCTTCTGTTTTTTCGCCGTGACTTTCAGCGCTCCGTAATGCAGCATCCGGCACTGCCGCCCGTCGCTTTCCACGATTCCGTAGCCGGTTGGTCCCGCGGCGGCCGGGTCTACTCCCAGTACGCGCATCCAGCCTTTCGTTAATCCCGTTTCGCGCGAAGTGCTGGCCGCGTTCATGGCTGCAATTTTACGGCGAACGCCTTTCCCTCGCCACCTCTTTGTACACTGAAACAAAGCGAGCGCCCTCTGCTCTGCACACCAGGTAACTCTGAGCGCATCTGGAATATCGAACCTCGATGATAATGTCCCCTTTTGTCCTCGATAGAAATGTCCCCCTAAATAGGACCTCCGAGAGGAGGTCAGATTGAGGCGGACGGGGATGAGCAAGAAGGAATTGGGCAGGGTGGGGGTACTGGCGCGGGTGAAGAGCGAGGAGCTGGGGGTGGTGGATGCGGCCCAACTCCTGCGCGTGAGTTACCGGCAGGCGAAGCGGTTGTGGAAGCGCTATCGCGAGGAAGGGGCAGCGAGTCTGAAGCACCGCAGCGCGGGGCGAGCATCGAATCGCGCTCACGACAAGAAGTTTCGGAAGAAAGTGCTGCGGCTGGTGCGGGAGAAGTACGGCGGAGCGGTGGGCGAGCGCTTCGGGCCCCCGCGGGCGGCGGAACGGGACCGCATTTTCCGGCTGGAGAGCGAACGGACGGGCAGCGAGGATTGGGTGGTGCGCTACGACAATCGATTTTTCCAACTGCAACCGCAAAGCCGTTACTACGCGCCAGCGCAGAGCAAAGTGTTGGTGTGCGAAGGGCGGCACGGCACGCTGGCCATCGAGTACCGCGGACGCCCGCTGCGCTGGCAAGAGATCCCGGCGCCTGCCCGGCCCAGTGCTCTCGATGCGGAGCCGAAGCGCGTTGCGGTTTCGATGGCCAAACGGAAGTGGGTACCCCCAGTCCGTCATCCGTGGCGCGAGGCCGCTCGCCGGGCGATGCAAAAGCGAGCGTCGAAGGCGGTCGCCACGCGACCATCGCTGGCCTTGCCCTCCGCTTCGCCCTAAGCGCTCCGCCCTGCGGGCTCCGCAGGGCTGCGCTCCGGGCAAGGCCAACAACCAACTAATACCAAAAAACCAAAAACTAATGCGAAATCAAAAAGGGGACACTTCTAACGAGTTAAGAATGGGGACATTTCTAAAGAGCTTTGACAACGTATTAAACTGGAATTGACAAACAGAAACTGCGAATGTTATTACCAAGGGCGAGCATGCAAGCGCTTGCAGGTACACGCTTGAACAGCCCTGGATTCTCGGCGGAGCGCGCATCAGGATTTAGCCAAGCCACGACAACTGAGCATCTCCGGGGATGATTCTTGGGCATCCGTGCAAGTCCGCCGCTCTGCCGGGAGGTTGGTATGACAAAACGATCTGAGATTTCACGCCGTCGCTTCGTGAGCTCGGCCATTTCTGCAGCAACGGTAGCTTCGCTACCACTGGGAAGTCTACCGCTATCCCCTGAAGGCAAAGCGGCCTCACCTTCCGCTGCTGGAGGTTCCTCCCCAAGTTCCGATTGGAAAAATCAAGGCCTGCTGAATCTGGCCAAGTCTTCTCATGCCAAGCTGCGAAACGTGCCTGTGCACGCGGTCAACATCACTTCCGGATTTTGGGCCGCGCGACGCCAGACCAACGTGGAGAAAAGCATTCCGTCGATGGAAAAACTACTCGAAGCGAACGGCCGCATGGATAACTTCCTGCGTCTGGCAGGCAAGAGCGACGCGCCGCAGCGCGGCCCGGTGTATTCGGATTCTGACGTTTACAAATGGACCGAGGCGGCAGGATTTGCGCTTCAATCGGGTGATCGTCCCGAGTTGCGCAGGCTCACAGACAAGATCATCAAAGAAGTTGTTGCGGCTCAGGAACCTAGCGGATACCTGAATACATACTATGTCGGCGACCGCGCAAAGGAGCGCATGACACCTGAAGTTCAACGGTGGGGCCACGAGTTGTACAACATCGGCCACATGGTTCAAGGCGCCATTGCTTACTACCGTGCGACGGGCGACCGCACTCTACTGGACGCCGGCATCCGCTTCGTCGACGGCTTCCTCCTCCCGAACTTCGGTCCTGGGCCCGACAAGAAACCGCTCTTCTCTGGCCATCCTGAGATTGAGCTCGCACTCATTGAACTATATCGGACGACTGGAGATAAACGTCACCTTGAACTGGCTGGCTATATTCTTCAAGGCGATGACCGGATCAAAGTTCCGCATCACGCGTACGTGTACCACTTCTGCGGTATCCCGTTCACTTCACGAACGCATCTTGAGGGACACGCCGTCCGCGCCATGTACGCCTGCTGCGGCGCGACGGACTACTATCTTGAAACTGGCGATTCAACGTACTGGGAGACTCTGAACATTCTCTGGGGAGACTTGGTCAGTCATCAGATGTACGTGACCGGCGGAGTTGGAGCGCGCAGCGACGGCGAAGCGTTCGGCGAGCCGTACGAACTGCCGAATTTCACCGCTTACGGAGAAAGCTGCGCCGCCATCGGCAACATGATGTGGAACTGGCGCATGCTCGCGGCAACCGGGGATGCAAAATACGCCGACGTCATTGAGCGCGCCCTGTACAACGGGATCAATTCGGGCATGTCCCTGGATGGAACGCTTTATTGTTACCGCAATCCGCTGGGTTTCGACCCTTCCAATGGCGACAAGATCCGCAATCCCTGGTACGACACGACGTGTTGCCCGCCGAACCTCGAGCGCACGTTTGCTTCGCTGCCGGGCTATTTCTACAGCACCAGCGCCGACGGACTTTATGTGCATCTTTACGACAATTCGCTGCTCGACTGGCATCTCGATAATGGCACCGGCCTGAAGTTGCAGCAGAAAACGAATTATCCGTGGAAAGACGCCGTGGACATCACTGTGACGCCGGAAAAGCCAGTGGAGTTCACGCTTTACTTGCGGATTCCCGGATGGTCGGACCACACGCAGGTGACGGTCAACGGGAGAGCGGTTTCGGGAGTCACGCCCGGCGAGTACCTTGCGCTCCGTCGGAGGTGGGAGCCGGGCGACTCTATCAGCGTGAAATTCGATCTGACAACCCGCACCATTCAAGCGAATCCGCGAGTCGTGGACGACTACGGCCGCGTCGCGGTGCAGCGCGGCCCGCTCGTCTACTGCCTCGAACAACTCGACCAGCCGGAGGGAGTTGCGCTCGCGGATGTCCGCCTTGATGTAAATCAAAAATCTTCATCGCCATTTCAGGAGGAGCTTCGCGATGACCTGCTGGGAGGTATCGTAGCTCTGAAATGCGCGGGGGCTGTTGACGACAAGCCCAGTTCGCGCGGCGGGCTATACTTCCGTTATAGGTCGGGAACTTCCGAAAAACGCGCGACCACACTTACGTTCATTCCTTACTATGCATGGGCCAACCGCGCCGCTACACCGATGCAGGTGTGGACGCCGGTTGTGAACGCGTGACGAGTGGTTCGGTGCGCGTGGATCATGATTCTGTGAGATTGGACCACACCGTTCCTTTCGACTCATTCCATAGTCTGTGTGCGTTTCAGATTCTATTTTTGTTGGTCATGTTGTTTCTTTTGAATGGCACATCGTGCCGGGCACAGCAAGCTCCTGACAGTGTGCAGATTCAAGTGCTCGCAGATCAACCCGATGGAGCCTTTCCGCCAATCTGGAACTATTTTGGCTACGATGAGCCGAACTATACTTACGCTCCTAACGGGCAGAAACTTCTTCACGAACTGGGAGCCTTAAGCCCCGAACCCGTTTACATTCGCACTCATAATCTGTTGACGTCCGGAGACGGCTGGGCGTCGCTCAAATGGGGCTCGACCAATGTTTACACGGAGGACGCCGCCGGGAATCCCATTTACGATTGGACAATTCTGGACCGCATTTTTGACACTTTTCAAGTGGCGGGCCTTAAGCCTCTCGTGGAAATCGGCTTCATGCCCAAAGCACTTTCCACTCACCCCGATCCTTACCGGCACAATTTTCCGCAAGGTTCCATCTACACGGGCTGGGCGTATCCGCCGAAGGACTATCAGAAGTGGTCGGACCTCGTCTTTCAATTCGTCCATCACCTCCGCACACGTTACGGCGATGCCGAAGTCAAAACGTGGCTTTGGGAGGTTTGGAACGAACCGGACATCGACTATTGGAAGGGAACTCCGGGAGAGTTTTTCAAGCTCTACGACTTCAGCGTCGACGCCGTTTTACGTGCGTTGCCCGAAGCTCGCATTGGCGGGCCCGATTCAACCGGCCCCGCTTACCCGAAAGCCGCGGAATTTCTTCACGCGTTTCTTGAGCATTGTGCTCACCAAAAGAATTTCGCCACCGGAAAGATTGGCACTCCTCTGGATTTCATCAGCTTTCACCCAAAGGGTTCACCAAAGTGGTTGGGCGATCATGTGCAGATGGGGATCTCCCGCCAGCTTGCCTCGATCCAAGCGGGATTCAAACTCGTTTCGTCCTTCAACGAGTGGCGCAATACTCCGATTATTCTCGGCGAATCGGATCCCGAAGGCTGCGCGGCTTGCTCGGCCCGAAACAATCCGCAAAATTCGTATCGCAACGGGCCTCTCTACGCGGTCTATGAGGCCGAAACTCTCTTCCACACACTTGCGCTCGCGCGCATCGAACACGCCAATCTTCTTGGTTCCTTAACCTGGGCGTTCGAATTCGAAGAGCAGCCTTATTTTGAGGGCTTTCGCGCACTCGCCACAAACGGGCTGGACAAACCTGTTCTCAACGCATTTCGAATGTTTGGCTTGCTGGGCCGCGAACGTGTGCAGGTTACGTCGTCGGCTGCGCTATCCACCGAGGAGGTGGTTCGCGACGGTGTGCGTGCTCATCCCGAAATCAATGCGATCGCCGCCCGCACAGATCATGAAATGCAAATCCTGCTTTGGAATTACCACGACGATGACTTTCCTGCCGCCCCCTTTCCCATCGAGTTGACCGTCACCGGCTTGCCCTCTGCGTCAACTCGCGGATTGCTTGAGAATTTCCGCATCGATTCCGGCCACAGTAATTCCTTCGCCGCGTGGAGCCAGATGGGCTCGCCCCAAACGCCATCCGCCGAGCAGTACGAAAAACTGCAGGCCGCTGGACAGCTCCAGCTTGTCAATTCACCGGCATGGATCCTCATCGAAAAGGGCGCCGCGCGCCTAAGTTTCAGCCTTCCGAGGCCGGCGGTTTCGCTTGTGCGTTTGCGTTGGCAATGAATCGCAAGGCAAGCGCTTGCAATGTGACGGGGCCTGTGTATCATCCAACCGCAATATCGGCTGTATTGTATCGCTAGGAGACCACGCGCTGCCGATGATAGCTTGCAGAAACTCTGCGCTACATGGCCTCGCATGGGGAGCGGATCAAAAGGGCAGCGAAATGAGCCATATCCCGCGCACTGCACGATCGAGGTTTCTAGTGGTGTTGCTGGTCGTTCTTCTGTTTGGGTCAGTAACCCTCTGGGCGGTGCTGGCGCGCCAGCGCCAGAAGGAACCCGCGACGCCGGGTCCCATGCTGGAGCAGGGATATCTGGATCTCGACACGCCCGCGTTTTCCTTGCGCTTAGTGCGTTCTTCCCAAACGGTTGCCGCTCTGAAGCCCAAGGGCGCAGGAGATTTCGATTTTACTCCCGGAGACCTGTTAGTTGAGCGATCCAGGGACGGCTATTACCATCTGGGGGACGTTGACCTGCGCTTGCGGTCTGCCACTTCCGGCGCTTGGAAGAGTTACTCCACGGCGCTCGCTCGCAAACCCGTGGCGGCCTTGCCTTCAATGTCGCCTACTCTGGCGGCAGCGGACCTTGCACCCACGTTACCGTCGGACATCCCTTTGCAGATCACAAGGACGTGGACACTTGAGGACGGCAAGCTCACTCTGCGGTTCATTTTAAAAAACAAAACAGCAGAAAGCGTGCAGATCGGGGCTCTGGGAATCCCGATGATCTTCAACAATGTTTTAAACGATCGCTCTCTCGACCAAGCTCACGCAATTTGCTCGTTTTACGATCCTTACATCGGCGAGGATGCGGGGTATCTGCAAGTGACACGACTGAGTGGACAAGGACCTGCGTTGTTGGTTTTGCCAGAAGGGAAGACTCCTTTCGAGGCTTACAATCCCATACTCGGTGCACGCCGTTCGACGGGCGCTTCCATCTTCCGCGATCTCACGCCTCGCGGAATCACTTTCGAAGGCTTCTACGATTGGATGGTGCACAGCGTCGCGTACGCAGAAAACGAATGGAAGCAAGTGAAGCCATGGAATCCACCAACGCAGGACACTTTAGCCCCCGGCGAATCGAGGACGTACGGCGTAACCTTTGTGCTGGCGGACTCGATTCGCCACATCGAGAAGACTCTCCACGAAAATCATCGGCCAGTCGCAGTTGGCATTCCGGGTTATGTTCTGCCGATGGACACTGAAGGGGAGCTTTTCTTGAACTATCCTGAGCCAGTGAGGTTCACGATCGTGGAGCCGGCCGGGACGATGACGATCAAAGAAGAAACGGGTGCGGCCCTGGGTTGGAAAAAATACTCGCTACAGGGAAAAGCCTGGGGGCGCGCACGGCTTACAGTTACCTACAAAGACGGTTTGGTCCAGACTATTCATTATTTTGTGTCTAAGCCTGAAGGGCGGGCGATGGCAGATCTGGGCCATTTTCTCGCAACCAAGCAATGGTTTGTCGATCCCCAGGATCCGTTTCACCGCAGCCCTTCCTTCATGACCTACGACCGCGAGGAGAACAAGATCGTCATGCAAGACAGCCGCGCGTGGATTGCCGGCCTTGGCGACGAAGGAGGCGGAGGCGCGTGGATCTCGGCGATCATGAAACAGCTTGGTGCGCCGAACCAGGACGAACTGAACAAATTTCAACAGTTCGTGGATGGCGTGCTCTGGGGCGGCTTGCAATACAAGGACGGCCCGAAAAAGTTCGGTGTGCGCAAAAGCCTTTTCTACTACCAGCCGGATCAAATGCCGCAGGGCTACTATCGAAAGGATTTCGATTGGACCTCGTGGACCAGCTGGAACAAGGGGGATTCCGAACGCGTGGACCGCTCCTACGATTACCCTCACGTCGTTGCCGCAGATTGGGTTTTGTACCGGCTAGCCCGCAACTACAACGGGTTAGTGACGAATCATCCCTGGGACTGGTACCTCACAAACGCGTACGAAACATCCGTGGCGATGGTAAAGCTCGCCCCAGGGTATGCCGTTTTCGGCCAGATGGAAGGAGACATCTTCCTTCAGGTGCTGGAGGATTTGCGGCGCGAAGGATGGAACCCGCAAGCGGATGACTTGGAAGCCAAAATGCGCGTACGGGCCAATCGCTGGAAAGACGAAGCGTACCCCTACGGAAGCGAAATGCCGTGGGACTCGACCGGGCAGGAAGAGGTCTACGCCTGGATGAAACATTTTGGCTTTCAAGAAAAAGCGGACGTGACGCTCAACGCCATCCTTGGCTACGATCCTGTAATTCCGCATTGGGGATACAACGGCAGTGCGCGCCGCTATTGGGACTTCATTTTCGCGGGCAAGCTTCGCCAGCTCGAGCGCCAGTTGCACCACTATGGCTCGAGCTTGAACGCCATCCCGCTTCTCGCGGAATTTCGCGAGCATCCCGATGACTTTTATCTTTTGCGCGTCGGCTACGGCGGAACGATGGGCACTCTGACGGGCATCGATCAAGAAGGCTTCCTAGCTCCCGCATTCCATGCATTTCCGGATCTGCTCAGGCCCGACGGGATTACGGGTGACGATGGCACAAATCTATTTGGACATGCGTGGAACACAGCGACCTACATCGTGCATCACCCTGATTTTGGCTGGGTCGCGTTCGGAGGCAATATTCGCGTGGAGGGCGAAACCGTGAAGGTCACTCCGCTCGACTCGTTCCGCATGCGCATGTATCTGGCGTCGACCGGCCTGTGGCTTACGCTGGATGCGGGGCAGTTCGAAGCGCTCGAACTAGACGAGAAGACGGGAGCGATTCGCGTTGGCCTTGCGCCAGCGACGCAATACCTCCAGGTCGCGCGGCTTCGGATCGAGCAACCAGGCAAGATTGAAGGGGCGAAGATCTACCAGCCTGCCAAATCCTGGAAGCAGGAACGCAGCGCCTACGTCGTTCCCCTAGGTGCTGCTACAACTTGGGTGGAGTTAACTCACTGAAAAGATTGGCTGGGAGGCCGGGACTCGAACCAGGATAGCCAGATCCAAAGTCTAATAAAAATCTACTATGTTGTTGATTCGTCTAGTTTTTTCTTGTGTCGCAGTACTTGACTTTGGCTGGTTTTTCGGCTGGTTTTGTTCCCAAGTTGTTCCCAAGTGCTGGGGTGAACCCCTAAGATGGCACAGTTTTCGATGAGCACACTTGCAGTCCTTTGAGTTTTCTTGTCGCGTGTGTTCGTCATCGTCTGAAAAACACTAGGGTTACACTCGCTCGCGACAACTTCACGAGAAGCTTCCTGAAGTATTTTGGTTTGTGTCCCACTGAGTTTAGAAAAGTCCTGCGTGGGAACCGCCCAAGAGTAGCAGGTTGCCAGCCGTGAAAGGAACGTGCAAATGCCCGCAGGCGCGGCCCCCCAAAAAAATCCTGCAAAAGAGGAGTCGAATAACTCCAGGGTGGAAGCAACACGATTAGCTTTCCGGCTACGCGAAGACTTTTTGTGCCCCCGAACTCTCCTGCGTCGCGTACGCAGTGAACTTGATTTTTGGAAGGGCTGGGAATGCAAGTCCAAACAGGCGGCAGAGAGAGAGTCGGCGAATGATAGATGAATCGGGCGGCAGTCCTTTGTTTGGTCCGGGGATGAATGCCAGAAGTTCAGGTTAATCTATCTTTGGCGAGCCGACAATTCAAACGATTCAGAGGACATGCGAGGTTACTATACGCAACTATTCGCGAGCTGCCAGAATGAAAACCACGGAAAAACTGCTCAAAGAGTATAAGAGCCTCAACATTGAAGAGATGGCACTCATTTAATTGGACTCGTCGCCTGGTACAAAGCTCTCGACAGTCTCCTATACCCCCTATAGGGGGTAGTGCACACCGGGGCGATCGTGGCGAGCGCAACGGGCACCATCTGAGGTACAGGGAAGAGGCCGCCATCTGCCCTTCCAAGTTCCTGGGTGGATGCTAATTCGGGTCGCGCTCCATTGTAGATATCCACGAAAAACCTGGATCAAAACTTCGATGACTACGCGAAGAAGGTTTTTGAACTCAATGGTTTCCCTGCCTGCTATGCTGGCTCTCCAGGATGCAATCGGCTATTCCTCTGCTTGGGCCAGGTCTATCACCCATTCCGGCTCAACGCTCGATAAGCACACCATTGATCGAACGCTTCATTCATTGGCACCCGGCGCAGTGCGGCCTGAGGGATGGCTGGGCCTTTACTTAAACAAGCAAGCTAGCCAGTTGAGCGTGCATTTGTCAGAGGTATCCTGGCCCTTTACTGGAGCGTACTGGGCGGGAGAGGAAAATGCTGAATCCTGGTGGCCTTGGGAGCAGCGGGGCTATTGGATTGACGGGGCATTACGTTGTGCCCTCGTGACGGGAGACCGGGAGTTACTGCGAATTGCGCAGGCTCCGGTCGATTACACACTGAGTCATGCTTTTCCCGATGGGTATTTAGGCCCTGCACTTATCAAGAACGGCAAGGAAGACGATCCCCGAGTCGATAATTTTCGTTGGCCGAATACTGTTTTCTTTCGCGCACTTGCAGCTAAAGGTGAAGCATTCAACGATCCGAGCATCGCCGCAGCCATTCAGAAACATTTCCTATCGGACCATGCTCCCTATGGCGGCCCGTCTCGCGACGTGACCAATATCGAAGGAATGTTATGGAGTTACGAGCGCACCGGCAACGAGCGACTGCTGGCAATGGCAGAGAAGGCTTGGGGCGATTTCTTAGTGAGCGCTGAACCGGGAGATTTTGAGTCCGGGGATCTCCATCCCACGCGCGTGTTTGCCAATACGCCCATTAATGCGCACGGTGTGACCCACATCGAAAAGGCGAAGTTGCCTGCCATTCTTTTCCTGCATACAGGAAACCTGAAATATTTGCGCTTCGCGCTGGCAGCGCAGCAGAGAGTCTTCGATCACCATATGTTGATTGACGGCATTCCGTCCACCACAGAAGACTATCGTGGCGTTACCTCCCTTGACTCGCACGAAACGTGCTGCATCTCGGATCATACGTGGACTTGGGGATATCTATTGATGGCAACTGGCGATGGGATATGGGGTGATCGCATCGAGCGGGCGTGCTTCAACGCAGCGTTTGGTGCAATTAAAAAGGACTGGAAAGCACACCAGTATTTTTCCTGCCCGAATCAAGTGTTGGTCACGCAGACTTCCAACCATACTGTTTTACAGCACGGGAACGGTTGGATGTCCTACCGGCCGAATGGAGGACACGGGGTCGCTTGCTGCGGTGGGAACGTACACCGCATGTTCCCTAACTATGCAATCCGTATGTGGATGTCCGATCCGCTTGGCGGCCTAGTCGCCACTCTCTACGGTCCATCGCACGTAAAAGCGACCATCGGTGCCGGAAAGCAGCCCATTTCGATACACCAGGAAACGAATTACCCGTTTGAAGAGGACATCCACTTTGTTTTCCAGTCGGAAGGGTCCGCTTCTTTTCCATGGTCGTTCCGGATTCCTGGATGGTGTTCGGCTCCGCGATTCTTTTTGAATGAAAAACCTCTCCCGCTCCCGGCGATCCAGAATGGTTTTGCGCGCCTGAATCGTCGGTTCGACCCTGGCGATAGAATCACATTGGTTTTGCCGATGAAGACGACTTTGAGTCACTGGCCAGACAACGGCGTGGGGATCGAGCATGGACCACTCGTGTATTCATTACCTCTGAAAGAAGAATGGACGCCGATCGTCCAACCAAAATGGTCCACGTCGGATTTTCCTGATTGGAATGCTACAGCAGTGGGCCCTTGGAACTACGGACTTTCCGTGAATGAGGACACCATCCGCAATCAAGTAAAGGTACAACGTAAACGGATGACAGAAGATCCGTGGATCGATCCTCCGATTAATGTCGTTGTTCCCATGCGAAAAATCAATGGATGGGAGCTTGCTACCAGTCAAAGGGATCCAAATCAAAAATTCACACCACCTCTTCCCGATCTGGCAGCGGGCTCAGTGGCAACTGATACTGAGAGCGTTGCTCTTGTTCCTTATGGGGCGACTCACCTCAGGCTTACAGTGTTTCCTCAAATCACATAGGAGCTTCGCTCCCGATAGATGTCCCAGATTTGTCGTAGTCGAACCTATGGTCTACAAAACACTATGATTACAAGAAGAAGGTTCTTTGGTTCCGTGATGGCTCTATCTCACCTCCTTGGTTTGCAAGGGAAAATCGATGGGCGGGCTTTGGCGCAACCGATGCCAGAAAGCGTCTCCGATGACGACCTAACGCACTACGTCAACCTTGCGATTGGCACGGGTGGCCACGGGCACACCTATCCGGGTGCTACTGTGCCTTTCGGCATGGTGCAGCTTTCGCCGGACACGTACAACGACGGGTGGGACTGGTGCTCAGGCTACCACCGCTCGGACAACTCAATTATGGGTTTCAGCCACACGCACCTGAGCGGAACTGGCGTCGGGGATATGCTGGATGTATTGCTGATGCCCGGAACTGGGAAAGCAAAAACCGTTCCCGGCTCACGCGAGAAGCCCGAAGAAGGCTACCGTTCTCGCTTTGACCATAAAGACGAGATTGCCGAGCCGGGATATTACTCGCTCATTCTTCGAGACTATGACATCCGAGCCGAACTCAGCGCCACAGAACGCGGAGGATTTCACAAGTACACCTTACCGCTAAGCGATAGCAGCCACTTCATCCTCGATCTGGTCCATGCTTTTGGCAATTCCCCGGACTCGATTCTGTGGTCGGAACTCAAGGCCAAAAACAACGACACGATTTTGGGAGGACGCGGCGTTTCTCGATGGGCGCGCGGACGGCAAATCTATTTTGCAATGAAGTTTTCCAAGCCCTTCCGTGAATTTGAAATCTTTGAAGAAGACAAGGGATTGGGACCGGGAGTGCACGAAGCAAGAGGCAAGCATCTGAAATGCGTAGTTAAGTACCAGACGTCTCCGGGTGAAGTGATCTATGTAAAAACGGGCATCTCAGGAGTGAGCGTCGAAGGGGCTCTAAAGAATTTAGAAACTGAGATTCCCGATTGGGAATTCGCCAAAGTCCGTCAGGCAGCCAAGCAATCCTGGCAGCGCGAACTATCTCGAATTCGAATCGAAAGCTCGAACCAGAAGCAAAAAGAGATTTTCTATACGGCGCTCTACCACATGATGGCTGCGCCCACTTTGTTTGACGATGTCGACGGCCAGTACCGCGGCATGGACGACAAGATTCATCGTCTTCCGCCCGGCCTTCATAACTACAGCACGTTCTCACTGTGGGATACCTATCGCGCGACCCATCCGCTGTACACTCTCGCTCAGAGCCATCGCATACCCGATTTCGTAAATTGTC
>Ga0209156_10002568_pt1 | contig 14177 bp, 13 predicted proteins | sample GraSoiAngelo_124_FD_185881 | JGI IMG/M metagenome (GOLD analysis project Ga0209156, IMG submission 185881) | Grasslands soil microbial communities from the Angelo Coastal Reserve, California, USA - 14_0927_05_20cm (SPAdes) (version 2) | ecosystem: Environmental > Terrestrial > Soil > Grasslands...
CTGCGGGCGCGGGCGAAGCGGCGGGTGGAGACGCCGTACAGGTCGAGGCCGTCGATGCCGCCGGCGTCGCCGGGCGCCGTGGCCACGAGGCCGGCAGCGTCTTGCGCGCCGAGCGACACCCCGAACGTCAGTCCGGCGCGCGCCAGCGTGCGGTCGGTGTCGAGGCGGGCCAGCACTCCGACGGGGACCCGGGTCGCTGCCCCCAGCGTGGCCCGCAGGCCGAACGCGTACCCGAGCACGCCCGCCGACGTGAACCGGCCGTCCGCCGAGAGCGCCGCGCGCGCATCCCATAGCTGCAGCGTCGCGCTGGGCACGTAGGTGACGGGAAGCGTCGTGCCCCGTACGGTGGGGCGCCCCACGTTCGCGATCACCCCGCCCAGGGACAGAGCGGGCCTCCACTGGTACAGCACACCGAGATCCCAGCCGCTCGTGGACGCGCCGCCGCCCCGGTACAGCGCGGCCGCCACGCCCGCCGCGAGGCCGGCGCGTCCGGCGGCGTAGCCGATGCGATACGTGTGGCCCCGCCCCCCGGCGTCGAACACATCGCGCTGATAGCCGAACGACAACCCGCGGGAACTCAGGCCGAGCGTGAGCTGTCGCAGCCGCCCGGCCGCCCCGGGCTCCGCCACCATGAGGTCGAGATGGAGCGACGCCTCCTCGAAGCGACCGGACCCGGCAGGGTTCACCCACACCGCGCGCGCATCGGTCACGTCGCTCGGATACAGATAGAGCGTGGTGCGATTCGGCACCACCTGGGCCCCGGCGACGGCGGGCAGCGCCAGCGACAGGAGCCACAGTCCGATGGTCCGCCGGTCCGGCTGTCCGCCCACTACGGCAGCACCGAGACCGCGGTGTGGGTGACTTGGACCACGGGCACCGAGACGCCCTGCACCGGCAGGCGGATGGTCAGGGCCGTCGAATCGCGTACCTCGCCGGCCATGTAGCGGCCGTCGGCGGCGAGGAAGGCGGTCCCACTGGCGGTCCCCTCGCCCGACAGCTCGTAGGGTTGGCCCGCGTTCTTTCCGCTCCCCGTGACGTGATAGGTCTGGCTCGACTCCACGCGCAGACCGGGCCCGCCGGCGCCGCCCTGCCACGTCGTCGCGGTCGCTTGAATGGTCGCGCGCCGGGAGCTCGTGGCGTCCGCGCCCTTTTGCGTGGTCTCCACCGTATCCGTCCACGCCGCACCGGGCTTGGCCCCGTCCGCCGGGAGACGCGGCAGGAAGTCCCGGAAGTTGCCGAGCAGCTGGGCCACGGACTGGGCCAGCGCGCTGTCGGACGGCACGGCGTTCACGAACTCGCCGCGCCGCGCCACCCGGCCGGCGAACACCAGCTTGCGCACCTTGACCATGTTGTCGGCGATGGGCGCGGGGGTGCCCGAATCGGCGACGATCGAGTCGACGCTGAAGGTCGTCGGGTACCCGAGGCTGTCCGTGGGGCCGGTGATCGCCATCGTGACGAAGATGCGGGCGCCGAGGTTCTGCGCCTGCACGTGGTCGCCCAGGGTCTGCTGGATGTGGAGCTGCCGGTGCACGAGATACCGGAGGGCGCCCGGCCCGTAGTGCACGCCGAGCGATGGCGACGCGACTGGGGGCAGCGGGGGTGTAGTGGGCGTCGACGCGGGCTGGGCCGGCGCCGTCGGGGTCGTGGCGGCCGTCGTTCCCACCTTGGTCGAAGCGCAGGCGCTGCCGAGCGCCGTCACCACGAGGAACACCCGAGGCGTCATGGTGAGGCCCGCTCGCCCTTGGTGCGGCCGAACACGGCGACCATCTCGCTGCCCTCGCTCGCCACGCGCAACAGCTTCCAGCCGCGCTTGCGCATGTCGGCGCGCCAGCCGATGAGCTTCTCCCACTCCTCAGCCGTGGTGCGAAACACCCGCAGATCCGCGTTTTGCTCCCATTGTGCCGGGTAGGGCTTCGAGGGCGAACTCATAGGGAGGAGGGCGGTAGGGCCATAAGCCGAGTTCTGTTTGCCCGCCGTAGCGGGGCAGATGGTCATCTCTCTGGGGTGGCTGTCGCCAGCCACCTCACGCGGCCTACCCGCAGCTCAAGCGACCCGGGCCGGGTCTCGCTGCTTACTTGGCCTTGCTCCGACTGGGGGTTACCGTGCCACGCCTGTTGCCAGGCGCGCGGTGGGCTCTTACCCCACCGTTTCACCCTTACCCTTGGAATCAAGGGCGGTCTGTTCTCTGTGGCCCTTTCCGTCGCCTCACGGCGCCCAGGCGTTACCTGGCAGTCTGCCCTGTGGAGCTCGGACTTTCCTCGGCACGCCACTCCAACCGGCATGCCGCGACCATCACGCCCTACCGCCACCCGGTATCAAAGCTACGGGCTCTGGAAGGGTCGGGGCAAGGCTAGCGCGCCAGCCGCCGCAGCAGGCGGCCCAAGCTGTCGAGCGACACGCGCTTTCCGAGGCCAGGCGCCTCGTCGGCGGCGAGCCAGAAACCGTCGTTTTCCTCGAACACCAGGCGCTTGAGGCTGGTCCAGTCGCGGGCGGCCAGCGAGGCCGGCGGCAGGGCCATGGCGTGCGCGAGGTTGAGGCCGCCGGCGCGGTACAGCGACAGGAGTTGGCGCGTGCGCAACTCCGGCGTGAACAGGAGCAGCGGCCGGTCCGGCAGGCCGAAGCCGCGCATCAGTCCCAGCGTAAACCAGTCGGCCGGAGGCTGGGGCAGCCGGAACGCGAAATAGACATCCCGCCGCTCCTTCAGGATCCGGTCGCGCAAGGCTGCGGCGCGCGCCGTCACTTCGTCCTCGAGGGCGCGATAGTAGCGCGACAGCAGTCCGGCGTCCCGCAGGGCCGCGTAGCGGGCTCCGGCCGGCAGCGAGTCCAGCCTCGCCCGATCGCCCAACGCGGCGATGCCGCGCCGCCACGCGGCGTCGCAGAACTCCTGGCCCATCGAGTAGCCGTGCGGACCGTCGATGTCCAACCCGAGCCCGATGACCAGCGTACGCTGCTCTGCGGCCAGCCGGCCGAGCGCGGCGTAGGCGCCGGCGAGTCCCTCGGCCCACAACGCCGAATCGAGGGCGCACGGCACGGGGAGGCCCTCGCCCCGTGCCCCGCGTGACGAGTCGGCGGGATTGCGGCGTGCGTGCGCGTAGTCGAGCACGGGAATCCAGGCGACGCTGGTCGGCTCGAGCCGGCCCACCGCGGCCGTCCAGGCCCGCCGCACGGCGTCCCGCTCCTCCCAGCGCGCGTGCACCGAGTCCGCGCCCGCCGGGTCGGCATCACCTCCCAGGAGATTGAAGCCGCCGACGTCGAGCAGCGTGACGAGCGAATCGAGCGAGGCGGCCGGCCGCACGGCGTGGCGCCCGTCGCGCGCGGGAAGGAGCGGCGCCCAGAGGACGCGCATCCCCTGCTGCCGCAGCCATTCGGGGACGCTGGTCGCGCGGTCGAGCTTGGAATCGGGGACGAGCGGCAGCGCGACCGTGTCCACTCCGACGGGCGGCACGAGCGGCGGGGGGACCAGCTCCACCGGAATGGGCGCCTGCTGCAGCGCTACCGGCACGCCGCGCACCGCGGGGGGGACGTGCGCCCACTCCGCGGGCCGGCGCGTCCAGCGCGCCAGCGCGGTGAGAAACCCCCGGGTTCGCTCCAGGGCGTCGGGCTGCTGGAGCGGGGCGGTGGTCGGCCGGAACTGGGGGCCGAGGGCCCCGAGCGCATGCCGGCTGATGACGAGCACCAGCCCGTCGCCGACGCGCGCCGCCGCCACGACGCCCGCGGCCCCGCGAGGCGAAGCGGTGCGCGGAGGGCGCGGCGCGCGCACGAAGGCGTGGAGCGACGTCACCGCCAGGAGCGCCGTATGATCGCGCACCGAGACCACGTTGTTCCGGTCGAGCGGGAACGACTCGTACACCTCGCCGAGCGGCGAGCCGAGCGGCTCGTCGCCGACGGTACGCGCTTCTGCCCAGGGCTGCGGCCGCCCGGTGGTCGTCAGGGCTCGGGCGGTCGTGTCCTCCAGCAGGCGGTCGCCGATCGCGATGCCCGTCCCGAGGAACTCGAGCCAGCGGTTGGTCGTCCAGCGGTCGAGGTAGCCCTCGCCGTCGGCATCATAGCCCAGCACGGCCACGCCGCCGCGCAGCACCCACTCGGTGAGCAGCGCGAGGTCGCCGGCCGTGAGAGCGTCGGAGGGCGCCTCGGGTTCGCGACCGAGCAGGAACAGGAGCACGCGATAGCGATCGAGATCGGCACGCACCAGGTGCGGATAGAAGCGGCGGTATTCGACGTTGTACCCTTCGTCACGCCATGGCTGGACCGTGCCGTTCAGCAACGCGGGCTCCGAGAGGGCGAGGTCGAGCACCAGCAGTCGCCGCGCCTGGGGTTGGCAGGCGGACAGGAGGAGCACGGCGGTGAGTCCGACGGGTCGCATCCCGTCAGTGTAGCGGGCGCGGTGCGCCCGTGCCAGGCGTCAGCCGGCTGTGACGAACGGGCCGAGCGCGTCGCGCATGTCGCGAGCCCGTTGCCAGCGCCCGTCACGCGGCTTCACGAGCGCGCGCGCCAGCACGGCGGCGAGCGGCTTCGGCACGTCACGTCGGACGCTGCGCACGTCGGGCGCCGGCTGGTGCTGATGCATGTCCAGCACGGCCGCGGCGCTGACGGAAGAGAACGGCGGCCGGCCCGCCAGGCACTCGAACAGCACGACGCCGAGCGAATAGAGGTCGGTGCGCCCGTCCACGTCGGGAGCACCCTCCGCTTGCTCCGGGCTCATGTATTCCTCGGTGCCGACCACGAAGCCGCTCCGGGTCACGCGATCGTCGCCCGAGCTCGCGATCGCGCGCGCGATCCCGAGATCGACGAGCACGGCTCCCCCGGGCGACAGCACGATGTTGTCCGGCTTGATGTCGCGGTGCGCGATTCCGTGCGCGTGCGCGTGCTCGAGCGCGTCCAGCACTTCCACGGCCACGCGCGCCACGTCCGGGACGAGGAGCCGGGGCACGCGGCGCAGCGCCTGACGCAGGTTGTCGCCCGGCACGTACGGCATGACGTACCAGAGGAGATAGTCCGCCTCGCCGCTGTCGATCAGACGGGCGATGTGCGGGTGGTTGAGCTGCGATGCGTAGCGGATTTCCCGCAGGAAGCGGTCGGCGGCGACCGAGACGGCCAGCTCCGGATGCAGCACCTTGATGGCCACGTCGGCGCCGCTCGTGTCCCGACCCGCGAAGATGCAGGCGTTCCCGCCCCGGCCCACCGCGGCGATCACGCTGTAGCGATCGCGCAGGGCCTTGCGGACCCGTTCGATCAGATCGCGTCCCGACATGGCATCCCGTCCCGTCCCCCGACGCCGCACGCGCCGGGATGAGCTAACAATACGGGCCGGGCCGACGGGCGCTAGATTGCCTCCGCGTGCCGAGGCTCGAGGCGGTCCAGGGGGACATCACCCAACAGGCGGTGGACGCGATCGTCAACGCCGCCAACACCACGCTGTTGGGCGGCGGGGGTGTGGATGGCGCGATTCACCGCGCCGCGGGCCCCGAGCTCCTGGAGGCGTGCCGCCGGATCGGTGGTTGCCCGACGGGGGAGGCGCGGATCACCGGCGCCTACGGGCTCCCCGCGCGCTACGTGATCCACACCGTGGGGCCCGTCTGGAGCGGCGGCAGGCGCGGCGAGCCGGAGCTGCTGCGCGGCTGCTATGAGCACGCCCTGCGGCTCGCCCGCGAGCACGGGCTCGCGTCGGTCGCCTTCCCATCCATCAGCACCGGGGCGTATCGGTATCCCATCGAGTACGCCGCGGGCGTCGCGGTGGAAACCGTGCGTCGCGCGTTGCGCGAGCCGGGACCGGTCGAGCTCGTGCGGTTCGTGTGCTTCAGCGCGGGGGACCTGGAAGTGTATCAGGGGCTCCTAGGCGCTTGAGGGCCGCTCGCGCCGCGGCACCGTAGGGCGCCCACTCCTTGCCCGTTCCTACCGCCGCGACGAATTGGTAGGTCGCGATCGCGCTGGCCCGGTCGCCGGCCCGCTCGGCGTCGCTCGCCCGCTTGAGCAGGTTGTCGAGGGTCGTCGGATCGCGATACACGACGCCGGGATCGCGCCGCACCTGTCCGGCGAACCGGAAGAACCACGCCGCCCCGGCGGCGCCGAGCGCGACGCTCGCGCCGGCGAGCAGTAGCCCGAGGCGCCGCGCGCCGGCCGTCGCCTCCGTCACCGCCGCTCGTTGACCGGGGGTTGAGGCGGCGCCGCCGGCGTCGGGGCGCGCGACTCCCCGCCCCGACCCCGCTTGACCCGACGTTGACCCGTCCATGTTAGCGTCGTACCCGCATGGTGACCGTGTGTACCGTCCTGCCGCTCCCCGAGCGGCCCCGCCTCGACGCCGCCGCCGACGGCTGCTTCACGACGCTCCACGCCGCATCGCTGCGCGACGCGTTGCGTGCCGCCCGGCGGAAGCGGGTCGACGCGCTGGTCCTCTCGGTCCATGTGTGCCGGGGCGACGAGCTGCCGGCCGTCGCCCGGTTCGTGCGCGAGTTCCCGGCCATCCCGGCTGTGGCCCTCGTGTCGCGCCACGATCGCGATGCGTCCGAGACGCTGTTACGGCTGGGCGCCACCGGAATCCGCTCCGCCGTGGACTGCTCCGAGCCGGCGGGGTGGCGGCGCCTGCGCGATCTCGTGGGTCACCCGGCGTCGCCGGTGGCGACCCGCATCCTGGCCCGCGTCGTCCCGGCGCTGGTCGACGCGACCGGCGATGTGCGCGCGCTTTTCGAGGCGATCGCGCGGCTCGCGCCGGTACTCACCACGGTGCGCCGGCTGGCGCGTCATCTGCGCATCTGTCCGAGTACCCTGATGTCGCGCTTCTACCGGGAGAGCCTGCCCTCCCCGAAAACGTACCTGGCCGGGATGCGGCTCGTGCACGCGGCGTATCTGTTCGGCAATCCCGGGCTGTCGGTGAGCGATGTGGCGTACCGGCTCGATTACTCGTCGTCCCAGAGCCTGGGGCGTCACCTGAAGGCCATGCTCGGCGTCACCGCCGGCGAGTTCCGCCGCCGCTTTCCTTTCGAGGTAGCGCTCGAGCGTTACATCGACCTCCTGATCACCCCGTACCGGGACACCCTGCGCGCGTTCTGCCCACTCAACGCGGGCCTGTGGGACCAAGGACCGAACGTGACTCGCGTGTCCCGGGCGGGGTGATCAGTCCGCGGCGGCGCGCCTCACCGGGCGCTCCGGCGCCGCCGGCTCGCGGCTGAGCACCGAGAAGCGCGCGATGCTCGCGCGCAGCCGCTCGGCGAGCTGCGCCAGCTGCTGAGACGTCGCGGTCAGATCGCCCATCGAGGTGATCTCGGCCTGCGTCGCGGCCGCCGCCCCGTCGGCGCTCTGCGACGACGCGCTCGAAATCGCCGCCACTTGCTGGAGCGACTGCGCGAGCTGCGCCAGCCGCTGCGCCTGGCTGCGCGACACCTCCGCCGTGGCGTTCACCAGATCGCCCACCAGCTCGATGCCCTGGTGCAGCTCCTGCAGCGCGCTGTCCGCCTCGGCGGCGACGGCTCCGATGTCGCGCACCTTCACCTCCCCCGACTGCATGGCCCGCGCGGCGGCGTCGATGCCGGCCTGCAGCTCGGACACGAGCTCGGCCACTTCCCGCGCCGACTTCCCCGCCTCCGCCGCCAGCGCCCGCACCTCGTCCGCCACGACGGCGAACCCTTCGCCGTGCTGCTCGGCCCGCGCCGCCTCGATGGCGGCGTTGAGGGCGAGCAGATGGGTCTGGCGCGCGATCCGCGCGATCGTCTGCGCGAACACGCCGATCCGCTCGGACATGCCGGACAGGCCGGCCACGGTCGAGGCCGTGGCGCGTACTTCCTCGCCCACCGTGCGCAGCGTTTGGCTGGCGCGCGCCACGCGCTCGCGGCCCCGCTCCGCCGCCGACACCAGACGCGCGGCATCCACTTGCATCAGCTCCGCCCGCACACGCAGTGCCTCCGCCTGGTCCGCCGCCTTGTCACTCTCGCCCCGCGCGCCCTCGGCCATGTCGCGCTGCTTGCCCAGGTCCCCCGCGAGCCGTTGCGCCGTGTGCGTCACCGTCTCCGATGTCGCGTGCAGCTCCTCCGCCGAGGCCGCGAGCTGCTCGGCGAACGCCGCCACCTCATCCGCTTCCCGCTGCACCGTCGAGATCGTGCCCCCGATCTCCTCGATCATCTTGTTGAAGCTCTTCTCGAGGAAGCCCAGCTCGTCCGACTCTTGCGCCGCGGCGCGCACCGCGAGGAAGCCGTGCTCGGCCTCTCCCATGACACTGCGAGTGCGGCGAATGCGCTGGATCAACGTGGCCGGGATCTCCTTCAACGTCATCGCCACGACCACCAACGTGACGGTTTCGAGCACCGGTCCCGGGGCCAGCGCGGCGTCGCCGCCGTACAGCGCGTGGTGCATCTGCACCGCGGCCAGGTACGCCAACGCGGCAGTGAGCACGAGGAAGTTCCCGACGGTGTGCCCCTGATCGAAGGCGTAGGGCAGCACGGAGATGAGGAAGGCGACCACGAAGCCCCCGTGGCCGAACCAGACGATCAACACCGCGACCAGAACGACGTCGAGCAGGGCAAGCGCGTAAATCAGCCACCAACGGTACCAGCCGCGCTCGTTGATCATCCCGAGCAGGGCATTGAGAATCAGACCGCCGCCCGCCACCAGAACCATCGTGCCGGGGCGCGTCCGGACCGCCACCGGCCAGAACGCCCACCCGATCAAGCCGAGGACGAGTCCCGTGCCCACGAGCCACCAGCGGCGACGCAGGCTGCGCGCGATGGTCTCCACATCCTTGAGCCGCTGCTCGAGACCGGTCGCGTCGTCTTTCCAGCCGCGAATCTTCGACGCCAGTGTCGGCCGGTCGGCCGCGCCCGCCTCGACGGTCACCAGAGCAGCTCCTCCTGTCGCAGGATCGCGCACCTCGATGAGCATCATACACGCCGCCTCGGCCCGCACAAGCCGCGGGCCCCGTGTCTCGCGACGAGTCAGCGTGCGCCGTTATGAGCCAGGGGCGCCCGGGCGGAGCGCGATTCCAAGCTCACCGGCGCGGGGCCCGGCGGGGCATGAGTCATGCGCGACCTCGGGCCGAAACGACTGGTTCCACTTTGCCCTGGCACGATACGAAATCATCTGACCACATTCTGTGTGATCGCGACCACCCTCGCGCTAGGCGCGTGCACCGAGGGGGCCGGTTCTCGCGGCATCGCCCCGGTCAGCCTCGCGCTGTCGAGCGCGGTGAGCGCCGCGGCCCAGGCCGGCGGGTCCGAGACCTTCACCCACGGCACCAACACGCTTGTCATTTCGAGCGTCGAGGTCGTCCTGCGCAAGGTGGAGCTCAAGCGGGCCGACGCGCGGAAGCTTCGACGCGCTCGCGTTCCAGATTCACAAACCGAGCAGCGACGGTGATGGCGCCGACCAGGACTTCCTCAAGGCGCATCCCGATTTCGCCGGGATCAGCATTCGGGTGAAGGGCACGTTCAACGGCGCCGATTTCACCTACACGAGCGATCTCAGCGTCGGCGAGGAGTTGAGGTTCGATCCGCCGGCGGTGGTCACAGCCGGGACGCCGGCAGCGTCGCGACCTCGGGTTCGCGTCCGCCCGCCGCCACGAGTACCGCGCCGGCTTGCGCGGGGGGAGGCCCGGGTTCGGCGGGGCCCACGCCACGAGTGGCACGCCGAGCTCGCGGGCCAACGCGGCCCAGAAGTCGCTGAAGGAGTCACTCAACCGGACGATGAGCAGCGTCACGTCGCCGGGCGCGGTCATTGGAGACCCAGGTCCGTGGCGGTGACGAGGACTTCGACGCCATGCCCCGTCCGCTCCAGGGCCGCCCGGCCGCCTTCCTCCCGGTCCACGACGGCGAGGACGCCGAGGACGCGGCCCCCGGCCGCCTCGACGGCGCTGATCGCATCCGCCGCCGATTGGCCCGTGGTGATCACGTCCTCTACGACGACGACGGCGGATCCGGGCGTGAAGCACCCTTCGATGCGCTGTCCGGTCCCGTGCGTTTTCGGTTGCTTGCGCACGCTGAAGGCGTCGAGCTGTCGGCCTTGCGCGTGCGCCGCTGCGGCGATCGCGTAGGCCACGGGATCGGCGCCGAGCGTCAGACCGCCGACCAGGGCGGGGGCCCAGCCCCGGGCCTTGAGGCGCTCGAGCCCGAGGGCGCCGATGAGGGCGAGACCTTCTCCCGACATGGTGGTGCGACGCGCATCGACGTAGACGCTGGAGCGACGTCCTGACGCGAGCGTGAAGTCGCCCTGCACGACCGACCGCTCCCGCAGGAGATCTTGGAGGCGTCGTTGCAGGTCACGAGTTGGGGTCATAGAAGCCCATAGTAGTAGTAGTAGCTACTACTATTACCGGCGGCGTCGGACCACACGCTTGAGCGCGTCGAGCAGGCCCACCTTGGGTCCGGATCCGGGCGAACCGGCCCCGACCCCGGCCGCCACCTCGTCGGCGAACGCCGCCACGGTGGGCTGCCGCCGGGCTGGATCGCGCTCCAGGCCGCGCATCACCGCGGCCTCGAGGGCCGGTGCGAACCGCAGCCCCGGCGCCGCCTGGTTCAACGGCCGCGGCGGCTGCGTCAACAGTTGCTGGAACAGCTCCCGCGGCGTACGGCCCGTGTGGGGGTGCTGGCCCGTGAGCAGCCAGTACGTGATCGTCGCCAGGCTGTAAATGTCGGCGCGCCCGTCCACCAGTTCCCCCGACAGCGCTTCCGGCGCGACGTACTTGAGCGTTCCGACGAAGAAGCCCGTGCGCGTGAGCCGCTCCTCCGGTGGCAACTCGGCGTCCCGAGCGATCCCGAAATCGAGCAGCTTCACGGTTTGTCGCGTGGCGTCGTAGACGATGTTCTCCGGCTTCAGGTCGCGATGGATGATCCCCGCCTGGTGTGCCGCCATGAGTGCCGCGGCCAGTTGCCGGACCACGCCGGCAACCAGGGAGGGAGCGAGCGGACCCGCGCGGTGTACGTACTCCGCCAGCGGCTTGCCATCGGCCCACTCGAGGGCGAGGTAGTACAGGCCGTCCGCTTCCCCGTAATCGTAGGTGCGGACCACGCCCGGGTGTTGCACCCGCGACCCGTAGCCCGCCTCTCGCAGGAAGCGCTTGACTACCGTGGGGTCGCTCGCGAGCCGCGACCGCAATACTTTGAACGCACAGGCACCGCGCTCGGGGTGCTCTGCGCGGTACACTTCGGCGGTGCCTCCCTCGCCGACGCGCTCGAGGAGGCGGTAGCCGGCGATGGTCCGACCGGCCAGGTTCTCGCTGGGCATGGGAACGCGCGAAACTAACGCCCGGATTTGAGGTTGAGCAAGTGAGACCAGCGGTGGTGGCATTCCTCCTGTGCGGCGCAGCGGGTTGCAGCTCCGCGCCGCGCTCGACGGCGGGCCCGCGCCCCGATCCCGGGGCGGTTGCCACGCTGTTTGATGCCGGCAGTGTGTACGGATCCATGGGACTCCTGGTCGGCGGTCCCTCGCTCCCGTTCGTCGCGACCCTGCGCTACTTCGCCGATGCCGTGCCGGACTCCACGCTGGCCATGTTCGCGCTGTCTCTCGCCAACCATGCGCTCACCTTCCAGCGCGACGGCGCTGGCTTCGCCGCCCAGTATCACGTGGAGGTGGCGTTCCGTGGCGACAGCGGCGCCACCCGACAGTTCGCCACCGACGAGACCGTGCGCGTGCGTACCCTGCAGGAGACGGTCCGCGCCGACGAGAGCGTGATTTACCAGCAGTTCATCGCCGTGCGTCCGGGGATCTACCACGTCGACGTCACGGTCCGCGATCGCAACGGACCGGCGGTGGCGCACGGCCAGCGCGCCGATACCGTGCCGCGGCTGGCGGGGCAGGGGATGAGCGAGCCGCTCGCCGTGTATCAGGGGCCCGGGCGGACCCGGCTTGCGGACATGCCCAAGTTCTTCCCGAACCCCCGCGCCGCGCTCTCCTACGGTGCCGATTCGCTTCGCTTCTACGTCGAGACGTACGGCCTGCCTCATGGGGCGCGCCTCGCCGCACGCGCCCTCGACCAGAGCGGGCACGAGGTGTGGCACGACACGGTGGCGTTGACCGGCACGGACGCCTTCGCCAGCGTGCTCGCGGTGCTGCGCCCGGGCGACGTGCCCGTCGGTCAGGGCCGGTTCGAGGTGAGCACGGTCGGCGCGGGTGCGACCACCGCCGGCGCGTCGCGCTCCACCCCGTTCCTCGTCAGCTTCTCGGACCAGTGGGCCATCACCAACTACGACCAGATGATCAGCCTGCTGCGCTACTTCGAGCGGCAGGACTGGGTGGACAAGCTGCGTCAGGCCGCCGCCGAGCAGCGGCCGGCCGTGTGGCGCGAGTTCTATACGGCGACCGACCCGGTCGGGGGCACGCCGGAGAACGAGGCCCTGGAGGCGTACTTCCGCCGGGTCCAATTCGCCAACCAGCGGTTCCGCGAATCGGGCGACGCCGGCTGGCTCACCGACCGTGGCGAGGTGTACGTCACGTTGGGTGAACCGGACGACGTGTTCGATTTCAGCACCGATGCCTCGCGCTCCGGCGTGCGTGGTATCCGCTGGACCTACAACTCGCTACGGCTGACGCTGTTTTTCCAGGATCAGAACGGCTTCGGCCGCTTCCGCCTGACTCCCCTGTCGCGGGCGGAATTCCAACGCGCCGCGGCGCAGGTGCGTCGCCACCAGTGACGCGGGCGGGGGTCCTCATCCGGGCCGGCGCCGCCGCGGCCCTGCTCTCGGTGCCCCTCGCCGCGGTTGCGCAGACCACTCCCGACCTCGCGTCGCAGCGCGCCGAGTCGCTGCGGCTGTCGGGCAGGCCGTGGCACGCGGCGGAGACGTTGCTCGCGGCCGCGGCGCGGGAGCCGCGCCTCAACGCCACGTTCATCGTGGAGGGAGCCAAGGCCGAGCTGCGCGCCCGCCGCTACGACCGCGCGCGCAGCCTGCTCGTCGGGCAGCCATGGCTGGAGGATTATGCCGGCGGCGAGGCGCTCGCGGTGCTCGCCGAAGCGGAAGCGCGGCTCGGGCTGGCCACGGCGGCCGGCCGCTACGCCGCGGCGCGCACACGTGCCACCGGTGTGCGGGCGGCGTTGCTCGCCGTCCGCGAGGGACTGGCCTGGGAGGCGGTGGGGGAGCGCGATTCGGCGGCGGCCGCGTACGCCGCGGCGCGCGCGGCTGGCCTGTCGTCAATCGAGCCGTGGCTGCGGGTGCGTCAGGCGCGAGTCACGCGCGACACGGCGACGGCTTTCCGGCTGCTCGCGGACCTGCCGGCCCCCGTGGCGCGGGAGGCGGGCGCCGCGCGCGCCCAGGCCCTGCTCACGGCGGGAGATTCGGCCGCCGCGCTCGAGGCCTTGGCGCAGGCCGGTCGCTCCCTGGACGTCGCGCGGTTGGCGCGAGCCCTGGGCGACTCGAGTCGCGCGCGCGACGCCCTGTACGCGCTGATGGCGCGGGCGCCCGAGTCGGACGACGCCGCGGCGGCGGTGGGCGTGGCGCTCGGCGGGCTGGCGCCACGCACCCCGCCCGAGTACGTCGCCATCGCGCGCGCGATGAAATCGCACGGCGGGGCCGCCGACGCCCGCCTCGAAGTCGAACGCGCCCTGCGCCAAGGAGACTCTAGCGCCGCCACGCTGGTGCTCGCGGGGGAGCTGTTGGCGGGTGCGGGCCGGTACCGCGAGGCCGAACGGGCCTATCGCGCCGCCGCCCGCGACTCCGCGCTCGGTGCGCTCGCGATCTACCGTCGCGCTCGCATCCTCGCGCGGCTGGGGGACGACGGGGCACCCCAGGCGCTGTCCGGGTTCGCGCAGTCGTTCCCCGCCGACACGGCGGCGCCGACCGCCCTCTACGTCCTGGGCGACATGCTGGCCGACCGGGGCGAATGGCCGGGGGCCGCGCGCTGGTTCGACGAGCTGATCGCGCGCTATCCCGCGGACCTGCGCGCCTCGCTGGCCCGGTTCCGCCTCGCGGCGCAGGCGGTGCGCGACGGCCTGCCCGACAGCGCCAGCGCGTTGTTCCGGGCCGAGGTCGCCGCCGGGGGCCCGCAGCGGATGAGCGCGCGCTTCTGGCTCGGCAAGCTCGCCCTGTCGTCGGGCGACACCGCGGAGGCGCGCGCATCCTGGCTCACGCTGGCCCGCGAGGATTCGATCGGCTATTACGGACTGCGCGCGCGGCGCGAGGTGAACCTGCCGCCGCTGCGGTTCGCGGCGGCGCCGGCGCCCGCCCCCTCCGCGACGATCGCCGGTGCACTGGGCCGTGTCGACA
>Ga0209156_10002572_pt1 | contig 14167 bp, 14 predicted proteins | sample GraSoiAngelo_124_FD_185881 | JGI IMG/M metagenome (GOLD analysis project Ga0209156, IMG submission 185881) | Grasslands soil microbial communities from the Angelo Coastal Reserve, California, USA - 14_0927_05_20cm (SPAdes) (version 2) | ecosystem: Environmental > Terrestrial > Soil > Grasslands...
GCTCCACGCCGTTGTGCCACTCAACCAGCGTTGTCGCCCTGGCCAGCCGGATCGCTCCGTTGGGCGCGACCAGCCCGCCACAGGCCGCCACAGGCAGAGCCTGGGTGACAAAGAGCGCCAGCGTCGCCGCCGCCGCGGGAACGAGTTTGTTGACCATAGGAACCTCCTGTTCCGTCGTAGACGTCACTACTCAGACGCCGACGGCCACAGAAAGTTCCCCAGGCGCTTCAGTCGGACGTTTTAGCGGGCGGCCGCTCCTGTCCGTTCGAATGCGTTGACGGGCTTCAGGACCTGGACTTTGACTGGTGCCGCTTCGCGGGCGAACGTTTCAGCGTCCGATGCGACCCCGACGACGAATCCGTAGTGGTTCGGGACAGCCAGTTGCGGCTTGATCTTCTTCACGACTCCGGCCGCCTCGGACGCGTTCATGACGTAGGGGTCGCCGCCGATGCAGATCAGCGCAACGTCCGTTTTGACTTGCTCGATGTCGGGGTTCGGATCCCCGTCCCCTGAGAACCAGTAACGGTTGCCGTCGAGGCTCAGGATGTACCCGACCCAGTTGTTGCTCTTGGGATGGGTCTCGAGCCGATGCTCGACGGTGCTGTACGCCGGCACCGTCTGAAACTTGATCCCGGCGACGTCCAACGACTCGCCCGGCTTGACGGCTTTGACGTTGCCTTTGAGCTTTTCGGCAACGTCGCGTGGCGCGATGTACTGTGTCGTGCTCTTCTTGATCTTTTCGATGTCGGCCGGCTCGTAGTGATCGGAATGGGCGTGGGTGATGAAGATCACGTCGGCTGGCTCCTCCTGAGGCCGGAGCCCCCAGGGATCGATGTACACCGTGATCCCCTCGCCCTTCCACTTATAGGCCGACTGCTTGTACCAGGTGAACTTCTCGAGCATGGCAACCTCCTTCTACGGGCTCCTGTCGCCCAGAAGTTCTAGGTTAGCGCCTCAGGCGCCGAAGACCTGGACGACCAGGTGCCGGTCCCGACCTCGGTCGAGCTCGAGCAAGAAGATCCGCTGCCACCGTCCGAGATCCAGGCGGCCCTCGGCGACCGGAATGTTCTCGCTACTGCCGAGCAGCAGGTGCTGGCAATGCGCGTGGCCGTTCGCACACTCGTCCGGGTCCATCTCACCGGTCCGGCGGCTGAGGTCGTTGTGCTGGTAGACGCCGGCGGCGGCTGATAGTCGCTCCAGCAGGCCACTCATGTCCTGCAGCAGTAGCGGCTCGTTCTCCTGCAAGACGACAGCGGCCGTGGTGTGCTTCGAAAACGCGGAAACCCACCCCTGCGAGATCCGCGAGCGCCGCACGACGGCCGCGACCTGGTCGGTCACATCGAGAAATTCGCGGGCCGCCGTGGTTTGGAAGACAAGCGTCTCGGCCCAGAGGGTGAGGCCCCCGATTCGGCGAACCCGTGCGCCGGGTTGGTCGTCGGGCTCATCGAGCAGGCGGATTGCCGGATTGGACGCGTTTGCCATTCCAGCTCAGCTCCTTTGGCGCGGCACACGTGTGCCGTCGCATTGCACTTCCGATGCTGCGCCGACAACGTTGCGGCGGTCGTTACGAACGGCGGCGGCGTGTTACCGTCTCGTCGCGCGGACCTTGTCGAAGCAGTCGCTGCAGTAGACCGGCCGGCCCATCGTGGGCGTGAAGGGCACCTGGGCGGGCTTGCCGCACTCGGCGCAAATCACTTCGTGCAGCTCCTTGGCGCGGCCGGTGCCCCGAACGTTCCGGTTAATCGATCGGCAGTCGGGACAGCGGGACGGTTCGTGCTGGAAGCCCTTGGCGGAATAGAACTGTTGCTCACCGATGGTGAAGATGAAGTTGAGACCGCAATCACGGCACGTCAAAGTCTTGTCGCTGAAGCTCACGGCGAAATCTCCTTTTGTTTGTCTTTGGATCTCGGAGTTTCGCCGGAGCGATCTAGCCTTCGACCCAACTTTCCCGGGCGCGATTATAGCAAGCGCCAAGTAGCTTTTGGTGATGGCCAAAAGGTCGGCTGGTCCGATCAACCGGCTATTCTGCAGCCGTGGCCCGGCGTCTCTACGTCGTCCAAGACGATCTTCTGTTCGCGCAGCGCGTTCGGGCCGCAGCCGGTCGGCTCGGCGTACCGGTGGAGGCGATTGCCGCCGGCGATGCGCGCGCCCGCACCTGGGATCGCGACCAGGTGGTCGTCCTGCAGGCCACGCTCAGACCAGAACAACAAACGGCACTGGTCGACCAGCTGGTCCACCGGCAGCCAGCCCCGGTCGTGGTCGCCGTCACCGGGCACCTGGAGACGGCCCTTCGTCAGCGGCTGAAGGCGCTCGGCGCCACCCTGGCGGCGCACTCCAGCATGGATCGCGTGCTGGCCCGTGCACTCGGGATTAGTGGTGTTCCTGATGCTGATGCGAGGCCGCATCCCCCGGGGTGACCGCCGGCCGCTCCATCATGCGAAGCATGTCGAGCCCACCGGTGCGGAGAAACCGCCAGCCAAGCAGCGCCATGATGGCAAGGAAAATCACATTGAGCACGCTGGTGTAGTTGAGCGCCGGGGCGGTGGTTATCGCCGATACCGGATGATGTACGGGAACGAACCCGAGAAGCTGAAACAGTAGGCCGATCAAAAAGCCGGCCAGCGCCATCGCCGCGTACGACACGACCAGGAGATACAGTGCCATTCGGCGGCCATAGTACTTCCGGTAGATATCAACGATCGGCAAGATGATCAGGTCGGCGAAGATGAAGGCGATCACGCCGCCGAAACTGATCCCGCCGTTCCAGAGCACGGCGGCGAGGGGGACGTTCCCCACCGAGCAGACGAAGCTCAGCAGGGAAATCACTGGCCCGATCAGGGGACCCCAGACCTGGGACAGGACCGGGTGGCTGGTCAAGAAGAAGCCTTGCCAGAACGAGGCCGGCACCCAGGCGGCCAGCGCGCCGGCGATCAACAGCCCCAGCCCGATGTCCGTCCACACCGAGGTGACGTCCATCCAGAAGTTGTGGCTGATCGCGGTCAACCCCCGTCCCGAAAACAGCCGGCGCAGAAACGGTCCTTCGGTGACCGACATGTCCATCTCGCCGTGCCCTTCCATCCGTCCATGGCGGCCGTGCTCGGCCTGCCGCCGGGCTTCGTCGATCATTCCCGGCTTAAGGGTCCAGCGAAAGAGCAGCGCCAGGATCACGATCATCAGCAGTCCGCCCGCGAACTCGGCACCGACGAACGACCAGCCGAGCAGGATCAGCAAGATAAGTCCCAACTCGAAGACCAGGTTGGTGGAGGCAAATTCGAAGACGATGGCGGCTGGAAAGCTGGCCCCCTTGCGGAACAGCGACCGGGCGATGGCCACGGCTGCGTAGGAGCAGGAGGACGATGCCGCTCCCAGGACGGTGGCGGTGGCCAGGCTGCGCGGCGAATCCGACCCCAGGGCCCGAGCCACCGCATTTCGCGATACCAGTGTCTGGACGATCGCGGACAGGATGAAGCCCAGCGCGAGCGGCCAGAGGACCTCCCAGAGCATGTCGAACGCGGCGGCCAGCGCCTGGCCTGCGGCCTGCACGACGATCACTCTTTCAGCCTACCGGGCGGTGCCGGACTAGCTTTTCAGCGCCGCCGACCAGCGTTCTTCGATGTGCTGGGTGCGATAGATCAAATAGGCGCCGGCCCAGGTCACGATGAAGGCCCCCACGATCACGAAACCCATGACGCCAATGTCCATTCCGGCGATCGCGTCCCAGACTCCACCTCGAAGGTCCAACTGCGACACGAGAAGCTGGCTCAACTCGAAGAGGCCGACGAACAGCGCGACGAAAACCGACAGGGCTGTCACCGTCAGGTTGTAGAAGACCTTGCGCACCGGGTTGGAGAAGGCCCAGGCGTATGCCCGTGACATGAATGCACCGTCCGCGGTATCCATCAACGACATGCCGGCGGCGAAGATCAGCGGCAGCGAGATCAAGGCGTAGAGCGGAATCCGCTGCGCCGCGGCCCCGGCCGAGATCGCGAGGAACGAGATCTCGGACGCGGTATCGAAGCCGAGGCCGAAGAGGAATCCAACCAGGTACATTTGCCAGCTGTGCGTGATCAGCCGAAAGAGCCGACCGAAGATGCGGGTCAGCAGTCCGCCCGCCACCAGTTCGTGCTCTAGGGATTCTCGATCGTACTGCCCCGCCCTCATGCGCCGAAAGAGGCGAAGAATGTCGAGCAGAATGATCAAGTTCAGAATGCCAATAAGCAGAAGAAAGACGCCCGAGACGCCGGTGCCGATCAGCCCGCCCAGGTTCTTGAGCTGGCCGTTCGCCATCACGCCGTTCGTCACGACGAACTGCGTGGCCACACCGAGGGCCAGGGCGATCAAAAAGACGACCGTCGAATGGCCGAGTGAAAAGAAGAAGCCGACCCCCAGCGGCTTCTTGCCTTCCTGGAGCAGCTTGCGCGTCGTGTTGTCGATGGCCGAGATATGGTCGGCGTCGAACGCGTGCCGCAGCCCGAAGGCATAGGCCAGGCCACCCAGGCCGAGCATCACCGGGTAGCGGGGCGCGACGAGCAGCAGCATGATTCCCCAGCCGACCACGTGGAGCAGCGCCACACCGCCGAACAGGCTGGTCAGACGCAATGAAACCGACGTCATCGAGACCGTCCGCCAGCTTCGCCATGCCGCTCGCGCCGTCGCCATCCGAGCATCGAGTATATATTTTATTGCGAATCGTTCGCAATAACGAATCGGTTACGACGTGGTTGCCGCCGGGGCGCGATGCGCTAGGTGCCGCTGACGTGCAGCAATCGGCCGATCCCGTAGCCGGCCGCCGCCGAGAGCATGCCGATCAGCGTCATCTGGAGGCCGCTGATCCGCCAGTCGCCCACCAGCGTCAGCGCTTTATAGGCCCCGACGCCGAACAGCACCGCCGCGCAGAGCGGCACGGCCATGATAGTGGCGAGGCCGACGGAGATCCCGAACAGCGGCACGAACAGGAACGGGACCAGCGGGATCAGCGAGCCGATCAGCGTGGAAAAGCCGGTGACGAGCGCCCGGCGAACCACCCCCTTGTCGCTTACGGGCGTGAGATGGAGCTCATCGCGCATCATCACGTCGACCCAGACCTTCTTGTCTGAGGTGATCTCGCCGACGACGCGCTCGAGCACGTCGCCGTGGAGACCCTTCTCCCGAAAGATCTGCCGCACCTCCTCGGTCTCGACGTCGGGCATCTCTTCGACCTCTCGCTGCTCTTTCGCAAGCTGGGCCAGGTAGTAATCACGTTCCGCCAGAGCTGAGGTGTACATCACACCGCCCATGGCAATCGATTCCGAGAACGTCGCCGCCAGGCCGGCGGCCACGATGATGCGGAGCTGCGCGGTGGCCGCGGCCACGCCCAGCACCAGGCCGAGGACGTTGACCAGACCATCCTGGCCACCAAGAATGATGTCACGCAGCGATCGGCCGATGCCCCTCTTCTCCTCGTCTGGCTCGTGCAGCGGCTTCGACGCAGGAGCTGGATGAGGCGCGGGCTCGGCCATTCGAGCTATCTTCCCACGCCTAGCGAGCGCCGGCGGCCTTCGCCTGGCAGCGAGCGCAACGTCCGTGCACGACCAGGTCGGCGTTGCTCACCATGAACTGGTGTTCATCCGTGATGTGGTGCAGCACAGGGACCATGTGATCGCCCTCGATGTGCAGAGTCGAGCCGCACTGGTCGCACACGAGATGGTAGTGATCCGTCCCCTCCTCGGCCAATTCGTAGTAAGCGCGGTCGCGAATCCGGGTCTCCTTGACGAGGCCCAGCTCCTCCAGCACCTCGAGTGAACGATAGATCGTGGCCAGGTTGAAGCGAGGATACTGGCGGCGGACCGAGCCCAGGATGTCGTCGGCACTGATGTGCTTCTTGCTGTGCCGCAGGGTGTCCCAGACGAGCTGGCGCTGCATCGTCAGCCGGTAGCCGGACGTATGCAGGGCCTCGGTTGCCGACTCCTTTGACGTCATCGCCTCATTGTGGCAGGCGAATGCGTCGTGGCCGTGGGTTGGTCCCCGGCCGTGGCACCTTTGTCATCGAGCCGGAAAAATATCACCCAGATGGCGACGAAATAGATCAGGTTGCCGAGTCCAAACATCACGAGGCCGGCCGCCAGCTGATCGTCGAGCGGCGAGAGCGGCGTCACCCGAGGAGCCGCGGCGTAGAACGGATAGAGAACGCTCGGCGAAAGGATGAAGGCCAGCCCGAGGATGGTCGGCGGCACCCCGGCAAACCCGAGATAGGCGATCTTCCCGATCACGCTCATACTCTTTGGCCGTCCGGCCGGCACCAGGATCGGCCACCAAAAGAGGAGGCCCACCGCGATAAAGCTGAGGTGTTCGAAGACGTGAACCGGCTCATTGCGAAGCGTCGCCTCGTAGAGAAAGGGCAGGTGCCACCCGGCCAGCACGAGATTGAAGATCACGTTCGCCGCCAGCGGCGACACATGAACGCGATGAAAGGCGCGCCACTGTTCCGGCAGCCCCAGCAACAGGAGCGGCGGAACCACCATCGCCAGCAGCAGATGCTGCAGCATGTGCAGGCTGAAGAGATAGCGGTCTCCGCCCGTGTCGATCGGCGACGCGAGGGCAAGGAACATCGCGAGCAGGCCGGCGGCGAAGTATGCCCGCGCCAGCGGCGACCAGGACGCCTCGCGTCCCCGGCTCCGTATCAGCCAGACGTAGGCGGCGGCCATCGCGAGGATGCCGGCCAGCACTGTGGGCTCCCACGTCCACGACGTCAGGCTGAGGCTGGCATGCAGGGACGCCACGATCAGCCTTTGACCCCCTCCTGGACGATCGGTTGGGCGAGCAGCCAGAGACTCGTCATCGTGTAGCCGACCATGGCGGCGATCCACGGCCATTCTGCCCGCCTCCCCTGGGTTTCCGTCCGGGCCACCCGGCCGAGATACCCATGGGCCAGCACGACGGCGGCGATGTGGACGCCGATGATCAAGAGGATCTCGAAGTACCAGATGAACGCCGTGGGAACGAGATTCCGGTTCGGTTCGTACTGGACCGTCCCGAACAGGTTGAGCGTCCCACTGCCGAACGGGTCGGAGGCCTGGTGAATGAGCAGCTGTCCGTTGATGGCCAGGTAGCCGAAGTTGTGCGCAAGCAGATACCCGAACGCGATCGGCACCAGGGACGGGATCAGTCCGGCAATGACGTTGATCAGCGGCTCATCGAGATGGCCGACAGCGCGGACGGCCGCCGCGAAGCCGGTGAACAGCGCCCAGATCAGGCCGACCATCCCGACGAACACGATGAGCAGCAGCCCCGTGTACCCGGCGGCACCCGACCTGAGGCTGTTGGGCAATTGGCTGACCACGTCCTTCCAGGCCGGCGTGGCCAGCAGCCCATCGAAGCTCACCGAGACGAGCAGCAACAAGACGAACGTCAAGCGGCTGATGGAGGCTTCGAACGGTCGCACTAGGCCACCGAAGAATCCCCGACGCCCGGGCGCCCCGAATCGGAAGTAGCCCAAGCGGCCCCAGGTGGCGAACAGGACGGAAAACACCTCGCCCCGGCGGAGCCAGGTTTCCGCGCCAAACAGTGCGACCATGATGGCGTTCACGATCCCGTAGGCGAGAAGGACCTGCGCCGCGCCTGCAGGCGTCGTGGTGACGCCGTTGAAGATCAGCTCGCCGCAGGCAAAGAGAAAAAATAAGATCGTCGCCGGCCAGTAACCCCAGGACCGTGGCCAGTCGAGGCGCGCTTGCCCGCCCACCAACCGGGCGACGACATTCAATGGACTGATGTAGGGCCAGTAGTTCCCGACGATCGCAACGCTGATCGGCACCGCGATCCAGAAGACGAGCCAGACGGCGGTGACCACCACGTTGTCCGGGGTGCTTTGCGATCCGACGAGGCCGCCCAGGATCAGGATCAGCGCGAGGACGACCATCAGCCAGCCCGGCCAGCTCGGCGTCTGCGGCACGGGCGGCAGGTCATCACCGGTCGGCTGCATCCGCACCACCGGACGGCGAAGAACCAGCAGGAACGAGATGAACACCACCGCGCCCGCCCCGATAAGGAACAGGTAAAGCGGCGCCGGCAGGTCGTAGCGGGTGCCGAAGGCATGCAGGGGCATGGGGATCATGGCGATCACGATAGCGAATGCCTCGTTCAGGTTTTCTTCCGGGGCGTCGTGGGTTGTTGGTGCCGCCGGCGGCGGATCTCCTGGATGATCGCGATCACGCCGAAGATGATCACGAACGCCAGGATCCCGTAAAACTCCAGGTACCGTCCGAGGATCGTCACGATGCTGTCCCCCGGGGCGCCGGTCGGCGCCGTGGCCGCGTATTCTCCAAACCCAGGTGCATTCACACTGGCGTACGGATCGCCGCCGCCCGAGCGCAAGGTCGGCAGCGCCCGCCAGCCGCTGCCGCCGTTGTACTGGATCTCCTTGAAGGCGCCCGGCGGGAAGCGCATCGTCAGGTGATACATGGCGGCGATGGTGACCGGGCCATCGCCAGGCTGCCCCACGCAGTTGATGCGATAGACGTTGCCCCGGATGTCGATACCTGACGGGGCGGCCGGCGGGTTTGCCTCCGGTTCGATCGTGCATTTCACGGCCTGCGCCCCCGCCGGCGCTTTAAAGAAGCCGGGACCGAAAAACATGATCACCTGGTTGTCGCCGGTCTGCGGGCCACCGCCCGCGACCTGGCCGTTCTGCACCGGAAGGATTACCTCGCCGGACAGCGGCGGCTTGTTGCCCGCCTTGAGATTTGGCGGCGGGGATTCCCAGCGATAGGGCTCAGGCGGCACAACGATGCCGTCATAAAGCGGCCGCGCGGAGCGAGTGTGCAGCAGCGCCGCGGCCATCAGGCCGAGCGCCAGCGCGACCAGGCCGACGCGCCGGGTGGGCATCATGCCCAGAACCAGGCTCCCCAGTCTGCGACGGTGTGCGCCACGGCGCAGGGCAGCACCCGCCCGGTCAGCGCGCGCAACCCGCCAAGGGCCAGGCCGACCGCCGCGTCCGGCGGCATCGCACCAAAGCCGTAGCGAGGCAGGTGGATGAGGGCGAAAACGACGGCGCCGGCCACGATGGCGACCGCCGGACCGGCCTCCTCGGTCCACCGCTGGTAGAGCGCGCCCCGAATCGCGGTTTCCTCGAGAGTGGCGATCACCGCCGCGATCGCCGCCCATTCCCAGAAGGCCGAGATGGCACGGCCGCTGAGCGGCATGGCCGCCACCGGCACCAGCAGGACGGCGCCGGTTGCCAGGCCGGCTGCCAACGCGCGCCCGCGTCCCCAGTGCGGCTCCGACGACGACCGCCCTCGCTCCCTCCAGCTGATCGCCAGCAAGCACGCCCCGAAGGTGGCGGTGCTGACGAGGTCGCCGGCCGGGAGCAGCAGAGTCCGAAGGACCGCCGCGCCCAGGACCAGGACGGTGATCCGAGCGGCCCGCCGCGGCGCGGCGAGTCGGACCTGGATCAACGGGGCAGCGGGATGAAGCCTACGGTTCCGGTCGCGTAGACCGGCGGATAGACGGTGACACTGTGCCGAATTCCCTGCCACTGCCAGATGACGGCGGCGGCGCGCGTGTTCTGACCCATCGCCGTGGAAGTCGTCGCGAACTTGAGGCCGGCGCCATTGGCCAGCGTCCCGTTCGGCAGGTCGAGGCCGCGGGCCGCGGCAGCCATGCTCCCCGCGCCGAGGTCGCGCGCCTTCGGCATGACGTAATGGAACAGGGTCCAGGCCGCACTGAAACCGGCGAGTGACTCCTCCGTGGGATCGGTCCCGAATTCGCGCCGGTACGCGGCGGCGAAGCGCCCGTAGATGGCCTTCCCGGTGTCATTCAGGGCCTCCGGGTTGAAACCGTGCGGGGGACGGTCCGAGGCAAAGACCCCGATCGCGTCGGCACCCAACATGGCGCCGAAGTCGGGGACGCATTGGGCCATCGTCGAACCGATCAAGGCATCGACGTGCAGGCCGCTCTTGAGCATGGCGCGGCGAAAATCGACGCCGTCGACGATATACGAGGCGAGCACGAGGATGTTCGGCTGGGCGGTGCGAACCTGCTGGAGAACGGACGCCCAGTCGGGGGCGTGCGCGTCGTAGACGACGTTGGCCACGATCTGGATGCCTTCGCGCTCCGCCTGCGCGTCGACGGCCGCCGCCACCGATGTCGGATACCCATCAACGTTATGGACGATGGCCATCCGCAATCCCCGGGGCGGCAGGTTCAGCCGCGGCGCCAGCACGTGCGCGGCGAAATGGCTCGACATTTCTCCAAGGTTGGTCCCCGTTGCCCCTACCCGAAATACGAGCGGATAGCCGCGACCCGTGAGCTGGTCGGCCACCGCCCCCGCTTCCCAGTACAGCAACCCATTCGTTTGCGCCGCGGCGCTGACCGGCATCGAGAGGCTGCTCGAGTACGAGCCCAGGATGCTGTGCACGCCCTGCGCCTTCAGCTCCTGCACCCGGCCGGCCGCATCCGACTCGGCCGTCAGATCCTTCGTGAGCAACGCGATCGGCACGCCATCGACCCCACCGTCCGCGTTCACCAGGTCTTTGGCGATCTGCACGCCGGCATACTCCTGCTTCGCCAGCGGCGCCTGGCTTCCGGTTAGCGGAAACAGGGCGCCCACTTTGACGGTCGCCGCTGCACTCGTGGTCGGGGTGGTGGCGCATGCGGTGCACGCGATGACCACCCCGATGGCGGCGAGCTGCCGAAATCGCACCTCACGAATTCTAGTTAGCTCCGCGACTGAAACGCGCGGAATCGCCGGCTCGCTGGCCTGCCTAGACCTGCTCGATGCCTTTGAGCAGGATCGTCACGAAAGCCCCCAGGGCCGTGATCCCGACGATGACGTACAGGATCGGCCCGATCGTGGTGAATGGCACCTGGAAGAATGTCGCGGCGGCCGCGGCGAAAACAGTCAGCGCAATCGACGCCGAGGACGCCCGACCCCAGGGGGTATGCCGAACCTTCAGGGTGCGTCGGCGGACCAGCTGGAACGCGATCCCGCCGACGATGGGGAAGGCATAACGCAACGTCACCAGCGCCGCCAGCCATTGGGGCAGGATGCCGATCACGGCCAGTGAGATCGCTGCCACGCTGAAGAAGATGCCGTCCATGAACGGGTCGTAGAGGCGGCCCCAGCGGGTCGAGGCGTGACGACGCCGGGCCAGCCAGCCGTCCACCAGGTCGGTGAAGGCCGCCAGGCCGAAGACCCCGACGAGCGGCAGATACGACCCCTGGCTCGCCCAGTGCGCTGCCCACACCACCCAGACGGCGGCGAAGCCACGCACCTCTGTCAGCCGGTTGGGCCAGCCCAGCGACGACTGCAGTTCCCCGGACTCCAGGTTGACCATCAGTCCGAGGTGGAGGGCGAGATCGAACATCAGCACGCCCCACCACAGCAAGCTCGTCAGGAAAAAGAGGATCGCCTCGGTCGTCCCGTAGGTGCGAAGCACCGCGACCGCCGCCAGCATGATTCCCATCACGCCGACGATGCTGAAGCGGAGCCAGGACGCGCGCAGTTCGTCGTTCAGTTGAAAAATCTGCACCGAGCGGATCCAGGAGGCGCGCCAGAAAGCCGCCCAGGCGCGCCGGCTGTAGCCGCCCTCCTTGAGATCGTGGAGGAGGCCGATGACGAACAGATTGGGGGGAAGGTCAGGCTCGTCTTTGTGACCTGGCCCCTCGGTCGGGCGGCGGACCACAGTCTGAGTAAAGTCGCTTTCGCCTGAACCGTCAAGGACCCTCCGGACGCGCTAATTCATGGCACGATCGGCGGCGAGATGCCGGGGAGCGGCGGAAGCGACGGCAACAGCCCGGGTAGTCCGGAGCCATCCCCCGACGCGCCCCCGCTCGGGTTGCCGCCCGGCGCCGAGCCGCAGCCGGCCAGCGGAGCGGCCGGATCCGGGATGACGACCAGGTCGGTGATCGCGAGGTCGGGCGAGAGATCCGCCGGCGCGGGCTGGCCGGTGAGCTTGCAGAGCGTCATCTTGGAGACATCGGTCGGGCGGGCCCAGTCGGCCGGCTTCTTGCTGCCGTAATAGGCCTTGACGAACTGCCGCCAGGAGGATGCCGGCCCGATCTCGCCCCACAGTCCGCCGGCCGGCCCCGTCATCGACTCGTTGTGAGGCGCCGGCTTGGTGACGGTGCGGCCCATCCAGGACGCCACCGCCAGATCCGAGGTGTAGCCGATATACCAGGCATCCTTGAAGTCGGTCGTTGTGCCGGACTTGGCGGCCACCGGGAAGCCCATCGTCGGGCGGACCGCGCCCTTGAGGATATCCGTCAGCAGATACGTGGCGGAGGCCGGCAGCACGCGCTCGCCGGCATCCCGCTGCGGCGCGTTGGCCTCCAGCACGCTTCCGGCGGCGTCCCGGACTTCGAGAACGTCGAGGGCTCGAACCCGATGGCCGCCATTGGCGAAGGCGCTGTAGGCGGAGAGATGGTCGATCATCTGCAGTTCACTCGCACCCAGCGTCGTCGGCAGGCTCGGGTCGAGTGGCGTGCTGATGCCAAGGTTCCTCGCGGTGGTGAAGACCTTCTGGATACCGACGTCTTTGAACAAGTGGACCGACGAGATATTGCGAGATTGCTGCAGCGACTGCCGGAGCGTGATTGTGCCCAGCTCCTTGTTATCCCAGTCGTGCACTGGATACCCCGGGAAGGCGTGCGCGCCATTGCTGTCATCCAGCGGAGCGGCTGGTGTCCAGCCGTTCATCAGCGCTGTCACGTAGGTGTATGGCTTGAACGAGGAACCGGGCTGGCGAGGAGCGATGGTGTAGTTGACCTGGCCGCCGATATCGTTGTTGGAGTAGTCGGCGCTGCCCACCATGGCCAGCACCTCTCCCGTGTGCGGGTTCATCACCAGCATGGCGCCGTTATTGACCCGATAGCTGCGGGCGTAGCGGCCCACGCCATCGTGAACCGCCTGCTGCGCCAGCGCCTGGGTTTTCGGATCCAGCGTGGTCACGATTCGCAGACCCCCGCGAAGCAGGTAGCCGGGATCGTATCGCTGCTCGAGCTCGCTCCAGACGTAGTCGACGAAATGTGGCGCCAGCGAGGCACGGTGACCGAACACCGCCTGATGGGCGGCGGTGAGCATTGGGCGCAAGTCCTCTTGATATGCCTTGTCGGCGACGGCGGCCGTGATGTACCCATCGCGCACCATGGCATCCAGCACGTCCCGCTGGCGTCCACGCGCGTGCGTGAACCCGTCGGGAAGGAACGGATTCAGATCGCTGGGCCGCTGCGGCAGGCCGGCCAACAGGCTGGCCTGCGCGAGGTCCAGCTTGCGGGCCGAGGTCCCAAAATAGGTCTGCGAGGCGGCCTCCACGCCGAACGATTGGTTGCCATAGAAGATGGTGTTCAGGTACATCTCCAGGATCTGGTCCTTGGTGTACTGGCGCTCCAGCTCGACCGCAAGCACGAGCTCGCGCGCCTTGCGATCGAGGCTGCGACTGCTGGCGCTATCCCCCAGCAGGTAATTCTTGACCAGCTGCTGGGTGATCGTGCTGCCGCCCTGGGCGGCCCGCTGATGCAGGAGGTCGTAGACACCTGCCGCCAGCATTCGAACCGGGTTGACCGCTCCGTGGTTGTAGAAATCGCGGTCCTCGATCACGATCGTGGCGTGGCGAAGGTCCCAGGACACGTCGTTGAGCGCCACGACCGTTCGCCGCTGCTGGTACCGCTCTTCGAGGAGGGTGACCCCATCCCGGGCGTAGATCCGGGTGGTCTGCGGCAGGCTTTGCGCGCTCAGGTGATCGAGACTGGGCAACTCGCCGGCGTACGTATAGAGCAAGGTTCCGGTCCCCACCAACATGGTCAACAGGCCCACCGCGGTGAGGAGCAGGATGCTGCGCAACCAGCGATGGCCGCCCGGCCGCCGTTGTCGCCGGCGCCGGAGGGGGGTCTCACCCATGGGGCGACCGGTAAACGACGGCATTGGCCGGAAGGTTACCGTGTCGGACCGTTTGGACGCTTAGTGCAGAAGAGCGGCGCGGCCGTAGCTGGCGGCGGCATATAGCGGCCCCATCAGCAGCCCCATGAAGACGATGCCGATGGATGCCAACCCGACGGTCGCCCGGATGCCGCGGTCGAGACGCACCGGCACCACCTCGAACACCGGCGAGTCGAGGAACGCGGCGCGGATGATTCGCAGGTAGCCGAAGGCCGCCAGGACGATGTTGGCGACGCCGATGACGGCCAGCCAGGCATA
>Ga0209156_10002573_pt1 | contig 14167 bp, 6 predicted proteins | sample GraSoiAngelo_124_FD_185881 | JGI IMG/M metagenome (GOLD analysis project Ga0209156, IMG submission 185881) | Grasslands soil microbial communities from the Angelo Coastal Reserve, California, USA - 14_0927_05_20cm (SPAdes) (version 2) | ecosystem: Environmental > Terrestrial > Soil > Grasslands ...
AGCTCGAGGCCGCCAATAATGACCTGTCCAACCTGTGGAGCAGCACCAGTATCGGGGTCGTCTTTCTGGATCTGCAGCTGCAGGTACGGCGCTTCACACCGGCGATGAACGAGCTGATCGCGCTGCGTCCGTCCGACGTCGGGCGACCGATCGATCACTTCCAGCCCAAATTCAGCGACGGCGATCTCGCCGAGGAAGCGCGCCTGGTGCTCGCGACCCTGATCCCCTCGGAAGCCGAAACACGCACTCATGGCGGCGCATGGTACCTGCGGCGAACGGTCCCTTATCGCACCGCCGACAATCGCATCGACGGCATCGTCATCACCTTCGTGGACATCACGGCGCGCAAGCGCGCGGAGCAGGCCGTCGACGCCGCCCAGGCGCGCCTGCAGGCAACCATCGACCAGATGCCGGCCGCCATCCTGATAGTGGAGGCCCCGAGCGGCACGGTCACTTACGGCAACCACCGCGCCGCGAAACTGTTCGGCCTGCCCTTCCCGCTGCCGGTGGTCGGCGCGCCATGGAGCTCGGCGTCGATCGCCTTCAAGGGCCTGCATCCGAACGGCCAGGTGTATGAGCCGCAGGATTGGCCCCTGGCGCGCACGCTCGCCTCGGGCGCGACGATCAGCGACGAGGAGCTCGATTTTCTGCGCGCGGACGGCACGCGAGGCTCGCTGTCGGTCAGCTCGGCGCCGATCAGCGCCCGCACGGGCGAAATGGTCGCCGCGGTCGCGATGTTCTGGGACATCAGCGAGCGCAAACGCATGGAAGCGACCCTGCGCGAAAGCGAGCAGCGCTTCAGGCTGCTGCTGGAGAACACGGCCGACACCGCGATTTTCATGATCGATGACCATGGCCGCATCACCACCTGGAACAGCGGGGCGGAGCGCCTGCTCGGTTGGAGCGAGAGCGAAGCAGTCGGCCGTCCCGCAGCGATGCTCTACACCCCCGAGGATCGCATGCTGGGACTGCCCGAGCGGCAGTTGCGCATGGCGCTCGAGAGCGACAAGGCGAGCGACGAGCGCGCCTACATGAGAAAGGACGCCAGCCGCTTCTGGGCGAGCGGCACACTGACGGCGATTCACGACACGACCGGCGCCGTTCCGGGATTTGCGTGTGTCATGCGTGATCATACCGAACTCAGGCAGGCGCGCGAGCATCTGCACCAGGCATTGCGGGCGTCCGAGGAATTGCGTCTGAGCGCAGAGAGCGCCAACCACGCCAAGGACGATTTCATCTCGACGGTCAGCCACGAGCTGCGTACCCCGCTCAACACCATCCGTCTCTGGTCGGCGCTGTTCCTGGGCGGCAAGGTGAGCGCGCAGAACCTCGATTCCGGTTTTCAGACGATCGATCGCGCGGCCAGGGCCCAGCAGGCGCTCATCGACGATCTGCTGGACGCCTCGCGGATCACCTCGGGCAAGCTCCGCCTGGCGTTGCGCGAGACCCGTCTTGCGGAGGTCGTACAGGGCGCGATTGACGCCGTGCTGCCCAATGCGGCCTCTCGCAGCATCAAGCTGGAATCGCGGCTCAGTGACGAAGTGGGGGTGGTGCGCGCCGATCCGGATCGGATTCAACAGGTGGTATTGAATCTGTTGAATAACGCCGTGAAGTTCACCCCTTCGGGCGGAGCCATCGAGGTCGAGTTGTCCCGGGACGGCGGCGCCGTGCAGATCATCGTTCGCGACACCGGCATAGGTATTCGTTCCGACTTCCTGCCGCTGGTGTTCGATCGCTTCAAGCAGGCTGAAGCGGTGACCAGCCGACAGCATACGGGGCTGGGCCTGGGACTGGCCATCGCCCGGGAGCTGGTGGAGCTCCACGGCGGCTCGATCAGCGCGCACAGTGAGGGGGAGGGACGCGGCTCGGCCTTTACCGTGCGATTGCCGCTTGCCAGACGACAGGAATTGCCGGTTGCGGACGGCGACGCCGCGGCCAGCGCGGACGCAAAGCTCGCGGGGATGCAGGTGCTCATCGTCGAGGATGAATCGGCAGCAGCGGAGGCGATGTGGCAGTTCCTCGAGGCTGCCGGAGCGCGCGTGCGCATCGCGACCTCGGCGGCCACGGCAAGAGAGGCGCTGGCGCTGCACCATCCGAATGTGCTGGTCTGCGATATCGGACTTCCCGGCGAGGATGGCTATCAGCTGCTGGCCAGCATTCGCAAACGTGAGGGCGAAGGGCATACGCCGCGCGTGGGCGCGGTGGCAGTCACGGCGTTCGCCCGGGACGATGATCGCCGGCACGCGCTCGAGGCGGGCTTCGACGAGCACGTACCAAAGCCCGTTGATCCCGGGCAGCTCATCGAGGTGCTTACGAAGGTCGTGGGCGCCCCGGTGAGCAGCGCCGGAACGTTGCGCGACTGATCGGCCGCTCAGGGGCGCTGGCTCAGGACCTGTGCGATGGGGGCGGCGGCGGACGGTACCGCCTGCCGGTAGTCCTTGCCCAGTAGCGCCGCCACGGTTGCCGCAATCTGGGCCTGACTGACCGGTGCGGTGTGAGTGCGCTCGCCGAGCGGTGGAGTGTCGGGACCGAGCACCGCGATCCAGATGTTCTCCGAGCCGGGCTGCCCGACGCCGTGCTCCTTCCAATCGATCGGTCCGCTGCCGCGGCCATGATCGGTCGTGATGATGAAGGTAGTCCGATCGCGATACGCCGGCAGGCCCTGCAGGGTCTGCCAAAGCTCCTCAACCAAGTGATCGAAGAGGTGCGCGCTGTGGAGCAGGAGGTCGTAGCGGCCCGCGTGCGCCCAGTTGTCAGTCTCGCCGTAGCCGACGAACAGTACGCGCGGCTGGTGTTGGCGCAACGAGTCGAGCAACGGGATCTGCAGGAACGCGTTGTAGACATCCCCGTCGTCCAATCTCGTCGTGGACCGGTAGAGTTGGTTCAGCAGCTCCTGCCGCGGGGTGAGTTGGCCACTGTAGGGCAGGTCCCATCCGACCTGCAGCGGCAGACCGCTGCGTCGCACGTTGAAGATATCCTTGAACGTCTCCCAGGTCGCGTACACGCTCACGCGCCCGTGCAGCTCCGGCAGACCGTTCAGCCATTCGAACACAGTGGGGTTGGGATTCGGGCCGAACTGGTTGGAGTTGATGCGCGGGTCGGCACGGCCGGTCAGCATTTCATTGTATCCGGGGTAGGAGAAGGCCAAGCCGTTGGTGACGCGGGCGATGCTGCCTTTGGCCTGGTTGCCGAAGATCTGCCCGCGCGTGGCGACCGTGGTCCACAGGAACGGAAACAGCGCCTGGCGGCGTTCGTCCGGGTCAGCGCGCCAGAATTCGCGGCGCAGGTCCTGTTCCTTGTCCCAGATGCCGCCGTTTTTCTCGTTCAACAGGCTGGGGTCGGCGCCGGTGAAAATCTCCTGCCAGCGAAGACCATCGCTGACGATGAGCACGACGTTGCGGGTCTGCGGCGGCGTCGCTGTCTGAGCGCGCGCCGCCGGCTGGAACGCGCCGAGTGCCAGCAGCAGAGCGCAGCAACCGACCCGAGAGCCAGTCCGAGGTAACACCGGCAGATGCTACTCCACCTTGCGGCGTCGCCGTGAGCGAACCCCGCGCACCGGCGGGAGTGGGTCTCGCGCGGACCCTAGGACGCCGCGGCGCCGGATGCATCGCTGCCGGCACGGCGGGTGGGGTCCACCAGCAGCCACGCGGCCGCGCTCACCACGGCGAAACCGGTCCCGATCAGAAAGGCCTGGGTCCAGGCGTGATGGCCCGACAGATAGGCGACGATCGGCGTGGCGATCAGGCCGCCGGCGTTTCCGCCGGTATTGAGCAGCCCCGACGCCGCCATGGTGTCGGCGCGTCCGACATGCATGATCGCGGCCCAGTAAGGGCCTTCGTTCAGCTCGACGCAGGCAAAGCACAGCGCCAGGGCCGCCACGGCGAGGTAAGGGCTCGCCGCGTCCACCGCCAGAAATTGCAGCAGGCCGGCGGCAGGCAGTGAGAGGAGGGGCAGGATCCGCAGGCCGCTGCGTACGCCATAGCGCCGTCCCAGGACGCTCGCCAGCAGACCGCCAACGCCCGCGCCGATGGCGGCCGCGAGCGGCGGTGTGCTGGCCAGCCAGCCGCTCTCGAGCACCGTGAAGTGCCGCTCCTGCACCAGGTAGAGGAAACACCAGTTGGCGAGCAGGTAGTACACGTAGTTCATGCACACGTAGGAGCCGGTCAGCGCCAGCACATCCCGGTTCCTCATCAACGCCCACATGCGTGGCCACGAGATGCCGGAGTCGGCAGGCTCAGGGGGCTCCGCCCCGAGCTCGGCGAGCTCCTCCGCACTCACCGCCGGATGCTCGCTGGGGCTGTTCCTGCCATACCAAGCCCACCAGGCGATCAGCAGCAGCGCGGGCAGGGTCGTCCAGGCGAGCGCCCGCCGCCAGTCGAACGCGGTCATGAGCCAGGCGATGAGCGGTGGAGTGAGGGAGGCTCCGAGGCCAAGACCCATGCTCTGCAGGCCCTGCACCAGCGGCCATCTGTCGGGCGTGAACCAGGCCTCGAACACTCCGGATGAGACCGGGAATATCGGCGCCTGCGAGGCGCCGAGCAGCAACTGCACGGCGAGCAAGCCCGCGAACAGCGCAGCTCCCTGCAGCAGAATCGGCGCGAGTGGCGTCACCATGCAGCACAGGAAGGCGATGAGCCCGATCACCACGAACGTCAAACGCGCCCCGAGGCGCTGGCCGAGCACACCGCCGGGAAACTGCAGGGCCGTGTAGCCCACCAGCAGCGCGGTCTCCAGCCAGCCGATCTGCATCTGGGTGAGACCCAGGTCCGGCATCATCCGATAGCTGGCGACGGTCAGGCTTCTTTGCTGCACATAGGCGATGAAGCCGAAGCCGAACAGGAACAGAAATATCCTCCAGCGCACGCGGATGCGCTGCGGGGAGGGGAAAGAGGCTGTCGCCGCCGGCTGGTCCCTCACGTCGCTTCGACCGCGTCGCCGATCCGTTCCAGGACGTAGCGACGGATGTCGAGACTGAAGTCTTCCATCGGGGCGTAATAGCCGCGCTCGTGCACGCGCGCGCTGATGCCCAGTTGCACCGCCTCGCAGATCGCCCAGTCCTGGCGGTTGACGAGATCCCAGAACTCGGTGGTGTCGCTGGGCTCGAAATCGGGCTTGTCGATCTCGAACGGCTCGAACAGGAAGTGACAGGTGATGTCGGTGTGCGCGGCGCTGCGCGGCTGCAGGATGAATACCGCGGCATGATCGCAGGCGAGGCTCAGGAAGAGGTTAGGATACAGCAGCTCGCCCTTGTGGCGCACCCGCTCGTCTTCGTTCAGGGTCGGGAATGCGCGGCGGCGCGTCGTGCCTGACTTGGTGAACGTATACGCGCCGGGGCGATGCGCAATGCCACGCAGCCAGTCGAGATTCGCGCCGCCGCGCTCACGGAACGCCGGCACCAGCTCACACAGCTCCGGATGCACGCCCCCGCAGTGGTAGCACTCGTTGTAGTTCTCGCAGATCACCTTCCAGTTCGCGGCCACCCGGTAGCCGATCGTATGACCGATCCGCAGCTCCCCCAAGGGGTAGCGCGCCAGGCGCTCGGGAATTCCGGCGAGCTGCCGCTGCAACGGCACGGCAGTGGCCGGGGTCAGGTTCAGGAACACGAAACCGCCCCACGCCTCGACCTCCGCCGGGTACAGGCTGAACAGTGCCTTGTCGAATTGCGGCTGAGCGCTCAGATGGGGTGCGGCGATGAGCCGACCGTCGAGATCGTAGGTCCACTGGTGATACGGACAGGTGATACGCCCGGCGGTGATGCCACCGGGCAGCGGGGCGCCGGGGAGCGACGCGCCCGGCTCCCGGCACAGGCGTGTACCACGGTGCCGGCACACATTGTAGAAGGCGCGCAGCCGAGCCTCGCGGTTGCGCACCAGAATGATGCTTTCGCCGAGGATATCGAGCACGCGGAACGCGCCGGGTTGCACCAATTCTTCCTCGCGCCCGACACAGATCCAGTCGCGGCAGAAGATCCGCTCCTTCTCCACGGCAAATACGCTCTCCGAGCGATACCAGCTCGATGGCAGGGTGGCCTCCAGACCGGCCAGCCGCGGGGGCGGCTCGTGGGTGCTCACGGGAGCTTCTCCAGATCTTCGTTGGCGGCGAACCCCGGCATCACCGTAGCGCGCTCCCTGCCCAGGGGTGCATCGCGCCGGTAGCTCAGGGCCGCAGGGTCGGCATCCAGTTCCCGAGCATACCGGTGACCGCTGTACACGGCATGCACAATCGCGCCCGGAGCGAGCGCATCCCCGATGCGGGTGACGGATTGGATTGTCGCCAATTCCTGCGAACGGGCGCTGAGCGCGGTGTGCAGGGAATCGTTCGCCACGCGCGCGCCGACGATCACCAGGGACTTGCAGGCGAGCCGGGTGGAAGCGCCCGTGAACTGCTTGGCGAGCGCGACCTCGCCGCCCTCGAATCCCGTCACGCGGGACAGCGTGTGCAGGGCAACCCCGGCCGCGAACAGTGCCCGGTGAACCTGCGGCTGCTCATTGCTCATGATCGCCCAGGCCGATGCATGCCCCGCAGGGGTCACGTAGCTGACCGCCTGCCCGAGCCTGGCCAGATGCTCCGCCAGCGCGCTGCCCATGTAGTAGTTGTCAAAGTCGTAGACGACGACCGGCCCTTCGATCCGTGCGCCGTCCGCGATGTCATCGGGAGTGAAGACATCGGGCCCCTCCAGGCTCCCCACCGGGATCTCGAGCGCCGAGTACAGCAGGCGCGCCCAGCGCGATCCGGTGGCGATGACCACGTGCGTGTTGCCCAGGCCCAGGATGTCGTCCGCCGTCAGGCGATTGCCGCGGTAGATATTGACGTTCGGCAGCCGCTCCAACTGACCCCGGCGCCAGTCGAGGACGCGCCCCCAGCCTGCCAGCCCGGGCAGGCGGGTCTCGAAGCGCAACCGGCCGCCGATCTCATCCGCCGCCTCCGCCACGGTCACCTCGTAACCGCGCCGGCCGAGCGACAGCGCACATTCGAGGCCCGCGGGACCCGCGCCGACCACCAGAACCGAGGCCGTAGTGCCCGCCGGGGCGATGCGCTCGGGGTGCCACCCGCGACGCCACTCCTCGCCGATCGTCGGGTTCTGAGTGCAGCGCACCGGCACCGAGTCGTGCCAGCTCGAGATGCAGATGTTGCAGCCGATGCACTCGCGGATGTCCTGCTCGCGGCCCTCGTCGATTTTCCTGGGAAGAAACGGATCCGCAATCGAGGGTCGCGCCGCGCCGATCAGGTCGAGCACGCCGCGTTTGATCTGGCCGACCATGGTGTCCGGGGAGGTGAAACGGCCGACGCCGACCACCGGCTTGCGTGTGAGCTTCCTGACGAACTCGATGATCGGCTCATGACTGCCCTCGGGCGCGAATCGCGACGGGGCGCAGTCGGTCGGCGAGGAGTCCAGCTTCACGTCCCACAGATCGGGCACCTCGGCGAGCAGCTCGACGACTTCGTGGGCTTGCGAGGGCGCCGCATCGCTTGGCCGCGAACGCAGCTCCTCGAGACTGATCCGCAGCGCCACGGCGCAGCGGTCGCCGACCGCCGCGCGCGTGACTTCCAGAAGCTCCTGCACGATCCGGACACGATTGCGCACGCTGCCGCCGTAGGCATCGGTGCGCTGATTCCAATCCGACAGCAGAAATTCGTACGGCAGATATCCCATGCCGGCATAGACGTAGACGATGTCGAATCCCGCGCTGCGCGCCTTGCGCGCCGCTTCCGCCTGCCAGGTGAGCAGTGCGCGGATGTCGCGCGTGTCCATGGCCTGTGGCCGCTGGTTACCCATGAAATTGACATGCGTGGCCATCCACGACGTTCCGGACGGGGACAGGGGCGGGATGCGGCTGCTGCGGTTCATGACCGAACCGCCTCCGTGCCACAGTTCGATGCCCGCCAGTGCACCGTGCCTGTGCACGGCCTCGGTCATCAGGGCGTGTGAGCGGATGTCGTCCTCATCCCAGAGAGTCGCGAACGGCAGGGGTGCATCGTCGGAGCTGGGGTCGATCGAGACATAGCCGCTGCAGACCACGCCCCATCCGCCTTCGGCCTTGGTCTCGCGAAACTTCGCGCGCATGTGCGGCATCGAGTTGGTCATGCCGGCGGCATGCGGAACCGCGTAGAAACGGTTGCGGGCCACGACTGGTCCGATCCTAACCGGCTCGAACAGGATGTCGTAGCGCGGGTTGCGAGCCATGCGCCTGAGTCTGCCGGTAGTTGAGCGAATGTTCAATAAGCTATACTGCGCCGCGTTCGAACAGGCCGGTGTGGTCTCGCGGGGGACGCTGATGCTCGACAAACCGCTGCTGCTCGACAAACCGCTGCTGCTACTGGGCCTGCTCGCGCTCGCCCCGCGCGTGCTGTGTGCGCAGTCGAGCGCTCCGGATACCCCCGAACCCGGCTCGGTCGAGGAGATCGCGCGGGCGACGACCGAGGCCCGCTTCCTCTCGCCCTGGGTCGCCTATCTGCCGGCCTCCGCGAGCGTGGTGTCACCGCGGACTTTTCTGCACCGCATCCCCGGGGCGCCGGGCGAGCTGGTGAATTCCTCGACCGCCTATGGGTACTGTCGCGCGCTCGCGGGCTCTTCCGCGCGCGTGCGCCTGTTCACGATCGGGCGTTCGGAAGAGGGCCGTGACATCGTGATGCTCGCGATCGCGGACGAGAAGGGCATCCAGGAGCTGGAGCGGCTCAGAGCCGCGACTGCCGCGCTGGCGGATCCGCGCACCACCGACGCCGCCGCCGCCGAGCGTATCGTGGCGAGCGCGCGTCCGATCTACTATTTCAACGCGGCGCTTCACTCTGATGAAACCGGATCCACGGAGTCGGTGCTGGAGTTGGCCTATCGGCTCGCGGTATCGGAGCAGCCGATGATCCGGCGCATCCGCGAGAATCTGGTGGTGCTGATCAACCCGGTCTCGAATCCCGACGGGCGCGACAAGCAGGTCGAGTGGTTTTACCGCTTTCTCAAGGGCAGGACGGATCTGGCGAGCCTGCCGCGACAGGCGCCGCCCTACTGGTCGAAGTACGCGTTCGTTGACATCAACCGCGACGCCCACCAGCAGGTTCACGAGACCACCAAGGCGGTGTTCCGCATGTTCCGTGAGTGGCATCCGCAGGTGGTCCACGATCTGCACGAGAGCGTGGCGCTGCTTTTGACCTGGAATGGCACCGGGCCCATCAACCGGTATGTCGATCCGCTCACTTACGCCGAACGGCTCGAGCTCAGCTTCCATGAAGTTCAGGCACTGACCGGACTCGGGATGCCGGGTGTATGGACCTGGAACTTCGGCGATGACTTCGCGCATCTGTACCTGGATGCGATCGCGACCAATCACAACTCCGACGGCCGCGGTTACGAGACCTTCGGCAACGGCACCGCCGAAACGCTCATTCCCGAACAGCCCGGCGAGGAGAGCACCGTCGAGTGGTATCGTCCCTTGCCGCCGCCGCCGCAGAAGACCTTCAGCTGGTCGGCGCGCGACAACGTCAATTACAACGAGACCGCGATGCTCGCCGCGCTGGATGAAAGCGCGCAGCAGTCCAAGAGTCTGCTGAGGAATTTCTATCTCAAGGCCCTGCATTCATGGCGCAAGGGGCTCGAGCAGGCGCCCCATGCGTTCCTCATTCCCGACGGGCAGGGCGATCCGACCCGCGTCGCACAACTGGTCGCACGGCTGCTCGCGCAGGGCATCGAGGTGCAGCGTGCCGCGGCGGACCTCACCCTCAGGGAGGGTACGTTCCCGGCGGGCACCTATGTCGTACGGCTCGACCAACCCTACCGCAACTACGCGGTGGACCTGCTGGCTCCTCAGGATTATCCCAGGGACGCAGGCGAGCCATACGATGACGTGTCGTGGGAGTTGCCGGCCCATTACCACCTGGCGGCGATCCCGACGGCGGATCCGCGGGTACGCGCGGCAAAGCTCGCGCCACTCAGCGCAGCGCCTCATCCGCAAGGTGCGGTATCGGGCGGCGGGCCGGTGTACCTGCTGAAGGACAGCGGACAGGAGGGCTTGCTCGAGGCGCGCTACCAGCTGGCCCGATTCAGGATCTCGATCGCCGAGCGGGCGTTCACCGCGAACGGCGCCGAGTACCCGCCCGGGTCCTGGATCCTCGCGCCGCAAGCGGGCCTGGCCGCGGCGCTGCACGAGGCGGCGGCGAAGCTCGGACTCGAGTTCACGAGCAGCGCCTCGGTTCCGGAGGTGGCGAGCCACGCGGCGCCCGTGCCGCGTCTGGGACTGTGGGTGCCGTGGGCGGATACCGACACGATCGGCTGGGCGCGCTACTCGCTCGATCAGCGACACATACCTTATGTCTACGTTCGGGACGAGGACATCCGCGCCGGCAAGCTGCGCGACAGATACGACGTTGTGCTGTACGGCCACGTCGATCTGGAGCTCGCCGAGCAGATCCAGGGCATCCCCAGGGCATGGGGTCCGATGCCGTTCAAGAAGACGAGCAGCACTCCGAGTCTCGGCACGCCGGCCGAGTCCGACGACATCACGGGGGGCATCGGCTGGAGCGGACTCGCGGAGCTGCAGCGCTTCGTCGATGCGGGAGGGCTGCTGATCACGCTCGGCAGCGGCTCGATGTTGCCGCTCGAGGGCGGCATGGTGCGTGGCGTGCGACGTGAGTCCGGAGGGGTACCGCGCAGCACGCAGGGGGGCGGCGGGGCGGCCGCAGCGGCGTCACAGTCGGCTGCCACCCGAACACCCGGTGCGCACCTGCGCGTGTCATTTGCGCGACCCGATCACCCGATCGCGTACGGCTATTCCGCGCGCACCCACGTGTTCCGCCAGAACTTTACGGTCTATTCCATTCCACGCCGCTGGTTGCGCATGGCGTACTGCACCACCTGTCTCGACGGCCCGCTCGATCCCAGCGGCGTGGTGCTGGAATGGGGCGATCGGGTAGGCGCGCCCCTCGTCGTGAGCGGTCAGGCGTGGGGAGCCGAAGGCCTCATCGGACATCCCGCCATCCTGGATCTGCGCTCAGGTGCGGGTCACGTCATCGCGTTCAACTTCAATCCCCTGCATCGCGATCTCAATCGCGGCGATCAGCGCATGCTGTGGAACGCCATCATCAACTGGCGCGCGATCCTGGCGGGGCGCTAAAGCGTCAGCCCGGCGGGCGCGGCAGCGGGGCGTCCAGGTAGCTGCCGACCGGCGATCATGCACTCGGCCCGAGCGGCACTGGCGGCATCACCGGGAGCTGCACCGAGCCGGCGATCAGGGTGCAGTACTCAGCCAGCTGCGGAGTCTTGAGCCCGGCGACCTTGCCGGCATCGTCCCAGCGCCGCACGCGCACCGCGTCCGCGAAGTAGCGCTCGGCCTCGAACTGCGCCACCTCGTGCGCTGACATCGGGCCTCCCTGCAGCTTCAGGGTGTGTACCGAGGCGGAACTCAGTTTCGCAAAGTACTGCGCATCGGTCGCGCACAGGTAGCGTTTGGCCGCAACGTGCAGGCGCACCGGCTCGCAGATCGCGGGGGGAAAGCGCTGCGCGAGCCAGCGGGCGCCGCCTGCCTCGTGGCGCGCGTCCGCAGTCCAGTCGGCGATGTCGTCGGGGACCTGCGCGAGCAGGTGTCCGATGTCGTGCAACAGCGCCGCGATGACCAGCGGCGCGGGCGCGCCGGCCTGCTGTGCGAAGTACGCGCTCTGCAGGGCGTGCTCGGTCATCGAGACGCGCTCGCCGAAGTATGCGCCGGCGCCGCGCGCCGCGTAGATCGCGAGGATCTCCTCGGCGACCGCTGCCGGGCTAGCCATGGTTCGTCCTGGCCGCGGCCCTGGTGTTCAGGACGTGCAAACCGCCGGCGCACACCGCGGCCACGGCGCTGACCGTCGCCAGGATCACGAACACGCCCTCCCAGCCGAATGCCACCGAGAGCCGCGCCACGGTGTCCCCCGCCAGTACTCCACCCAGGTACCCAATGCCGTCGATGATTCCCGAGGCGGACGCGCTTGCCTGCTTGCCGCCGAAGTCGAGCGCAAAGGCGCCGCCCAGATAAGAGTACGGCCCCAGCAGGCAGAATGCGACGACCCCGATCACCACCACCGCCAGGAGGGCGCCGGCGGGGCCGGAGTGCACTGACATGAGCACCAGCAGCGCCGCGGCCGTGCCCGTGAGTCCGAGGAACAACAGCAGCGAGCGGCCGTTCAGACCGAGGCGGTCGCTGAGCCAACCCGCCAGCAGCACCGAGGCGGCGCCTACTCCCGGGAAGATCGCACTCATGCCGGCGGAGTGACCCATGCTGTAGCCGAGGTGATCGCGCAGGTAAACCGGTGTCCAGGTATTGAAGGTCTCGCGGATTATCGTGCAGGTGAACGACAGCAGACAGACCAGCAGAAACGCCCGGCTGCGCAGCAGCGGCACGAGCAGCGCGCCGACGCTTGCGGGCCGCGACTGTGCGGCGGCAAACAGGTTGAGCGGGTTCGGCTTCGCTTCCGTGTGTCCCAGCTCGGTGCGGGACTCGCGCAACCCCAGCAGGCAGGCGGTCAACATGACTGCGGCCGCGATGGCGGCGAACAGGAACAGCGCGCGCCAGCCGTAACCACGCTCGATCAGCATCCCCATCTGCTGGCGCGCCGCGGCATCTCCGACGAGGTAGCTGATGCTGAGAATACCGACGATCGACCCGTAGGAGGAATAGTCGAACCATCGGGAGGAGACCTTGACGAGACCGGCCCAGCCGATCGACTGCGTCAGGCGGTTTCCGACCCAGGCGACAGTGAACATCGGGATCGCGCCGCCGGCGGCGAACAACAGCGTGAACACTGCGGCGCCTCCTACGCCAATGAGGAAGTTGCGCCGCCCGCCCCAGTAGTCCCCCAGACCGGTGAGAAACAGTTTGCCCAGCGCGTAAGCGAGAACGCCGAGGGAGCTGATCGAGCCGATGCGGACGACCGCTTCGCTGTGACCGACTCCGTGCTTGCCCAGCTCCTCGACCAGCAGGGGCGTGGCCACGGACAGATCCGCCCGGCAGTAGTAACAGGCAGCATAGCCCCCGAACAGCAGCAGTATGGTTCTGAGCTGCCCGTAGCGCAGTGACCGCTCCGGCGCGCCTCTCATGACTGCGGGGGTGCGATCGTTATCCAGACCGGATCGGTATAGGCCTTGCGTCCGCGCCGATCCTCGACCTCGAGCGCATACCAGCCCGCGTGGCTGGTGGTGAGCGTGAAGTCGACGTGAGTCTGGAGCGGTGCGTCGGGGAACGCGCGGCTGACCTCGAGGTTGCCGTCGCGGATGAGTGCGGCCTTGCTGACCCCGGCGACTGAGGCCAGCTCGAACGCCAGGGTAAAGCGCTCACCGCCGCGGACCTTCATTTCGCTGCCGAACATCACCGACGGGAATATGAGCGGGCCGTAGCTCACGTACGCATGACCCGCCTTCAGTGCCTGCGCAAAGGCCTGGGCACTCACCTGACCTTCGAGATGCGCGAAGGTGCGTACGCGCCCGGACTGATCGTTCCAGACATCGTGGGTGTCGCTGCCCGCAGCCAGATAGTAGCGCTGGCCCGCATTCCAGAATTCCCACAGCTTGGCCAGTACCTTAGGGTCGTCATTGGGGACCATTGAGTTGATCTCCATCAGGTCAAACCCGGGATTGAAACCGCCGGGTGCCACGCCGGCCTTGAGGCTGGCGAAGTAACCGTAGGGATTGAACGGGTGATTGACCTGCACCACGGTGACTCCAGCGCGTCGCGCCTCCTTCAGGATCATGTCGACGGTGGCCGTGGCGGTGTCGATCGCCAGCCGCGCACCGCTCGCCAGCGGATAGGCATTGAAGTGGCCCCAGGACGGCGACAGCTCGATCCCCGGGATGAACGACACGCCACGGGCGCCGGCAATCTGCTGCAACACCGCGAGGTTCACGGTCGAATCGTGATCGCTGACGAACAGCAGATCGAGTCCCGCCGCGAGCTGCGAGCGCGCCAGATCCGCCGGTGGTGTCACCGCCTCGGCCTGATCGGCGTGGTGGTGCAGATCGGCGCAGTACCAGCCGCGCGAGGGCGGATCGAACAGCGGCGTGATGGTGATCCGGTGTTGCCTGGCCGGGCCGGCGGCAACCGCGAGCCGCACCTGTGAGTCCGCCGCCAGGAAGCCGCCGCCCGATGACACGGTGAAAAGATAGCGGCCGGGCGCGATGGGCAGGTCCGCGTGCCCCTTGCGCCCGAGTTGCGTG
>Ga0209156_10002574_pt1 | contig 14165 bp, 12 predicted proteins | sample GraSoiAngelo_124_FD_185881 | JGI IMG/M metagenome (GOLD analysis project Ga0209156, IMG submission 185881) | Grasslands soil microbial communities from the Angelo Coastal Reserve, California, USA - 14_0927_05_20cm (SPAdes) (version 2) | ecosystem: Environmental > Terrestrial > Soil > Grasslands...
TGTAGAGGCTCGCAACCTGGTCGTAGCCGTTGAACATGAGCGTCGGACGTTTTAAGAACTCACCCAGGCGCCGCTCCTTAGCTTGACTCCACCGCGGATGATCCACGTTCGGGTTCACGTTCGAGTAGAACCCGTACTCGTTCGGTGCGGCTTTATTCCAGCTATTTACCGGCTGCTTGTCAGTAAAACGGATCCGCACAATCGCCTTCGCGCTTTTGAAACCATACTTCCACGGAATCACAATGCGCAGCGGCGCGCCATCCTGATTCGGCAAGACTTCACCGTACATGCCGAAACAAAGCAGCGCGAGCGGGTGCATAGCCTCATCCATGCGCAGGCCCTCAACGTATGGCCAATCGAGCACGGGGACACGCTGCCCCGGCATCTGGTTGGGTGCGTAAAGCGTAGTGAACTCCACGAATTGTGCTTTGCCTAGAGGCTCGGCGCGCTTGATCAGTTCATTCAGTGAAAACCCCACCCACGGCACAACAATCGACCAGCCTTCTACACACCGATGGCGATAAATGCGCTCCTCGGGAGAGGCCATCTTGATGATGCTGTCAACGTCCAGCACTTGCTTCTTTTTCACGAGACCATCAATGGTGACGGTCCACGGACGAGTCTTGAAGTCTTTCGCAAGCCCGGCAGGTTCGTATTTATCGGTCGAAAACTCGTAATAATTGTTGTAATTAGTGACATCTTTGAAAGGAGTGATCTTCTCAGCCGTCGAGAAGCTGTTCTTCTGAATACCGTCGATTTTGGCATTTGCTTGGGCGATCGTCGATGGGGAGAATAATCTGCTAATTGCTGAGCCGCCCAATGCCGCCGCGCCTGCAATCGCTGTGCCGGCCAGGAACTTGCGCCGGTTTAAATACAGGCTCTTGGAAGTTATTTCAGATGAGTGAATATCTGCGGCCTTTTTGATCAGCATCGAAAGATTCCCGTTTAGTTTACGGCTAAGTCACACGAATGGATTTCCAATGGGTCCCACAAGATAGGACGCACAATGGACGAAAAAGTTGCACAGCCGAGTGGATGACACTCCAAAGCTTTGAGGGTTGTTGATTAGAAAGAGATTATCCGCGCGAGCCGCGCAAGACGTCACGTACCTTGCGGGAGAGCATCTGTAGCGTGAAAGGCTTTTGCAGGAAGGCCGTGCCGGCTTCGAAGACGCCCTGTTGCATGATGGCATCTTCGGTGTAGCCGGAGAGATAAAGCACTTTGGTTTTCGGACGTGCCTCGTCAAGCTTTTTCGAGAGCTCGCGGCCGCTCATGCCGGGCATTACAACGTCGGTGATGAGCATGTCAATCGAACCCAGGTGCGCGCTAGCGATACGCAACGCCGCCTCGCCATTTTCTGCTTCCAGGACCTTGTAACCCTTGGATTGCAGAGTTTCTCGAACCAATTGGCGCACCGATTCTTCATCTTCAACGAGAAGAACCGTCTCCGAACCGCCACCGGCAGCTTGCGAGGCTGGCACGGAGCATGGTTCTGCAGAATCCTCTACCCTGGGCAGATAGATGCGGAAAGTCGTCCCGCTCCCTACTTCGCTCTGCGCGAAAACATAACCGCCGCTTTGCTTGATGATGCCATAGACGGTAGAAAGACCAAGGCCCGTACCCTTACCTTTTTCTTTCGTGGTGAAGAAAGGTTCAAATATTCGGCACTGGGTTTCGCGATCCATGCCATGACCTGTATCGGCGATGGACAGCATTACGTATGGGCCGGGTTGAATGTAGTTGTAGAGGCGCCGGAGGTCATCTCCCAAATGCACATTGCTGCTCTGAATGGTGATCTTACCGCCGCTAGGCATCGCGTCTTTTGAATTTACGGCCAGGTTCATAACGACCTGCTCGATCTGGCCGGCATCAGCGCGTGTTCGACCCAAGTCGTTTGCCAAACGAGTTTGCAGCTCGATGTTCTCCCCGATCAGCGGGCGCAGCAGCCGCTCCATATCCCGGATAATCGTGTTCAGATCCACGACTTTGAGCTCGAGAAGTTGCTTGCGGCTGAAGGCGAGCAGTTGACGAGTGAGGGTGGTCGCGCGCTCGGCTGCCTGTTGGATGGCCGCGATTTTCGGGTGCATGGGATTGTTACGACCTGTGTTCTCGAGGAGAACTTCGGTATAACCGCTGATCACCATCAGAAGATTGTTGAAATCATGAGCCACACCGCCAGCGAGCCGTCCCACGGCCTCCATTTTCTGCGCCTGGCGGAACTGATCTTCCAGTACGCGGCGCTCGGTGACATCTTCGGCAATCACTTCCAGAACCTGCTCAGCAACTTCGGGGCTGGTGACGGCTCGACCACTCAGCCGGACCGTGATGGCATTGCCGTTCTTGCGCTTCCAGCGGACCTCGACGTTCTCCAGCCGTGCGCCACGGCGAAATTCATTGATTAGGCGCGCGTGTTCCTCCGGATCGGCAAATACATCAACCTTGGTGTCCAGCGACAGGACTTCTTCGATTGAGCTGTAGCCCAGCATGGCAATGAGCGCGGGATTCACGTCGAGGAATCTGCCTTCCATACTGGAACGGTAGATTCCGTACACAGCGGACTGCACCAGAGAGCGGTAGCGCGCTTCTGAACGGCGCAGCGCTTCCTCGTGCCGCTTGTGCTCGACCGCGCTGGCGAGCTGCTGAGAGACGAACGTCAGTATGTCGCGATCCTTCTCACCATAGCGGACATTCGCGGTGTAGCTCTGAACAACCAGAATTCCGAAGACCCTGTTGGCAGCTTTGAGGGGCACGCCCATCCAATCCAGAGAGGGCGCACCAATCAATTCGACCTCACCTTGCTTGACCAGCGAGTCAAACACCTCCGGAGTACAAAGCAAAGGTTCGCCGGTGCGGAGGACGTATTCAGTGAGACCGCGGCCGAGCTTTTTGGGCTCTGGCCGCGGATCTGCTTCGTCGACGAAGTAGGGAAAGCTAAGGAGTTGAGTCACCGGATCGTACAACGCGATGTAGAAATTTCGCGCATACATCAACTCAGAGACGGTAGCGTGAATCGAGCCATAGAATTGGTTCAGGTCTTCGGCTGAAGTGGTTTTTTCGGCGATGCGATAGAGCGCCGAACTGAGCGACTCCGCCCGCTTTTGATCTGTGATGTCGCGGTATAAAACATAGGCGGCGACTTGCTGACCTGCGACAATCACTGGCGCACCTGAGACAAATACATCAACCAGAGTGCCACCCTTGCGCTGCCGTTTGGTCTCGAGACTTACCTTTTGTCCTTGTCTTAGGGCATCGCCAATCCAATGCGTCTCCGAGCTGCGGTCCGGCGGCACGATCAGTGAATCAATGCGTCGGCCGATCGCTTCTTCGGGAGAGAAGCCAAACATACGGGTGAACTCGCCATTAATGCGCACAATACGATACTGATCGTCGAGAATGCTGATGGCCTCGGGCGCGCACTCGACCAACTCTTCGAGATAGGCTCTTTGGATTGCGGGATCGTCCAGGGCAGGACCGGGGACCGGCGTAGGGGCTGCTGGCTGTTCGCCCGTCCGGGAAAGTGTAGGAACGCCGCGATGCAGCGCTTCCTTAAGATGCTTGGCCCGCGACACTTCGGCGGAGTTCGCCGGCCGGGTGATTTTCTCACCCATTAATCCTCCCGATTCGGTCCCAGAGCTCGACTTCGGGATGGTAGAACGGCTGCTTATGACTCGAAAGTTACAAAGGTAATTGCAGGAGAGTGAGAGGACAAAGTTCAGGTTCCGGCGGCGAGCATTTCACAAACCCGGCGGATGGCTTTGCGCTGTTCCGCACCGACGGCGAGAAATTCGAAACCGTGGCGCAGGCCATCACGATAACGCACCAGAGCACGTAACTTAATGGGATAGGCCGCCATAGGCAATGAAAGTTCCATGGAGACGACTTCGCCAATTTGCAATTCGCCGGTGAGAGTTGCACCGATGCCGTCTTCTCCAATCTCGCTTGAACGTCCCCACAGCGAAAGATTGGCGGAAGGCCGGAAGACATTTACCGAGAGCCGGACGTCCAATGGATAACGTGGGAAACGGCGCGAAGTTCCAGATTGTGGCGTAGGGTTGGGCCCAGTGCCGCTCACGCTTGTCCCTTCCTTGCGGCTTGCCTGGATGACAGATGAACGCGGGCACAAAACGGATGATCAATTCCCGTGCAGCGGATAGCCGGGCTCAAGCGGCAGCTTGCCGGAAGCGCGCAGCACATTTACTCCTCCAGTAATCGAATAAACGTCCACCAGACCGACGGTGCCGGGCGTGGACTCAACTTTTTCGACCAAAGCTTCGTCGGAAGCGACAACAATGATCGCGGGATGATTTGTCCTGCCATGAATAGCTGCCGTAATAGCCAGGGCGGCGCGATCGACACCAGAATGAAGGCACGCTGAACCGGCACGGTCCCCCCAACCGTGTATGGGATGAACTGCGATGATTATGCTCGAAGGGCGGCGGAGGCCAAACAATTCGGGAGAGCGGGGCACCAGCAGAGATAACAGAAGCGATCATGCCCGGCGGACAGCGATTCTCGATTGCCGGGCGGCGATTAACTGGGGGCGCTACTGCCCAATTTTTGTGCAGTGAAATTCTACTTGCCAGACGGTACTACTCTGGTTACTATGCAGCCATCCTCAGGAGCGTCCGTTGGCTGCATTATCTATGAATATCGGCGAGACCATCCGAAGCTACAGACTGCAAAAAGGCATGTCGCAGGGTGATATCGAAAAGCGCACTGGCCTGCTGCGCTGCTACCTTTCGCGAGTAGAGAACGGTCACACTATTCCGTCTCTCGATACCCTAGCTAAAATCGCAGGGGCGATGGAGCTTCCCCTGTCGCAGTTCTTCTCCGACTCCGGGCACACCAATGGCTCCAAAGGCTTGCCGCAACTTTCGGATGATGAAGTCCGCTTCCTCAGCCAAATCCGCCGCTACGCCGTCAGCCTGAACGATAGCGACCGCAAGCTGGTGTTGGCCATGGTGAAGAAGATGGCCGCGAATGCGGGAAGGTAGACTCTCAGCCCTCAGCTTTCAGCTCTGAGTTTTTGACGTTTGGTCCCAAACTCTGCCGAAGGCCACGTTTCCCTTGCATCCTGCCGAGTTTCGCGGGCGACTGAAAACTGACGGTTGAAGGCTGATTGCTGACGGCTGTTTTGGGTACTTTCGTTCCATCCATCCTGTGGCCAACGGACACCTCGTCGCCCTCGCCCCAAATCCCTAAACTAACGGCTGGAGAAGTCTAGGTGACCATCGACGAAGAACTAAACCTTCTCGACTCGAACCTGCGACGATTGAAGATCGAGTACGAGATTTACTTTAGCAATCCAAGCAAGAAGCCGCCCTCGGACATCGAGTGGAAGGTTCTCAGTTTGCTCCGCAAATTCAGTGATGGCAGCCGCATGAGTTTCACTCAGCGTTTTCGCTACAACGAAATGGCTCAGCGTTATGCTATTTATAGCGATCTGTGGCGCAAGAAAAGCCGAATTCGCGAAGAGGGCTACCGACGGCCGCAGGATGCGCTGCTCTCGATCCAGGGCGTGCGCGAGGAGGAACATGAACCCGAGCACAAAGTTTACGGAGTCGGGCAGGCGGGTGGAACCGCCGCCGCCGCCGCACCGGCCATTGAAGAGAGACCGTTTACGGTGCAGTGCTCAGACGTGAGCGCCGAGCACGAACAGGTACTCAAGCTTTATCGGGCACTGATGGAAGCAAAGAAGAAGGCTGGCGAGAGCGTCTCGGGAACTCTCGATAGCTTCACGTCGTTTGTGCAGAAGAAAACCGCCCAGATTCGCAAGCAGTATGGCTGCCAAGCGGTTGAATACAGCGTCGAAATGCATGGCGGGCATGTAAAGCTGAAGGCCAAGGCAAAGACTTAGCAACCTGGCGTTCGTGCCTGTTCCCTAAAACCACTAATATCTCCCACATCGCCGCTCCTCAATTCTCCGGCCCACACGGCGGCCGCTTCTACTGGTAAAATTTTCCCCTGTCATTCCCGCATTCGAGGCCATCAATGTCGTCAGACGCCCGAGCCCCCATTCGTCGCGCCATCCTTAGCGTCACCGATAAAACCGGTCTGGTTGATTTCGCCCAAAAGCTCGCCGGCATGGGCGTGGAATTAATTTCGACTGGCGGCACAGCCAAGATGCTGCGGGACTCGGGAATCTCTGTCAAAGACATTTCCGAGCTAACTGGATTTCCCGAGATGCTGGATGGGAGGGTGAAAACGCTGCATCCCAAAGTCCACGGGGGGATTCTGCACCGTCGCGAAAATCCCTCGCATCGCACGGCGGTCGCCGAGCACGGCATCCAGCCAATCGACATGGTGGTGGTGAATCTTTATGCATTTGAGAAAACCGCAGCAAAGCCGAGCGTGCATTTTGAGGAGCTGATTGAAAATATCGATATTGGCGGTCCGTCCATGATCCGCTCGGCGGCCAAAAATTTTCAGGATGTTGCGGTGGTCACCTCACCCGAAGATTACGGGCGAATTGCTGAAGAGATGGCCAAATCCGGCGCGGCGCTTTCCTCGACTACGAAATGGCGGCTCGCTCAGAAGGCTTTTGCCACCACGGCGGCGTACGATTCCGCTATCGCTTCTACGCTTGAGCGTGTGAGCGCGAATGGACGATTTGAGTTGCACGCTGCCGAAGAAGGATTCCCCAAGACGCTGCGGCTTTCCTTCAACAAAGTCATGGACCTGCGCTACGGCGAGAACCCCCACCAGAAGGCTGCGATATATTCGGATGGATCAGGCGCGGGTATCGCCAATGCACGCCAGTGGCAGGGTAAAGAACTTTCCTATAACAACATTGTCGACCTGCAGGCAGCGTGGGATCTGGCTCAGGAATTTGATGAGCCGGTCTGCGCGATTATCAAGCATACCAACCCTTGCGGCACCGCGACTGGCAAGACTCTAGCGGAGGCGTACAAGAAGGCTCTTGAATGCGACCCCGTGTCTGCGTTTGGGGGTGTGATCGGCGTGAATCGCCCGATTGATGCCGATGCTGCCGAAGAAATGGCCAAGCTCTTCCTCGAAGTGATTGCTGCGCCCTCGTTCGACGAGTCTGCTCGGGCCACGTTCGCGGCCAAGAAAAATCTTCGACTGATCGAAATTTCACACGCTCCGCAAAAATGGGTTCTGAAAAATGTTTCTGGCGGAATTCTGGTGCAGGATGCGGACGTTCGCCCGTTGTCTGAGAACGATTTGAAGGTTGTGACCAAGCGTCAGCCCACCGCTGAAGAAAAGCGCGCACTGCTCTTTGCCTGGAAAGTATGCAAGCATGTGAAGTCCAATGCGATTCTCTACGCGCGTGATGGCCAAACCGTCGGCGTGGGCGCGGGCCAGATGAGCCGCGTGGATTCCTGCAAAATCGGCGCGCAGAAGGCCGTGCTGCCGCTGAAAGGAACGGTCGCAGCTTCCGACGCGTTCTTCCCATTCCCCGATGGAGTCGAAGAGATCGCGAAAGCTGGAGCCACGGCCATCATTCAGCCGGGCGGATCGGTGCGGGATCAGGAAATAATCGAAGCTGCGGATCGATTTGGGCTAGCGATGATTTTTACGGGCGTAAGGCACTTTAGACACTGACATTGTGGCTCCGGCAGTTACCGCGCGACTGGAAGTAGCGCCCCTCCCAGAACGTTTCTCGACTGGATCCCTTCCCCAGTTGGCGCCGTCGATGCCACGCGTTCCAACCACCGATCAAATTCCTCAAGAGCCAACTCACATTGCCTGCGATGGCGCTGCTGTCTATCGCGAATTTTCTCTGGAAGCGCCGGCAGCAAATCAAACGTGATATTCGCCGGCTGAAAATTTTTCGCATCAGCGTGAGTGACATAATGAACCAGCGATCCGAATGCGGTCGCTCGCGGCAGCGGCAGCGGTTCTGCCTCAGACGCCAGTGCTGAGGCATGGATTCCCGCCATCAGTCCTGTCGCGATTGACTCGACATAGCCCTCTACTCCGCATATTTGTCCTGCAAACAGCACGTGAGGGTGTTCCTTCATCTGGAGCGTCTCGCGCAAAAGCGTGGGAGCGTTGATGTAGGTGTTGCGATGAATCTGACCGTGACGGATGAATCGGGCATCTTCCAACCCGGGAATCAGCCGCAAAACACGCGCCTGCTCGCCGAACTTCAAGTGATTCTGAAATCCGACCAGATTGTAAGAGTCCGCACGCAGATTTTCCTGGCGCAACTGGACCACCGCATGTGGCATCAGCCCGGTACGAGGGTCTTTCAATCCGACTGGCTTCATCGGGCCGAAGCGCAGCGTATCCCGCCCACGGCGAGCGATCTCTTCAATCGGCAAGCAGCCCTCGAAATAATTCAGCTTCTCCCAGTCGCGCTCTTCGACCGATTGAGCTGAAAGCAGCGCGTCGTAAAAGCGGTCATATTCTTCCTTCGACATTGGGCAGTTGATGTAATCGGCAGAGCCTTTGTCATAGCGCGCGGCGAAGTACACCTTTGTCATATCAATCGATTCGGCTTCGACAATCGGACTGATCGAATCGTAGAAGTACAGATGGGATGAGCCGCTCAGGCGGGCAATCTCTTGCGACAAAGCATCTGAAGTCAGTGGGCCGGTGGCGATGATGGTGGCCTGGTTTTCATAGATTCTGGTGACCTCTTCGCGCCGAACCGTGATCAGTGGCTCGCGCGAGATTGCTTCAGTAACTCGTGCGGCAAACGTTGTACGATCCACGGCCAGTGCATGGCCAGCGGGAACCGCGCATTCGTGAGCAATCCCCATCAGCAGCGATCCTGCTCGCCGCATCTCTTCTTTCAGTAGCCAGGGAGCGGCGTTCTCGCTGTCGGATTTCAGGGAATTCGAGCAGACCAATTCGGCGAAGTCGCCGGTCTGATGCGCTGGCGTCGAACGCACTGGCCGCATTTCAAATAACTCGACCGCAAGGCCACGGTGCGCAATTTGCCACGCCGCCTCGGATCCGGCCAGACCCGCACCGATAACCCGAATCTTTAAATTCATGCAGCCTTCTCCGCCAGGCACAGCACTCCCTCGCTTGGCAGCAAAACCAATCGCCAATCATCAAGAAACGTCGCCCCAAGCGATTTATAGAGCTCGACGGCCGAGTGGTTCCAGCTCAGCACTTCCCAGCGCATGGCCCGGCAGTTCTCGCGTTTGGCGATATTCGCGACATATCTCAGCAAGGCTTTGCCGAGTCCTTTGCCGCGGAATTGAGGGCGGACAAAAAGGTCCTCCAGGAACAATTGTGGCCCTTGCCAGGTGCTATAGAAGCCAAAGAAAAAAGCGTACCCAGCCGCCTGCCGGTCCCATTCTGCTATGACCGCTCGAAACTTTGGATCAACGCCGAATCCATCCCGGACTAAATCTGCCTCAGTGATTGAAACCGAATCCAGTTCACGCTCGAACTCAGCCAACTCCCGGATCATCGTTGCGAGCAGGCCCGTATCTTCGGCGGTTGCCGGGCGAATTGAAAGCACGCTTGCCTCCTGCAGCGGGGTGGAGAAAAATCAAAAGGATTAGCGGGTATTATACGGTGATCCATCTCAGCGAGGGCTCATGGCACGCATCGCATTGATTGAACCTGAACACGCCAATCCGGAAGTCAAACAGATTTACGATGGCACGCTCCGCGGCAAGCCCGGCAACGCGCAGAAAGCGCTGGCGCACCGTCCGGAGATGCTCAAGAATTTTCTCAGCTTCTATGCCAGCGTCGGGCGCTCGCTGGACCGGAAGCTCTATGAACTCATCTACATTCGCGTATCGTTCATTAATGGCTGCCGGTATTGCACCCAGCATCATGTAGCTTCGTCCAAGCGCGCTGGCCTGACTCCAGATGACTGGAGCGACCTGAAGCAGGGCAATTACGCACGCTTCAGCGAAAAAGAGCGGGCTGCCTTGACGTACGCGGAAAAACTCACTCGCAGCCCGCACGATGTGACAGATCAGGATTTCCTGGAGTTGAAAAAGCATTTCCCCGATGAACAGATCGTAGATCTGCACCTTTTGACCGGACTAGCGAACCTGACGAACCGTTTCACCGATCCGCTCGGCCTGGAATTGGAATTCCCCGCGCAAACAATTTAAGCGGCTCAAGGGAACCCAAAGCAATTCAGACGCGTGCGCCTCCTCGTGGCCTTAATGGAGAACACCTAATTCCGGTGTCGCTGCCACTCATTCCATCTAGTTTTCCTTCTCTTTCCACAAAGAATTTCTGTCCTCCACAGCTTCTGCACAAGGAGGCCCTAATTTTCCATTGCGTGGCAAACGAGACTGCTTCACAGTGTCATCAGTGCATGCGTGAGATGTTCTGAAGCGCTGCCGGGATTGCGGCAGAGCTGGCGGTACCTGACGGTTCTCGAGGGTGAACCGCCAGGAGGGTTTCCAAAAACGCGCTTTGCGCGTTCCGGTGCCCGGGCGTTGCGGCCTCCTCAGATGGTCCGCCTGAAATGGCAGGACCGAGCCGCTGGCTCGAATCAATCACTGCGGGTCGCGAGTTGCAAGTCACCATCTCAGGATGAATGATTTGCAACCAGCAACGTGCAGAGTGTGCCCAGAAACGGCATTCCCCAGAATGTGGTTTCAGAAGCACACATCTCATCGCCTCAAGCGATGAATACGCGCGGAACATTCCACGAGCGATGCGGCCCGGGTGGCTGGCCCGGGCCGCATTTTATTTTGCGCAATTTTTGAGGCCCCAGTTTGTAGCGCCGGCGTCCCGAGTGTAGTGCCGGCGTCTCGCTGGCTGTCCGCCGGACGTCTCGTCCGCCGATTTCGCGTCCTGCTATTGCTCCTTTGGTTCCGGCGGCTGCGGCAGATCGGGAATGGCCGCGAGCAGCTTGGGATCGAGAGGCTTCAAATTCAATTGCTCTGTCAGGAACGCTATGCGATCGCGCCGCGACTCTGCATTCAGTGCGTGCGGCGCATCATATTCTTTGAAGCGTTTAGGCTCGCTCACCAGCGCTGCGTATCCGCGTGCGTGCTCCGGCGAAAGAAATTTTTCCTGACTAGCGTACTGTAAAAAGACTGTGGCCGGCGCCGCATGGGACACAAACTTGCCTGGATCGAGCCACGCCCATTTCGCCGTAAATGCGTCGAATTTCTCAGGGCCAATTTTCTGCCGGTAATCTTGAACTTCCTTGGTTTTCAAATCCAGTTCATCTGACAGACCACCCGCCATGAGCACGAACGCTTTGAAACGCTTGTCAATTCCGCTGAGAAACCCACCGACGCTGGCGTTGTAACTGTGACCGACATAAGCGAGCCGCTTCTGATCGACGTCCTTACGGGCAAGCAGCAAATCGGCTCCCCGGCGCATGTCTACAATCTGCTGAATCAGGTCTGTGACCTGCTGCTGGTTCAGCGGCGCTTTGTCTTCTATGTGCCCCGGGCGCGCAATTGGACCATCGGTGAGCAGAGAAACGACGCCGGCGTGCGCCAGCGCGACCGCTTCCTGCAAAAATTCTTTACGATTCCGAAATTCGGAGTTCTCCCAGTACCAGTGCCCCCAAATCACCGCTGCGAAAGGTCCTTTGCCGCTCGGAACAACAAGATAAGCCGGTACGCGCCCGCCTTTCGGGCTGGCATAGGAGATGTCATGAACAGCAACGCCACTACGTTGCTCAACGCCAGTTTCTCTGACCTCAAGCGGCGCCTTGCGGTCGTAGTGAAGACGATGAACGACGTCAGCGTCCTGGGATGCAGCAATCGAGCTGATCAAGAAGCTCACGATGAAAAGCCGGATAACCATGAATGCCGCTCCGGTAGCGCGATAAAGTATCGACTAAAGATAATACTTTCGTATTTTATTCGCTTCACGGCATACTCGCAAAGATAAATCGAGGCGAAGCGGAATTTAGTTCAGCGCCTTCATCGGCTGCAAACATGCAGCCAGAAAAAATAAATTTCTTCCCGCGTTTTCCTATGACGTACTTCGCATCCACAAGCGATCCCAAGCTAGTATGCAAATCACCTTCGCAACTTATCCCAGCAAATAAAAACTTTGGCGACCACTGACTACAGCCTGGCGCATACTCTTCCGGCGAACGTTGAGGCCGAACGCTCCATTTTAGGCGCGATTCTGCTGGACAATTTCGCATACAACCAGGCCGCCGAGCATCTCAAGCCAGAAGACTTCTCACTCGACTCGCACCGCCGCATTTTCTCGCGCATGGTCGATCTCTCGGAATCTTCGCGTGCGATCGACATCATCACCTTGCCCGAGGAGCTGGACCGGCGAAGCGAGCTCGAGACCATCGGCGGAGTTGCTTACATTTCCAGCCTGCTCGACGGAGTTCCTGACCGGCCGAGCATTGAGCATTACATCAAAATCGTCCGTGATAAGTCCCTGCTGCGTGGGCTGATTCATGCCGCCAACGCCGCCATTGTACGGGCCAGCGAGCAAAGCGATCCTGCCGAAGAGATCCTCAACGACGCCGAAGCCTCGATTCTGCAACTATCCGAAAAGCGTATCGGCCGCGGATTTCTGGGCGTGCAGGAGATCGTCAAAGAATCGTTTGGCTCGGTCGACGCCCTGCTACAACGTGGCCAACGGATCACGGGCCTCGCAACCCACTATACCGATCTCGACGAGATCACCAGCGGACTGCAACGTTCCGACCTGATCATCATCGCCGCCCGCCCCTCGATGGGTAAAACTGCATTCGCCATGAACATCGCGGAGAACGCCGCCATTCTCGATCAAAAAACGGTCGGGATCTTCTCCCTGGAAATGTCGCGCGAGGCCCTGCTGCTTCGCCTGCTTTGCTCACGCGCACGCGTGGACTCGCATAAAATGCGCACCGGCTCGCTCTGGCGCGACGACATGCACAAAGTGGTCCGCGCTATGGAAGAACTCGCTCATGCGCCCATTTTCATCGACGACACTGCCGGCCTAGCTCTGAGCGAAATGCGCGCCAAGGCGCGCCGACTGAAGCAATCGCAAGGCGCTCTCGATCTGCTAATCGTGGATTACTTACAGCTCATGTCCGGTAGCAGCCGGCGTTATGAAAATCGAACGCAGGAGGTCTCAGCGATTTCCCGCGGATTGAAAGCTCTAGCAAAAGAATTGAGCGTTCCGGTGGTTGCGCTCTCGCAGTTGAGCCGCGCTCCCGAAAGCCGAGGCAGCGGAGATCATCGTCCGCAACTCGCCGACCTGCGTGAGTCAGGGTCAATCGAGCAGGACGCGGACGTCGTCGCCTTTATCTTCCGTGAAGAAGTCTACAAACCCGACGAGCCAGAGCTGGAGGGAGTGGCCGAGATTCTCATCCGCAAGCAGCGCAACGGGCCAACCGGCACCATTCGCATGGCCTTCCTGAAGAGTTCCACACGGTTCGAGTCGATGGCAGACGGAGCTGCACCGCCCCCGGAATAGTTGGGGGTTGCTCGGGCGCAAATACGTGGGGTTCCGCTAGGACCACAACTCTTGTTCCAGAGCCTGTGGAAAGCCTGTGGAATCGTTGAAGTTTTCCTGCGCGAGGCAGCACAACGACCGCCCGGTCGGTTGCCACTCTCCGGAGGATATATTGTAAGTTGCTGGAAGAGAGCTGTTTGCGGTCGGACAATCGTTAGCACTCTTCGCAGCAGGTTGCCAAGAAAAAGTAGGCAACCTTTGAGATTTGCACAAATTGCGGTGAAGGCCGATTGATTCGGAGGCCCTAGTTGGAAGGACTCGGGAGCTGGAATCAGCCTTTTTTCGCACGCAAGGCGATGCGCCAATTGCGGACACGTAACTCGGAGAACTCAGGGATTGCGCAGCCCCGACTCCCTGCCAGCGGATGCGGTTCTCCGCGGAGCCTGCCAAAGGATGCGGTTCTCGCAGAGTAAATTGGATCGGCAGGCAAACAGACAAAAGGCCTCGCATTATCGACGCCTCTCAAAACTGGGTCGGGAACGGCACCCCGCGACGAAACCAGTATCACCGCCCCTGTTCAGTCGGAGTCAAGTTACTTTTGTCGGGAGCTTATCCTCGCTTTTGCTCCGACAGAAGCGACGCGGCCGAAGCGAGTGGAAGACCCGCGACCTTCGCCGCGTGAGACTTTCAACGTCCAACCTTTCCCAAAAAATGCGAAACGATAAGGAACATCGCCGCGAAATTGCCCAGAAATAGGACAGCCCCGATGGTCAGTCGGGGCTTGGTACCGGACGATGTCCGCGAAACACTTTAAGGATAAATCCTCTGTCTAGCCTGTCAAGCAGACTCGG
>Ga0209156_10002579_pt1 | contig 14156 bp, 12 predicted proteins | sample GraSoiAngelo_124_FD_185881 | JGI IMG/M metagenome (GOLD analysis project Ga0209156, IMG submission 185881) | Grasslands soil microbial communities from the Angelo Coastal Reserve, California, USA - 14_0927_05_20cm (SPAdes) (version 2) | ecosystem: Environmental > Terrestrial > Soil > Grasslands...
GGCGATGACCCGCGTCTCACCGAGCGGCGTGCGCCAGTCCATCTTGCCGATGCTCACCGGGTAGGTGATGACGACCGGCTGCTCGCCCTTGCGGGGCTTGGGGTAGTAGTACAGCCGGTGCTCGGGCAGGTTCACCACCAGGCCGGCGCGCGGACCGGCCGGCAGGATGCGCCGCCCGGGGAGCAGGAGCTTCGTGCCCGCCCCCGGCAACCACACATCCACGGCGGGGTTCGCGCGAATGATTTCGTAATAGCCGAGACTGTAGCGGTGCGCGATATCCGGCAGCGTGTCCTCGTACACCGCCTGCATGCTCTCGTCGCTCCCCACCACCGGGGAACCGTCCGGTGGCAGAGGGTAGACACTGGCCCAGCCGGGGGCCGCCAGCAGGCCAAGCCACGCCAGCGCGCACGCAAGACATCCCGATTTCCACGGCTGCTTCATGTGATTTCCGCAAAGAACCTGTAACAAATTGATTACAGTGTAATCGACGCTTAGACGGCGCGCTTGCGTCTGCTTCGCGCCGCCGCCTATTGTAAAGGATTCCTTTACCATCGCGCGCGGTGAGCCGCGCAGAAAAACTCCCGCACGCGTTTTTCGCGCGCAGCACGCTGGCCATCGCCCGCGAACTCATCGGCATGCACCTGGTGCACGATGATGGCAGTGCGGTGCGCACGGGGCGCATCGTCGAGACCGAGGCGTATCTGGGGCCCCGCGATCTCGCGGCGCACTCCTCGCGCGGCCGCACCGCGCGCACCGAAGTCATGTATGGGCCGCCGGGGCACGCGTACGTGTATTTCATCTACGGCTTCTGGAACTGTCTGAACGTGGTCACCGGCGCTGCCGGTGTGCCCCACGCGGTGCTGCTGCGCGCGCTCGAGCCGCTCGCGGGCGTCACCGACCGCACCTGCGGTCCGGGGCTCCTGTGCCGCGCGCTGCACATCGATCGGCGTCTGAACGGCGTCGATCTCACCGGCGATGTGCTGTGGTTGGAGTGTGCGCCCGCTGGCGCGCCGCGGGTGCGCATCGCGCGCAGCCCCCGCATCGGGGTCGAGTACGCCGGCGAATGGGCGCGGCGACCGTGGCGATTCTTCGATCGCGCTTCGGCGCATGTCTCCACCGCCCCGGCGCGCGGGCGGCCGAGCCGCTCTGCCGCCCCAAGCGCGGCGGGGAATGATGGCTGAGCCGGGGCGTTTGCCTGGCGGTGAAAACGCGCGCGCTCTGTGCCTAAACTACTCACCGCACGTCCGCCTGAGCGAAAGGAAGCCGCATGTCGATCCGCACCAGCCTTCTCCTGGCGCTGTGTGTCCTCGCGAGCGCCGGGCCGGGGATGTCGGCCGCGGTGCACGCGCAGGGCGTGGAAGGCACCGACTACCGCAAGATCGGGCCGCCGCAGCCTACCGACAGCCCGGGGAAGATCGAGGTCATCGAGTTCTTCTCCTACATGTGCCCGCATTGCAACGAGTTCTACCCCCTGGTCAGCATCTGGGAGGCGAAGCTTCCCAGGAACGTGGTGTTCCGGCGCGTGCCGGTCGGCTTCAACCGCCCGGGGTGGATCAATCTGGCGCGCGCTTACTACGCGCTGCAGGCAAGCGGCGATCTGGGCAAGCTCGACGGTGCGCTGTTTTACGCCATCCACGAGCAGCACTTGCAGTTGTTCGATGAGCCGAGCCTCGCCGACTGGGTGGGCAAGAGCGGGGGCCATGCCGAGCAGTTCGCGGCCGCCTACGCCTCCTTCGGGGTCAACAACCAGACGGTGCAGGCCGATCAGATGGCGGAGAAGTACGGCATCGAGGCGGTTCCGACCATGACGGTCAACGGCGAGTACCAGGCGATGGGCAAGAATCTCGCCGAGATGCTCCTCAACACCGACCGGCTGATTGCCCGGGCGCAAACCGAGGCTCACGCCGCGGGCGCCACCGCGAAACACAAGTAGCTCAGGGGCCCGCCGGCTCGCGCGTCAGCTCCAGCAGCTCGCTCGCCTCGGGCACGCGATCGCCGCGGGCGAAGTGAATCATCCCGACCGTGCCCGCGTACGGGGCGGTGATGGTGTGCTCCATTTTCATCGCTTCGATGACCATCAGCACCTCGCCGGCGGCGACCCTCTGTCCCACGGCGACCGGCACCGACACCACCACGCCCGGCAGGGGCGTGGTGAGAGTGCCGCTGGCGGCGCTCACCGCGAACTCGCGCGTCCGCGGGTCCTCGAGCAGCAGCTCGTACTGCTCATCGGCGGTCCACAGATACACGCGCGCGCCGTCCAGGTGGCAACGCGCCTGCCGGCGCCGCGCCTCGATGCGTGCCGCCACGACTGCGCCGCTGCACAGCACATCGGCGAGTGCCAGGCGCGCGCCCCCGTCGACGGTCACGGCGGCGGGCCTGCCGTGCACGAACTCCAGCTCCACGGCGTGGGCGTGTCCGCGCCATGAGAACCCGTAGGCGACCCGTGCGGCAAGGTTGGGGGTGAAGCCGTCGGTCAGGTCCCAGGGGCTGCCCGCCCCGGGCTCGCGCGCCGCGGCGCCGCCCGCGCCGGCGTGCAGGGCAAGGGCCGCCAGGATGAGGGCCTCGGGGGCGGCGGTCGGCGGGCCGGCGAATTGCGTCGCAGCCTGATCGAGCAGGGCGACGTCGTGCCGCACTTCGAGAAAGCGCGCCGATCGCAGGATGCGCCGCAGCCAGCGCTCGTTGGTGTGCACGCCGGCGCACAGGGTCTGTGTGAGGGCCGCTGCGAGGCGCGCGGCCGCCTGCTCGCGCGTGGGCGCCCAGGCGATGATCTTGCCGAGGAGTGAATCGTAACAGTCCGGAACCGTGTCGCCGCTGGCAAAGCCGGCATCCACGCGCACCGACTGCAGCTGCGGCCATTCGAGAAGCTGCAGCCGTCCGGCGCTCGGCAGAAAGCCGCGCTCCGGATCCTCGGCACAGATGCGCGCCTCGATGGCGTGACCGTCAAAGCACACCTCGCGCTGCGACAGCGGCAGGGTCTCACCCGCGGCGACGCGCAACTGCCACTCGACCAGGTCGAGTCCGGTCACCGCCTCCGTGACCGTATGCTCCACCTGCAGCCGCGTATTCATTTCCATGAAGTAGAACTCGCCCCCGTCCACCAGGAACTCGACGGTGCCGGCGCTCACGTAGCCGATCTCGCGCGCCACCACCAGGGCCGCGGCGCGCAGTCGTGCGCGCAGCTCCTCGGGCAGCGCCGGGGCCGGCGCCTCCTCGATGAGCTTCTGATGACGTCGCTGAATCGAGCAGTCGCGCTCGCCCAGGTGCACGAGGTTGCCGTGCCCATCGGCAAACACCTGCACCTCGATGTGGCGCGGCGCCGGCAGATAGCGCTCCAGGAGCAGCGTGCCGTCGCCGAAGGCGCTCGCGGCGAGGCGCCGCGCCGCGGCGAGCGCCGGCGCCAGTTCCGCCAGCTCGCGTACGATCTGCATGCCCTTGCCGCCGCCCCCGGCCGCGGGTTTGATGATGAGCGGCAGCCCGGCGCGCTGCGCCTCGCGCGTGAGGTGCTCCAGGTCCTGCCCGGCGCCGGCGTACCCCGGCAGCACCGGCACGCCGGCCGCACGCATGCGCGTCTTGGCGACGATCTTGGACGCCATGGCGTCGATGGCCGCGGCGGGCGGTCCGATGAAAATGCGCCCGGCATCCACGCACGCCTGGGCCAACTGCGGGTTCTCGGCGAGAAAACCGTAGCCCGGATGGATGGCCTCCGCCCCGCTCGCGCGCGCGGCGTCCATGAGGCGTCCGATGTCGAGATAACTGTCGCGCGCCGCGGCAGGCCCGATGCGCACCGCCTCATCCGCTTCGCGCACGTGGCGCGCGCCGGCGTCGGCGTCCGAGAACACCCCGATGGTGCGCACGCCCAAGCGGCGCGCGGTGCGGAAGATGCGGCAGGCGATCTCGCCGCGATTGGCGACCAGGAGACTTTCGATCACGGCGCCCTCTTGCGCCTACATCCGGAACACGCCGAAGTGCGTCGGCTCCTGCGGCGCGTTGCGCACCGCCGCGAGCGACAACCCCAGCACGCGCCGCGTCTCGAGGGGATCGATCACGCCGTCGTCCCACAGCCGCGCCGACGAATAATACGGATGTCCCTGGCGCTCGTATTGCTCGCGAATCGGCTGTTTGAACGCCTCCTCCTGCCCCGCCGGCCAGTCCTTACCCGCGCCCCGCAGCTGCTCACCCTTGACGGTCGCGAGCACGCTCGCGGCCTGTTCACCGCCCATGACCGAGATGCGCGCGTTGGGCCACTGAAACAGCAGCCGCGGCGAATACGCCCGGCCGCACATGGCGTAGTTGCCCGCGCCGTAGCTGCCGCCGATGATCACGGTGAGCTTGGGCACCCCCGCGCAGGCCACCGCGGTCACGAGCTTCGCGCCGTCCTTGGCGATACCGCCCGCTTCCGCGCGCCGCCCGACCATGAAGCCGGTGATGTTCTGCAGGAACAGCAGCGGAATCTGCTCGCGCGAGCACAGCTCGATGAAATGAGTCCCCTTGAGCGCGCTCTCGGAGAACAGCACGCCGTTGCTGGCGAGAATCCCGACCGGATAGCCGCACAGGTGCGCAAACCCGCACACCAGGGTGGTGCCGTAGAGCTGCTTGAACTCATCGAGCTCGGAGGCGTCCACGAGCCGCGCGATCACCTCGCGCACGTCGTAGGGCTTGCGCAGATTCGCCGGTAACACCCCGTACAGCTCCGCCGGATCGCAGCGCGGCTCGCCGGCGGGGCGCGGTGGCGCGCCGGCGGCGCCGCCTTTCAGGCGCGCGATGATGCGCCGCGCAATGGCGAGTGCGTGGATGTCGTTCTGCGCGTAGTGATCGCACACGCCCGATTCGCGGCAGTGCACATCCGCGCCACCGAGGGACTCGGCGTCGATGTCCTCGCCGGTCGCGGCCTTCACCAGCGGCGGACCGCCGAGAAATATCCGTCCCTGGTTGCGTACGATCACATTCTCATCAGACATCGCCGGCACGTAGGCGCCGCCCGCGGTGCACGAGCCGTGCACCACCGAGATCTGCGCCACGCCGAGGGCCGAGAGCGTCGCCTGGTTGTAGAAGATGCGGCCGAAGTTGTCGCGGTCGGGAAACACCTCATCCTGCGCCGGCAGAAACGCCCCGCCGCTCTCCACCAGGTACACGCAGGTGAGGCGGTTGTCGCGCGCGATTTCCTGGGCGCGCAGGTGCTTCTTGACGGTGATCGGATAGTAGGTGCCGCCCTTGACGGTGGGGTCGTTGGCGACGATGACGCATTCGCGACCCTCGATCCGGCCGATGCCGGTCACCACCCCGGCGCAGGCGATCTCCCCGCCGTACATGCCGTGCGCGGCGAGCTGCGAGAGCTCCAGGAACGGACTGCCGGTGTCGAGCAGCACGCGGATGCGCTCGCGCGCGGTGAGCTTGCCGGCCGCCTTGTGCTTGTCGGTAGCGGCCTGCGAGCCGCCGCGCGCCGCCCGGCCCGCCTCGCGCCGCAGGTCCTCGACCAGCGCACGCATGGCGCGCTCGTTGTCCTGGAACTCCTGGGAGTGCACGTCGACCCGGGTGCTGATGCGGGGCATGGGGTACTTGCCACGGTTGCCGGTTTGTCCGACAATCATACGATCCGCTCCAAGGAGAAGGCAAGCCCATGAGCACGCTCGACTGCACCGACAGCGACTTCGGCCTGGGCGCCGAGCTCGAGGAGATCCGCCGGCAGGTGCGGCGCTTCGCCGCCGAGCGGATCGCCCCGCGGGCGGCCGAGATCGACCGCCGCAACGAATTCCCGCGCGACCTGTGGCCGGCGCTGGGCGAGCAGGGCCTGCTCGGCATCACCGTGCCGGAGCGCTTCGGCGGCGCGCAGCTCGGCTATCTGGCGCATGTCATCGTCATGGAGGAAATCTCGCGCGCCTCGGGGGCCGTGGGCCTCTCCTACGGTGCGCATTCCAACCTGTGCGTGAATCAGCTGCGACTCCATGCCAGTGAGGCGCAGTGCGAGCGTTACCTGCCGCGCCTCGTGAGCGGCGAGCACGTCGGGGCGCTCGCGATGTCCGAGCCCGGGGCGGGCTCGGACATCGTCGCCATGCAACTGCGGGCCGAGAGGCGCGGCGACGGCTACCTGCTCAGCGGTCGCAAGGCGTGGATCACCAACGGCCCGGACGCGGATGTGTTCGTGGTGTATGCCAAGACCGACCCCGCCGCCGGCGCGCGCGGCATCAGCGCGTTCATCGTCGAGCGCGGCACCCGCGGTTTCAGCAGCGCGCAGAAGCTCGACAAGCTCGGCATGCGCGGCTCGGGCACCTGCGAGCTGCTGTTCGATGAGTGCCCGGTGCCGGCGGAAAACCTGCTCGGCCCCGAGAACGGCGGCGTGCGGGTGCTGATGAGCGGCCTCGACTACGAGCGCGTGGTGCTCGCCGGCGGCTCACTGGGACTGCTGGCGGCGGCCCTCGATGTGGTGCTGCCCTACATCCGCGAACGCCGGCAGTTCGGCCAGCCGATCGGAACCTTCGAGCTGATGCAGGGCAAGGTCGCCGACATGTACGCCTCGCTCAACGCCTCGCGTGCCTACGTCTATGCCGTGGCGCGCGCCTGCGACGCGCGCACTGCACGGCGGCGCGATGCGGCGAGCTGCATCCTGTTCGCCGCCGAGCGCGCCACCCACGCGGCGTTGGATGCCATCCAGACACTCGGTGGCAACGGCTATATCAACGACTACGCGGCCGGGCGCCTGCTGCGCGATGCCAAGCTCTATGAGATCGGCGCCGGCACCCAGGAAATCCGCCGCATGCTGATCGGGCGCGAGCTGTTCGAGGCTGCCGCGTGAGCGTCGAGTTCGCCCCGCTGCTCATCGAGCCCGCCTATCGCAAGGTGGCGGCGGCGATCGGGGCGCGGGTCCTGAGCCGCGCCCTGCGCGAAGGCCAGCGCCTGCCCTCCGAGACCGAGCTGGCACGGCAGTTCGGCGTCAACCGCTCCACGGTGCGCGAGGCGCTGCGTGAGCTCGAGAGCCGCGGCCTGGTTGAGCGCCGCCCGGGCTCCAAGCTCATGTCGGTCAGCCGGCCGCACCACGAGACCGTGGCCGAGGGCGTGAGCCACGCGCTGCTCCTGCACGACGTGACGGTACGCGACCTGTGGGAGGCGCTCACCATCCTCGAGCCGCCGCTCGCGCGCGCCGCGGCGCGCGAGCGCAGCGCCCAGGACCTGGAGCAAATCGTGGCCGCCGCCGCGGCGTTCGTCGCCGGCCGCAGTGATACCGGGCAGGCGGTGCGGCGCAGCGCGCAACTGTTCCGCTGCCTCGGGCAGGCGACTCACAATCCGGTGCTGGGACTGGCCCAGGAGCCGCTGCTGCAGCTGCTCGAGCCCTCGCTGCGCGTCATGATCGACAAGGTGCCGCAGGCGCGCGCGCGCATCGCCGCGGCTCACCGGCGCCTGCTCGAGGCACTCGAGGCTCGCGACGAGGACGGGGCGCAGGGCTGGATGGCACGCCACATCCGCGACTTCAGGAAGGGCTACGAGATTGCCGGCATTGACCTCGCGCTGCGGGTGGGCGCCGGCTGAGGCGCCCGGCGCCGCCTTGGCCGGGCCGGCACGTGACCCAGGTCTCCGAATCCCCCCTGACAGCAGCTGCGGCGCGCGCTGAGCGCGTATGCTGCGCCGCGAGCCTGGCATCTCTCGAGGGAGTGGCGTCATGTTGACGGTCCTCATCCTGCTGTTCCTGATCGTTGCCCTCACGGGCTACCTGATCGGCGTGTACAACGGCCTGGTGCGCGTGCGCGCCGCCGTGAAGCTCGCCTGGTCCAACATCGACGTGCTACTCGTGCAGCGTCACGATGAGCTGCCGAAGCTGGTCGAAGTCTGCAAGCAATACATGCAGTACGAGGCCGGCACTCTCGAGCGCGTCATGCGCGCCCGCGCCGGGGTGGATGCGGCACGCAGCTCCGGCAGCATGAGCACGCTCGGCAGCGCGGAGCGCGAGTTGCGCAGCGGGCTCACCGGACTGTATGCGGTCGCCGAGAAGTATCCGGAGCTCAGGGCGAGTGAGCCGTTCCGCCACCTGCAGGAGCGCATCAGCGGCCTCGAGACCGCGATCGCCGACCGCCGCGAGGTCTACAACGACGCGGTCAACACCAACAACGTGCGCATCGATGCGTTCCCGGACGCGCTGATCGCCCGGCTCGGCGACTTCCCGCCGGCGCAGTTGCTGCATTTCCAGGCCGACCAGAAGGCGGACGTCGATCTGAAGGCGGCGTTCTCCAGCTGAAGCGCGCTCCGGGGTGATCCCTTGACGGCGCCGCATCCCCTGCCCTACCCGGTGATCGCCGCGGCGGCGGCCGTGCTGGCGCTGTTCGCGCTGTTGAGGTTCTTCGTGCGCCTGCGCCGCGACCGCCTGGTGGCCGACACCCCGGCGGTGCGCATCCGCTCCGCCGCGCAGGGATACGTGAAAGTCACCGGGCGCGCCGTGCCGGCCGGGCCGGATGCGACGGCGGCGCCGCTCTCCTCGCGGCCGTGCGTGTGGTGGGCCTATGAGATCGCGCAGGAGCAGCGCGATTCCAAGGGCAATGCCCACTGGCACACGGTCGAGAGCGCCGCGAGCGTCGAGCTGTTCGCTCTGGTCGATGACGACGGCGCGCGCTGCCTCGTCGGACCGGTGACCGCCGAGATCACCCCCACCGTGCGCAACGTCTGGTACGGCGCCACAGCGCGCCCCGCCGGTCGGCCGCCGCAGTCGAACCCGCTGCTGCACTCGGGCGGCTGGCGCTACACCGAGCGGCTGCTCGGCGTCGGCGAGCGGCTGTGTGTCATGGGCGAGCTGCGCTCGCATTCCGAGCTCGGCGATGTGAATGCCGGCGCCGCGGCGAAGCTGCATGAATGGAAGCAGGATCAGCGCTCGCTCCTGGGGCGCTTTGACCTCGACCACGACGGCAAGCTCGACGCGGCGGAATGGGAAGCGGCGCGGCTGGCGGCGGCGCGCGAATCGCAGACCCAGACGCTGCAGTCGGCGATCTCGCGCGAGAGCGTCATTTCCGAGCCCGCCAACGGCGAGCCTTTCCTGATCGCGCCGCTGAGCGCCAGCCAGCTCGAGAGGCGCGAGCAGCTGTTCGCCGGACTGTACTTCCTGCTCGGGCTCATCGGGGTGATCGTGTGCGCCTGGGCGCTCGGTCACGCGGCTCTGAGTTAGCGCGTGACCTGCAGGTGCTCGAGCACGCCGCGGGCCTGCTGTTTGAGCATGGCGGCGAACAGCGGCTGCAGCTGACTGAGCTGCTGGTCAGGGATGTCCTTCAGATCGGGGGGCAGTTTGAAGCCCGTCCAGGTCTGGACCTGATCCCCGCCCCACTGGCGCGCGTAGATTTCCGCGCTCGGGGGGGCAGGGCCGATCAGCAGCAGCTCGGTCAGATCAAGGAGCACCGGCGGTTTGTCCGCCGTGTCCTCCTCGCCGCGCGCCGCGGTCACGAAGCACCAGCCGCGCAGGTATTCCGGCAACTGGCGTCGCCGGTCGCCGTGCGCCGAGTCGTTGCGCCCGGGCCCCAGCACGATGATGGCGTCGACGTGCTCGGCGGCGGCGAGTTGTGCGAACAGCGGCCTGCATGCCTTCGGCAGCCCCTTCGCGAGCGCGGCGTCGAGGAAGCAGGCCTCGCGCGCGCGCCTGAGGGCCTCGGTCGCGGCGGCCGCCACCGGCACCAGTCCCAGCTGGGTCAGGCGCTCCCTCAGCGCCTCCATCAGCATGGCATTGGCGGACCAGGCCACCGTGTAGGTCTTCAGGAAACTGTTCTGCAGGTGCCGGGAGGCGTGGAAATGGGTGACTTCGGGGTCCAGCAGGTTCACCACCGCGACGTGCGCGCCGGCGATCAGCTGCAGGTTGGCGGGCTTCGGTGCTGCGACTGCGGCGCCTGCCAGCAGGCTCAATGCCGCTGCGGCGGTGGTTCCCGCCGTCGTTCTGGCCCTCGTCATACGTCGACCCCCGTAGCGCCGGAAGCGCACGACCCCTGGGGCGAGTCTAACCCCGCCCCGGCGCTTGTGATACGACCGGAGCCAAGGGGAGGCGCCCACCGCATCATAACGGGTGCTTGATAACGGGCGCTTATGAGCCCATGCCCTGAAACATCCAACTCCCGCCCACGTGCCCGATACCATCGCGGGGAGTCTCCACGAGGGCGAGGACCTTGGCTGCAATCGGACCCGAACGCGTACTCACCGTGCGGCACTGGACCGACACGCAATTCACCTTCACGACCACGCGCGATCGCGGGCTGCGCTTCGAGAACGGGCAGTTCGTCATGGTCGGCCTTGCCGTGGACAGCCGGCCGGTGCTGCGCGCCTACAGCATCGCGAGCGCGAACCACGAGGAGCACCTCGAGTTCCTGAGCATCAAGGTACCCAACGGTCCGCTGACCTCGCGCCTGCAGCACGTGCGCGCCGGCGATGAGGTGCTCATCAGCCGCAAGCCCACCGGCACCCTGCTGCTGCAGGACCTGAGGCCCGGCAAGCGGCTGTATCTGCTCAGCACCGGAACCGGCGCGGCGCCCTTCATGAGCCTGATCAAGGACCCCGAGGTCTACGAGCGCTTCGAGCACGTGGTGTTCGTCCACGGCGTGCGCTGGGCACGCGAAACCGCCGTCGTCAGGCACCGGATCGAGGCACTCAGGGCCCACGAGCTGCTGGGCGCGGAAGTGCGCGCCAAGCTGCACTACTACCCGACGGTGACCCGCGAGCCGAACATGAACTGTGGCCGTCTGACCGCTCTGATCGAGTCGGGGCGCCTGGCTCGCAACCTCGGGCTGCCGGTCCTCGACCCGGGGGCGGACCGCATCATGGTGTGCGGCAGTCCTGCGATGCTGTCCGACACCTGCGCGCTGCTCAACGCGCGCGGCTTCACCCTCTCGGCGCACATCGGCGAGCCGGGCGATTACGTGATCGAGCGCGCGTTCGTGACGCGTTAGCCCCAACGGCTTGCCTTGCGGGCGAAAGCCACGCCTTGCGCCCGCCGCCGAACCGGGCGCCGGGGGGCTGTCCGCTGAAAGCGCCGCAGGCGGCTTTCAGCCGATCAAATCAGTGACCGCCTGCGACCAGCAAGCCCGCGTCGCGCAGGGCGTCCGCCAGCTGTGCCTCGATGCGCGCCGCCTCGGCGCGGGCGATACGCTGCAGATGCAGGGTCGGCCCGCTCAGCACCTCGAGCCCACGCCGAAGAACGCTGCCGGCGGCGCGAATGCCGGCCTTGTGCTGCTCGAAGCGCTGTGCCGGGCTGTATTGACTCATGCCGACGTACAGGCCGTGGGGCCCGCGGCTGCGGTCCTGGTAGTCGAGCAGCACGAGATAGATGTTGGCGCGGCCGCGGCGCGTACAGCTGAAGGTGAGCGCCACTTCGTAGGCCGTGGGGAGCCACTCGATGTAGCGCATCGGCAGCCACTCGGGAATGGACGCGGCGGCGCGCGACCACAACGCCGCGAGCGCCGCCTCGATGTTGTGCGCGAATTCACCCCGCATCCACAGCTCGTGGATGCAGTGCGCGCCCGCGGCACCGTCGCCTCGCTGCAGCGCCGCCGCCAAGCGCCGCTCGATGTCCGGCCTGGTGAGCCCCGCGAGCGGACGCGCCGCGGGGGACGGCGCTCCGGCCGCGGTCCGGGCCGCCGGCCTCATGCCGCGGCCGGCGTGCGAGCGCTGACCCTGGCGCAGGCAAGCCACACCACTCCGCCGATTGCGATCGCCACCGGCACCACCAGCACCGCGCGCTCGAGGGATCCCACATCCGAGAGGTACCCGATCAGCACCGGCGAGGGCACGTCCCCCAGCAGGTGGATGGCGAACATGCTGAGTGCGACGGCCGAGGCGCGCTCGAGCGGCGATACGATGTTGACGATCGCTGCATTGATGGGGCCGGTCGACATGAACAGCAGCAGCTCCGCCACGACGATCGCCGGATAATAGATCGCCGGCGCCGGCGCGCTGAGCGCCAGCAGCGCACAGGGTGCCGCCAGCAGCGTGCTGATGCCTGAGAACCACAGGTACGCCTGGCGCGAGAACCTGAGAAAGTAGTCCCCGAGCCACCCGCCGGCGAAGGTGCCGAGGAAGCCGGTGACGACCAGGATCGCTCCGAGGCCGGTCGTCGCTTCCACCGCCGGCACCGCGCGCACCCGCTCGAGGAAGGTCGGCATCCAGAAGCCGAGGCCGCCGAGCGCGAACGTGTAGGCGGCGTAGCCGATGATGAGCAGCATATAAGGCGCACGGGGCAGGAAGCTCAGGTAGACCGCGAGCGGCCCGGGGGTGCGGCCGGCCACGGCGCGCGGGGCGGTTTGGCCCACGGGGGGCGGGTCCTGCGCTCCGCGCGGCGGATCGGGCAGCCACAGCACCGCCGCCCCCAGCAGCATCCCGGGTGCACCGGCCACGAAGAACGCCGCGCGCCAGCCGAAGTGATGGCCGATCAGGCCCCCGAGCACGATGCCGAGCGCCGAACCCACCGGGATCGCCATGTTGAGCACCGAGTAGACGCGGCCCCGGCCGCTCGCCGGGAAGCAATCCGCCAGCAGCGCCGGCGCGATGGCGACGTAGGCCGCCTCGCCGATGCCGACCAGCGCACGCCCCGCGAGCAGCTGCGGATAGCTGCGCGCCAGCCCCGACAGCACGGTCGCCAGGCTCCACACGAACACCCCGAGCGCGATCGGACGCGTGCGTGAGCCGCGATCGCCCCACGCCCCGAACACCGGCGCGGCGAGCATGTACACCAGCATGAAGGCCGGCACCAGCCAGCCGAGCTGCGCATCCGACAGCGCCATGGCCCCCTTGAGCTCCGGCACCAGCGGGGAGACGACGTAGCGATCGAGGTAGTTGAGCAGGTTGATCGCGGTGAGGACGCCGAGCGCCCGGATGGCCGAGCGCGGCGCAGGTGCGGCGATGCCCAAGGTGTGAAATCCCGCTGTGGACCCGCGCGGGACTTTACCCGCGCCCTCAGGCGGGAGCGAGTTTCAGGCGCTCGAGGTACTGGCGCACCGGCTCGCGAAACCCTTCGCTGCTGGTGACGGTGGTGCCGCCGGCCACCACCAGGATGAAGTCCCCACGCGGGGTGCGGCTCACTTCCCGCACGTGAGTCATGTTCACCAGACACGAGCGGCTGATGCGCAGCATCGGCTGCGCCTGAAAGGTCTTCTCGGCCTGCTGCAGCGTGCTGCGCGCGTGAAAAGTCTCGCGGCCGATGGTGAGGCGCACGTAGTTGCGGTCGGCCTCCACCACCTCCACCTGCGATACGTCCAGCATGTGCATGCGGCTGCCGGCCTCCGCCAGCACGCGCGGCTGCGCCTCGGCGCGTGCCCGCGCGCCGCGTTCCAACTGCTCGAGCAGCGCTTCCAGGGTGCTGCGCCGGTCGAGGGGACCGTGCGCCTGGTGACGGCGGCGCACGCGCGCGAGGGTGGCCTTCAAGCGCGCGTCATCGAACGGCTTCAGCAGGTAGTCGACGGCGCTCACCTCGAACGCCTCCAGCGCATACTGATCGTAGGCGGTGACGAACACGATGAGTGGCAGGGTGAGCGGATCGAGCGCGCGCGCCAGCGCCAGCCCCGACATGGAGTCCATCTGGATGTCGAGGAACAGCAGCTGCGGCGGCTGCCGGCGGATGGCCTCAAGCGCGGCGCGCGGATCCCCGAACTCGCCGACCACCTTCAGGTCCGGCTCGCGCTCGCAGCACTCGCGCACGCTGCGCCGCGCCACCGGCTCATCGTCGACGATCATCACCTCCATCACAGCGCGGCCCCCGTGTCAGGGCGCGCGGGGCCGTCCGGCCCGTCGCGCAGCAGCGGCATGCGAATCTGCGCGCTCCAGAGATGCTCATCCGTGGAGCCGGCCTCGAATGTCGCCCGCTCGCCGAACTGCACCGCCAGGCGCTCGCGCACGTTCGCCAGTCCGATCCCCGTGTCCCCGGCGCCACGGCCCGGTGCGATGGTGTTCAGCACGCGCAGCGTGAGGGTCTCACCGCTGACACTCGCCTCGACGCGGATGGTGACCGCGCCTTCGTGTCCGGCGAGACCGTGCACCACCGCGTTCTCCACCAACGGCTGCAGGATCAGGCTCGGCACCCAGGCGCGCGGAATGTCCGCAGGGGCTGGCGCCGTGATGGTCAGCCGGTCCGCGAAGCGCTTCTGCTGCAGCTCCAGATACAGCGCCACGAACTGCAGCTCGTCGGACAGCCGCGAGAACTCCCGCTCCCC
>Ga0209156_10002582_pt1 | contig 14152 bp, 10 predicted proteins | sample GraSoiAngelo_124_FD_185881 | JGI IMG/M metagenome (GOLD analysis project Ga0209156, IMG submission 185881) | Grasslands soil microbial communities from the Angelo Coastal Reserve, California, USA - 14_0927_05_20cm (SPAdes) (version 2) | ecosystem: Environmental > Terrestrial > Soil > Grasslands...
GTCCAGTTGGATGCTCGTTACGGTTACCTGGTTGCTGTCAAAATGGATGTGAATGTTGTGACTCCACCGCCTACTTCTTCGCCTCAAAGTTCGGTGGCACCATCGATTTCGGCCAGTCCGAGCGCGAAACAGCACTGATCCGGCGCCTCGAAAGTGTGGTTCATCGGCAATGTTGACTTGGTCGCGAGCGGGATGATCTAATCGCCGCACTGCCATGAAAAGAATTTACCTTCGTGCTCTGGTCAGTTTTGCCTTCTGTCAGTTCGGCTTGGCGGCGGGAAATGATTCACTGCCGCCACCGGTAAGCGACAAGATTTATACTTTTCAACAAATCGAACAGCAGAAACTCGATCTCAACGACAAGATTGTGCGCATCGAGATCGGCAGTCTTCTTGGCGACGGGAAAAGCCATTTGCCCAACGGCGCGTTACGTTACATCGCCGAGGATACGTCTAAGAGCGCAATGCCTTTCGGCCAGGTGGCGTTTCCTCCGAAAGGCTTGCGCAACGGCGCGTTGCCGGATGATCTAAAGAAGAGCCCGGCCGCATTTTATTTTCGTGTCCATTTGTTCCCCGATCCCAATGCAGCGGCGGTTTGCATTGCGGTAGGCAGACAGGTCTCAGTCGCTAACGGCAAAGCGATTTATTCCTGGTAAGTTTCACCGCTTGTTGCGCTAGCGAAGCGCGTGGTAAAGCGCTTTCGTTTTCTCCACGATTTTGCTCCAACTAAACATGTTCTTCGGCACGTTTTCGGTCGGCTCGCCCGAATTTTTCGCGAAGCTGTCGATCTTTGACCAATCGATTGATGAGCGTGGCGAGGTCGCCTGAAAGTTTCTCCGGGGTCGCCAGCTTAAAGGTCCCTTCGATCAGGTCGTTGACCTCGGCAATTCCAGAGCTTGTGCTATGCGCTAACCCGAAAGTCCGCAAGTCAGATGAACTCGCCCCGTGACGACTTTCGACCTTACAGCAGAACACCGCGCATGATTAGCAGGGCGATGCTGAAATAGATGATCAATCCGGTCACGTCGACCAGCGTTGCGACGAATGGGGCGGAAGAGGCTGCGGGATCAGCACCGACTCTTCGCAAGATGAAGGGAAGCATGGAGCCGGAGAGCGTTCCCCAGAGCACCACACCGACGAGGGCTACACCGACTGTCAGCGCAACGAGCGGCCAATGCGCGCCATAAGGCTGTCGATGCAAATATTGTTCACCGACAATTGCCCACGCCCCGACGCGCACAACACCGATCGCCCCGAGGATAGCCCCTAACAAAATACCAGCCTGTACTTCGCGGCGCATCACCTGCCACCAATCACGAAGAGTCACTTCGCCAAGAGCCATGGCGCGAATCATTAAAGTGGACGCCTGCGATCCAGAGTTGCCGCCGCTCGAAATGATAAGCGGCAGGAACAACGCGAGCACAAGCGCTTTTGCCAGTTCCGCTTGATAATTTGCCATGGCAGTGGCCGTCAACGTTTCTCCCAAAAACAGGATAATGAGCCAGCCGGCGCGTTTGCGTACCATGCGCCACAGTGGAATTCGCATGTACGGCTCATCCAAAGCCTCCATGCCACCGAATTTTTGGATGTCCTCAGTGGCTTCCTTTTCCGCGACGTCGAGCATGTCATCGCTCGTCACAATCCCGACCAGAACGCCGCTGGAATCGAGTACCGGCAGCGCGACCCGGTCGTATCTGCGGAACACATTAAGTGCGTCCTGCTGCGAATCATTCACATTCAGCGCCACGAAGGTTTCATCTCGAATCTGGCTCACTTTTGCCGTAAGCGGTCGCAGCAGAAACTCGCGCATGCGCACGTCGTCGATCAATTTGCCGCGATCATCGACCACGTAAATGACGTTTAGCGTTTCGCTGTCCTGGCCGTGTTCGCGGATGTAATCGAGCACTTGTTGCACCGTCCAATCTTCTTTCACTGCGATGAAATCCGGCGTCATCAACCGGCCAACGCTGTCTTCCGGGTAACCAAGCAGCGCGGTGGCCACGCGGCGCTCCTCCGGCGTAAGCAATTGAATCAACTGTCGGGCGGCTGCGCTCGGTAATTCTTCCAGCAGCGCCGTGCGATCGTCCGGCGCCATCTCGTTTAAGATCCCCACTACCTGCTCGTGAGCCATGGCACGCAGCAGCTTCTGTTGCGCGTCGATGTCCAAATATTCAAAAACATCCGCCGCCAGTGCATGCGGGAGAACCCGAAAAATGATGACCTGTTCGTCTTCCGGCATATCGAGGATTACCTCAGCCACATCCGCCGGGGGCCATTCACGAAACACTTCGCGCAGCGCACCGAAGTTTCGGGCTTCGATCAAGCTCCTGATTTCGGGTTCTAAAATCTTGCCGACCACACCGCGTTTTAACACTCGCGCCTGCCCAAAGCAACGGCTCGCGACGCAGTTAAAAGGGTCAAAGGTTACAAACGTTACAAAGTTACAAAGGCGTCCCGCTTTAACGTTGTAACTGCTCTAACTTTTGTAACTATTTAACTTCTCTCTCCGCTTGGAATTTTGGCGGAAACGTTCGAAAATGAAGCTAATGCCGGCGGTTACTACAGCATCAATGATTCGACGCGAGATTGGCGACGATCACATTTGCGTGCTTACGTTCGATCGTCCTGAATCGGGCGCGAACATTTTCGACGACGCAACGCTCGATGAGTTAAACGAACATCTGGATTTTATTGAGAATGACGTCGCCCTGCGCGGCTTGGTCATCGCGTCTGCAAAAAAATCGATCTTCGTCGCGGGCGCGGATTTGAAGACGCTGTTGCAACAGGCGCAGACCGGAGACATGCGCGCATTCATTGCGAAAGGACAGCAAACCTTTAGCCGGCTTGCCGATCTAAAAATTCCGACAGTCGCCGCGATACACGGCGCGTCCGCGGGCGGCGGGTACGAAGTGACCCTGGCGTGTGATTATCGAATCGGCAGTGATGATCCGGCGACGCGGATTGGACTTCCAGAGACGACGCTCGGACTCATTCCAGCGTGGGGCGGTTGTACGCGTCTGTCGCGGTTGATCGGCGTAGAAAAAGCCGCCGAAGTGATTTTGAAGGGGAAACTTTATTCGGCGCAGGAAGCTTTGAAGCTCGGGCTGGTCGACGAAGTTGCGCGCCGCGATCAGCTTCTTGATGTGGCGCGTAAAAAACTTGCGGAGGGAAAACGAAAGCCATCTGCCGCACCCGAGCCCACAAAAGAAATTTCCGTGCGACGCGCGAGCGGCAATCCAGCGCCAGCGCGAGCCTTGGAAATTATTAACCAGACCTTGCGCGTTTCGCCGGATCAATCATTGCGCATGGAGCTGGACGCGATTGTCGATCTTGGCAAAACGGAATCATCGCAGAACTTGATTCGCAATTTTTTCCTCGCGGAGAAATACAAGAAAGGACCTTCAACGCCGAGCAAAAGAGTCGTACACGCGGCTGTGATCGGCGCCGGCGTTATGGGCTCGGGCATCGCGCAATGGCTCAGCTCTCGCGGCGTCACAGTCATCCTGCGTGACATAGCGCGTGAACAGATCGACCGCGGTCTTGCAAACATTGAAAAGACTTACGCCGACGCGGTAAAACGCGGGCTGATGACGGGGCAAAAGGCAAAAGAAGGTCGCGCCCGAATCGTGGCCTCGACTGCGCCGATGGAACTACGCGATGTGCAATTTGTCATCGAAGCGGCCTCGGAAAAGATGAACATCAAGAAAGAAGTTTTCAGCGAGCTGGCGATGGAAGCCGGTCCGAAGACCGTCATTGCCACAAATACGTCGGCGCTTCCGGTCAACGTGCTGGCCGAGGTGACGGTGTCGCCCGAGCACGTCGTCGGATTGCATTTTTTTAATCCGGTGAGCCGGATGAAACTCGTGGAAGTTGTTATTGCGAAGGAGACCTCGGAGGAGACGCGCGCGCGAAGCGTGGCGTTTGTGCGACAAATCGGAAAACTGCCGGTAATTGTGCACGACAGCCCGGGTTTCCTAGTGAACCGGGTTTTGTTTCCTTATTTGCTCGATGCTGCTGAGCTCTTCGAGCGTGGCTTGGACGCGGACAAGATTGATAGCGCACTTGTGCAATGGGGCATGCCGATGGGCCCATTGCGGTTAATCGACGAAATCGGCGTTGATATCGCTGTTGATATCGGCAACACACTTGAGAAAGCTTACGGGCGGCGCGACGACGTTTCTGCCGTCCTGCTGTGGTTGCGTGACGGTCAGATGCTTGGCCGGAAGACCGGAGCCGGGTTTTACAAATACGAGGGCAAAGCGCAGACGCGCAATGACTCGCTCTCGCAGTGGCGGCGCGCATTGCATGGCGAGCCCGAAGGCGCCGAAGGCCCAAACATTCCACCGGACTGGCATCGCGATCCACGTTTGCGGCTGAACGACGAAGAGCTGGCGCGCCGGCTCATCTTCCTGATGGTCAACGAAGCCGCGCGCTGCGTGGAAGAGAAAGTCGTCGAGTCGGCCGAGGACGCAGACTACGGAATGATCCTGGGAACGGGTTTCGCGCCATTCCGGGGTGGGCCATTGCGCTACGCGGAGCATTATGGATTGAACAAAGTCGTCGAGGAATTGGAACGGTTGGCACAAAGCGAAGAAAAATTTTTGCCCTGCGAGATTTTGCGGAAGCACGCCCGGGATGGCACGAAATTTCATGCGGACTAATATCCGTTCTTCAACTCCATTGGCGTCATGTCGGGCGAAGTCGAGACCTTTCTGGCTTTTTGATGAATATCGAGAGAATCCTCGATTCCGCCTCGGAATAACAGGCGGATGATATGAAATCGCCGCTCGAAGCGCCGGAGAAACAAATCGCTGAAGAAACCAGCGCAAAACCGGAAAAACCGGCGGCTGCCGTCATCGACACGTCGAAAATGGCGAAAGGCCAACGCGAAGCGCTTGAGCTCGCGGAAGCTGCGCGCGATCCGCTTGAAGACCGCGGCAGTTTCGCAAGTAATCTTTTCATCGGGCGTTACGATTTCGATCGAATTTATCCGTATCCCGCGCAGAGCGCTGAAGATCGCGCCGCCGGCGAGGATTTTTTGCAGAAGCTTGAAAGTTACTTGCGCGAACATGTCGATCCGGACGAGATCGATCGCACTGGTGAAATTCCGCCGGAAAATTTCAAGGGCCTGGCCGAGATCGGCGCATTTGGAATTAAAGTGCCTAGCAAATATGGCGGGCTCGGTTTGTCGCAATGCAATTACGGGCGGGCCGCAGTTTTGCTTGGAAGTTGGGATGGAAACGTGGCCGCGCTCGTTTCCGCGCATCAATCCATCGGTGTCGCGCAACCATTGCTTTTGTTTGGTACAGAAGAACAGAAACAAAAATATCTGCCGCGCGTCGCCGGCGGCGAGATTTCTGCGTTTGCGCTGACTGAAGTCCATGCCGGTTCGGATCCCGCGACGTTGAGCTTGAAGGCGGAGCCAACAGCGGACGGCTCGGAGTTCGTGCTGAACGGCGAAAAGCTTTGGTGCACCAACGGTGTAAAGGCAGGCGTGCTCGTGGTCATGGCGCGCACGCCGTCGAAGATGGTCGGCGGAAAGGAACGCAAACAAATCACGGCATTCATTGTTGATGTGGATACGCCGGGATTGGAAATCGCTTACCGCTGCCGGTTCATGGGCCTGCGCGCGCTGTATAACGCGGTCGTAAAATTCACGAATGTTCGCGTCCCGCGGGAGAACATCATTTTTAAGGAAGGTGCCGGACTAAGGGTGGCGCTTACCACGTTGAATACCGGGCGTCTCACGTTGCCCGCTGCGTGCGTAGGTCTTTCCAAACGTCTGCTTGAAATCTCGCAAAAATGGGCGGGCGAACGTATTCAATGGGGTGTACCCATCGGCAAGCACGCCGCGATCGCCGGAAAGGTCGCTGAGATGGCCGGTAACATCTTCGCGATGGAAGCGATGACCTTTCTCACGTCGTCGCTGCTCGATCGCAAAGCGGGCGATCTGCGGATCGAAACCGCCATGTGCAAGATGTGGGCCACGGAAATGACGTGGAGAATTGCGGATGACGCCATGCAGGTGCGCGGCGGTCGTGGCTACGAGACTGCGCAATCATTGGCGGGACGCGGCGAGCCAGCGATCGGCGTCGAAAGATTCCTGCGCGACTGCCGCGTAAATACGATTTTCGAAGGTTCAAGTGAAATCATGCGGCTCTTCATAGCCCGTGAAGCGCTCGATCCGCATTTGAAAGTCGGCGGCGCAATTTTCAACACGCAACTATCAATGTCCGACCGCGCGAAAGCGGTTTTCAGTTCCGGAAAATTCTACGCCGGTTGGTATCCACGCCAATGGATGCCGAACGGCGCGGGCAAGATCGATAATTTGCACGAAACACTGAACGGCCACGTAAACTATGCAGCGCGCACGAGCAAGCGGCTCGCCCGCGGCTTATTTCATGCCATGACGCGGTTCGGACCGAAACTGGACCGGGAGCAACTGCTCCTTTCTAGATTCGTCGGGATCGCGACGGAATTATTTGCGATCAGCGCGGCATGCTCTTACGCACAATGGCTGTTAGGTCAGGGTAAACCGGCCGATGAAATTCTCTCGGTTGCAGATTATTTTTGTCGCTCTGCGCGAATGAGAATCGATCAACATTTTGCCGGCACAGCGCGCAACGCAGACAAGCGCGGCTACGCTCTCGTGCAGGATCTGTTAGCCGGAAAACACGCGCTGCTGCGCGAAGGCGTAGTGTAGGGTAGCGCATCCTTCCAGGGTGCGTCGTTCGGCATCTTGCCCGACGAAGAGAAATGTTTGGCGGGATCCCAAGCACAGCACGCAAGATGTATGCGCTCCCCGTTGACCACGCTCCCGCCACAGATTACGATCAACAATGAGTATTCCGCCCGTGCTCGCGGAAGCGGTTTCACCTCGAAACCGAGCCGCAAAGAGCGAAAAACAACAGCAAATCGCGCCATCGAACGTTCTCGAAACAATCGAACAGCACGTCTTGCTCGATGGTTTTAAGATCGTCGTCGATCTCGATAAAAGCCGCGGCTCGTATTTACACAATGCAGTTGATGATCGCCGGTTGATCGATCTCTACGGTTTTTTCGGCTCCATGCCAGTCGGGTTTAACCATCCGCACTTCGACGAGCCGCAAGTTCGACGCGATCTTTTGCGGGCCGCAAAAGTTAAGATCGCCAACTCGGACATTTACTCCGTCGGGTACTCGGAATTTGTGGCGACCTTCGAGCGGGTCGTCGGTTTGCCGCCGCTTGAGCGCTATCTGTTTATCGAAGGCGGCGCGCTCGCGGTCGAGAATTGTTTGAAGGCAGCGATGGATTGGAAAGTCCGCAAGAACATGGCCGCAGGTCACGGGGAGCGCGGCACCCAGGTCTTGCATTTTCGTCACGCATTTCACGGACGAAGTGGCTACACCATGAGCCTGACGAATACCGATCCGCGCAAGACGGACTTGTTTGCCAAGTTCGACTGGCCGCGCGTGTCGTGTCCGTGTATCGATTTTTCGTTGCCGGAGTCGAAGCGCGAAGCCGATGTGATCCAGCGCGAAGAGAAAGCCGAGCGCGAGATCCGCGACTTCATCAGTCAGAGAGAGATCGACATCTGCGCCATTATTATCGAGCCGATCCAGGGCGAGGGGGGCGACAATCATTTCCGCGGCGAATGGCTGCAAAAACTGCGACAAATTTGCGACGAGAACGACATCCTGCTGATTTTTGACGAGGTGCAATGCGGGATGGGGGCCACCGGGCGCAATTGGTGCTGCGAACATTTCGATGTCTTGCCCGATCTGATGGCGTTCGGAAAAAAAGCGCAGGTCTGCGGTGTGATGGCCGGCCCGCGGATCGATGAAGTGAAAGGCAACGCTTTTCGGTTACCGAGCCGGTTGAATTCCACGTGGGGAGGAAACTTCACCGACATGGTGCGCTCCACACACTATTTGTGCATCATCGAGGAGGAACGTCTTGTGGAGAACGCCGCAAAAGTCGGCGCATATTTTTTGGATCAACTGCGCGAGTTGCAACGTGAGGAGCCGCTGATTTCTGCCGCGCGCGGCCGTGGATTATTCCTTGCCTTCGATCTGCCCGACGCAAAAACGCGCGAGCAGTTTTGGCAGGGTTTCTTCAATCTTGGCGTTCTCACGCTTCGCTCTGGTGAAAATTCGATTCGATTTCGCCCCGCGCTCGATATCACCGCGCAAGTGATTGATGAAGCCATCGAGGTAATGCGCAAATTCTGTCGGCAACGGCGGAAATAACCATGCAAACAGTTCTGAACAGACTCGACATCAGCGACGACAACCCAGGCGTATTCGACGGCGAATGGCGCGGAGACGGGGCAAAGATCGATAAGATTTCGCCGATCGACGGGCGACGACTAGCGAGCCTGCGCACCGCCTCCGACGATGATTACAACAAAGCGGTGGCGCGTGCGCACGAAGCGTTTTTGAAATGGCGCGTCACACCCGGACCGGTGCGGGGCGAGACGGTTCGCCGCCTCGGCAACGCGTTGCGCGAATTAAAACATGAACTCGGGCAGCTCGTGACGCTGGAGACCGGAAAAATCATCGCTGAGGGCGAAGGCGAAGTGCAGGAGATGATTGACATTTGCGATTTCGCCGTCGGCCAATCGCGGATGCTTTACGGTCTCACGATCCAATCGGAGCGCCCGAACCACCGTCTGATGGAACAATGGCACCCGCTTGGCGTGGTCGCAGTGATTACCGCGTTTAATTTTCCAGTCGCAGTTTGGTCGTGGAACGCGGCGCTCGCCGCAGTGTGCGGTGACGCGACAGTTTGGAAACCGTCGGAAAAAACGCCGCTGACGGCCATCGCCGTCACAAAAATTGCCGAGCGCGTCTGTCGCGAAACCGGCGCTGACCCAGCGATTTTCACGCTGCTGGTGGGCGATCGTAAAACGGTCGGCCAAAAACTGGCGGATGATCCGCGGATCCCATTGGTATCGGCTACCGGCTCGGTCAACATGGGTTTGAATGTCGCGAAGACCGTTCATGGCCGCCTCGGTAGAACAATCATGGAACTCGGCGGAAATAATGCGCTCATCGTTGCGCCAAGCGCAGACCTCGAAATGGCTACACAATCCATCTTTTTCGGCGCCGTGGGCACAGCCGGACAGCGTTGCACTTCCACGCGGCGCGTGATCATGCACGAGTCAGTTGCTGGCAAGGTTCGAGACAAATTGTTGTCTGGTTACAAATCTTTGCCGATTGGCAATCCGCTTGACCGGAAAACCGTGATGGGCCCGCTCATCGACAGACACGCTGTCGATATGGTGCAAGAGTCCATTCAGCGGTTGAAAGACGAAGGCGGCGAAGTGCTTTACGGCGGGGAGCGGCTCACAGTCCCCGGCGACGCTTACATGAAGCCGTGCCTGGCTGCTGCGAAGCCGGATTTCGGAATCGTGAAACACGAAACATTCGGGCCATTGCTTTACCTGATGACGTATCGCGATTTCGACGAGGCGATGGCGATTCATAACAATGTGCCGCAGGGATTGACCTCATCGATTTTCACCAATGACGTCCGCGAAGCGGAGAAATTCGTCAGCGCGGTCGGAAGTGATTGCGGGATTGCGAACGTAAACACCGGCACGAGCGGCGCAGAAATCGGCGGAGCGTTCGGCGGCGAAAAACAAACCGGTGGCGGCCGCGAGAGTGGCAGCGATTGCTGGAAGTCCTATATGCGGCGTCAGACGAACACGATCAACTTCTCCAGTGAACTCCCGCTCGCGCAGGGAATTCAGTTCGGCGCGGGCGAGGGAAGCGGGACGGCATAGCCGGTTCCCAAAGCGACGCGAGGACGCGTCGCACTCCCAAAGCTTAGCCAAAAAGAATTACGCTGCGGTCGAGTTTCGCACGGAGTGCTTTAGGAGTGCGGTGAGTCCTCGCACCGCTTTTCCGGCGAAGCCGGTTCAGCGTGCGATCGTCAGTGCCAGAAGTTCATCAAGCTTCCCGACTTTTTCCAAATTCATGATGCACTGACGCAATTTTTCGCACTGCTTTTTCCCGATCACATCGCCACCAAGCGCTGTGAATTTCACCGCGATTTCTTCCTCGGTCATCGGATCGCGCGGATCGCCTTTGGGGACATCGACCCGCGTCGAATACTCCTTGCCATCATTCGTCGTGATCGTTACCCGACTCGGTTGAAATTTTGGAAAGAGTGCTTCGAACTTGTCGTTTGCGACGACTTTCACTTTGTCGATGATTGGAATCAGCGACTGATCAAGCACCCGTTCTTCCCGGAACTGCAATGGGGTTACCATGCCATCGACCAGCCCGACTGCCATGCAATAAGGGAGTGAATGATCGGCCGTTTCTTTTGAGTCGGGTCGATACTTGTGTGGATCACCAAGGATGTCCGCGGCGCGCGCGATCACTTCTACTTTGATTTCCTTTACGTCGTCAGCCTTGATCTTGTTTTCCTTCACAGTTTTCATCATGGCGGTAAGCGGCGAGTGGCTGAGCGCTTCGATGGGAAAACTTTTCATCCCGCAATCGAGAATCCGATAGTGCGACTTCGGGGATGTTGGTAGATCCTTGATCAAACCTTCGCCATCGAAGCTTGCCGGTTGTCCCTTGTATTGGACGTGACTGAACACCGCAAACAAACCTTCTTTCCCATCGATCATGTGTTCCGGTCCAGAGAATCCTTCGCGCGCGAGCAACGCACTCTCAGCACCCATGCGACCGGCCCACGGATCGACCGTGTTCTTTATGTTGGTCAACTTGCCTGCTGTGACCGCGCCCGGACAAAACGTTCGCGCCGCGCTGATGCCGATCGCCGATACCATCTGTTCGCGCGTGAGAGTTAGCACGCGCCCGGCCGCGACCGGTGCGGCGAAGGCGCTCAAAGTCGCGTGATGCCAACCGTATTCGCGAATCCCAGGCCGACCGATTTCGCAAAGCCGCATCTCAATTTCATAGGCGATGATCGTGCCGAGAATTAAGTCTTTCCCGGTTAACCGTTCGCTTTCACAAAGCGCCAGCGGCGCAGCGATGAGATCGCTCGGATGACATGGGTCGGCCTTCCAATAGATGTCATTGTAATCCATCGCCCGAATCATGTGCCCATTTAGAAACGCGGCATCGACTGGATTGGTTTTGAACCCGGACACGAATGCGGTCGCGTTGCCATTTCCACCCACCGCGCGGTAATGCTCCTTTGTCATTCCGAGCCCTTCGGCTTTGCTCAGGGCAGGCTTCTTAGTCGAGGAATCTCTGGAAGTCTCTCTGTCATTGCCGCTCATCTTCCGATAGTGCTTGAGCAGAATCCTAGCATCATCCTGCTGACTGCCGCCGAGCGCGCACCCGATGGAATCGAACCAGAACAATTTCGCCGCTTGAATCGCCTCCGGCGAAAGATGTTCGTATTTCAGCGCGCAAGCCCAGTCGGCAATCGTGTAAGAAAGAAGACGCTTCGAATCGGTTGGTTGGTGTGACATGATTGGCTTATGACGTTGATCGCGCCGCAGAGATTTTCAAGCCGCTTCCGCTTGGTAAGAAAGACAAACCCGGCTAGCCTTGCCCATCAATTGACCGTGCGGCAAAAGCAAAGCCATGAACACGCGCGAGCGGGAGCCGCGTGGGTAGGCGGTGACGCAGTCCGCCGCGGCGGACTGGCGCGACCCCGAAAGCTTTCGGGGGAGTGACCAATCCTTAGGATGCAAACTTCGATATCCTTTGAAACCGAGACCCACGGGATGAAAGAATGAACTCACGCAACTTCTTCGGCGAGCTAAAGCGACGCAACGTTTACAAAGTTGCGGTCGCATACGCCGTCGTCGCCTGGCTACTGATTCAAATCGCTACCCAGGTCTTTCCGTTTTTCGAAATTCCAAATTGGGCGGTGCGGCTGGTGGTGTTGCTTTTGATTATCGGATTTCCGGTTGCTTTGGTTCTCGCCTGGGCGTTCGAAATCACGCCGGAAGGAATTAAGCGCACGGAAGATGTCGATCATAGCCAGCCGACGACGCATCGCACAGGACGGACTCTGGATTTTCTGATTATCGCCGTCTTGCTCATAATCATAGCGGTCTTTGCCTACCAGCGTTTCGGACTAAGTCAGAAAACCTCCGTGTCCGTTTCGGCGATTCCGGAAAAATCGATCGCCGTGTTGCCATTCGAAAACCGGAGCCGCGATGCCGACAACACCTACTTTGCCGACGGCATCCAGGACGAGATTCTGACCCGCTTAGCCAAGATCGCCGATCTGAAGGTGATCTCGCGCACTTCCACCCAGCATTACAAAAGCGCGCCGGAAAACCTGTCCGAGATCGCGCGGCAACTTGGCGTTGCTCACATCGTGGAAGGCAGCGTGCAGAAGAGCGGCGACTCTGTGCGCGTCAACGTGCAGTTAATCAAAGCAGCCAATGATTCCCATCTTTGGGCCGATACCTTTGATCGCAAACTAACCGACATCTTTTCGGTCGAGAGTGAAGTGGCAAAAGCGATCGCCGACCAGTTGCGAGCGAAACTCAGCGGCCGCGAAGAGCAAGTCATCGCGGCCAAACCGACTGACAATATTGAGGCTTACGATGCCTACCTGCGCGGTCTGGCGTATACGCTGAAAGCGTCAAACACTCCCGCTAACGCCCTTAGCGCACAGAAATATCTGAGAGAAGCAGTGCGGTTAGATCCCAAGTTCGCTCTTGCCTGGGCGCTGTTGTCATACGTGGATGCCCGCGGCTACCTCACACAGTTTCTCCAACCAACCGTTGCCCTCCGTGAAGAGACGCGAAAGGCAGCCGAAACCGCCCTCACTCTTCAGCACGATCTCGGCGAGGCTATCTTGGCTAAGGGCTATTACCACTACGCTTGTCTAAAGGATTACGACACCGCGCTGCGTTACTTTGAGCAAGCACGTCCGCTTCTGCCCAATAGCAGCCGGATTCCTGAATCGCTGGCCTATGTCGAGCGGAGGCGAGGCCAGTGGGAGCGGAGCGAGTCGTCCTTTAACGAAGCCGAGCGGCTTGACCCGCGCAACGTTAACCTACTCAGTCAGCACGCGCTTTCCTATATGTTCCTTCGTCGTTTCCCCGAAGCACTGCGAAAGCTTGATCAGGTTCTCAATATCACACCGGACGACGCCGATGCGGTTGCGACCAAAGCGGCTATCGCACAAGCCGAGGGCGATCTGCCCGCGCGCCTCGGCGTTCCTCGCTCCGCTTCGTCCGGCCGCCGACCTCAATCAGGCGTTGGAAACACAAGCTTACCAGGCGATCCTGGAGCGTCGCCCTGCACAAATCATCCCTCGATTAAAAGAGATATTGGCCAAGCCTGATCCAACGTTGGGTTACTTCAACGGTGAACTGCGCTTTTGGTTAGGCTGGGCACAGGAAGTCGCAGGCAATCATGCCGGCGCCCAGGAAAGTTGGCAACAGGCGCGCAGCGAACTGGAACCTTTCCTAAAGGAACAGCCGGAAAATCTTGCCCTGATTGGAGATCTCGCGCTGACCAATGCGAGTCTCGGCGAAAAAAGCGCCGCGTTGGCTCTGGCGGAGCGGGCGATGGCCACGGTCCCGATCGAGAAGGACGCGGTGGCTGGTTCCCGGCCAATCGAGATCCTTGCGCGGGTGGCTGCGCGAATGGGGGAACCCGACCGCGCCGTTGCCGCTTTACAGAAACTACTCTCAATCCCGGGCAGTGGCGCGCTGGCCGAAAATGTGCCGCTCACTCCCGCGCTCCTCCGGGTCGATCCGATGTTCGATCCGCTTCGGAATGATACGCGCTTCCAGAAACTCTGCGAAGAAAAACCAAAGTGAACTCCCGCAACTGTTCGCCGAGCTAAAGCGTTGGAACTTCACAAAATTAGCTGGATCGGCTGCTCGACCCACTGCGCGATGCGCCTAGCTTCAGCACTCTTGGCAAAAAAGCCTTCGCGAAAAATAAAACAAACTGACCGGTTCAGACTGATACCGCCTTCACCAGCCTTTTGACTAGGAGATACACAGGATAGCTGACTGCAATTCCTATGACAGCATAGAGGCTGTTTTCGGTGCTACTCACAACGAACGCAATCAAGAGCAGACCGGCCCCGAGAAACACGATTGCTGGAAACACTGGATAACCGCGTGCTTTGAACGGTCGCAGAAGGTCTGGCTCTCGCCAACGCAAAACAAAGATCGTGCCGAACGCAGCTACGTCTACCAGGACAGTTAGGAA
>Ga0209156_10002583_pt1 | contig 14151 bp, 14 predicted proteins | sample GraSoiAngelo_124_FD_185881 | JGI IMG/M metagenome (GOLD analysis project Ga0209156, IMG submission 185881) | Grasslands soil microbial communities from the Angelo Coastal Reserve, California, USA - 14_0927_05_20cm (SPAdes) (version 2) | ecosystem: Environmental > Terrestrial > Soil > Grasslands...
CGCAGGCCTGACTTTCCAGCGCGACAAGGCCAAATGTTTCCTGAACGCCCGGGTGAACGAACAGATCGGCCGCGCGATAATAGCGCGCAAGATCAGCCGAGTCGGTGCAATATTGAATCCATGAGACATTTCCGGTGCGCCGCTGCAACTCTCGAACCTGATGGCGCTGCGGTCCGTCCCCGATTATAAGCAGGTGAAAGTCGTTTCGCCGCCGCCGGTACAAGAGATCGAAACTGCGAAACAACGTTTTGGTGTTCTTTTCCCTGGCCAACCGGCCGACGTACAGAAGCAACTTCTGATTTCGGTTAACGCCTAGCGACTCGCGCGTCGTGTCTCTATCATCTGGCGTCGGTTTGAAGATGTCGATGTTTACGCCGAGGCGAACGGCGCGCACGTTGCGCACGCCCCAGTCAGAGAGAACGTCGGCCAACAGTTCCGAGGGTACCAGCGTGACCTGAAATTGATTATATAGCTTGCGCACATAACTGCGCGTCAACTTCATTGCGCGATGCGTCCCACGCTTGCCGAGAAATTTAATGCTGCCGCGCAAGTATGCTTCTGGGAAATGCGAATGATAAAAGCCGATGACCGGAATTTTCTGGGAACGGCCGATGGCGATCGCTTTCCAACCCACTTGGTACGGATCGCTCGATTCGATGATATCAGGCCGTTCCTGTTCGAGAATTTCTTCGAGGGCGCGCAGGTTCAGAAGCGCCCGATACCGCGATGTGCGCGAAAGCAGCGGGGAGCGAATCGAATAAATGCGCGATCGGCCGTTGCAGGTCATCTGCGTTTTCGACCCAGGAACAATGAGGATGTGTTCGGTCGCCGGTGAGTGCTTGCCGATGTACGCGATCTTTTCGTGAACGTAACGTTTCACACCGCCACTCAGCGGCGAATAGAACTGAGTCAGATCGCAAATCTTCACCCTCGAAAATCGCCTAAGAAAATTGTCAGGCGCGCGATTCCAGTTCGCTTAAGTAACGCTCCGCATCCATGGCCGCTGCGCAGCCTGTGCCAGCCGCAGTAACTGCTTGTCTGTAGACGCGGTCTGCCACATCGCCGGCGATAAAAACACCGGGGTGTTTGCTCTCGGCCAAATTTTTCGCGATCAAATAACCTTCTGGGTCGGCGTCAAGTTTTCCAGCGAACGCTCTGGTGTTGGGATCGTGACCGATGGCGACGAACACGCAGGCCACAGGTAACTCGCGTTCCTCGTTTGTTTGCACATTTCGCAAACGTACTGCTCGCATCTCACCTTTTTCATCTGGAATATATTTTGTCACAACTGTATTCCAGATGGGCTCGATCTTTTTGTTCGCGAAAACGCGGTCGGCCATGATCTTGGAAGCGCGCATTGTGTCGCGCCGATGAATCAAATAAACTTTTGATGCAAAACGGGTGAGAAAAAGCGATTCCTCGGCGGCTGAATCGCCGCCACCGACCACGCATACGGGCACATTCTTGTAAAATGCACCATCGCAGGTTGCACACGAAGTGAGACCGTGTCCGATCAATTTCTCCTCGTTTTCGAGGCCCAAGTACCGCGCGGAAGCTCCACTGGCGATAATGAGTGCCTGCGTCTCCAGCCATTCGTCATCAGCTTTGATGCGAACGTGACTGTTCCTGGGCTCAAAATCCGTCACTTCGGCGTAAGAAAAGCGCGCGCCGAATTGTTCTGCTTGTTTGTGCATGTTCAGGATGAGCTGCGGCCCGTCAATTCCGTCCGGAAAGCCCGGGTAATTTTCAACGAGCGTCGTCGTGGAGAGTTGACCACCAGGTTGCCGGCCTTCGAGCACGAGTGGACTAAGGTTGGCGCGCGAGGCGTAAATCGCCGCCGTCAGCCCGGCGCAGCCGCTGCCCACAATGATTACTTTCTCCATGAATAAACCTAGCACACGGCGCAAGCCGGAACACAGTACTGTTCACTGTAGGGATCTGTGCGGCGGGTCGACAACAGGGTTGCGCCACGTACTCTCCGCGATGCCGGAATTGGCCGAGGTCGAGTGGTATCGTAAGCAATGGAATCCCGCTCGTGGCGACGAAATTGTCGATCTCAGCCTGCATCCGCGGAACCGCGTTTTTCGCGGAACGAACACGCGCTCTCTTCAGGAGGATCTTATCGGCGAAAAGTTGTTGGATTCGGGCGTACGCGGTAAACGAATGTTGTTTCGATTTTCCGGCGACAACTGGCTTGGGATTCATCTCGGCATGACTGGTAAAATCCGCGTCGAATCGGCGAATTTTAGCCCTGGCAAACACGACCACCTCACTTTGTATCAACGTAAACGCGCGCTGGTCTTCACCGACTCGCGACAATTTGGTCGTCTGCGCTTTCACCAAGGGCTGGATGAGCCCGATTGGTGGAAGAGCGACATTCCCGAGATAATTTCGCCGGAGTTCGATCGAAAATTCGTGGGTCAATTCTTAGATCGACATCGGAAGGCGCCGATCAAGGCCGTTTTGCTCATGCAACCGGGCTTCTCGGGAATCGGTAATTGGATGGCTGATGAAATTTTGTGGCGTGCCAAGATTTTGCCCTCAAAGCGGACCGGAAAATTAACCGGTCGTGAACACGCTGCCATTTTCCGAGCGACAAAATTTGTCGTGCGCAAGTCACTGCAAACGCTGGGCAAAAATTTTTCCGATCCGCCGCGCACCTGGCTCATTCATCAGAAATGGAAACGCGACGGAATTTGCCCGCGCCATCGAACGCCGCTACGGCACGCAACGATTGGCGGACGTATCACTGCCTGGTGTCCGCGTTGCCAAAAGTGATTGCAGCGGCGGTTGTGTCCTTACGGCTGCTTTATGCCGTGACGTGGACAACGATCTTGTGAAAGCCGGTGGCGCCGGAGAACGGACTGCGGTCTGATTCCCACTCTTGGACGTCGCCTTCGCCGTCGGTCGCGCGAACCACTAGCGTGTAATCTCCGGGTTGTTTAGGAGTCCAGCCGTTGGATGCCTTCCAGAGCGACCATGCGAGATCGCTCCCGGCATAGTAAATGCGGGCTTCATCCCACGTTTTTCCGTCATCAAAACTGAGCTCGACCCGCGAGATGCCGCGATCGCCACCAAACGCGATGCCTTTCACTTCGATGGGACCCGCAAGTTTACTGAGAAAAAACGACGATTCGTGATCAGGTCCATCGATGCGGGAACGCGTTGGGACAATGAAGTCCGGACCCCAGCCTTGGGTTTCGTAAAATCCTTTTGCCTCCGCTGGCGCGACCTCGATTCGCGTGAGCCACTTCACGTGCTTTTCTCCAAAATAGCCGGGCACCACGACACGCGCCGGATAACCGTGCCGATGCGGCAGCGGGGCACCGTTCATTTCGTAGGCGACAAGCGTGGTCGCATCCATGGCTTTCTCGAGCGGAATCGTGTCGCTGTAATTATCGACGCCCCATAGACGGACTCTAGCGGCATTGGAAACCGGCACCGCAGGGTCGAGCAGGTCATGCAGCGGCACGCCTTTCCAAACGGCGTTGCTGATCAATCCAGCGTCGAGCCCATTACTGATGCACATCAACGTCGTTTCCTGCTCTACCGCCGTAAAGCCCTGCAAATCTTGAAAACGATAAGTGGCGGAATTTTGGACGAGACCGGTGACTTCCAAATGCCAAAGATTAACGTTAACGCGAGGATCGACTATGTTCTTGGTCACGCAATAAAATGACTCGTTAGGCGTAATAGGCTGAACGATTCCACCTTTGTATTGCGTGCCGTCGTAACTGAAGGTGGCTGCGCGATAAAGTTTGCGCAGCACCGCTCCGCCGCCTCCCGCAATGAGCAAGCCAAGTCCACCCAGAACCAGCGCGCGCCGTCCGATCGCGGGACTAAATTCTCGATCTTCGCCTTCCGATCTTGCCCGAATGAGAAAATGAAATCCGGCAACGAGCGTTCGCTCGAAAACAAAAAAACAAAGCACCAAGCCAATGAGCGTGACCAACCGCGCGGCGTCGATCGGCAATCCACGATAATTGGTTCCGAGCACCGGCCAAAGTGCGATTGCGGCCGAAATAATCGGCAACAGCACAAAAATGCTGATTGTCGCAACCGTAGCACGCAGGCGGGAGTTGCGTCTTACGAAGAAGCCGAAAATTGTTCCGGCAATTGCGCCGACAAAAAGCTGACCGGCGATTGTCGATCCGACGCCGAGCTGTTTCAGATGATTGTAGCCGCCCACTTTTCCCATGAGCGAAAGAAACGGTCCCGGCGAAATAAAAACCGAGAGCCGATCTCCAATAATCACGAGCGGCGTTGCGATGCCCACACACGCGAGCAACAGCATAGTCACAGTCATGGCGACCGCCGCGACCAAGCCAGCCAGCAAACCCGCCGAGAGCCCTTTGGTTCTGCTCATCATTGGCGGTCATTATGCTTTGTTGAGGCATTTGTGCCAAGCGTCTGGATATTCGGCTCGGCGACCGCCGCTACAATTTCGCGAACGCAATCCGCAGCAACGTCGCGATGATGCGAGCGCCCGCGACAAACGTCCCGCGGAGAGTGCCAGACACCTTGGACTCGCCGCCGACGCGACGTCGATGGTCGACCGGAACTTCAAGAATACGCAAACCCACTCGCGCTGCACGCATCTGCATTTCAAGATTCCAACCGTAGGTTTGCTCGCGCATAGCCAATCGCGCTAGCGCATCCCGCCGAATGGCACGAAACGGACACATGTCTGTATAACGAACGCCGTAGAGAAATCGTAAAATGGCGCCGGCGACGCGCCCGGAAACAATCTGCTGGAAATTCATGCTGCCCGTCTCTCGCTGGCCACGCGTGCGCGAGCCAATCACGAAATCGTGCGTTCCGTGTGCAATCGGATCGACAAGCTGCTTCATAAACTCGGGGCAATCGCTTCCGTCGCCGTCGAGAAACACGACGATCTCGCATTCGGGTGAAAGAGCGCGAACGCCAGCAGCACAGGCGCGTCCGTAACCGCGTCGTGGCTCCGCCATTATCCTCGCGCCCGCGGCGCGCGCTCGCTCGGCCGTTCGATCGCTGCTGCCATTATCAACAACGATGATCTCGCTCGGGGCATTTGTGGCCGCGACTGCGCGGACGACCCCCACGATTGACTCTTCTTCATTCAACGCTGGAATGATGACCGAAAGGTTCAATTTACCGCGCGGTGCACGATGCCTTTGCTGCGTAGAATCGTTTCCGCTTCGCTGAAATAATCGCGCACGTCGGATTGCAAGCGAATCCAGTCGAGATAACGCTCGATGCCGGTCGTAAGATCGATATTCGGCTCGTAACCCACGCCACGAATGCGCGTGATGTCGCTCGTAATATGACGCATTTCACCGGGGCGAAACTCGCCGTTTACTTCTGGTTGGAGATCGATCTGGAGCGCGGCGGAAAGTTGTTCGGCGATTTCGCGAATCGGCGTTCCCCTACTGCTGCCGACGTTCACCGGCAGACCGTCGAGCTTGTCCGTCTCCGCGGCGAGCACATTCGCGCGCGCAATATCTTCAACGAAGCAGAAATCGCGTAGTTGCTCACCATCTTCATAAAGGACCGGCGGGAGATTGTTCAGCAAACGCGTGCAAAAAATCGCGATCACGCCGGTGTAAGGATTGAAGATCGATTGCCGCGGTCCGTAGGTGCATGAATATCGCAACGCCACAGTGGGAATACCGACCTGTTTCCCCCAAAGAAGCACCAATCTCTCCTGATCAACCTTCGTCAGTCCGTAAACGGTTTCCCCGCCTACTGGGGCGTGCTCAGGCGTCGCCGCGCTTTCGGTGACGGCATTGCAAATTGGACAATGCACAGACCAATCGCCTCTCCGCAGTTGTTCAATCGGTCGAACCTTTGGGAAAACCAGGCCGTGCTTCGGACAAATCCCGGCGCCTTCGCTGTAAACAGCTTGCGAGCTCGCGACGATTATTTTTTTTGTCGGCAGGTTTTTTTCGCGAATGACCTCGAGCATTTGCGCAGTCCCAAGCGAATTGACATGGACGTATTTCGCGATCTCGGGCATAAATCCGCCGTAAGCAGCCTCGTGAAAGACGATGTCGATGTTGTCGAGCGCGGCGCTGACTGTTTCGCGATCGCGCAGGTCGCCTTCAATGAATTCCACTTGATTCGATATCCACGCCGGTTTTCCGCGGCGATGCGTTTGCGGCTCAAGATTATCCAAGACGCGTACTTTCCAGCCTTCGCGCACGAGCAAGTCTGCTATATGCGAACCGATCAGACCAGCACCGCCTGTGACGAGAGCGCGCTTCATTTTTCTGTCACGGCACTCGGTGCACAGCGAGCGGTTTTCTTGATTCCATTGCTTTAAGGGCAGTTACGTTCGGCCAGATTCGCGAGCGGCCTTCTCGATCAATGATTTCTCGTAAAAACTTCGTGGTTTCGGGCGCTTTGGCATCGGGCGAATTTCCACCGAGCAATTCTTTGCACAAGCGCCGCAATGTCGTGAAATCGTCAACGTCGTAGCATGTCGGTAGCAGTTTTATCGCCAGGCCGATTTCTTTTGCGCGCGCCTTTGTCTGCTCGAGCACTCGTTCCGTACTCCAATCGATACGTTCAAACATCTCGCGATGCGGCTTTTTCAGGCCGATCAAATAGTAGCCGCCATCGTCTGCAGGACCGAGGACAATGTGCTCGCGGGATGAACGCAACACCTCTACAGCATGGGCGAAAGTCGCGGCTGGAACGGTCGGGCTATCAGAGTCGATCAAACAAACGCCACCGAAACCACACTTGAACAAATCTTCGGCCGCAAACCAAAGGCGTTCGCCAAAACTTCCTCCGCGCTGCGGGAGCAAATCGAAGTCGGGCGGCAATATGTCTGCGTAAGCCCCTTCCCAACCGACAGGAGTATAAACTGCAACGCCGCTTGCTTTTTCCAACAGTCTTCCGCTCACACTTGCAGAAGAAATCGCAGCCGTTATATCACGCAAAAAACAAGCGTTAAGCATAGCTGCTTCATTCGGGGTCAGCGGTGGGACAAGACGCGTTTTCACTCGTCCGGGCCGAGGCGCTTTGGTCATCACTGCTAGCGCGCAGAAACCGCTCGGGCTTTTCCGCCGCGCGTTCGGATCGAGAGGGCGGCGAACAGCTTTCATCCGTCAGGCCGCCAGCGCTTCATGGCTTTTCGCAAACAGCGTACTGGTAACGTCCGTCCTGCCAGGTCTTGATCTGTTTCCACGGCTGCGTCGGAAAGAGCCTTTCGAACGCGCGCTCTGAAAACACCATGGCTTTCCGCGGCTCGCAATACCCATTCTTAAATCGAGTCACTCCCGCAATTAACCACATTGCGAAAAGTGGAATCGAAGCCCAGTATGCGTAACGCGGTTCCGCAATGAAGCAGCGGCCACCTGGTTTCAAGACACGATACATTTGGGCTACGACGCGGTTCGGCTCTGGCAGAATGGTGAAAAGTCGGGACGCTATCAGAATGTGAAAGTCTGCCGCCGGACAGGAGAGCCGCAGCGCATTCACACGCTCAAAAGAACAGTTGGTTAACCCGAGAGCCGCGGCGCGTTCGCGCGCCCATTGTAGTTGGCTCTCTGAACGATCAACCCCCATGACTGAAATATCGCGAAATCGATTCGCTAGCCTGCACGAATAAAATCCCGGACCACAACCAAGCTCGATTAATTTCGTCCCGGGAGCAGGCCGTCTATCCGGCCAAAGTACCGCGATCATGCGCTCGGTATCGTCCCGGAAAAGATGCTCACGGCAGAGTGCGTAAGCCCAAGCGACATGTTCAAATAGGCTCTCGCGATTGGACTCCACGCCGCCGGATTTGTTGGGAAGTGGCGCTACCGATGTTTCGATCGGACTGTGTCGGGAAGCTATTGCGTCCGGCTGCATTTTGGTTCGCGTTTCAATAAGACAATCGATATTCGTTTGCTTTTCCGCTTGAAAACTTTTTCACAAATGACGGCCTGATGAATCCGGAATTAAGTATTCTCTTCTTCTTCTTCTGCGTGAGAACAACGCGCTTACTCGGATCTCGGCGCCTGTCTGCCTACGCTAACAGGCGAATTGTCAATAATACCGAGAACCTGCACCGACAACAACGCGTTCCCTGAAAAAGACGAAACCTGTTAAGACTTATTCGAACTTGTTCGCCTGTTGCTACGCCATAATCTAACAACACGGAAGGTTTATCCATCAACGCACCGCAGTCACCATGGTTGCTCTGGTGGGCGCGACGCTTTTCTCTGTGGCGAGCGCCGCAGGTGAAAATTCGCGGTGGAAGATTCAGCAAATTCTTGCTTCGAAAACGTACGACGGCTAGACGCATGAATTTCAGCCGGGCATTCCGATTACTCGCTGGAAACATACATTTTAGGCACGAACCCTTATCAGATCGAGCGGCTCGCGAATCTCGATCAAGTTCCGGAATCCGGCGCAATCGTGGTGGTCAGTTTTCCAAAACCTAAAGGCGGCTCAGGATTTCCTGCGCGGGTATTTGCAATTCTGCGGCGACGGAGCGAACGGGAAGATTACTGCTCGATCGCGGTGTGCCAGTACTGAAACGTAAAATGCTATGCTGGCGCAGGCTTTTCGAGTTTAGACTCGACCCCTTGCATGGTCGAAGATGCGCTCGGTCAATTGACCGAAAGTCGCGGCACAAGCAAAGATAGCCTTGAATCATGCACATAACGGACATCATGCGGAGGGATTCTCCCACATTTTCGTTCGAGTTCTTCCCTCCGAAAACGCCGGAGGCGGCCGAGATTCTCTACCAAACGATTCGCGATCTGGAATCGTACATGCCGCACTTTATTAGCGTGACCTACGGCGCCGGTGGTTCAACGCGAGATTTAACCCACGACCTTGTCGAGCGCATTCAACATACAACAAAACTGGATCCGATCCCGCACCTGACTTGCATCTGCCACAGCGAAGAAGAGATCGAAGCGATTTTACTGCGTTACGCCAGGTCGGCGATCGGAAATATTCTCGCGCTCGGGGGCGATCGGCCGCGCGACATCCCCTACGATAAATCGCGCGATTCGTTCCAACACGCGGTCGATTTGGTTAAGTTCATTCGCCGATTCAACGAATCCGGCGCGCATCCGGACGACCGCGGGTTCGGGATCGGCGTGGCCGGTTTTCCCGAAGGACATCCCGCGACGCCCAATCGATTAGTCGAAATGGATCATCTTAAAGCGAAAGTGGACGCCGGCGCCGACTACATGGTCACGCAACTCTTTTTCGATAACCGCGACTTCCTCGATTTCCGCGAACGTTGTGCGCTCGCTGGAATCCACATTCCCATTATCGCCGGGATAATGCCGATTACCTCCATCAGCGGATTCAAACGCATCGCGGAACTGGCTGGCGGTGCACGCTTCCCGGCGAAGCTTGTGCGTGCTCTTCAACGATGCGAAAACGACCCTGAAGGCGTTAGGCGGGTCGGTGTTCACTTCGCGTTGGAACAATGTCACGATCTTTTGGATAACAACGTAGCCGGTATTCACTTTTACACACTCAATCGATCCGACGCCACGCGGGTGATTTTTGACAGCCTCGGTATTCCGCGTCGGCGAAGTGCTCAGGCCCCGACCGCTTAGTTGCGCGACGAGGTGCCCAAGCGCCCATGTGCGGGATGCGCATTGCAGAGAAGATCATTGTCCTGAGCTGGCAAAATTTGCGCGAAGTCGGTGAAATGAGCAGATTCTAGGGATGTTCGAAGGCCGCCGCGCGCTCAATGTTCAACTCGCACTCTTCCCAATAGCGATTGGGTTATTGCTGGTGCTTTCGTGCTTTTTCCCGCTGGTCGATCTTGTCGATGCGGCGCAACACCGCGTGATGCACTGGGGCGCGTGGAGTGGGGTCTGTTACCCGCTGCTCTTTGCCTTTTGTAATGTCCTGCTTCTTCCCGGAGGATTACTAAGTGTCGGCGGCGGATTTTTCTTTGGACTGTGGTGGGGCTTTTTCATCGTGCTTTTCGGCAACACCGTCGCCGCGGCGATTGCATTTGCACTCAGCCGATGGGTGGGACGGCGGTGGTTGAGCGGAAAGCTTTCGCGAAGTTCGACGCTCCGGGTGTTAGCACCGGCCGTGGAGCGCGAAGGATGGAAGATCATATTTCTGAGCCAGCTACACCCCCTTTTTCCAACGAGCCTTCTGAACTACGTTTACGGTCTAACAAGAATTCGATTCCGAACCTACATGCTTTGGACGTCGATCGGCCGTGCTCCTGGGCTCTTTTTATACGCGTACCTTGGAACGCTCGGCCAGTTCGGATTGAACCTGGCGCGAGGCAGAAGCCATCCACGGCTGGTTGAGTACTGGACTTGGGGCGGTGCGTTTCTTGCTGCTGCCCTTCTGTTCATTTTGCTGACGCGAATAGCCCTTCGCGCAATTCAAGGATCGCAGGAATTGTCGCAGCTCGAAAAACCAGAGCATCGATCGAGTCAAATGTCATTCAGATAACATCAACAACATTAACTAGTTATGCATATAGATGAATTTATAGGGCTGCATCGCAGACAGCAGCGTGTGCCTACGCATTATATTGGCAAGTTGCTTGTCGGAGCGGCCATGAAAGTCATTGCATCGACAACTAGCTGCCAGGGCCAGCTACGCCAAGCGAGCATTTTGGAGCTCTTTCGCGATGTTTAAGCTTCCGACGGAATACGATGTCGTGGTTGTGGGTAGCGGGCACGCTGGAATCGAAGCAGCCCTGGCAGCAGCCCGCATCGGCTGCCGGACTTTGATGTTGACCCAGAATCTAGATACGGTCGGGCAAATGTCATGCAATCCGGCAGTTGGTGGTTTGGCTAAAGGGCATATTGTTCGCGAAATCGACGCCATGGGCGGCGCGATGGGGATAAACACGGACGCGACCGGGATTCAGTTCCGGATGCTTAACAGGGCAAAGGGACCTTCAGTGCAAGCACCACGTGTCCAGTGCGACAAAAAAGCTTACCAATTTCGGATGAAAGCCATCTTGGAAAGCAGGGATAATTTAGACTTGAAACAAACCACAGTTTCGAGCGTTCTTGTCGACAACGGGACTGTGCGGGGCGTTGCGACGGATCTTGGAATAAGGATTATGGCGCGTCGCGTTGTAGTTACATCCGGTACTTTTTTGCGCGGCCTTTTGCATCTAGGGGAGAACACCAAGCCGGGTGGTCGCATGGCCGATGCCAGCTCAGCATTAAGCGAAAATCTCCGACAATTGGGTCTTACAGTCGGGCGATTCAAGACCGGCACACCATGCCGGCTCAATGGTCGCTCGATCGACTTTTCGCAGTGCCAGGTCCAGCTCGGGGACGAGCCGCCGCCCAGGTTCGCGTTTTACGGCGATGTAGAGAAACGCAAAAACGAGGTTTTTACCCTCAATTTTAATGATCGAGGGGAGTTCCACGTGGAACAAATGCCGTGTTGGATTACTCATACCACCCAGCGAACCCATGATATCATTAGGGGTAACCTCCACCGATCCCCCCTTTATTCGGGACAAATAAAAGGAACCGGGCCGCGATACTGTCCATCAATCGAGGACAAGGTTGTTAAGTTTGCCGACAAAGTGACTCACCAGCTCTTTTTGGAACCAGAAGGCCGCCATACTGACGAATATTATGTAAACGGAATTTCTACAAGTTTGCCATATGATGTGCAACTAGAATTTTTGCATTCGATTCCCGGGTTGCAGCAGGCTGAAATCATGCGTCCGGGTTACGCAGTGGAATATGATTTTTTCCCTCCCACTCAGCTTTTTCCGACCCTGGAAACGCGCTTGATTAACGGGCTCTATTTTGCTGGTCAGGTGAATGGAACTTCAGGGTACGAAGAGGCAGCAGCGCAAGGCCTAATCGCCGGGGCAAACGCAGCCCTAAATGTGCAGGGTCGCCCACCGATCGTTTTGGACAGGAGCGAGGCCTATATCGGGGTTCTTGTCGACGATTTAGTCACAAGGGGCGTCGAAGAGCCGTACCGCATGTTCACCAGTCGGGCCGAGGATCGCTTGCTTCTTCGACACGATAATGCCGATCAAAGATTGACCAAACGCGCATTTGACGCGGGCCTCGTCTCAAAGGAACGCTGGGCTCACTTTCAGCAGAAACTGGAGCTTCTCGGCTGTGTTCGACGACTGGCAATCGATACGAAACTTGGTGGCATACCTCTGTCGCAACTGCTGAAGCGGCCCGACTTTGGCATTCCGAATCTGCCAGAGGAAGTCCGGACCTTGGCACCAGCCGAAATTTGGGAAACGATTGAGACGGACGTCAAATATGAAGGATATCTCAGTCGACAAGCTGAGCAAAATCGAAAAGTAGCCAGCCGAAACTTGCAGCCTATACCTGACGGACTGGACTATGGGAAAATAGCCGGCTTACGTTCCGAGAGCCGACAGAAGTTAACAGCGGTTCGACCTGTCTCCCTAGGTCAGGCGGCCCGTATTAGTGGCATAACCCACGCTGACATTACAATAATATCTATTTGGCTTACCAAGAACAGTTTACGGGCCAGTGCTTCCAATGTCACGACTTCTGGTAACAAGAAGCAAAAGACCATTAGCTCCAACTCTTAGCAATGCTTGTTTTTGCCGCCGTCGTGCTGATCAGCTACTTGCTCGGGTCGATCCCCGCTGGCTACCTCGCTGGCCGCATCGCGGGGATTGACATTCGCCACGCTGGCAGCGGCAACATCGGTGCAACGAATGTAACGCGGGTTCTCGGAAAGCGTTACGGTTATCCGGTTTTCGTCGTGGACTTTCTGAAAGGCTTGATGGCAGTCAGTATATCGATTTTTATCGAAAAACGCGTGCAACCGGTTTTGGTTCCGACTGAGCTCCTCGGAATCGTCGCAGCTATTTCCTGCGTGATCGGGCACTCGTTTCCGGTGTGGTTGAGCTTTAAAGGAGGCAAAGGAGTCGCGACTTCGATGGGGGCGCTTTTTGGGCTGGTGCCTTTTGTGGCCTTAATCGGGGTCGCGGTCTGGGTCATTACGTTCGAAATGACACGCTACGTTTCAGTCGCCTCGATGACCGCGGCGCTGGCGGTACCAATTAGCATTTTGATCCTGATGCCTCTAAAACAAACGGGCGGGGCGGTTCTTCTCTACTTTTCCATTTGCCTAGCCGCGCTGGTAATTTTCCGGCATCGCTCGAACCTTTCCCGCTTGGTGCGAGGCACCGAACCGCGGTTCAAGCGGAAGTGAAGATCGACAAGATAGCAATCTTGGGTGCCGGGAGTTGGGGAACGGCCTTGGCATGGTTGTGGGGAAAACATGAGCGACGAATTTGTCTTTGGGGAAACAGCCCAGATCGGGTCGAGCGCGTGAAAAGAACGCGTGAGAACAGCGATTATATTCCGGGGCTGCGATTACCTGATTCGGTAAATGTTACGCACGAGCTGCGGGACTGTGCCGAGGCGAGCCTCATCGTATTTGTTACGCCATCGACTGCCCTGCGCGAAATTGCCACGCGCCTGCGGGACGTAGCCCGCGAGGGGCACAGTGTGTTGCTCAGTTGCACCAAAGGAATTGAGCACGGCACGGGGATGCGGATGAGCCAAATCTTGAGTGAAATTTTTCCGCGGCATGAACTCGCCGTGTTGTCGGGGCCAAACCTTGCGGCTGAAGTAGTTCGTGGTCTACCTACTGCAACCGTAATAGGCTGCCGAAATCTTGAGCGCGCCGCGAATTTGCAAGACTTTCTTGGCAGTTCGCGTTTCCGCATTTACACGAGCGACGACGTCACCAGTATTGAACTGGGGGGTGCCTTGAAAAATGTCTTCGCGATCGCGGCTGGCGCGAGTGACGGGCTTGGTTTAGGTGATAATACGAAGGCGGCGCTGGTCACGCGCTCGTTGGCCGAGATGATTCGACTCGGAACGGCGATGGGCGGAAACTTCAAAACTTTCTACGGACTGAGTGGAGCTGGCGACTTGATCGCGACCTGCTTTAGCAAGCACAGTCGTAATCGGCGCGTTGGCGAGCAGCTGGGTCGTGGGCAAACGCTGAAGCAAATCACTTCATCAATGCAAATGGTGGCGGAAGGAATTCCAACGACCAAAAGCGCTCACGAATGCGCACGCAGACTCGACATCGAGACGCCGATCATCGATCAGGTCGACGGGTTGCTTTACAAGGGAAAAGTGCCAGTTCAGGCGATGCACGAACTACTCGAGCGTGATCAGAAAGCGGAGCAAGTCTAACTAG
>Ga0209156_10002584_pt1 | contig 14149 bp, 13 predicted proteins | sample GraSoiAngelo_124_FD_185881 | JGI IMG/M metagenome (GOLD analysis project Ga0209156, IMG submission 185881) | Grasslands soil microbial communities from the Angelo Coastal Reserve, California, USA - 14_0927_05_20cm (SPAdes) (version 2) | ecosystem: Environmental > Terrestrial > Soil > Grasslands...
TGGGCGAGACCGAGCTCGACGAGCTGCTGATGAGCCGCGAGAAGATCAACAACATCCTCAAGAACATCATCGACAAGCGTACCGAGAATTGGGGGATCGAGGTCACGGCGGTGGAGGTGAAGGACGTGGATCTGCCTCCGGAGATGAAGCGCGCGATGGCGCGGCAGGCCGAAGCGGAGCGGGAGCGCCGGGCGAAGATCATCAACGCCGAAGGCGAGCTGCAGGCCTCCGAGAAGCTCGCGCAGGCGGCGCGCATCATCGGCTCGGAGCCCGCCGCGATCCAGCTGCGCTACCTGCAGACCGTGACGGAGATCTCGTCCGAAAACAACTCGACGACGTTCTTCCCGATCCCGATCGACTTGTTGAAGGGATTCTTCGACTTGGTGACCAAGCGGGCGACGCCCCCGGCGCTGCCGGAGCGGACCGCGGGCGAGTCCCTCCCCGCCGCGCCGACGAAGACCAAGGTCCAGGCCTAGCGATGCCCGCCGAGCTCATCAGCCGCGCGGCGCTCGAGCGGATCATCCAGCGCGCCGCCGAGCTCCAGGCGGCCGAGCGCGACATCGGCGATGGGCTGACGAAGGACGAAGTGCTCGCCCTGGGGCAGGACGTCGGCATTCCCACGCGGTACTTGCAGCAGGCGCTGCTCGAAGAGCAGACGCGCAGCGTGATCGAAGAGGGACGGGGCACCCTCGCGTGGCTGACGGGCCCGACCCGGCTCTCCGCGGCCCGCGTCGCCCCGGGGGATCGCGCCGCGATCCTGAAGGCGCTGGGCGGCTGGATGGAGGACGAAGAGCTGCTGCAAGTGAAGCGGCGCCACGCGGACCGCACGAGCTGGGAGCCTAAAGTCGGCGCGTTCGCGTCGATCCAGCGGGCGCTCGGCGCCAAGGGGAAGTCATACGCCCTGGCGCGCGCCGCGGAGGTCGGGGGCCAGGTGACCGAGCTCGAGCCCGGCTTCTGTCACGTGCAGCTCGTGGCCAACGTGCAGAACTTGCGTCGCGCACGCCTCATCGGTGCGGGGGCGCTCGCCGCGGCGGCCGGCGGGGCGGTGGCCCTCGGCGCGGTCGTCCCGATCGCGCTGATCTCACCCCTCCTGTTCGCCGGGGGAGCGGGGCTCGGGATCGCCGCGATCCTCGTCGCCCGGCGCCACCGTGCTCAGAACGAGCGCATCCAGGTCGGCCTGGAGCAGGTGCTCGATCGGCTCGAGCGCGGCGAGATCCGCCCCGAGCACGCTCTGCCGGGCCCACGGGGCAACCCCCTCGTGCGCATCGCGGAAGAATTGCGCAAGGCCTTCGACACGCCCGGGGCGCGGCCCCGAACCTAGACCACCCGAGCACACGCGGGGCGCAATGACCGAGATCAAGCGGGTAGGCGTGCTGGGCTGCGGCCTGATGGGCAGCGGGATCGCGCAGGTCGCTGCGACCGCGGGCTACGACACGCTGGTACGGGACGTGTCGAAGGAGATCTGGGACCGCGCGCGGGCGGGCATCGAGAAGTCGCTCGCCAAGTTCGTGGAAAAGGGCAAGCTCACCGCCGCCCAGCGCGACACCGCGCTCAAGCGGCTCAGTTTCACCACGACGACCGGCGACCTCGAACGCTGCGACATCATCGTCGAAGCCGTGACCGAGGACCTGGAGCTCAAGAACGCGCTGTGGAAAGAGCTGGACGGCCGTTCACCCCCGGCGGCGATCTTCGCCTCCAATACGTCCAGCCTCACCATCGCCGCCATGGCGGCGGCCACGCGCCGGGCCGACCGGTTCGTCGGGCTGCACTTCTTCAACCCGGTGCCGCTCATGCCGCTCGTCGAGGTCGTGCGCACCGTGACCACGTCGGAGGACACGTTCCGTCGCGCCTTCGCGTTCGCCAAGTCCCTCGGCAAGGAGGCCGTCACCGCGAAGGACAACTCGGGCTTCATCGTGAACCTGCTGCTCGTCCCGTACCTGCTCGACGCCATCCGCGCCGTCGAGCACGGCGTCGCGAGCGTGCCCGATATCGACAAGGCGATGCAGCTCGGCTGCGGCTATCCGATGGGCCCGCTCACCTTGCTCGATTTGGTGGGGCTCGATACGACCTACCGGATCGCCGAGATCATGTTCACCGAGTACCGCGAGCAACGCTACGCGCCGCCCCCGCTCCTCAAGCGCATGGTCACCGCCGGCATGAACGGCCGTAAAAGCGGCAAAGGCTTCTACGACTACTCGGTCGATCCTCCCCGCGTCCTCGACCTGGGCATCTGAAGGGAGTCGCATGTTCGGCTACGACTGGCCCCGTTTCCACGCGGCGGTAAACGACCTCCCCGTTGCCTTGCTCCTGGTGACGGTCCTGTTCGACCTTGCCGCCTGGCTCACGAAACGCGCCTCCCTCGAGGCGGCGGCGCGCTGGACGCTGTGGGCGGGCGTGCTCGGCGGCTGGGTGGCCGTGATCGCCGGGCTCGAGGCCGAGGACGTCATCGAGCACGGGGAGGCGATCCACGAGCTGATGGAGACGCACGAGACGCTCGCGCTGGTCACGATGGGCACTTTCACCGTCGTGCTGGCCTGGCGGCTGGTCCGCCGCGCTCGGCTCGGCGACATCGAGCAGGCGGCGCTGCGTCTCCTCAGCGTCGCCGGGCTGGTCGGTATCGTGTGGACCGGGAGGATCGGCGGGAAGCTCGTGTTCGAACACGCGGCGGGGATTCCGGCGGCGACGATGCAGGCCGAGATGCACGACCGCGAGGCCGGACATCATCATCACCCCGGCGAGGAGGAGGAGGACGAGCACGCTGCGCCCGCCGACTCGGCGAAGCCCGCCGGGCATACGCATCCCCCCGGCACGCCACCGCATAAACACTGATGCGTCGGACGGTCGGACGGTCGGACAGTCGGACGCGGACCAGAGCACGCTTCTGGCCTTACCGTCCGACGGTCCGACTGTCCCTCGCCGTTTGCTTGCTGTCGTGCACTCCCGTCACCACGCGACCCGACTTCCTGCCCGATCCGCAGGCCGTCCGCTTCGTGCTCGACGCCCCTCCCGGGCGCGTGACCCCCGAGATCGCGGCGCTGGTGAGGGCGGAGAGCCTGCTGGTCGAGCGGGTGAACGTGCGCGACGGATATGTGGAGACGGCCTGGTACGATACGCGATCGCGCCGCTCATTTCGGGGCGCCGGGGACGTCCCAGACCTCGCTGGCACGGTGAAGATCCGCTGCTGGGCCGATCCTTATGTGCCGGGACAGACGCAACTCACCGTGGAAACGGTCTCGCGCCCTCGCTACGACCCGTCCCGCACCGAGCGCGATCTCGAGGTCGTCGTGCCCAAGACGCACGCGGGACGCGCGATCGCCGACTCGCTCGTGGCGGCGCTCAAGAAACGCTTTGGGATACCCAACTCCGCACCCAGCGCTCCATGACGTCCAGATCCACCATCGCGTCCCGGCACGGTCCGTTGGGGAGCCGCATCGTGAGCCCGAGCACCGGCAGCTTGCCGGCGACGTCCCGCAGGCCGGTCGTCATGTCGCGCTCACACGCCACGGCCACCACCGCCCGCGGGCGCCGCTCGCGGATCACGCGCCGCGCCAGCTGCCCGCGGGTCGCCACGAACACCGGCACCTCGTAACGTCCCGCGATCGCCAGCACGCCATCCAGCGCCTGTTTCGAGAGACAGCGCGGGATCAACACCAGCAGCTCGCCCTTCCCGACGGTGCGCCGCCGGCGCTCGGCGAGGGCGTTGTAGACGTCGATCGCGGCGTGCTCCGCCCAATCCCGCTGGCCGAGCAGGCGGGATAGGTAGGAGGTGAGGCTCATGACGTGCAGGTACGGCCCGCGCTCGAGCAGCCCCTCCGGTAACAGCAGCACCCCTCCATAAAAGGAAAGGAGCAGCAGCACGAACCACAGGGCGCCCGCGCCGGCCGCGACCGCCAGCGCGCCCCACAGCAGCGCCGGCAGCCCGGGCAGCACGGCCGCGAGCCGCGGGGCGAGCAGGAAGATCAGTGCTGCAATCGCGCCAAGCCCGACCGCCAGCGTCAGCGCGGCGAGCCGGAAAAACAGCCCGGGAGGTGCGGAGAAGTCGCCGCTGCCGGGCAGCGGCTTGCCGTCCCACTCGTCCCACTCGTGACCCAGGCGGCGGTCGGTCTCGATGTGGATGAGCTGGGCGCGCGGCGCGTCGGCGGGCATACGCGGTCAAGGTTCACCCACCGCCATTGCGGTGTCAAGCGCAAAATGGTGCGCGGTGCGTGTTACATGGTAGCTTCCGCGTGGTCCCATCCTAAAGGATGGGCTCGGCAGGCACAACGCTGAAGCGTGTTACGGGGGTGCTTCAACAAGTGCAGTGCCGAGCACACGCTTTTAGCGTGTGAATAACAACATGAGACCACCCACCCCTGACCACCCACGCTCTTGGGACCGAGCCCCGACCTGCTCACCGACACCCGCGTCCGCGCCGCGTACTCGGAGGGCGCCGGGATCTACCGCATCATCCCGGCGGGCGTCGCGCTCCCGCGCGGCGTCGAGGAGCTGCAGGACCTGGTGCGTTGGGCGGCGGACACGGGCACACCGCTGGTGCCGCGCGGGGCGGGCAGTGGCATGCCGGGCGGAGCGGTGGGGCGCGGCGTGGTGGTGGACCTGAGCCCCGGATTCCACTGGCTCGCCCCCGATTGGTCGCACCGCGCGGTCTGGGTCGGCGCATCGGTCACGGCGGCGCAGATTGGCGACGCCGCCCGCCCGTTCGGCCTGCGGCTCGCCCCCGACCCGTCGTCGGGGGCGTTCGCGACGTCGGGCGGCCTGACGGCGACCAACGCCGCGGGGCCCCGCTCCGTGCGCTGCGGCAGCGTGCGCCCCTGGGTTGACGCCGTCGAGATCGTGGGCGCGGATGGGGAGGCCCGGCGGGTCACCCGGGGAGAAGGGAGCGGGGAGAGGCTCGTCCTGTCTCCGGAAAAGCAGCGGCTCGTCGCCGAGCGCTTCCCGAAGACCCGCAAGAACTCGAGTGGCTACGCGCTTGACCACTACGCTGAGTCGGGTGACGAGCTGGATCTCCTGATCGGCGCCGAGGGGACGCTCGCCGTCGTCACCGCCGTGCGGTGGCGGCTCGAGCCGATCCCCCCCGACGTCGCCGGCGCGGCCCTCGGCTTCGCCAGCCTCGAAGCCATCGGCCACGCGGTTCCCTTCCTCATCGCACTCAACCCGTCGGCCGTCGAGCTGCTCGACCGCACGTTCCTCGAGCTGGTGGGCGGCGACGCGCTCGACCTTCCCGCCGGCATCGAGGGGCTCCTGCTGGTGGAGTTCGAGCGGGACACGCGTGCGGCCGCGCGCGGCGTGGTGGGCGACGCCGTCCGCGGCCTCAAGGCCTCCACGGCGCACGTCGCGACGGCGGTGGATCGGGGCGGGCTGGAGCAGCTCTGGTCCGTGCGGAAGCTCGCCAGCCCCGCGCTCGCCCGGCTCCCCCCCTCACGGCGCTCGCTCCAGGTCGTGGAAGACGGTTGCGTACCGCTCGAGCGGCTGGCGGAGTACATCGCCGGCGTTCGCTTGGCTGCGGCGCGCTGTGGCGTGCCGGTCGCGCTGTTCGGTCACGCGGGCGACGGTCATGTGCACGTGAACGCCCTGCCCGACACGACCGTGCCGGGCTGGCGCGAGTCGCTCGCGGGCCTGTTCGCCGCCGTGACGGAGCTGCTCGTCACACTGGGGGGCACGCCGTCGGGGGAACACGGCGACGGCCGCCTCCGGGCCGGGCTGCTGGAGCGGTTCTACGGCTCCGAGGTCATGGCGCTGTTTCGGGACGTGAAGCGCGCGTACGACCCCCGGGCGATCTTCAATCCCGGTGTTATACTCCCCTCGCCCGAGTGGGCACCGCTCGGCGATCTGAAGGTCGGTCCGGACGCGGCCCCGATTCCCGGCGACATCGCCGCGCGCTTACGCGAGATCGAACGGACCGCCGGCTGGGCCACACCGAAACTGGAGCTGGCCCGCTCCTCGAGCCCCTGGCCCCTAGCCCCTAGCCCCTAGCCCCCATGGAAATCTTCCGCGCTCCCCGTGTCACGCTGATCGCCCGTCCTGAGTTCCTCGAGCCGGAGCACCTGCGTGTGCAGTGGCGCGGCGAGTCCTCGTCCGGCGAGCGGCTCGCGGAATTCGCCGGTCGCGTCTGCTACATGAGCCAGCACAACCCGGCGAACCGCAGCACGGCGGAATACCTCGAGAACATCAAGAAGCAGGGACACGGCTCGGTGCTGGAGCACGCCGTCTACGTGCTGTTGATCGAGGGGATCTCGCGCTCCTGTTCGCACGAGCTGGTGCGGCACCGGGCGGGCTTCGGCTACTCGCAGCTGTCGCAGCGCTACGTGGACGAATCCCACGCGGCGTTCGTGATGCCGCCGGCGATCATCGGGGACGCGACGCTCGAGGGCGAGTGGGAACGCGAGGTCGCCGACGCCCAGGCGGCGTACGTGCGCGCCGTGGACGGGCTCATGCGCCGGTACGAGTGGGTCGCGGACAAGGTGCATCGGCGGAAGATGGCGCGCGAGGCGGCGCGCAGTGTGCTGCCGAACGCCACCGAGGTGAAGATCGTCGTCTCGGGAAACGCGCGCGCCTGGCGCACGATGCTCGAGCTGCGATGCGGCGAGGGTGCGGAGCTCGAGATCCGCCGCATGGCGATCGCGTGTCTGCGCACGCTCGAGCGAGAGGCTCCCGCGCTGTTCTCCGATTTCGAGATCTACGTCGCGGGCGACACACAGGAAGCCGCGCGCGTCGCGTATCACAAAGTTTGAGGTCTGACGTCGGAAAAAAATCCGTACTTCCCTATTGCGCATCGCACCGGCGCGTCGTATTGTCTACTCGGCACCACGTTGTCGATTGCCGGACCGCACCAGCGGCCTTTTTTTGTAGGAGGTCACCCGAGACCACATGCGCATCGGTCTCGCTTACAACCAAAAGCCGGACCCCGCGAACTCCGCCGCAGAGCCCTCGAGTACGAACGACGCGTTCGCCGAGTGGGACGACCCATCCACCATCGCGGCGGTGGAGCAGGCTCTCGGTCTCTTCGGCAGCGTCGTCCGACTCGAAGCCGATCCATCCTTCCCGCAGCAGGTCGCACTCGCCCGCCCCGATCTGGTGTTCAACATGGCCGAGGGACTCCGCGGCCAGAGTCGCGAGGCCCTGGTGCCCGCGATCTGCGAGTACCTGAACATTCCGTACACGGGCTCGGACCCGCTCACGCTGGGCTTGTCACTGCACAAGGGGCGCACCAAAGAGATTCTCGCGTACCGCGGCGTGCCCACGGCGCCGTTCAGCTGCGTCGAGACGCCCCGGGAGCTGGAGCGGTTGCGCCTGCCGTTCCCCGTGTTCGTTAAGCCGGTCGCCGAGGGGTCTGGTAAAGGCGTATTCAGCAACAACTTATGCGATACAGCCGCCCGGCTGCGGGACCGCGCGTCGTTCCTGCTCGAGCGCTACGCGGAGCCCGTCCTGGTCGAGACGTATCTCCCGGGCCCTGAATTCACTGTGGCGATCCTCGGCAACGGTGCGGCGGCCTATTGTCTCCCGGTGATCGGATTCGATTTCTCGGCGCTGCCACCGGGCGCACCGCCCGTCTACGGCTACGAGGCGAAGTGGGTGTGGGACCGGCCGGAAGCGCCGCTCGCGATCTTCCAATGCCCGGCGCTCGTGCCCGCGGGCCTGTACGCCGAGATCGAGCGCACCGCCCTCGACGCCTACCACGCGCTCGGCTGCCGCGACTGGTGTCGCGTCGACATCCGCGTCGATCGCTTCGGCGTGCCGAACATTCTCGAGCTCAACCCGTTGCCCGGAATCATCCCCGATCCCGCGATGAACTCGTGCTTTCCCAAGGCCGCGCGGGCCGCCGGCTTCGGCTACGACGAATTGATCCAGGAGGTCGTGCGCATCGCCTGGCGGCGGCTGACGGGACGAGACATCGCGGTGGAGAAACGCGGAACCGCGCAGCATGGCATGCCCCTGCAAGTCGCCGGGATCACTGCGTGAGAATCGTCATCCTGTACGACCCGGGAGCCGCAGACTGGACCCCCGAGGATATCCGTGGCGTGATGAAGGCCGTGGACGAGATCGGCGCCATCTTCGGCGCGCTGGGGCACGAGATCCGCAAGGTTCCGGTGCGCCACGATCTGCGCTGGTTCGCCGTGGCGCGCCGGGCCGACCTCGTCTTCAACCTGTGCGAAGGGGTGCATGGCAAGAGCGAGTGGGAGGAGCACGTGGTCGGGTCGCTCGAGTTCGCGGGCATCCCGGTCACCGGCGCGAGCCTGTGGACCATTGCCGCCTGCCGTCGCAAGGCGGTGGCCAACGCCTTGCTCGCGCAAGCCGGTCTCCCGATCCCGCGCTGGACCCTCGCGCAGGGAAAGATCGACGACGACTTCCCCTTGCCGGCGATCGTCAAGCCGGCCGCCGAGGACGCGAGCGCCGGGCTCGACCGCGGCTCGGTCGTCACCGATCGCAAAGCGCTGCGCGCCCGCGTCGCCGCCATGACGGAGCAGTTCGACGAAGTGCTGGTGCAGGAGTATGTCCCGGGCCGCGAGTTCAACGTCGGGTTCGTCGGCACCCGCACCCTCCCCCTCGCCGAGATCGACTTCGCCCGCATGCCCGAAGGCGCCTGGCCGATCCTCACGTACGCCGGCAAGTGGGAACCCGGATCGCCCGACGACCTGGGCAGCGTGCCCGTCTGCCCGGCCGCGATTCCCCAGAAGCTCGCGGAGCGGCTGGGCAAGATGGCGGAGGCGGCGTGGCGCGTCATGCAGGGGAAGGGCTACGGTCGCGTAGACCTGCGGCTGGACGAGCATGGGCGGCCCTGGGTCCTCGAGGTGAACCCCAACCCCGACCTGAACGACGATGCCGGCCTGTCCCGCATGGCGAAGGCGGCGGGGTGGGAGTACGCGGAGCTGGTGCGCCGCATCGCGGAGGTGGCGCTGCGTGACGCCCAGGGCGCCACCGCGGCCCGTGAGCTGCTCGCTTCGCCCCGTCGGGCGCGCGCAACGCGCACCGCTTGAACGGCTCACCCGGGCGACGGGCCTCTTCCACCCTGAGGAGGTCGCGCTCGCGGTCGAGCTGCTCGACGAGAGTCTCGCCGGGGACGACGACTACCGGTTTCTCGGCGCGTACGCGGACGACGACCTCGTGGGGTACGCCTGCTGGGGGCCCACGCCGGGAACACAGGGCACCTATGACCTGTACTGGATCGTCGTCGATCCGACCTGGCAGGGAAAGGGCGTCGGCACGCAGCTCCTCGACGCAGTCGAGCAAGCGCTGCTCGCGGCCGGCGGTCGGCTGATCGTCGTCGAGACGTCGTCGCGCGCCGACTACGCGCCCACTCGCGCCTTCTACGAGCGGCGCGGCTACACGCCGGCGGCGCGGCTCCGGGGCTATTACGCTCCGGCCGACGACCTGATGATCTACCTCAAGGACTTGGTCGATGGCGTCCTGGCAAGAACGACTGCGTAACCAGAGCCTCGCCTCGCTGGAAGCGCTCGTCGCCCGGTTCGGGCCCGAGCACTTCCCCGACTTGGAGCGCCTGCGCCAGGCGGCCGAGAACTTCGAGTTCCGCATCTCGCCCGCCATGGTGGATCTCATCAAAGCGCCCGGCGACCCGATCTGGCGGCAGTACGTCCCGGACCTCCAGGAGCTCGAAGTACACGACGGGATGGTGGATTCGCTCGCCGAGGACGCGCACTCCCCCGTTCCCAACATCACGCATCGCTACCCGGACCGGGCGTTGTTCCTCGTCTCTCCGGTGTGCGCTTCCTACTGCCGCTTCTGCACCCGGCGCCGCAAGGTAGGCGATCCCGAGAAGATCCCGCTGGCCCGGCTCGAGTCGGCGTTCCGCTACCTCGAGGAGCACACCGAGATCCGCGACGTCATCATGTCCGGCGGCGATCCGTTGCTCCTCTCGGACCGCCGGATCGAGGAGTTGTGCAAGCGGCTGCGATCGATTCCCCATCTCGAGATCATCCGGATCGGGAGCCGCGTCCCGTGCCACCTCCCGGAACGAATTACGCCGGAGCTGTGCGCCATCCTCAAGAAGTATCACCCCCTCTACATCAACACACACTTCAACCACCCCGACGAGCTCACCCCGGCTGCCGTGAGCGCGCTCGGCAGGCTGGCGGACGCCGGCGTCCCCCTCGGATGCCAGACGGTGCTCTTGAAGGGCGTGAACGACGACGCCGCGGTGATGAAGCGCCTGATGCAGAAGCTCCTGGCCGCGCGCGTGCGCCCGTACTACATCTACATGTGCGATCAGGTCGCGGGCGCGGAGCATTTCCGCACCACGGTCGAGAAGGGGCTCGAGATCATCAAGGCGTTGCGGGGGTGGACGTCCGGGCTCGCCGTGCCGCACTTCGTCATCGACGCGCCGGGCGGCGGCGGCAAGATCCCGCTGCTCCCGGAGTACGTGGAGTCGATCAGCGACGACGCGGTTGTGCTCAGGAACTACGCGGGGAAGCGGTACGTGTACCGGCAGCCCCGCGTCGAGGACGGCGTGCTCGTAGGGTAGTCCGCTTCTTCGAGTGTGGCGACGACGCCACATGCAGGGTTGGCTCTGCCGCAAAGAGGCGCCGCACGGTTCATGCGGTCCAGACCGGTGAGCGCCACATGGCCCAGTCCGCGTCAATCCTGATCGCCCTGTCCCTGTTGCTTACGCGCAGCACGGCCGTGGTCGGGGCACAGGGAGCGGACGCGACATCGCCGCGACCTCGGCCCGCCGACGGGCATCCCGCCGAACGCTACGAGCCGGTTTTCGAAGAGCTGCGTCACATGACCCCGCAGGGCGATCGCGTCGCGACGGTGCGTGGCCTCACGCTGCGACGCGACGTCATAGCGTTCCAGCTCGAGGATGGTCAGCTCTCCATCGCCACGCCCGTGGCGGGCCGCACGATCGCTGCGATGTTCGTGGGGCACGGGTCCGTATCGTTCGCCCCGCCGACGGGAATTGAACGCAGGGAGCTGCAGCGCGTGCTCGGCGATTCGGTGCTGAATGCGCGCATCTCGACCGCCGCCTTCGTATTCACCGACTCCACGCTGACTGAGCTCGAGCGGCAGCTCACCTTTCACGCTGGCGGCCCGGCAGATCGGGCCTCGGGCATCCTCAATGATGCCCTCGACCGCTTGGTGGACGGCCGGCGCGTCGTGCAACCCACGCTGATCACCGCGGTGGTGAATGGTGACGTCAACGCGTTCTTCTACGCGCACGTCAAGCGCGAGCGGGGCGAGGACCTGATGTTCGTCGTGGATCCCGCAGAGCAGGAGCAAATCGCGCTGCTGCGCGGCGGCCGGGAAGGGCAGAAGATCCAGGTCGTCTCCCAATTCAGGCGGGCGGAGGACCTGAAGGACGGCACGACGCCAGAGCCGGGGAGCGGCGACGCTTTCAAACTCGAGGCCTACCGCATCGAGGCGACGATCGCCAAGGGTCTCGGGTTTTCCGCGACGACCACCGTGCGCCTCACGGCGCGGCGCGATGGCGTCTCCTGGGCCCGCTTTGACTTGTTCCCAGCGCTCCAGGTGGACTCGGTGCGCGAGGAGGGCGGAGGGACGATGAGTTTCTTCCGCGCCGGCAAGAGCGCGGAGCTGTGGGCCCGGTTCGATCAGCCGGCGCGAGCGGGGGAGACGCGCGCCGTGCGCGTCGCCTATCACGGCGACCTCATCGGTTTCACTTCGATTGTGGACGAGACCCAACGGTGGTTCCCAAGCTGGGCGCGCGCCAAGCTGTCGGGCGGGATCGATCGGTGGCTGTTCGTCAAGACATCTTACAGCTGGTTCCCCCGCTACGGGGAGCGCGCCGCCGACGTGGACCTGACGTTCCACACGCCGAAGCGATATCGTCTCGCGAGTATCGGCCGGCTGGTAGAATCATCCGTGGAGGGCGACGTCGTAACGTCGCGCTGGACCTCGGTCCGGCCGGCCGACCAGGTGTGCTTCAGCCTGGGCGAATTCGACGAGTTCAAGATCACCGACCCGCGGATCCCCCCCGTCACGGTCCACACGAACAGCGAAGCGCATCGGCAGCTCGACAGGTTTTTCCTCGCGCTGCGCAATGAGCTGGGCGCTGCGGATTTCTTCCTGTCCAGATTCATTTCGCACCGTGACCCGGAGCAGGAGGTGGGGGGAGACGTGGCGAACAGTCTTTCGTTCTTCACCCGGGTATACGGTACGCCTCTATTCGATCGCTACTACGCCGCCGAGATCCCGTTTTCGTACGGGCAGGCCTTCCCGGGACTCATGTATTTGCCGGTGTGGACGTTCCAGGCAGCCAGCGACTCGGGCTACGACGAGATCCTCCGGTCCCACGAGATGGCGCACCAGTGGTGGGGCATCGGCGTCGAGCCGGCGACCTACCGCGACGCGTGGCTGTCGGAGGGGTTCGCAGAGTTCTCAGGTCTGTGGTACATGCAGCTCATCCTCAAGGACAACGAGAAATTCTTCAGGCACCTGAAACACTGGCGACGGGAGGTCCGCGCGCGCCGCAACGATGCACCGCCGATCGGCATCGGATGGCGTGCGGAACAGCTGAACGTCCGGGATTACCGGCTCATGACCTATTACAAGGGCGCCTGGGTGCTGCACATGCTCCGGAACCTGATGATCGACCTCCGCACCATGAACGAAGCTGCCTTCATCGCGATGATGCAGGACTTCTACGCGCGGTATCGCGGCGGCCGGGCTTCGACGCGGGACTTCCAGCAGATCGTCGAGGACCACATGGGGATCGACATGAGCTGGTTCTTCGACGAGTGGGTCCAGGGCACGGCCATCCCCAGCTATGTCTTCTCCTGGCACGCCGAGCCGGCACAGGGCGGGCACTACACCGTGCGGCTGCGTGTGCGCCAGGAGGACGTCCCCGAGCACTTCATCATGCCCGTGCCCCTGAAAATCGGGTTCGCCGACCCATCCATGTATGCGTACGTGCGGATCAAGGTGACCGGACCGGTGACCGAGGTGACCCTGGACCTGCCGGCCGAGCCAACCCGGCTCGAGCTCAACCCCCTGGAGTCGGTGCTCGCGGACGTGAAAGAGGAGGACTGGAACTGACTACGGGTGCGCGCTCTCGCCCCCGCCCCCGTCGCCTTTTCCCCAGCGTTTCCGCGAAACGTCCGCGACCTGACGCTCCCGCAGGTAGCGTTGCAGCACCACCATCCGGGCCGCGTCCGCTCCCAGGAAGCGGCGGCCTCGCATGACCGTGGCGCGCGTCAGATCCTCCACGGGACCGGCCTTGTCCACGAAGCCGTGCGCGCCGGCCTCCAGCACGTCCAGCAACTGCTGCTCCTGCGGCAACCCGGTGAGGACGAGCACCCGGGCGCCGGTCCCCAACGCGACGATGCGGCGCGTGGCCTCGAGCCCGCCTTGCCCCGGCATGGCCAGGTCCATGAGGACGACATCGGGTCGGGCCGCGCGAACGCGCGCCACCGCCTCGTCGCCGCGCCCGGCTTCCTCGACGACGGCGAGACCCGGCTGCTTCTCCAGCAGCGCTCGCAGGCCGGCGCGAAACACGACGTGATCGTCCACTAGCATCAGGCGGATCGGAGCACGCGAGGGGCGGGGGGCGCGCGGGGGGCGCGTGTGGCCGGCGGCGAACATGGATTTGTTCACGGTCGCTGCAAAACGCGTGCGCCCTGCCGGGTGCCGCCACGGCGTAACCGGCGCGACATCGGAGATGCCCCGGCTCGCCATCCTGTCGCGTAGTCGCTACACGTCGCGGATCGGCGATTGGATTACGGCAGTTGCCAGATCTCGACCCGGTTCGCGGGGAGCAGCGGAATCAGCACGCGGTTTCGCTTGCCGTCGTAGCCGATGTCGGCCGGTCCGGGCACGCCCGTAATGAGCTTCACCTCCTGACCGGTCTCGTAGCTCGACACGCTGGAATCACTCCAGCTCGACACGAGGATCTTGCCGCCGGCGATGACGACGCCGTCGAACCCGCCCGGCCCCTTCGCGATCACACTTGGCGCCTTGTCGTCCGGCTTCCACGCGAGCACCGATCGTCCGCCGAACTCGACGATCACGAACCGCTTGCCCACAGGGTCGAGCGCGATGCCGTTCGGCCGGCCCAGGGTGTCCCCCCGCACCGCCACCGTGACCTTGCGATCGGGGCCGACGCGGAACACCCGGTCCGGCCCCGGATGCAGCACGTTGCCGACGTCGTCGAACTTGATGCCGGTATCGGTGATGTAGAGGG
>Ga0209156_10002585_pt1 | contig 14149 bp, 9 predicted proteins | sample GraSoiAngelo_124_FD_185881 | JGI IMG/M metagenome (GOLD analysis project Ga0209156, IMG submission 185881) | Grasslands soil microbial communities from the Angelo Coastal Reserve, California, USA - 14_0927_05_20cm (SPAdes) (version 2) | ecosystem: Environmental > Terrestrial > Soil > Grasslands ...
GCGACACCCAGCTCACCAAGACCGGCTATGTCATCGGGTCCCCGAAGTACATGGCCCCGGAACAGATCCTCGGCAAGAAGGTCGACGAGCGCGCCGACATCTACGCCGTGGGTGTCATGCTGTACGAGATGCTGACCGGCCAGCCGCCCTATTCCCGCGGCGATCACATGTCGGTCATGTATCAGCACGTGCAGGGCAAAGCGCGTGTGCCCCAGGACCTCAACCCCGCACTCCCCCCCGGCCTCTCCGACCTGATCATGAAGGCGATGGCGGTCGACAAGACCAAGCGCTTCCAGACCATGGTTGAGTTGAGCGCCGCGCTCGAGAGTTTCCGGCGCTAGCGGCCCGCGCCGGGGCGCCAGCCCTCGCCGGGCCCGCGCCGGGGCGGCAGCCCTCGCCTTCGGCCCGCGCCTTGCCAAAGTTCGTGCGTTACGTCAAATTTCCATGCACAAGCCGTTGATCCTGAACGCCCTCATGGGCTAAACAACGGTAGATCAATCTCTTAGGAGGGTGGTTGCTTGGCGCGTATCGACGCGTTTTTGAAGCTCGGCACGCAGCAGGGGTGCTCGGATGTGCACCTGGCGGTGGGCGTGCCCCCCATGCTGCGCATGCACGGTGACCTGATGCCGATCAAGTTCCGTGAGCTGCGCGGGGTGGAGCTGGAAGGCTACATCACGGAGATTCTCACCCACGCGCAGAACCAGCTGTTCGCCAAGGGCGGCGACCTGGACTTCTCCTACGTGTCCACCGAGGGTGGGCGGTTTCGCGTCAACGTCTATCGCAAGGACACCGGCGTCGGCGCCACCTTCCGCGCCATTCCGGCGGAAGTCCCCACGCTCGAGAAGCTCGCGCTGCCGCCGATCGTCGCCAAGCTGTGCGATTTCCACCAGGGCATGGTGCTGGTCACCGGCTCCACCGGCACCGGCAAGTCCACCACGCTCGCGGCGATGATCGATCACCTGAACCAGACGCGCCGCCTCAATATCATCAGCCTCGAGGATCCGATCGAGTTCGTGCACCCGAGCAAGAACAGCCAGGTCATCCAGCGCGAGCTCGGCACGCACATCCCGAGCTTCGCCGAAGGGGTGCGTGCGGCGATGCGCGAGGACCCGGACGTGATCCTGGTCGGTGAGCTGCGCGATGCCGAAACCATCTCCATGGCGATGACCGCGGCGGAGACCGGCCACCTGGTGCTCGGTACGCTGCATACCACCAGCGCCGTGAAAACCATCGATCGGGTGATCGATGCCCTGCCGGTGGAAGAGCGCGAACAGACCAAGAGCTTCCTGGCGCAGAGCCTGCTGGCGGTGGTCACGCAGGTGCTGGTCAAGACCGCCGACGGCCACGGCCGCAAGGCCATCTGCGAAGTGCTGATGATGACCAAGGCCATCGCCAAGCTCATCCAGACCGAGCAGACCCACCAGATCCCGACCCAGCTGCAGATGGGACGCGACCTCGGCATGCAGCTGCTCGACCAGGCGCTGCTCGCCGCCATCACGGCACGCAGTGTCGATCCCGACGACGCCTATACCTACGCCATCGAGAAGCGTGCCTTCCAGAAGTACGTCACCGACACCAGCATGCTGCCCAAGGTGGACCTCACCGGTTCGACGACCGTGCCGACCTCGAATTCCGCGGCCTGACGGAGCGCCTCGCACGGCATGGCGCAAATCGACTCCCTGCTGCTCGAAGTGCTGGAGAAGCGCGGCTCGGATCTGCACTTCATCGCCGGCGATCCGCCGCGCATCCGCCTGTTCGGCGATCTCTCGGCGCTCCGGCCCGATAAGCTCGCTCCGGAGTTCGTCAAGCAGGCGCTCTACGAGATCCTGCCGAAGGCGGCGCTGGAGCGTTTCGAGGCCAAGGATGGCGCCGACTTCGCCTACACGCTCCCCGATCGCGGGCGCTTCCGCGTCAACGTCATGCGGCATCTGAACGGCATGGGCGCCGTGTTCCGCGCCATCCCCTCCAAGGCGCTCACGCTCGAGGAGCTGAAGATGCCGGACGCGGTGCGGCAGATGTGCCGCGCCAATAACGGACTGATCCTGGTGACCGGCAAGACCGGTTCGGGCAAGTCCACCACGCTCGCCGCCATGGTCGACGACATCAACCGCCGCGTGAAGGGCCACATCCTCACCGTCGAGGACCCGATCGAGTTCGTGCACGAGAGAAAGGGCTGCCTCATCAGCCAGCGCGAGATCGGCGTGCACAGCGCGAGCTTCGCCTCCGCGCTGCACTCCGCCCTGCGCGAAGACCCCGACGTGATCCTGATCGGCGAGCTGCGCGACCTCGAGACCATGAGCATCGCCGTCACCGCGGCGGAGATGGGCATCCTCGTCATGGGTACGCTGCACACCAACGGCGCGGCGCCGACCGTCGACCGCATGGTGAACGCGTTCCCCTCCGACAAGCAGTCGCACGTGCGCACCATGCTGTCGACTTCGCTCCGGGGCGTCATCTCGCAGCAGCTGCTGCAGCGCGCCGACAGCCAAGGCCGCGTGGCGGCTCTCGAGATTCTGGTGAACACCCCGGCTGCCTCCAACCTCATACGCCAGGGCAAGCTCGACCAGCTCGAGAACACCATGCAGGCGGGTGGGCAGTTCGGCATGCGCACCATGGACACCGCGATCCAACAGTTGCTGGATCAGCGCCAGATCACGGGCAAGGAGGCCTACAAGAAGGCCCTCAACAAGGCGAAGTTCGAGGAGTTGAAGGATTCCGGCTGAGGCTGCCGCGCCGCTCAAGTCGGCAGGACCGTCAGCGAGCCTGTAGACTTAAGGAGATGAGCCGGAAGATCTTCGTCACCACGGCGCTGCCGTACTCCAACGGCCCGTTCCACATCGGGCACATCATGGAGTACATCCAGGCGGACATCTGGGTGCGCTTCCAGCGCATGCAGGGAAATCAAGTGCATTTCATGTGCGCCGACGACGCGCACGGCGCGCCGATCATGCTCAAGGCGCAGAGCGAAGGGGTCACGCCACAGCAGCTGATCGCGCGACTCTTCGCCGGCCGGCCGAAGTACCTGCAGGGTTTTCACCTGAGCTTCGATCACTGGTACACGACCGACTCGCCCGAGAACACGCAACTGTCGCAGGACATTTACGCACGGCTGAAGGCCGCAGGCCTCGTGTACCAGAAGCCGGTGGAGCAGTTCTACGATCCCGTCAAGGGCATGTTCCTGGCGGACCGCTACATCAAGGGCGAGTGCCCCAACTGTCACTCGAAGGATCAGTACGGCGACGCCTGCGAGGTCTGCAGCACGGTGTACGCGCCGACCGATCTCATCAACCCCTACTCGGCCCTCACCGGTGCGCCCCCGGTGCTGAAGGCTTCCGAGCACTTCTTCTTCCGGCTCTCCGACCCCAGGTGTGTTGCGTTCCTCAAGGAGTGGCTCGATGCCGCGGGGCGCCTGCAGCCGCAAGTCGCCAACAAGGCGCGCGAGTGGCTTGCGGGCAGCGGCGAGCTGCGCTTGAGCGACTGGGACATCTCGCGCGATGCCCCCTATTTCGGCATCCCGATCCCCGACGCGCCGGGCAAGTACTTCTACGTGTGGCTCGATGCCCCCATCGGCTACCTCGCCTCGCTCAAGAACTACTTCGCGCTCGGCAAGGCGCGCGCCAACGGCGAGCCGCGCGGCTTCGAGGAGTTCCTCGCCGCCGCGGATACCGAGCAGATCCACTTCATCGGCAAGGACATCATCTATTTTCACACCTTGTTCTGGCCAGCGATGCTCAAGTTCGCAGGCCACCCCTACAAGGTGCCGAATAACGTCTACGTCCATGGACACCTGCACGTTCGCGGCGAGAAGATGTCGAAGTCGCGCGGCACGGGAATCAGCCCGCTGCGTTACCTCGACATCGGCCTGAACCCCGAGTGGCTGCGCTACTACATCGCCGCGAAGCTCAATGCGAATGTCGAAGACCTCGACTTCAACCCCGATGACTTCATCGCGCGGGTCAACAGCGATCTGATCGGCAAGTACGTGAACATCGCGAGCCGGGCCGCGAATTTCATCACCCGACACTTCCACGGCGAGCTGCGTTATTCGCAGGACCTGGCCGGGCTCAGCGACGCGGTGCGTACCGTTGCCGCCGAGGCGCGCAACGACTACGAGGCGCGCGAGTTTGGCAAATCAATGCGCGCGTGCATGGCGTTTGCGGACTGGATCAATCAGTACTTCGATGCCAACCAGCCGTGGGTACTCGCCAAGGACCCGACCAAGGCCGCGCAGCTGCAGGATGTGTGCTCGCGCGCGCTGTACGGCTTCAAGCTCCTGTCGGTGCTGCTGGCGCCGGTCATGCCGCAGCTGGCCGAGCGGGTCGCTCGCGAGCTGTTCGGGCTCGACCGGGCCTTCAGGTGGAGCGATGCCACCGTTGCGCCCGAGCGCATCAATGCCTACCGGCACCTGATGACGCGAGTGGATCCGAAGCAGCTGGACGCGCTGTTCGAGAGCGACGCCGCCGCCGCCACCGCAGCACCGGCGGGCGGGTCGGCAACGGCGGTGACCGCCCCTGGTGCCGCGGCGCTGAACGCCGGCGGCTCGGGCGGCGCCGCGACTCTCTCGCTCGATGAGTTCAAGCGGGTCGATCTGCGCGTGGCGCGCATCCTTGATGCGCAGGCCGTCGCCGGGGCCGACAAGCTCCTCAAGCTCACGGTCGATCTGGGCTCGGAGACGCGCACGGTGTTTGCCGGCATCAAGTCCGCATACGATCCGCAGTCGCTCAAGGGTCGTCTCACGGTCATGGTTGCCAACCTGGCGCCGCGCAAGATGAAGTTCGGGGTCTCGGAAGGCATGGTGCTGGCGGCCAGCGGGGAGGCGCCGGGCCTCTACCTGCTGTCTCCCGATTCCGGCGCGACTCCTGGAATGAGGATCACCTGAGGGCGCTGCATCAGCCTCGCCTCAGCGCCATGGTCACAGCGGACGACATCGATGCCCTGCTGCCGCAAACGCAGTGCACGCGCTGCGGTTACGGCGGCTGTCGCCCGTACGCCGAGGCCCTGCTGGCGGGAGAAGCGCCAATCAACCAGTGCCCGCCGGGCGGCGCGGCCACCATCGGCGCGCTCGCCGCCCTGCTGCAGCGGCCAGCGCTGCCCCTGAATCCGGCCAACGGCATCGAGGGTCCGCTGCTGGTGGCGCAGATCGACGAAGACGCCTGCATCGGCTGCGCCAGGTGCCTGCCACCGTGCCCGGTCGACGCCATCCTTGGCGCCCACCAACAGATGCATACGGTGCTCCTCGCGCTATGTACCGGGTGCGAGCTGTGCGTCGCGCCATGCCCGGTCGACTGCATCGCCATGGTGCCCCGGGCGAGCCTGGCAGACACGCCACCCGCTCCCACGGCGCACGACAACCGGGAGCGCTTCCTCGCTCACAACGCGCGCAGCGCCGCGCGCGCGCGCGCGCGTGCCGCGCTGCTCACCGCTCGCAAGCAGGCCGCCGGCGCACCGCAAGCCAAGGGCGCCTGACGAGGGATGCGAGCGAGCGGCAAGGGTATGATTCGGGGCGGCTGCCAGCGGGCGGGCATACGGAGTATCAAGTGAGGGCCAGCCACATGCCGGCACTGCGGGTTACAGGGATGCTCGTCGTTGCGTGTCTGGTGAACCCGGCGCTTGTCGCCGCAAACAAGGGGGCGGTCAAGTTACCGCAGACGATGCAGGCGGCCGCGATCGATCGCGCCGGCGGCCCCGAGGTGGTTAGCCTGCACACGCTGCCGGTGCCCAAACCGCAGGCGGATGAAGTATTGATCGCCGTCAACACCGCCGGAGTCGCGATCTGGGACGTCGGCCTGCGGCGGCATCCGCAAAGCATCAAGCATTCCGCCTTTCCGCTGGTGCTCGGAACCGACGGTGCCGGCCTCGTGGCCGCGGTGGGAGCGATGGTGCACGGATTCAAGGTCGGCGAGCAGGTGTATGCGTACAGCTGGGACAATCCCCACGGGGGCTTCTACGCCGAGTACGTGGCGGTGCCGGCGGAGCGCGTCGCTCATGTGCCGAGCGGTCTCACGCTGCGCCAGGCGGGGGCGATCGCCACCACCGGACTCACTGCGATTCAGGGCATCGACGACGCCTTGCATCTGAAGGCCGGGGACACCCTCATCATTCACGGTGCTTCCGGTGGCGTCGGGAGTCTCGCGCTGCAGTTCGCCAGGCTGCGCGGCGTCAAGGTGCTCGCCACCGCCACCGGCGAGGACGGTCTGGCCTTCGTGAAGCAGCTCGGCGCCGACGCGGTGGTCGACGGGCGGCATGGCGACATCGCGGCCGCCGCCCATGCGTTCGCGCCCGCCGGCGTCGACGCGGTCCTGGCGCTCGCCGGCGGCGAGACGCTCGAGCGTTGCATCGATGCCCTGCGACCCGGCGGGCAGGTGGCGTTTCCCTACGGAGTCAAGCCCGAACCGAAAGCGCGCCCCGGCGTCCCGATCAGCCGCTACAACGCAATCCCGGGGGTGAAGGAGTTCGAGCGCCTCAACCGTGCCATCGAGGCGGTGAAACTCGCGGTGCCGATCGCCGCGGAGTTCCCCCTGGCGCAGGCCGCAAAGGCGCAGGAACGCGTGGAAGCCGGCCACATCCTCGGCAAGATCGTGCTGCGGATCCGCTGACGCACGTGCACCCCGCGACGCGCACGGCCATCTACCGGCGGCTGCGGGCTGCGAATCCCGCGCCCACCACCGAGCTCGAGCACGGCTCATCCTTCGAGCTGCTGGTCGCCGTCATGCTCTCGGCGCACACCACCGACAAGAGCGTCAATGCGGCGACCCGCAACCTCTTCCCCGTTGCCAACACGCCCGCCGCGATCCTCGCGCTCGGCGTCGAGGGGCTGAAGCCCTACATCAGGAGCGTGGGCCTGTACAACACCAAGGCGAGGAACCTCATCGGACTTTGCCAGCAGCTCATCGAGCGGCACGGCGGTGAACTGCCGGCCGACCGCGCCGCGCTCGAGGCGCTGCCCGGGGTCGGGCGCAAGACCGCCAGCATCATTCTGAACATGGTGTTCGGCCAGGTCGAGATAGCCGTCGACACGCACATCTTCCGCGTCGCCAATCGCACCGGACTTGCACCGGGCAAGACGCCGCGCGAAGTCGAGACTGCGCTCCTCGCCAACACCCCACCGCAGTTCCGAAAGGACGCACACCACTGGTTGCTGCTGCACGGTCGTTACGTGTGTACGGCGCGCTCACCGGCCTGCCCGACGTGCATTCTCCGGGATCTGTGCGAGTATCCTCGCAAGACCCCGGTGCGCGCGCCGCGGCCGGCATCGCGGCGCTTGCGGCGCGCGCTGCTGGCGGGCCACGACCTCAACCGCAGGCGACGGCAGCGCACCAGCGCGTAACGATCCGGCGCAGCTGCAGCGCCGGCGACGCCTGCAGGCGTCACTTCCTCGGCACATACAGATCGGTCAGCGTGCCCTCGACTGCCTCGGCCGCCGCCGCAACCGTCTCGGTGAGCGTGGGATGCGGATGAATCGTGAGCCCGATGTCGGCGGCGTCGCAACCGGCCTCCACCGCCAGCGCGATCTCGCTGATCAGCTCGCCGGCGTTGGTCCCCACGATGGCGCCGCCGAGCACCCGATGAGTGTCAGGATCGAACAGCAGCTTGGTGAAACCCTCCTCGCGCCCGAGCGAGAGTGAGCGGCCGTTCGCCACCCAGGGGAATGCGCCCTTCCTGAATGCGGTGCCGTTGGCGCGCGCGTCGCTCTCGGTGAGCCCCACCCAGGCGATCTCCGGATCGGTGTAGGCTACCGAAGGAATCACGCGCCAATCTGCCGCACGCTTGTGGCCGGCGGCGACTTCCGCGGCCACCTTGCCCTCGTGCATGGCCTTGTGAGCCAGCAGCGGCGGTGCCGCGATGTCGCCGATCGCGAAAATGTGCGGCACGTTGGTGCGCATCTGCCGGTCGACGGGGATGAAGCCGCGTTCCGAGACCTGCACGCCCGCAAGCTCTGCGTTCAGGGTCTTGCCGTTTGGCACGCGGCCGACGGCCACCAGCACGCGCTCGAAGGTCTGCGGGGGTGGCGCCTTCTCGCCCGCGAAACTCACGCGCAGCCCCGCCGACTCGCGCTCGATGCCCGCGACCCTGGTGTCCAGCAGGATCTGCTGGTAGCGCGCGCGAATGCGCCGCTCGAGCGGGCGCACCAGATCCGGGTCGCATCCGGGCATGAGCTGCGCAGTCAGCTCCACCACACTCACGCGACTGCCCAGGGCATCGAACACACAGGCCATTTCCAGCCCGATGATGCCGCCGCCCACCACCAGCAGACCGCCCGAGAACTCCGGCAGCTCGAGCGCGTCGGTCGAGTCGAGGATTCGCGGATCCTGCGGCCATCCCGGCAGGCGCGCCGGTTCGGAACCCGCGGCAATGATGCATTGATCGAAGCGGATACGTTGCGAGCCGCTCGCGCTCATCACTTCGAGCACGTTGGCGCTCACGAAGCGTCCGACACCGTGCACCACCTCCACCTTGCGCTGCTTCACCAGGATCTTGAGTCCCCCGGTCAGCTTTGCGACGACTGCGCTCTTCCAGGCTCGCAGCCGCGGCAGATCAATCTGCGGCGCGCCGAAGGCGATGCCGCGCCCGGCCATCTCGTGCGCATCCTCGATGACTTTCGCCGCATGCAGCAACGCCTTGGAGGGGATGCAGCCGACGTTCAGGCACACGCCCCCCAGTTCCTGCCAGCGCTCCACCAGCGTGACCTTCAGCCCCAGGTCCGCCGCCCGGAAGGCTGCGGTGTAGCCCCCGGGTCCGGCGCCCAGCACCAGTAACTGCGTGCTGCGGTTGAATTCCTGCGCGCCGCGATCGGCGGCACCCGCTCTCGGCGACGGCATGCGCACGGTGTCGCCGGCACTGTCGGGGCGCGCCGCCGGCGGCGCGGAGGCAGCGGCAGTGGCTGGCGCAACCCCGGCAGCTGGCGCGCCCGCGGGTGCGGGCGATGCGGCCGGCGCAGCCGCCTCCACGCGCGCGATCAGCGAGCCCTTGGACACCTTGTCGCCGCGCTTGAGCAGCACCTCGGCGATCGTCCCCGCCGCGGTCGCCGGCACGTCCATCGAAGCCTTGTCGGTCTCGAGCGTGACCAGCGGGGAATCGATGTCGACGTGGTCGCCGGGCTTCACCAGCACGTCCACCACGGCCACGTCGCTGAAATTGCCGATATCCGGAACCAGCAGATCGCGGCTCACAGCACCGCCTCGAGCAGTCCGCGCGCGTCCGCGAGCGTTTGCGCCAGATAGGTCGTGAAGCGCGCGGCCAGCGCGCCGTCGATCACACGATGGTCGTACGACAGCGACAGCGGCAGCATCAGGCGCGGCACGAAGCCGCCGTCGCGATACACCGGCTGCATACTCGAGCGCGAGACGCCGAGAATCGCGACCTCGGGCGCGTTGATGATGGGCGTGAAGGCCGTGCCGCCGATGCCGCCGAGGCTCGAGATCGTGAAACAGCCGCCCTGCATGTCCGCGGGCGCAAGTTTGCCGGCGCGCGCTTTCTCCGAGAGCGCGCCGAGGTGGCGCGCGAGCTCGTAAACGTCCTTGCGGTCGGCGTCGCGCACCACCGGCACCACGAGCCCGCCGGGCGTATCGGCCGCGAAGCCCAGGTGCAGGTACTTGCGCACGATGAGGTTGGCGCCGTCGGCGTCGAGTGAGGAGTTGAAGCGCGGGAATTGGTGCAGCGCCTTCACGCAGGCGCGCATGATGAAAGCGAGCGGCGTGAGCTTGACGCCCGCCGCCTGCGCCTGGTCCTTGAGGGCGGCGCGCAGCTGTTCCAGATCCGTGATATCCGCCGCGTCGAACTGCGTGACGTGCGGAATGTTCACCCAGCTTCCCAGCAGACGCGGCCCGGAAATGCGCTGGATGCGCGACAGCGGCGCCACCGCCGTGGGGCCGAACTGCGCAAAGTCGACCGTCGGAACCGCGGGCAGCGCCGGCCGCGCCGTGTCGGTGCCACCACCGCCGGCGAGTGCGCCCTTGACGAATGCCTTGACGTCCTCGTGGGTGATGCGGTCCTTGAAACCGTGCCCGGTGACCCGGCCGAGATCCACGCCGAGCTCGCGCGCGAACTTGCGCACCGAGGGCCCGGCGTGGGCGCGCGAGAACCCGGGCTCGTCGATGGGAGCGAGATCGCTGCGATACGAGGTAGGAACACCCAGCAACGACCTGGGAGTCAGCTTGCCGCCAGGCGCTGCCGCCGCCGGCTGCGCCGCGGGCTTAAGGGGCGCCGCGGGTTGGGGCGCCGCGGGTTGGGGCGCCGCGGGTTGGGGCGCCGCGGGTTGGGCCGACGCCGCCGGGCGCGGCACCGGCTCCCTCTGCACCTCATCGGCCTTCACGGTGGCGAGCAGATCACCGGTATTGACCTTGCCGCCCTTGCTCGCGTGAACCTTCTCGACGACTCCGCTCGCCGTCGAGGGCACGTCCATAGCGGCCTTGTCGGACTCGAGAGTGACGAGCGGCGTGTCGATCGCGATGCTGTCCCCGGGCTTCACCAGCACGTCGATGACGGCGACGTCCTTGAAGTTGCCCAGGTCCGGCACGCGCACTTCCACGAGGCCGCCTGCCGCGTTCATGGTCGCGCGCCGACCTCAGGCTTTCCAGGGCACGGGCTTGGCCGGATCGACGCCGAGCGCCTCGATGGCACGGATCACGGTCGCCTGATCCACGCGGATGTCGTCGGCGAGCGCCTTGAGGGCCGCCACGGCGATGTAGTTGCGATCGACCTCGAAGTGCCGGCGCAGCGCGGCGCGCGAATCCGAGCGGCCGAATCCGTCGGTGCCGAGCGTCACGTAGCGGCCGCCGACCCACTGACGGATCTGGTCCGGCACCGCACGCAGGTAGTCGGTGGCCGCGACCACCGGACCCTCGCGACCCTGCAGCATCTGCCGCACGTACGGAACACGCGCGTCCTCCCCGGGGTGCAGCAGGTTCCAGCGTTCGCATTCCAGCGCTTCGCGGCGCAGCTCACTGAAGCTCGTCACCGACAGCACATCCGCCGGTATGCCGTAGTCGTCTTCGAGGATCTTCGCCGCCGCCAGACATTCCCGCAGGATGGTGCCGGAACCCAGCAGCGTCGCGCGCACCTTGCCGCGGCCGCCGATCTGCAGCAGGTAGCCGCCGCTCAGGATTCCCGCTTCCACGCCCGGTGGCATGGCCGGCTGCGCGTAGTTCTCATTCATCAAGGTGATGTAGTAGAAGATGCCTTGCTGCTCGGCGTACATGCGGCGCAGGCCGTCGTGAATGATGACGGCCAGCTCGTACGCGAATGCCGGATCGTAGGCGACGCAGTTCGGCACGGTACTCGCAATCAGCTGGCTGTGACCGTCCTGATGCTGCAGACCCTCCCCGGCGAGCGTGGTGCGCCCGGCGGTGGCACCGAGCAGGAAGCCGCGCGACTGCATGTCGCCGGCCGCCCAGATGAAATCCCCGACGCGCTGAAAGCCGAACATCGAGTAGAAGATGTAGAACGGCACCATGTTGATGCCGTGGTTGCTGTAGGCGGTGCCGGCGGCCATCCACGAGCACAGCGATCCCGCCTCGTTGATGCCCTCCTCGATCATCTGGCCCTTCTTGTCCTCGCGGTAGGACATGAGCGTCTCCGCATCCTGCGGCGTGTACAGCTGGCCGACCGAGGAATAGATGCCGATCTGGCGGAACAGTCCCTCCATGCCGAAGGTGCGCGCCTCGTCCGGCACGATCGGCACGATGTTGCGACCGATGTTCTTGTCCTTGAGCAGGATGGTGAGCGCCCGCACGAACGCCATGGTGGTCGAGATCTCGCGCTCGCCGGTCCCCTCGAGGAGCGAGGCGAACGCCTCGAGCGGGGGTATGAGGAGCGCCGGCGCGCTGCGCCGGCGGCTCGGCAGGTAGCCCCCGAGCGCGGCGCGGCGCTCGTGCAGGTAGCGCGCCTCCTCCGAGGCCGCGTCGGGCTTGCGGAACGGCAGACTCGCGAGGTCCTCATCGGAGACCGGGATGTTGAAGCGGTCGCGGAACGCGCGCAGGTCTTCGGTGGACAGTTTCTTCTGCTGGTGGGCGATCATCTGCCCCTCTCCGCCCTTGCCGAGGCCGAAGCCCTTGACGGTCTTCGCGAGGATCACGGTCGGCTGCCCCTTGTGGCTCATGGCGGCGGCGTAGGCCGCATACACCTTGCGCGGGTCGTGGCCGCCGCGATTCAGCCGCCAGATCTCCTCGTCGGACATGTTGGCGACCATCGCCTTGAGCTCGGGGTACTTGCCGAAGAAATGCTCGCGCGTGTACGCGCCGCCCTTGGCCTTGAAGTTCTGGTACTCGCCGTCGACGCACTCCTCCATCACCCGGCGCAGCAGGCCCTGATAGTCGCGCGCCAGCAGCGGATCCCAGCGCGAGCCCCACAGCACCTTGATTACGTTCCAGCCGGCACCGAGAAAGGCGGCCTCGAGCTCCTGGATGATCTTGCCGTTGCCGCGCACCGGGCCATCGAGGCGCTGCAGGTTGCAGTTGATGACGAAAATGAGGTTGTCGAGTCCCTCGCGCACCGGCATGGTGAGTGCGCCCATCGACTCCGGCTCGTCCATCTCACCGTCGCCGAGGAAGGCCCACACCTTCTGATCCGAGGGCTTCACCAGCCCGCGATGCTCCAGGTAACGCGTGAAGCGTGCCTGGAAAATCGCCATCATCGGACCCAGGCCCATCGACACCGTCGGGAACTGCCAGAAATCGGGCATCAGCCACGGGTGCGGATAGGACGACAGGCCGACACCGGGGCCACCGGCCTCCTGGCGGAAGTGCCGCAGCCGCTCCTCCTCGAGGCGTCCTTCCAGAAACGCGCGTGCGTAAATGCCGGGCGAGGAATGTCCCTGCACGAACACCATATCCCCGGGGTGCTGCTCGGAGGGCGCGCGCCACACGTGGTTGAAACCCACCTCGTACAGAGTTGCCGAGGAGGCGTAGCTCGAGAGGTGACCGCCGTACTCGGAGGACTTCTTATTCGCCTGCAGCACCATCGCCAGCGCGTTCCAGCGGATGTAGGCCTCGATACGCCGCTCGAGCGCGCGGTTGCCCGGGTACTCCGGCTGGCGCCCGGTGGGGATGCTGTTGACGTAGGCGGTGTTGGGCTTGAACGGCAGGTAGGCGCCGCTGCGGCGCGTGTAGTCGATCAGCCGCTCGAGCAGGAAATGCGCGCGCTCCGGGCCGTGAATCTTGAGCACCGAATCGATCGATTCGAGCCATTCCCGCGTCTCGACAGGATCGAGGTCTTCCAGCTTCGGCGGTTCGGTCATGCGATCAGTCGCGGGTGTCGCCGCGCGCGTGTTGTGCCGGCTCGCGATAGAATGAGTAATGATGGCGAGCAGCGACAGGTAAAGCAAGTGACTGCCAGGGCTCCCGGCGCTCGCGGCGGCGCTCTGCTGCCGCGGGCGCACGTGGATCTGTCCTGCGCCACGCGCAGCGGCGGACTTGCGCACGTCGGTACCGACGTCACAGGCTGCGGCGTGCGCTTCGCGCTGGCGGCGCCGGCATGAGCACGCTCGTCATGCGCCGCCCGGACGACTGGCATCTGCACCTGCGCGATGGCGCGGCCCTGCACGCCGTGCTGCCGTTCAGCGCGGCGCGCTTCGCGCGTGCCATGGTGATGCCGAACCTGACACCTCCGCTCACCACCACCGAAGCTGCGCTTGCCTACCGCCGCCGCATCCTGGCCGCGCTGCCGAGCGGGGTGAAGTTCGAGCCGCTGATGACGCTGTATCTGACCGACACCACGCCCGCAGCCGAGGTGGAACGGGCCCAGGCGAGCGGCTGCGTGCTGGGCTGCAAGCTCTATCCGGCCGGCGCCACCACGCATGCCGACGCGGGAGTCAGCGACGTGCGGCGCATCGACGCGGTGCTCTCACGCATGGCCGAGCTCGGCATGGTGCTGCAGGTGCACGGCGAGGTCACCGACCCCGCGGTCGATGTGTTCGACCGGGAAGCGTCCTTCATCGATGCGGTGCTCGCGCCGCTCGCCGAACGCCACCGCCAGTTGCGCATTGTGTTCGAGCACATCACCACCCGCGCGGCGGTGGACTTCGTGCTCTCGGGCAGAAGCGGGATCGCGGCGACCGTCACGGCGCAGCACCTGTTGATGAACCGCAACGCACTGTTCGCCGGCGGCCTGCGTCCGCACCACTACTGCCTGCCGCCGCTCAAGGCGGAAGTTC
>Ga0209156_10002590_pt1 | contig 14144 bp, 10 predicted proteins | sample GraSoiAngelo_124_FD_185881 | JGI IMG/M metagenome (GOLD analysis project Ga0209156, IMG submission 185881) | Grasslands soil microbial communities from the Angelo Coastal Reserve, California, USA - 14_0927_05_20cm (SPAdes) (version 2) | ecosystem: Environmental > Terrestrial > Soil > Grasslands...
TGGCGAAAGTGAAACGGCCGGCAGCAATCACTTTTCCGTCGGGCTGCGGAATGACGACATTTACGGTGTCGTTTGTCCCAGGGGCGGGGACGAAAGTGGTATCGAGTTGACCGGGCGCAGGCGTGGGCGTGGGAGCTGTGGCGCGGACGGCACTACTGGATCCGCTCAGGAAGAAAGCGAAAACAAGAAGAACGCGACGAAACGGCGAGCGATGCACCGGAAAGAGCATAGCATTAGCCTCTGATAATTTCCATAATTAGATCATACATCCTTCGACTCGATTCATTGCGGCGGTTCAAAACCAAAATAGGTTTCACTACCGTCAGTTCGCTAGCGCACCTTTACATAACGAACCACCTGTCGCCTGCGCCAGTGCGTCAGTCTTGTCAAGAATTTCAGTGATGAGGTAATCGCAATCCCCGAATGCGATGCCACAAGCGCACGGAGCTGGCACAGTTCAAGACACTTAGCGAATTGCGGAGTTGCTTCGAACCTGCGCCAGCTTTTGGACTGCGGCAGTCTCCTGCCGCTTTCTGCGCGGGAATCACACAACAAAGGTAACCTAAAAGTCGGCCCGAGCTGAGACGCACGCCTTTATTTCCCGCCGAAAAATTTGCGGAACGATTGAAAAAGTTTTGGGATCGCTTTCGGGATGGATTCGATGCGCTGGGCGAACTCGGCCGGTTCGCCGCCATGAACGGGGCAGATTTGCGTGGGAACTTTATCAGCGGGCAAAACGATTTCGTAAGCGGCACCCGACATTTGGCATCCGGTCGTGGCCAGGGCGTTCGAAGCCGCGCAAACGGTTACCCGCGCCATCGGCATCGTCGGCTCGAGGACGTTGGCCGGGTAACGCGTCGCCGCTTTATTCATCACCTGCACCCAAACCGGCAAGGCCAGCGCCGCGCCGTAGCCGCGCGGAATGATCGTGGTCGGTTGATCAAACCCAACCCAGACTCCACAAGTCAACGCGCTAGTGTATCCAATAAACCACGCATCCTTATAATCGTTAGTCGTCCCGGTTTTGCCCGCGGACGGAAGTTTGAACCCAAGTGAACGCGCACTCGCTGCCGTGCCATGCGTTAATACTTCTTCCATCAATTGTGAAGTCATCCAGGCCGCGCTCGGATCGAGCGCCGGGGCGGAAAGATGGGCGGCGCGATAAATCGGCTGATGATTCTGATCGTCGATGCGCTCGATGATATAGCTTTGTTTGCGAACCCCGGCGTTTGGAAAAGCGCTGTATGCGCTGGTCAGATCCTTTAAGTTTGTTTCAAACGATCCGATGTAAATGGCCGGTCCGTGCGGCGCTTTGTCGTTCAGGTTTAACGTCGTTGCGATTTTTTGCACTTGGTCGAGTCCGGCGAATTGCCCGATGCGCACGCTCATGGTGTTGCGCGAATGAATCAGGCCGTAGGACGCGGGTTGAATCCCGCCGTAGGTGCCGTCGGAATTTCCCGGCGCCCAATTTCCCGCGCCTTCGATCTCACCAGGCTGAATGGGGCCGTCGCTGATCGCCGCGCCTGGGAGCAGGCCGTTAGTAAAGGCGAGCGTATAGACAAACGGCTTGAAGGACGAGCCGATCTGACGATTGGCTGGCGGAAGCGCGCGATTGAATTTGCTCTGCGAATAATCGCGACCGCCTACCAGCGCACGAATGCCCTCGCTGGCATTATCGATCACCACGACCGCGCCTTCCAAATAAGGCATCGAGCTATCTTCGCCCTCTTCCGGCGGATGATAGTTCGCTTTTAGTGGATGATGAAAATTCGATTGGTGTTCAATTCTCGTTAGGGTCGATTCCAATGCCTGGGTAGCAACGGTTTGCACGGCCGGGTCGAGCGTGGTGTAAATGTAGAGGCCTCCCTGGTCCACCTGGTCTGGCGTCAGCAACACATTCAAATCGCGCTGCACCGCATCCATCGCATAATTTTCCTGGATCATCGGCATCTTCTTCGGATGCGGATTGATGTGCGACGATTTCGCCTGTTGCGCCTGAGCGATGGAAATCTTTTTCAATTCCACCATCCGATTGAGCACAGCGTCGCGCTGCAATGCCGCGCCATCAGGATTGCGTAATGGCGAAAACCGATTCGGGCTCCGAATCAGGCCGGCCAATACAGCCGCTTCGGACAAATTTAATTTGGAGGCGTTCTTTCCGAAGTAGGCTTGCGAGGCCGTTTCCACTCCGTAACACCCGGCGCCGAAGTATATGCGGTTGATATAAAGCTCGAGAATTTGCTGCTTGGTAAACTCGTGCTCAATCCGCAACGCCACCATCGCTTCCAGCAATTTGCGATTGATGGTGCGCCCGCCGAGTGGAAGCGAATTGCGGGCAAGCTGCTGAGTGATGCTGCTGGCGCCTTCCCTGGCCGAACCACTTAACAAATCGCGCACCAAGGCGCGGCCGACGCCATAGAAATCGATTCCGTTATGTTGAAAAAACCGGGTGTCTTCTCGCGCCAGCAGCGCATCGATGAATGCAGGCGCAACTTCATTCAGCGAAACAATGAGCCGGTTCGCTCCTGCCAGTCGGCTATAAATTTTTCCGTCAACATCGAAAACGGTATTGCGTTCCGGCATTTCCCCAACCTTCTTCATGTCAAAGGTCTGTGCCCAGGCGGAGTAGAAAATCAAAACGCCAAGGGCGCCGCCGCCGATTAGAGTAACGAGGGAAATCTTCCAGCCCCACCGCCAGAGCCGGCTCGATTTCTTTTTGCCGTTGCCAGACGATTTCTTAAAAATCTTCATCGCGAAAGGTTTGACAATTTAGCGATAGATTTCGCAGATAAAACCTCAAGTTGCGTTGAGCAGGTAAAATCGCTGGTCATCCCGAGCGCAAGTTGAGGGATCCTACCACGAACTCTTAAAGATAACCTCCACGGATCCCTCGACTGCGCTCGGGATGACGGTGGGTGACGAACTAAAAACTAATCTGGACGTTGCTCTCGTGCTGTTCGGTCGCGCACGGGGCATTGAGCGGAACGTCGGTCGCTGCATCACTCGGCTGCACAATTCCGTTCTCGAGCAAATACTGCTCGACTTCTTCGCCGCTGACATCGGCTAGCATTTTCTCGCTAATCTCGACGCAGGGAGAAAGAGGCTGGCCACTTTTCGTCTCCATTTCCCAGCGAAAAGCCGGATTCGCGATGATATCCTTTTCGGTATAGGGCAAACTGTATTTGTTAAGCACAGCTCGAACGCCAGCGCTCCAGCCGCAATACGTTTTGAGGTAGGCGGTGATCTGAGGTTTTTCCATGATGAGAACTTACCGTCATCCCGAGCAAAAGCCAGTCCTGAGCGAAGTCGAATGGGTCGAGGGATACCTTAAGGGTTTCATAACGAGAACCCTCGACTTTATTGGGGATGACATTTCACTGAAAAGAGGCCGGGGGCCCCGACGTTTTCCCGCATAGCCCATCAGGGCCCCGGCGCATCACTCTCCACCAACGCGATCTGCTCCCATCCTCAGATCTTGTGTTGCACTGGCTTCAGCCAGGCGTGTAATTTTTGCAGTCCAAGCTCGAGACGCGTCTTTACCGTTCCCAGCGGGTTTTTAGTGCTGGCGGCGATCTCACGATGACTCATTCCCCTAAAGAACGATAGCTCCAGGGCTTGGCGCTGAAACTCCGGCAACGCGGACATTTGCTCCCGCAGATAACGGCGTAGATCAGCCCGTTCCATTTCCTCGTCGCCGTTTACCGTCGTGCTAGCGCCACCCGGCCGTTCATTTTTTTGCTCCTGATACCGATCCTTTACTCGAATGTAGGCCTGCCGCCGCCGCAGCCGATCAATCGCGCGTCGTCGTGTAATAGTCGTCAGCCAGCCAAGTGGTTTGCCCACGCGCGGGGCGTAGTTTTGCGCCTGTTTCCAGATTTGCAACAGCGTCTCCTGCAAGACGTCTTCCGCCTCAGCTTGCTCATGGATCACGCTCTCGATGATCGAGCGCAACGTTTTCCCGTGTCGTTGATACAGCGCTTGGAGCGCATTTTCATCCCGATCCGTGATCGCGCCCATCAGCGCTTCGTCTGTGGCCGAACTGAAACCATCGTTTGTTAGTGTTGGGGCAATCATAAATTTCAAATCTGCCCGGGGCAGGACGCGCCATTGGCGCCTTCAGCGCCGTCCCCTGAACCGAGCGCGTGCCACCAATCTTCGTAGGTTGTCTCGGAGAGAAGTGGGTAACTCGGATAAACCCACTGGTGCACTCCCGATTTACAATTAAGAGTCGGGCAATGGAGCTCCAACTCCTCGCCCACCGTCGATATCAAAACCTCGTGACCGGTAAATTTTCGATCGCAGAGCATACAAACGCGCTCATCATCGACCGCCCGCCAATCACGGAAATGATCGTACGCCTGGAGAATCACTAATCTGTCCGCAAGATTGGTTCTCATGACAGCTGCATTTTCCAGCAAAGTGAGGAAGACAGGCAATTGGGCAGCCCGCTGATCGTCGCCTAGGAAAAATTCTGATGCCGATGGAGAATAACTTTCTGGCGTTCTGGCAAAAACACCGAGCATGCACATTCATTTCCATCCATGAATTCCTCGGCGCGCGTTTCCCAGTTAGATGAACAGACGTGCGCTCGATAGAGCTGGTTTGCAGATGGACGGCGCGAATGGGTTCGTCGAGGGAATGGAGCAATATTTCGCAGATCATCCGCGCAGTCCCAGCGCGGTGCGACACCCAAAGGTTTCCAAGCAGGGCGACACCTTTATCGTTTTACTTGGGCGCGATCTGCAGCACGGCATTGTCGGACTTGGCAAGACGCTGGAAAACGCATTGCGTGCCTTTGACTCGCAATATTTGAGCATGTTACGCCCGCCGGAGGCGCGGCCTGCGCCTGCTGAAGCTCGAGTTCGCGGCCGAACATAGAATGTGCGGCGAAAGTTCGCCGGTTCAGCCAGCGGAACACAGACTTCAATCTGTGCGCCAAACACGCATTCCTGCTTGTTTTTCCCAAGAAAAGGAACAGCTGGCTGAAAGCTCGTTGTGGCGCACAGGCAGAATCCCTATGTTCGTTCGGACCAGCCCCCTCAGGCCTGCGGTTGCAGCATCAGCCAATTGGTCGCGAACCGCGTCACTTCGCGCGCATTGGCTAGGTTGAGTTTTTCTTTGATATGGGCGCGGTGCGTTTCCACGGTTTTCGCGCTCAGGTGTAACCCCTTGGCAATGTCACGCATGTCATGTCCTTTTCCGATCAATTGCAAGACTTCGAGTTCGCGATCGCTCAATCGATCGACTGGCGAACGCGAATAGTCGCCACCGTGGATGTGATCATACACCATGCGATTCGACATCACCGGACTGATGAAGATCTCGCCTTGAAGGACCGCCCGCACCGCGATGATAAATTGATCGAGCGCTTCGCGTTTCATCACGTAACCGCGGGCGCCCGCTCGCAGAGCCCGTTCAGCGTAAAGGGTTTCATCGTGCATTGACAAGATCAGCACCGGCAACCGCGGCCGTTCCGCTCGAAGCGCCTTCGTCAATTCGATCCCGTTGGCGCCACCTTCCAGGCTGATATCGATCACAGCTAGGTCGACACTCTGCCGCCGGATGGCATCGAGAGCTTCCCTGGCGGATCCGGCTTGCGCGCGCACTTCGATGTCCGGTTCATCACTAAGCAATTGCACCACGCCTTTGCGAAACAACGGATGATCGTCAACGACGAGGACGCCATGTTTTTTCTCCGCCCTTCTGCTCACGATTCCAACGGCACCCGGCAGGTCACAGTCGTGCCGCGACCGCGCCGTGATTCGATCTCCAAGTTGCCACCGGACACGTCCGCGCGGTATTTCATCATGTGTACTCCCATCGTCTTCTTCTTGCGCGGAGATCGGATCCCCGCGCCGTCGTCCGTGACCGCCAGCACGAGCTCGTGATCTTCCTTTCGCAATCCAATTACGATTTCGCTCGCGCGCGCGTGTTTGAGCGCATTATTCACCGCTTCCTGCGCCACCCGGTAAATATTCAACCCAATGGTCTCATCGCTTATGCGCAATGAGCGCGGGAATTCACAGCGGCAGGGAGTTCGCTCGTTGGTGCGGGTGGCCAATTCCCTCAGCGCGACCAGCAAGCCGCCCGCGCCCAGCTCTGAAGGATGTAGGCCGCGTGCCAGATCACGCGCCCGCCCGGCATTTTCATTGACCGTTTCGGCCGCTTCTTGCATGGCTTTGGCGCATTCCGGCACTTTGCGGGCTATTGTTTTCGCTTTCGATTTCAGGAGAAACGCTGTGGCCGTTAACTCCTGGCACAATCCATCATGCAAATCCTGACCCACTCGCGACCGCTCCCGTTCTGTCACCTCCAGGATTTCGCGCTCGAGCGTTTGCCGCCGTTTCATTTCATTGTGCAACTCAGTATTGGTGGTGACGAGCTCCGCTGTCCGCTCCATCACCCGATGCTCCAACTCAGCATGCGCTTTCTTTAATTCTTCTTCGGCAATGCGCTGCTCCGTTGCATCGCGGGCGATTTTGGCAAATCCACGCACCTTTTCCCGTCCCTCCCCGTCGAGCCGTCGCATCACGCCATCAATCCAAATGCGCGATCCGTCCTTCCTAAGATGCCAGCGGCTGTCGCTGGCGGAACCTTTCTGCAATGCGATGGTCATTTCCTTCTCCACCCGGCCGGCTGCGCGGTCCTCTGGCGTGAAAATCAATTCCCCCCTCTGCCCAATCGCTTCCTCCGCGCTCCAGCCGAAGACCCGTTGCGCTCCCGCGCTCCAGTAACTGATGACGTTATCGGGTTCGAGCAAAAACATGGCATAGTCCTTTGCCCCTTCCATCAGCAGGCGGAAACGCTCATCGCTCTCCCGCAATGCCGCCTGCGCTTTTCGCCGACTGCTGATATCTCGCACTAGTTCCGTGGCGCCGATCGCTTTGCCTGTCTCGTCTCTTACCAACGAAAATGTGATTGAGACATTGACAGGCTCTCCATTTTTCTTTACTCGTACCGTCTCGAGCGTTTTGCCTTCGCCGCGGGCGATGGCCGACCTGATTTCGTTCAATTCAGCTTCATTGTCGGGCGGAGAAAGGAATTTGATGTCATGTCCGACTACTTCTGCTTCTTTGTAACCGAAGAGCCGTTCCGCTGCTTCATTCCAACTGACCACCTTCCACACCGGGGAGCAGCTGATAATGGCGTCGTGCGATGAAGCAACCAGCGCTGCCTGCCACCACAATTTTTCCTCCGACAGTTTGCGCCGGGTGATGTCAACAAATGTCATCACCACGCCGTCGATCTTGTCTTCCAGCGTGCGATAGGGACCGATTCGCGCCAGGAACCAGGCGCCAGCCGTATTTTGCACCTCGCGCTCGATCGTGCCGAGGTTCCTCAGCACTTTCGCCGCGTCCTCGGCCAGCTCCTCATATTTCAACTTGCGTGTAATATCAGATAACGGGCGGCCCACGTCGGACGGAATCAGATTAAACACATCCTGCACTCGCGGAGTGAAACGTTTGACCGATAATTGCCGATCCAGAAAAATCGTACCGATGTCAGTCGCAGCCATCAGATTCTGCAAATCGCTATTGGCGTGGCTAAGTTCTTCGACGTTGCCTTTCAGTTCCTGATTAACCGTAATCAGTTCCTCATTGACCGACTGCAATTCTTCCTTGCCCGTCTCCAACTCTTCGCTGGCAGAGCGCAGCTCTTCGTTCATCGCCTGCAGCTCTTCGTTTGAAGCTTTCAATTCCTCGTTGGAGGTTTCGTACTGCTCGATACTCGTGTGTAACTGTGCCTTTATTTCCTGTAGCTCCGCCTCCAAATTTTGAGTGAGCGAATCATCGCGGCTGGCTGGCGGCGCTTCCGCCGGAATCGCTCCGCTCGCTTTCTCAAACATCACCACGGTAAATCCCTCCCCCGCGTCAGAGTCCCGCACGGGCCGAACGCACAGGTTCAGCAGTTCAGTTTTCCCATCCAACTCCAGCGGAATATTGTGCACCGTCACATTCTCATTTTCTTGGTGCGCGCGAAAAATCGCCGTGCGCAATTCGATCCGTATTTGCGGATGAACCAATTTCATCAAATTCGCCGAGGGTTCGCCGCCGCTAAATTGCAAATAGCGGCCGGCGTGTTCCGACAGATGCACGACATCGTGTGCGGCGTTAATCACGACAGAGGGCGGACCATATTGTTCCAAGAGTTTCAGGTGCAGCTCGCCAAAGAGCAGCGCCCGGCGCTCCTCTCCAGCGACGGAAGCCTCCAGTGTTGAATCAACTTCCGCGCGGATCTTTGTCGGCTGCATCGCTGGCAACAACGGCTTCGGTGGCAAAGGGATTTCGCGCACCGCATGCCGGGGCACGCGTAATGGTAAGTTTGGCGCAGTCCATCCCGGACGCGGTACCGATCGGCGCACATAAAGGCGATTCATTTTGTCGATCGGCGAGAAAAGTGTTTGCGTTTCCTCCACGCTTTCCGAGCCGCCGATAAAGAGCAATCCGCCTGAGCGGAGCGCAAAATGGAAAATATCGAGCACAGATTGTTGGGCCTGGCGTTTCAAATAGATGAGCAGGTTCCGGCAGGAGATGAGATCGAGATGGGAAAAGGGCGGATCTTTCAACACATCATGTGGCGCAAAAAGGACCAGCTCGCGGATTTCTTTTTTAATCCGGTAACGCCCATGGTCGCGAAGAAAGAACCGCCGCAATCGCTCTTGCGAGACATCGGCTTCAATTGTCATCGGATAGACTCCAGCGCGCCCGTCCTGCACCGCTTCCTCGTCGATGTCGGTCGCAAAAACCTGAATTGTCGGGGGCGAATCGAGCCGTTCGGCTTGTTCGCAAAGTAGCATCGCGATCGAATACGCTTCCTCGCCGGTGGCGCAGCCCGGCACCCACGCTCGTACTTGGTCGCTACCACTCTTTCCGGTGAAGAGCTGCGGGATGTTCCCTTCCAGCGCGGCAAAGGCCGGCTGGTCCCGGAAAAAATGTGTCACCCCGATGAGCATGTCGTGCAGCAACGCGCGCGGTTCATCAGCATGCGAACGCAGAAAAACCAGATACGACGGAATATCTTCCAGCGAGTTCACCTGCAAGCGCCGCGCAATTCGGCGCAACACCGTCGCGCGCTTGTAATGCGAAAAATCATGACCGGTTTGCGTGGTCAAATAACTCAGGGTTTCCCGAAGCGCCGATTCATCATCTGGATCGTGCGTTTGACGCGCCGCAATCTTTCCGTCCGGCGCAGCCTTCTCCTCGGACGATTCTTCTTTTTCGTCAGCCGAAGATTCCGGCGGCAATTGAATTCGCTTCTCGTTTTGGACAAGCTCTACCAGCTTCGCTGGCATCTGTTCTGCCCGCAGCACCCAATCCACCATCCCGGTATCGATGGCCGCACGCGGCATTGTGTCGTACTCCGCTTCGGCCGGATCTTGCGCCATGGTCACGCCGCCTTGCGCCTTGATGTGCTTCAATCCAATTACTCCGTCCGAATCGGTCCCCGAAAGCAGCACGCAAACCGCGCGTTGCCCGTAAGCCTGTGCCAGCGTGCGAAAAAAAAGATCAATTGCGATCCGCTTCCCCGGCGCTTGTTGCGGCTGCCGTAAACGCAGAGTGCTGTCTTCCATTGAAAGATGCTTGTTCGGTGGAATCACATAAACGCGATTCGGTTGCACCTTTACCTCGTCCTGCACTTGGAGCACCGGCATCGAAGTCGTCGTTTGAATAATGGCAGCAAGATTACTTTCGTGCTCGGGCGACAAGTGCATTACCACCACGAACGCCAGTCCGCTGTTGGCCGGCATCTGTTCGAAAAATTGCCGCAACACCGCCACCCCGCCAGCGGACGCTCCTAGACCCACAACTCCCGTTGGTTTCTTGTTTTCGCTCTGCCTCCGCTTTTTGGCAGTCGCCTTTTTCCTAGGCGAATCGGATTCAGCAGGCATTTACCAAGTTCCTCTGCATGCGACTTAGTCCACCATCATCCGGCAAATCGCCGCGACACGCAATCATTCTTCCAATGACTCTAGAATTTCAGCGTTTCAGCGTTTTTCTTGACCGCCTCGCTCCATCTCGAAGGTGACTTTCGCATTAACGCGGTAGCTTGTGATCTTCTTTCCATCCACACTGGCGCTGAATTCCTTTATATAAACGGAGCGAATATTGCGCAGTGTCTTGGACGCTTCCGCGACCACATTTTGCGACGCTTCCTCCCAACTTTTCGGCGACTCCGAAAGTATCTCGATCACTTTTACGATTTTTGGCATGAGCTTGATTTCCTTTCCCTTCCGTTTCGCGCCGCATCGAGGATATGGCCGCAGGCTGGCGCGAAGCGCCATTGCGGAGCTTCTCCTGGCCAATGATCGTGCGAGCCACTTGGGGTGGTAGCGCGAGGGGGAGCGCGCACGTTGTGTCATCCCGAGCGCAAGCGAGGACCTCGCCCATCGACGGTTGATCCCGCGAGCCTCCTCACGTAATCAATAGCGCGATCGCGAGGTCCCTCGTCGTCTGCGCGGCTCGGAATGACGTGCTGCGAGAATGCGATTTCTAACTAAAAAAATGGATGGCGTTACTACGCCGCCGCGATTACCTGCTGGATTGTCTCCTGCAATTTCTGCACATCGATTGGTTTCGTCAGATGCGCGGAAAAACCGGCCCGGCTACTGCGCTCCAGATCTTCCTCCATCCCATAACCACTGATCGCTATGCCCTTGGCGTCACTGATTTTGGCCAGTTCTCGCATCACTTGAAAGCCATTGCCATCCGGAAGACCGAGATCGCTCACGAGAAGATCGAGCGGGGTTGTGTGCAATACTTCCAAAGCCTGGCGCACAGTGGAGGCGGTGACGACCTCGTGCCCGTTATGCCTTAACAGCTTGCTCATGACCGTTGCCGTATTGTCGTGGTCTTCGACAATCAGAATATTTAATTTCCGTGACGAAACCGGGGCAGGTTTGCGCTGGATGGGAGCGATGACGCTCAGAGCGGGAACCGTTTTCAATTCCACCGTAAAGACCGCGCCCTGTCCGCTCGTTTTATTAGCGGCCTTGATTTTTCCCTGATGCATTTCCAAGACCGCCTTGCAGATCGCCAGGCCCAGGCCAAGACCTTCGCCGCTTCTGGTCCCTTGCTCAAAAGCCGTAAACAATTTCGGCATCAGCACTGGGTCGATTCCGCAGCCGCTGTCGCTAATTTCAAAAATCACACGGTCCGGCGCTGCATCGTATGAACGGACCGCGACCTCACCATTTTCAGGCGTGAATTTGTAAGCGTTTTTCAACAGGTTCCAAAAAACCTGCTCCATGCGCGTAGGATCGGCCATGATTTGATGGTTGCTGGCAGTCAGATCAACCGAGAGCCGCAGATTTTTTGTGAATAACTGGCTACGGACAATTTCCAGAGCGTGATTCAGCAACGCATCCGCACGACACGGCTGAAGATTCATCTGAAGTTTGCCGCGAGCGATTCGGGTAAGATCAAGCAGATCGTCGATCAATCGCGCTTCCATTTCGATATTGCGGCAAATCATCTTCAACCCCTGCTTTAATTCAGGATCGACATTCTTGTCTTCTGATGCCGAGCAAGCCCACATCAGGACTGGGTTTAATGGGGTCCGCAGCTCGTGGCTGAGCGCCGCTAAAAAACGGTCTTTTGCTTGGCTGGCCATCACGGCTACTTCTTTCTGCCGCCGAAGCTCTTCTTCCGTCCGCTCACGCTCGAGGTAAAGGCCAACTTGAATTCCTAACGCACCGGCAAGTCGCAGAAGGTCGTCGTCCGGCGGCACCACCTCGTCGCTGTAGAGCTCAATTACGCCATTGATTCCGGTCGAACCCATTAACGGAAAAACAAACGCGGCCTGCAATCCACTCATCCGCGCGAACAGCGCCCGCGGGAAGTTGGTCTCCGCCTCGAGATTAGGTAACCAGGTGGGCACACGTGAAACGAGAACGCGTCCCGGCAATCCCTCCCCACTGGAGAACACGCGACGCCTGGTTTCGGATTCGAATTCGTCGATATCGCGCTCGGGTGATCTCCAGGTCGAATGGCAAACAAGCTTTCCATTCTTATCCAGGACCCAGAGCGCGGCAAAGAGCCAGCGCCCGCTCCGTGCAATGGTGCTGAGAATTTTTGGGCCCAGTTCGATTAGCGGGGCCTGACCAGAGATTAGAGCGGCGATGGCGTACTGGGCGGCTCGACGTGCCTCACTTCGCACGCGCTCGCTGATATCGCGCACATAGGCGGTAAAGACCGTTTTCTCGTTCACCTGATACGGGGTAATGGCCAGCTCGACCTCCAGTCTGGAACCGTCCGAGCGCAGAGCAGGCATTTCGATACGCCTGCCCAGTAATGAGCCGTCGCCAGTGGCGCGATATTGGGCCATCCCGGCGCGATGCCTGGCCCGCAATTCCCTGGGGATAATCAAGTCCGCCATTTCTTTGTCCAACGCTTGCGCGCGCGAATAACCGAACAAACGCTCGGCCGCGATGTTCCATTCCTGCACGCGACCGTCACCGCCAATGACAATGATGGAATCAAGGGCCGCATCGAGGATTGACTGGCTGTTTTGTTCGCTACCGGCGAGCTCTTTCGCTTTCTCAGCAGCGAACTGTTGCGCCGATTCTGCCAGCAGGTCGCTAAAAAATTGATGAATAACGGTCTCGGTGTTGGCGCGCGCTGAGGCATCGAATTCAGGTAGTTCGCGGGCAAAGGCGTCCAGGCAATCAACCGATATTATCTGCCAGATGTGTCCCAGTCCGCGAACGATCTTGTCGAGGCTGTATCCTGGTTCCCAGCGATGCTGCGGCTGCATATCCGCGAAGCGCTTTTTTTTATTTCGACGCCATTTCCCTGCTTTTTCGAGGCGTTTGCCCAAGTCCTGGCAAAGAGTCGGCAGATATTTGGCCAACTGTTGGTGAGTGGTCTTGCCGGAGAGCGCCAGCTCGGGCTGTCCTTCGGTCGTTGCATTCCATCGATCGGCAATCCATTCCGTACGATCGGAGATAAAACGGCCAAATTCCGATAATGGATTCACGATGGGACAGGAGGTTCGCTATTCGATCTAAGATTCGACGAGCAGTTACCATGCTATTTTCCCAGCAAAACGCGGAATCTCCGGCAGGAGGCCGCCACGAATCAGGTTGATTGAATTCACCCCCGCCGCCTGCTTGTGCGCGCGGTGCCTTTTCGCGTTAAAGACCCGCGAAGTACTTCGTAATCAACGCTTGCGCGCTTTCACCCAACGCACGCACTCCCGCTTTGCTTTGCAGCAACTTTAACAACAGCGATCGTGCTTCCTTTTTCTCTCCCTCGGAAATGCTGGTCCGCTCGATCGCGAGAATGATCTGCTCAAACGCATCCTTTAATGCCTGCACCTCCGCCCCTGGCATCTTTACCTCTTGTGGGCCGCCAACCACGCCCCGCCGGCTTTCATCGAAAGTGATTCGAATTGGTGACGCCGCGCTGCTGTTCAGAACGTGCATTCCAAACTCATTCATCCGGGCAAAGCCTCCCAGCAAACCCATCCCGCTTTTATCTTCGATCGGCTTCCAATCGATTAGACCGTACTCGGCCAGTTGAGCGAGTGCCCGAAGCCAGTCGCGATTGTTTATTCCTTCAGGCGCTGGCACGGCCCGCTCCGCCGCGCCGAAAGGAAGAAAACCTTCGCCGCGTCGTTCATGCAAAAGTTGCAAAACGCGTCCTCTCACCACGGAATCCTTCATGCGGATGAATATGGTTCCAGGCTCGAAGTTGAACAACTGATCTTCCAATCCCCCCGCCGTTCACCCGGCGCCGCCGCGTTGGTGGATCGAGCAATCCCCTGCTCGATGTTATTAATTTGGCGGCGAAGCCGCACATACTCTAGCATCGCCGACGGAGCAGCCGATCCCACCTTTCGCCCGATGCGGAGTTGCTTTTCAGCTTGGAAAAGAAATTTTGCGATTTGATGCAAACGATTCAGGAACCCGTGCGATGGTGAGAAATGTTAAATTCGGCCTCGCGCTTCTGCCGCCTCAAAACCAATCAGCCGCCGCGGACTGAATTAACCGAAGCGCCCGCGAAAATAATCGGCGAGGTCAGATGAACTGCTAAGCCGTTCTTATGGCGCTGAAAACTGTCGACCGGAAATTGCCCGCGACAATGAATTTCTGGCGACGGATTTTGGAAGACCGGGCGCTGCGCGACTTGGACGACCTGGCAAAG
>Ga0209156_10002596_pt1 | contig 14123 bp, 11 predicted proteins | sample GraSoiAngelo_124_FD_185881 | JGI IMG/M metagenome (GOLD analysis project Ga0209156, IMG submission 185881) | Grasslands soil microbial communities from the Angelo Coastal Reserve, California, USA - 14_0927_05_20cm (SPAdes) (version 2) | ecosystem: Environmental > Terrestrial > Soil > Grasslands...
CCAGATCGAAGCGGACCTGATCGTTGCCTTTGCCCGTCGCTCCGTGCGCCACCGCCGTCGCCCCATGCTTGCGAGCCGCCGCGACCAGGTGCTTGGCGATGAGCGGGCGGCTGAGGGCGGCGCTGAGTGGATAGACGCCCTGGTAGAGCGCGTTGGCCTGCAGCGCGGGGAAGCAGAACCGCGTCGCGAACTCCTCCTTCGCATCGACGATCTCCGCCGCGACCGCGCCCGCCTGGCGCGCCTTGGCCTTCAGCTTCTCGTGGTCCTTCGACTCGCCGACGTCCGCGTGGCAGGCGATGACGTCGTATCCGTACTCGTCGGTGAGGATGCGAACGAGCACGCTGGTGTCGAGACCGCCGGAGTATGCGAGTACGACTTTCTGCCTGGTCACGGAATCTCCCTTCCGAAGAGACTGCGGATCTGCTGCGCGAGCCGCCGTGTGGCGACGCCGCGCGCGGGTGTGGCGAAGATGGTGTCGTCGCCTGCCAGCGTGCCGAGGCACTCCGGCATGCGCGCGTTGTCGATGGCCAGCGCCACGGCCGAGGCCATTCCGGGCCGCGTCCGCAGCACGACGAGAACGTCGTTCTCCCGCAGGGAGAGGACGGTCTCGCCGAGCTCGGCCAGCTGCGGGGTGGCGGTCGCATTCACCACCTCGAGCTCGTACACCGCGCCTTCGGGCCGCGAGACGCGGAGCACGCCCAGCTCTGCCAGATCGCGAGAGAGAGTGGCCTGCGTCGCCTCGATGCCTTGCGCGACGAGCAGCTCGGCCAGCTCCTGCTGGGTGGAGATGCGCCGGGCGCGCAACAGGCGCCGGATCTCCTCGTGCCGCTCGTGCTTTCCGGTCCTTTCGCGGACGAGTCTCATGCGCGGATCCAGGAGCCGACGCCGTTGTCGGTGAAGAGCTCGCCGATGATCGAGTGCGGCACGCGCCCGTCGAGCAGGTGCACGCTGTGCACGCCTGCGGAGAGCACCTTGAGGATGCTCTTCGCCTTCGCCTTCATTCCGCCGACGATGGTCCCGTCGTCGATCAGCGTCTCCAGATCGGCGGCGGTCAGCTGCCCGATCAGCTCTCCGGCCTTCAGGATGCCGGGCACGTCGGAGAGGTAGATGAGCTTCTGGGCGCCGATGGCCACCGCCACCTCGGCGGCGACGTTGTCGGCGTTGATGTTGTAGCTCTGGCCGTCGGCGCCGAGGCCGACCGGCGAGATCACCGGCACGTACCCCTGCTCCAGGAGCATCTCCAAAAAGTCGCGGTTCACCTGCGTGACTTCGCCTACCTGCCCGAGATCGCGTCCCTCCTGCACCAGCTTGCGCGCGCGGATGAGTCCGCCGTCCTTGCCCGAGACTCCCACCGCCAGAGCGCTTCCGTTGCCGTTGAGCAGCGTCACCAGCTCGGTGTTCACCGAACCGGTCAGCACCATCTCGACCACCTTCACGTCGGAAGCGTTGGTGACGCGCTGTCCGTCGACGAACTCCGCCTTCCCGCCCAGCTTCTCCAGCGTGCGCGTGATCTCCGGGCCGCCGCCGTGGACCACGACCGGCCGCAGCCCGACGGACCGCAGCAGGCGGATGTCGTCGCAGAACATGCGCTTCAGCGAGTCCTTCACCATCGCCGCGCCGCCGTACTTGATCACGCAACGGGTGCCGGAGAACTTCTGGATGTATCCGAGGGCGTCGACGAGCAGCTTCACCTTGAAGGTGGGGCTGTAGTTGGAAAGGCGGTCGTCCTTGGCGACGCCGCCGTCCGGCGTGGTGACGATCAGCGAAGTGTAGTCGGCGTTGATCTTCACGTAGTCGTAGGAGAGGTCGCAGCCCCAGGCCTGGGCCTTCTCTTCACCACGGCGCAGATCGACCAGCACCCGCACCTCGGGCTCGCGCATGCGCGCCTTCAGCACGCTCGCGTCGTAGGCGAGGGGCGCCCGGTCGTAGACGGCGACGTCCTGGACGGTGACGCGGGCTTCCGCCGGCTCGATGGCGTATCCGGCGGTCCCGGCTCGGGCGCCGATGGAGGCGAGCACGCGGCCCCAGTTCGGATCGGCGCCGAAGATGGCGGCCTTCACCAGGCTCGAGCCGGCGCACGCCTTCGCCAGGTCGAGCGCGATCTCCTCCCGGGGTGCGCCCTCGACCGTGATGTCGAGCAGCTTGGTGGCTCCCTCGCCGTCCGCCGCGATCTCCTTGGCCATCTGCCGGCAGACGTCGTCGAGGGCGGCGGAGAAGGCGTCGAGCGAGGGCCCGGGGTCGGCGATGGGCGCGTTGCCGGCGGCGCCGTTGGCAAGGGCGAACACGCAGTCGTTGGTGGACATGTCGCCGTCCACCGTCAGCGCGTTGAAGCTGCGGCGCATCGCTTGCTGCAGGGCTTCGGCGAGCGCGTGCGGCGTGATCGCGCAGTCGGTCGCGACCACCGCGATCATGGTGGCCAGCGAGGGAGCGATCATTCCCGACCCCTTGCTGATGCAGGTCAGCGTCACGTCCTTGCCGCCGATGGCGACTGTCCGGCTCGCGAGCTTGACCCGGGTGTCGGTCGTCATGATCGCTTCCGCTGCCGCCATGGCGTCGGGCTTGAGCGAGGCGGAGAGCGCCGGCATCGCGGCGACGATCTTGTGCGCCGGCAGCCGCACCCCGATGACTCCCGTCGACGCGGTCAGCACCGCGCTGGCAGGTATCCGCAGCTGCCTTGCGGCGGCTTCACAGACCGTCTTGACGTCCTCGAGCCCCTCCGGTCCGGTGAGCGCGTTGGCATTGCCGCTGTTGATCACCACGGCGCGGAGTTGCTCGGCAGGCAGGCGCTTCTCGGCGTCGAGGACCGGCGCCGCCTTGGCGAGGTTCTGCGTGAAGCAGCCCGCGGCGGAGCAGGGCATCTCGCTGTACACGAGCGCCAGGTCCTTGCGGTTCGGCTTGATGCCGGCCTGGATGCCGGCCCAGAGAAACCCCTTCGCTAGCTTCAAGGATGGAACCCCCGCAAGGTGTCGAGGCCGGCCGTCTCCGGCCAGCCCATCATGAGATTCAGGTTCTGCACGGCCTGGCCCGCGGCGCCCTTCACCAGGTTGTCGATGGCGGAGATCGCCACCACCACGTCGCCCTCGGCCGCGACCGCGACCTGGCACTTGTTGGTGCCCGTCACGCCCTTGAGCGTCACCGCATCCGGCGACTCGAGGACTTCGACGAACGGCGCTCCTGCATATTTATGCGCGTATGCGCCAGTGAGGTCGGAAGCGCCACGATCGGCAGCGAGCCTCGCGTAGCACGTGGCCAGGATCCCGCGCCTGGTGGGAAGGAGATGGGGCGTGAACGTCAGGGACCTGCCGAGCATCTGGGCAATCTCCGGCTGGTGCTGATGGCGCAGCACCTTGTACGCCCGGAAGTCGCCGTCGATCTCGGCGAAGGAATAGTCCTCCGCCGGCCTGCGGCCCGCGCCGGTGACGCCGGAAGCGGCGTCGACGATCAGTTGACTCCCATCGAGCGCGCCCGCCTCGATCAACGGCGCGAGGGCGAGAGCGGCGGCGGTGGGGTAGCAGCCAGGATTCGCGACCAGCGCCGCGCCTTTCGGCGTCCGGTGGAGCTCGGGAAGACCGTAAAACGCCTTGGCCAGGAGATCGGGACGGGGGTGCGCGAAGCCGTAGAATTTCGGATAGAACGCTACATCGCGCAGCCGGAACGCGCCCGAGAGGTCGATGACCCGGACGGCCGCATCGAGGAGCGCCGGCGCGAGCTGCAGCGAAGCTTCGGCCGGAGTCGCGAGGAACACGGCGGCGCACTCGCGCGCGAGCTCGGCGCTGCGGTCCTGCGGCGCATACTTCAGCTTCCCGGCCGCTCCAGGGAGGCCGGCGCGCCGCGCGGCACTTTCGCCAGCCCATTTGTCGCTGCCCAGCAGCTTGATCTCCACATGAGGGTGATGCAGCGCGAGGATGCGGCTCAGCTCGAGGCCGCTGTATCCCGACGCACCGATGATCCCCACGGGTACGGTCTGCATGCGAACGCATAATTATGCAGTTTGCCGCGCCGCGCAAGCGAAATCGCACGCGACGTTGCCAGCGACCTCGACGACTACCTTCACCTACTTTCGCTTGACGGACCCCGCCGGGGCGGCGATGATTCGCTGTCGCGGCCGGACCCTCGCGAGGGGCTCGGCCGCATTTCGTTTCATTCGCACAGGGCAGCCCCGATGGCAGGCGACAACATCCCGATGACCAAAGCCGGCGCCGACGCCATCAAGCGCGAGATCAAGCGCCTCAAGGCCGTCGAGCGCCCTCGCATCGTCCAGGAGATCGCCGTCGCGCGAGATCACGGCGACCTGAGCGAGAACGCCGAGTACCACGCCGCCAAGGAAAGGCAGTCGCACGTCGAAGGGCGGATCCAGATGCTGGAGGACCGGCTGGCGCGCGCGGAGATCATCGACGTCTCGCGCCTCTCCGGCGATCGGGTCGTGTTCGGGGCCACGGTGAAGCTCGAGGGAGCCGAGTCCGGGCAGAGCGCGCAGTACACCATCGTGGGAGAGACGGAAGCCGATCTGAAGAAGGGCCGCATCAGCATCACGAGCCCCATCGCCCGCGGCCTGATCGGGCGCGAGGTGGGCGACACGGTGACCATCCGGACTCCGGGGGGCGAGCGGGAGTATGAGGTCCTCGAAGTGCTGTTCGCCGAGTACGCGGTCGACGAAGAGGAGTGACCGTGAGCCAGGGCGACCCCGCGCTCTCGCTTGCGCTGTCGCCGCTCCTTCAGCCGTTGCGCTTCGCCACCCGCGCCGGGGTTTCCCGGTTGAACGGGCTCGAGGACCTGGTGGCGCGGGTCGTGGAACAGGCGCGCGCCTACGCGACCGCCGCTTCGGCCGGCCCCCTCGACCGGCTCGCGGCCAGCGTCCGCGGATTCGATGCCGCGGGGGAGCCCATGTCCAAAGAAGCTGCCGCGGCGCCGAAGACCCCCGCGGATCCGCTCTCCACCCCCGTCATCCAGCTCCGCGGCGTGGGCCCCGCCATCGCGGAAAAGCTCGAGGCCAAGGGCCTGCGGACCACGGGAGACCTGCTCCTCAACCTGCCGCGCCGCTACGAGGATCGGCGGACTCCGCGCACGGTTGCGCAGGCGCCGGTCGGCGAGCGGTCGGTGATCGCCGGGAAGATTGTCAAGGCGCAGGAGGCGAGCGGCCGCCGGCGGCGGCTGGAAGTGCTGATCCGCGACGAGGCAGGTGGAACGTTGGTCTGCATCTGGTTCCATTACCGGCCCAGCTTCCTGCAGCGCTTTCCGCTCCAGGCGCAGGCGATGGTCTCCGGCGAGGTGCGGCAGGGATATCGCGGTGGCGGCAAGGTGATGCACCACCCGGACGTCGAGCTCCTCGGTCCGTCCGGTGAGCCGTCGGGCCCCCGTGACGACGATTCCTTCGGGCGCGTGGTTCCGGTCTACAGCGACGTCGAAGGCATCCCGCCCCGGACGTTCCGGCGCATCGAGAAGCGGGCCGTCGACGAGTACGTCCGCTTCGTCGAGGACCTGCTCCCGGAACCGGTGCGCAAGCGCCGGCGGCTGCTCACGCTGCCGGAAGCGTTGCGCGAGGCGCACTTTCCCGAGAAATTTGCCGAAGAGCTGGCCCGCGGCGTTCCCGGGGGCCAGCCGCGTCGGAGGCTGGCGTTCGAGGAGCTGTTCCTCGTCCAGTTGGGGCTGGCGCTCCGGCGGCGCGGCGTGAAGGTCGAGCCGGGAATCTCGTTCCGGGCGCTTCCAGAGGCCGTCGACCGCATCGTGTCCGCGCTGCCCTGGCCGCTGACCGGCGCCCAGCAGCGCGCGGTCATTGCCCTTGCCGACGACATGCGCAAGCCGGAGCCGATGAACCGGCTGCTCCAGGGGGACGTGGGCAGCGGCAAGACGGCGGTCGCCCTCTGCGCGGCGCGCATCGCCGTCGAGGACGGGTATCAGGCCGCTCTGATGGCCCCGACCGAGATCCTCGCCGAGCAGCACGCGCGGTCGCTGCGGATGCTCCTGCGAGGCGCCCAGGTCCACGTCGAGCTGGTGAGCGGCAGCCTCTCGCAGAGGGAGCGTGACCACGCCGCGCGGCTGCTTCGCTCGGGGACGGCGCAGATCGTCGTGGGCACGCACGCGCTCGCGGAAGAGGCCACTGCCTTTCACAGGCTGGGCCTCGCGATCATCGACGAGCAGCACCGCTTCGGGGTCATGACCCGCGCGCAGCTCATGTCGAAGGGCCATCGGCCCGATGTGCTGGTGATGACGGCTACCCCCATTCCGCGAACGCTGGCCCTGACCGTGTACGGCGATCTCGACACCAGCGTTCTCGACGAGCTTCCGCCCGGGCGCACCCCCATCGCGACCAAGGTGTACCGCGACGCCGTGCGCGAGAAGGCGTACGACGTGATCCGGCGGGAGCTGCGCGCAGGCAGGCAGGCTTATGTCGTCCTGCCGCTCGTCGAAGACAGCGAGAAGCTCGTCGACGTCAAGTCGGCGATCAAGGAGCGCGATCACCTCGCGCTGGACGTCTTCCCCGATGTCACCATCGGTCTTGTCCACGGGCGCCAGAGCGCGGCCGAGCGCAATGAGGAGATGGAGCGGTTCCGGCATGGCGAGACGCGCATCCTGGTGGCCACCACCGTGATCGAGGTCGGCGTCGATGTGCCCAACGCCACTGTGATGCTGGTCGAGCACGCGGAGCGGTTCGGCCTCTCGCAGTTGCACCAGCTCCGCGGCCGGGTTGGACGGGGAGCCGCGAAGTCGTATTGCCTGCTGCTCACGGGCACTTCGGGAGCGGAGTGGGGTCCGGAGGCCCGGAGACGGCTGCAGGTGATGGAAGAGACGACGGATGGCTTCCGCATCGCGGAAGAGGACCTCGAGCTGCGTGGCCAGGGCGACATCCTCGGGACACGGCAGAGCGGCATGCCCGACTTTGCCGTCGCCGAGCTGGCGCGCGATCAGGTCATCGTGCAGGAGGCGCGGGAGGAGGCGTTCGCGCTGGTCGAGGAGGATCCCGAGCTGCGCAGCCCCGAGAACGCGGCGGTGCGAGACCTGATGCACCGCTGGCGCGGGCGGCTCTCGCTCGCGCGCGTCGGCTGACTACGTCTCGATCACCCAGTCGAACATCAACTTGAAGTCTTCGTAGCAGGTCTCGCAGATCCAGCGGCGGTCCTGGGTCACGTAGCCCTCGCGCGCGGTGCCCGGGAGCTCGCGCGTGCGGAAGGGGACCCAGCAGAACTCGCAGTGGTCGTGCTCGGAGCCGGGACGCGGCGGCCGATATGCCGCGTACCGGAGCAGCTCCTCGCGCAGCCAATCCTGACCCTGAAGCCGCCAATCGTCCTGGGTGATCATCTGGCGCTCCTTCATCCTCGCACCGCGATCCCTTCCTTGACCGTCCCCGCACCAGCGCCGGTCACTCCTGCGGTGGGCAGGCCGGCGCGATCGCCACATTGCATCACCGCGCGCTGGTGCACCGGATGGGCGCGGGCCTGGCCGGCGAGGATGGCGAGCGTGCGTCTCATGACCCTTGCAACGCCGGGAGTCGGGGATTTCTGCCCGGGGACGTTCGCTTTGCGGGCAGGCGCCATGTCCGTGCTAGCCTGCGTGGGCAGATGGCGAAGATCGGCGAGGTGCTCATCCGCGAGGGCCACCTCACCCCAGAAGGGCTCGAGGAAGCGCTGGATTGGCAGGTGCTCTATGGCGGCCGCCTGGGGACCAATCTCCTCGAGCTGAGGCTGGTGGAAGAAGTACAGCTCGCACGCGCGCTGGGCAAGCAACTCGGCGCCGAAGTGGCGTGGGGCGAGCTGCAGGTCGATCCGTCGCTCGTCAGCTCGATCCCGAAGCACGTCGCCGACCGGCATGAAATCGTCCCCTGGAAGGTGGAAAAGCGTCGGCTGAAGCTGCTCTGCTGCGAGATCAAGGTGAGCGAGCTCGACCAGCTCTCCTACAAGACGGGTCGCACGTGCGTGCCCGTGATCGCCCCCGAGTTTCGCGTCTTCCAGCTCCTGCGCATGCACTACCAGGCGATCCGGCAGATGCGCGCGCTCGACTTCGGCGTCGTGCCCGAGGAAGGCCGCCGGCGGAAGCGGAAGGCGAAGGAAGTGGAGAAGCTGGCGGACACGACGCCGGAGCTGATCGACGAGGGCGCCTTCAACGAGATCTACAACCGGATGGTGCAGCCGGCGGGTACGCCGCCGCAGCCTGCGCCGCCGATCACGGCGCCCGCGGCGAGGGAGCCCGCCGCCTCCTGGTACTCGCATCGTGGACAGTCCTCGAGGGCGCCGGTGCTCCCGCACATCCAGCCTCCGGAGCCGCAACCGGAGGAGGAGAAGCTGGAGTCGCTGCCGGAGGATGCCATCCTCGCGGAGCTTCCTGCGGACGCGATCGTCACCGAGCCCATGCAGCTCGCTGCCGCCGCCGTCGAACCAGAGGAGGCGCCGCTGCCGTCAGTAGCCTGGGACGACGTCCCGGAACCGCCGCCGCCGCCGGCACGTGAGGAAAGCCCGCTCGACTTCAAGCAGGCGCTCCAGGCTCTCGCGGGGGTGTCGGACCGGGATTCGATCGCGCATATCGTCCTGCGCGCCTCGCGGAGCAAGGCCGCCCGGGCGCTGCTCCTTCAGGTGCAAGGCGGCGTCGCGCTGGGATGGGATGGTCTCGGCGAAGGCACGGAGAACGCGCACCAGGTGGCGATGCCGCTCGCCGCGGAGTCGGCCTTCTCGCTGGTGGTGAAGACGCGCAGCCACTACATGGGTCCGCTGCAGAAGACGCCCGCGAACATCCGCTTCCTCGCCACGCTCGGCAAGAAGGTCCCGCTCAGCGCGCTGATCTTCCCCATCCTCCACCGGGGCCGCGTGTCGCACATGCTGTATCTCGACAACGGTCACAAGAAGCAGGCGCCAACCGACATGGGCGAGATGCTCATTCTCACCCAACGGATCGGCCAGACCGTGGAAGCGCTGGTCGAGCGGAAGCGCAAGGCGACCCGCTGACCGAGATCTGGCTGCCTCCGGATCTCTTTGGGATACTCGCACGCCTGACCGGGAGGGTTGCCGTGCTCCGCCGATTCGCTCTCGTTGCCGTGCTCGCCGCGGCCCCGACGCTCGCCCAGACCAAAGGGGAAATCGACTGGAACCGCCGCGTGCTCCTCGGACACGGCCAGGGCGCCCCCGACCTGAACGCGCCCTCTGTTGCAGTGGCGCGGCTCGGTGCGGAGCGGGCGGCGAAGCTCGACGCCTATCGCAATGCGCTCGAGTCGCTGAAGGGCTTGGAAGTGCAATCCGGCGGGACTGTCGCGGGCATGCTCCAGAATGACGCGACGCTGATGACCCGGGTAGACGGGACGCTCAAGGGGGTCAAGCCGATCAAGACGCACTACTACTCCGACGGCGGAGTCTCTCTCGACATCGAAGTGCCGCTCGACGAGCTGCCGCCGGAGCTGGCACGCGCCATCCGCGTCCCGGCTGGAGTGGCGCCGCTGGCGGCGTCGGGAGGCACGGTCCCGGCTGCGCAGGTGCAGGGAGATGCGATCGTACAGGTGGCGCAAGGCGAAGCGGCCGTCGTCGACGGCGATCGTCCGGCGGCGCGCCAGAAAGCGACCGACGACGCCCTCCGCCGCGCGGTGGAAATGGCGGCGGGCACGCGCGTCTCTTCCACGACGGAGACGAAGGATTTCCAGATCCGGATGGATCGGGTCCTCACGCATGCGCAGGGGTTCGTGCGTCGTTACGAGATCGTCAAGGAATCCATGGATGGCGCCGTCGTCCAGGTCGCCGTCCGTGCCTTCATCGGCACCGCGGAGCTGGACAAGGACCTCGAGGCGATGGGCCTGTTGATGGCCCGCAAGGGCATGCCGCGCACCATGGTGCTGATCGCCGAACAGAACATCGGCATGGTGGCGCCGCGGGCGGTGTGGATGCGCGGCGAGCGCGCGCTCGTCTCCACCGATCTCCGCATCGCGGAGACGACGGTCCTCGACGCGCTGAAGAACGGCGGCTTCGCACAGCTCATCGATCCCGAGATCGCGGCGGAGAAGACCGTCCAGGTGGGCGGCATTGCGACGGAGATCACCGCCGCGCAGGCGCGCAAGCTGAAGTCGCTCACCGGCGCCGAGGTGATCCTGTTCGGACAGGCGGTGGCGATCGCGCGCGGAGAGGTGGCCGACCTCGGCCCCGGCTGGCGATCCTGCTCGGCGACGATCTCCGGACGCGCCGTGAACACCGACAACGGGGATATCCTTTCCACTGCGGAAACCACGCAGAATGCCGCCCAGCTCGATGATCTCTCCTGTGGGAAGGAGGCCATCAAGAAGGCGTCGCGCGCGTTCGCGCAGGACATGACGAAGAAGATCGCCGCCCGCTTCGTCAAGGACGTGTCGTCCGGGAACGACCTGCACGTGACCGTGCGCAAGGTGCCCTCGTTCCGGACCGCATCGGACTTCCGCGCGGCGCTTTCGCAGCGCGTCCGCGGCGTGCGCAACGTCTCGCAGCGAAGCTTCGCCGCCGGGACGCAGGAGCTCGACGTCACGATGCTGGGCACGGCCGAGGAATTCGCGCAGGAGGTGGAGACGAAGAAGCTGGGCAAGTTCTCCGTGCGCGTGCTCGGCCTGACGGCGAATACCGTGGATCTCGAGCTCGGACCGTGAAGGCCGGCGGATGAGCCTTGCGGCCGTCGCAAGCCTCATCGGCGTGCTCGCGGCGGGGGCGGCGCCGAAGACTGCGCAGGTCTCCGCGCTCGAAGGCAGGGCGCAGAGATCGCGCGGAAGCGGTCCCCGGGGCGAGCTCCGCCTGGGGATGGCAGTTGGGCAGGGCGACACCATCGAGACGCAAGAGAAGGCGCGCCTGGAGATCCGTTTCAGCGACAATTCCGTGCTGAGGCTCGGCGGCAAAGCGAAGCTCCAGCTCGCGGAAGCGCACTTCGCCGTTGGTGCGGCGCGGCGCAGGCTGACCGCGAGGTTGTTCTTTGGCAAGCTCTGGGCGAAGGTCACCTCCGTGCTCCAGGGAGAACAGAAGTTCGAGGTCGAGACGGAGAACGCCGTAGCGGGTGTGCGCGGGACCACCTTCCGGGTCGATGCCAACGACGACAAGAGCGTGCTGGTGCGCGTCTACGACGGCTCCGTCGCGGTGGGAAAGGGCGCGGCGCAAGCGGGATCTCCCGGAGGTGAACGCCGCGAAGTGGCGGGGCCGCAGGAGGTGACGCGCGAGCAATGGGAGAAGCTGGTGGGCAAGCAAATGCAGATCTTCATCGCCGCCGACGGGACCCCGGGCGAGCCAGAGGAGTTCCCGGCTGACGTGGACAAGGACGACGCCTTCGCGCGCTGGAACCAGCAGCGCGACGCCGCGACGAAGTGAACGTCCCCAATTTCCTCACCGGCCTGCGCATCGTCGCCGTCCCCGTGTTCGTCGTGCTGTTCGTCTACGGCCGGCTCGGCGCCGCGCTGGCGGTGTTCATCGGCGCCATGGTCACCGACTGGCTCGACGGGATCGCCGCCCGGCTGCTCAAGCAGTTCACCGCCCTGGGCGCGATCCTCGACCCCATTGCCGACAAGCTCCTCGGTCTCTCCGCGCTCGTCCTTCTCTGCTGGTCGCAGCGGCTGCCCCGGTGGCTGCTCGGGCTGCTCGTCTTCCGCGAGCTCTGCATCCTGAGCGCGATCGGCATCCTGACCCGGAGCGGACGGACCTATGCGATCCGGCCGACGCGCTTCGGCAAGTACGGGACGGCGTTCCTCGCCGCCGCCAGCATCTTCGCTCTGGTCCAGGGGGCGCGCGAAGTCGATCCGGGCCCGCTGCTGATCGCGCTGGCGATGATCGCCGCCCAGTGCATGGTGATCTCGTGGGCGCAGTACCTGGCGATCTTCATCGACCTGATGCGGCGTCCGCCGCAGCCGGCGTAGCTTGCGAACTGCTTGACCCGTCCGAGCGCCGCTGCTACACGCCACAGCCCGGCTCGCGTCCTTAGTTCAGCGGTAGAACACCACCTTGACACGGTGGGGGTCGCTGGTTCGATTCCAGCAGGACGCACCAGCACCAGATGAAGGGCCCGGCTGCGGTCGGGCCTTTCGCGTTATAGAGGGGCGCATGCCCGACGTAGTCCAGATCACGCTGCCCGACGGCTCTAGCAAGCAGGTGCCCGCAGGCACCACCGTCTTCGAGTTCGTGAAGACGCAGATCGGCGCGGGCCTGGCCAAAGCGGCGCTGTTCGCGAAGCTCGACGACCAGGAGCTCGATCTCTCCCGTCCGCTGGACCGCGGCGGCAAGCTGACGGTGATCACCAGCAAGCAGAAGGAGGGGCTCGACCTCATCCGTCACGACGCGGCGCACGTAGTGGCGAGCGTCGTCCAGCGGCTCTTCCCCGGCACGCAGGTGACCATCGGCCCGCACACGGAAGAGGGCTTCTATTACGACTTCTTCCGCAAGGAGCCGTTCACGCCGGAGGATCTGGAGAAGATCGAGAAGGCGGCCAACGAGGAGATCCGCAAGGACCTTCCCTTCGTGCGCAAGGAAGTCTCGCGCGAAGAAGCCCTGCAGCTCTTCGACAGGCTCGGCGAGACGTTCAAGAAGGAGATCGTCGAGGACATCTTCAGCAAGGGCGCGAAGACGCTGACCCTCTATTCGCACGGCGACTGGGTGGACTTCTGCCTCGGGCCCCACGCACCGTCGACGGGGAAGATCGGCGTGATCAAGCTGCTCAACGTCGCCGGCGCATACTGGCGCGGAGATCATCGCAACCCGCAGCTCCAGCGGATCTACGGGACGGCGTTCTTCGACAAGAAGGATCTCGACGCCTGGCTGAAACAGCAGGAAGAGGCGCGCAAGCGCGACCATCGCAAGCTGGGGCGCGAGCTGGATCTCTTCGCTTTCCATCCGGCGGCCCCGGGCGCGGTCTTCTGGACCCACCGCGGGACGCTGCTCTTCCAGGCGCTGAGCGACGCGATGCGCGGCCTGTGCCTGCGCAACGGCTACCAGGAGATCAAGACGCCGCTGATGTTCAACAAGACGCTCTGGGAGCGCAGTGGCCATTGGGGCAAGTACCGGGAGAACATGTTCCTCGTGCTCGACCCGGAGTCGAAGGAAGAGAACATCGACGAGCGGGCGAGCTTTTCGCTCAAGCCGATGAACTGCCCTTCGCACTACCTGTTCTACCAGATGAAGAAGCACAGCTATCGCGAGCTGCCGATCCGCTACCACACGCAGGACGTGCTGCACCGGAACGAAGCGACGGGCGTGCTCTCGGGACTGACGCGCGTGCGCCAGTTCCAGCAGGACGACGCGCACGTGATCCTGACGGAGTCGCAGATCGTCGACGAGGTGAAGCGGCTCACCGAGCTGATCAAGAAGGTCTACGACGCGCTCGGGCTGCCGTTCCGCGCCAAGTTCGGGACCCGTCCGCCGCAGCGGATCGGAGCGGATGACTTGTGGGACCGCGCCGAGGCGAGCTTGCGCGCGGCCGTCCAGCAGACGGGCATCGATTGGGTGGAGAATCCGGGCGATGGCGCGTTCTATGGCCCCAAGCTCGACTTCCACGTCAAGGACAGCATCGGCCGCGAGTGGCAGCTCGGGACCATCCAGCTCGACTACAACGCTCCCGACCGCTTCGAGCTCGGCTACGTGGGCGACGACAACAAGGAGCATCGGCCGGTGGTGATCCACCGCGCCATCTACGGTAGCTTCGAGCGGTTCATCGGCATCCTCATCGAGCATTTCGCCGGGAACTTCCCGGTCTGGCTGGCGCCGATGCAGGCGCGGATCATCACCGTGGCCGACCGCCACATGGACTGGGCGCGCGCGGTCTACGCACAGCTCCAGCTGCGGGGGCTGCGGGTCGAGCTGGACGAGTCGTCCGAGAAGCTCGGCGCGAAGATCCGCGACGCCCAGCTCATGAAGGTGCCGTACACGCTGGTGATCGGCGACAAGGAAGTGGAGGGAAAGGGCGTCTCGCCACGCAAGCACGGCGAAGGCAAGGACGCCGACCTCGGCTTTCAACCGCTGGACGCGTTCGCTGCGAAGTTGTCGGCGGAAGCCGCGGCTCCGTATTAACGGATCCTCCGGCAATCATTGAATAAAGAGCTCCGTATTTGTGCGCGTTCTTCGCGTATGCCACCATCCGCGCGCTGTTGAGGGGGAGTTCCAGCAGACCACGTCGCGTCGGGCCCGGCCGCAGCGGAGTCGGAGGAGGGAAGTCCG